>Ga0102591_1002699_pt1 | contig 18238 bp, 12 predicted proteins | sample AraplaCol_mCL_r2_2_FD_76860 | JGI IMG/M metagenome (GOLD analysis project Ga0102591, IMG submission 76860) | Arabidopsis root microbial communities from North Carolina, USA - plate scrape MF_Col_mCL_r2 (SPADES assembly) (version 2) | ecosystem: Host-associated > Plants > Roots > Endosphere... | reverse complement strand
CGGGCGTGGGCAACCTGGTCGACGCCGACCTGGCCAAGGAAAGCGCCAAGCTCCAAGCTCTGCAAACCAAGCAGCAGCTGGGCATCCAGGCGCTCTCCATCGCCAACCAGTCGACCGGCACGGTCCTGAGCCTGTTCCGATAAGGAACGAGCAGGGGGCGGTCCTCACGGGCCGCCCCCGCCTTTCTTCGGCCTTGGCCGGGGAGGGGATAACAGAGGCGCCGCCGAGAACCGGCGGCGATGGGAGAGATGGAAAGCAAAGCCGCGCTGACGGCTCAGGTTCAAGAGTTGTCCGCGCAAAATCCGATCGTTTCGCCCACCGTCCCAGGCTCGTCCTCGGACGGCGATGTCGTTTCCGACGCCCGCAAGGCCGAGGCCCGCAAGGGCGCATCGACCGCCGCCGAACAGAAGGCCGACAACGGCCCTCAGCCCGGCGACCTGCGCCTGGTGATCGAGGAAGACATCGACAGCGGGGTCTACGTCTACAAGACGGTCGACCGGCGCACCGGCGAAACCCTTAAGCAATATCCGCGCGAAGACGTGCTGAGGTTCAAGGACGCCGCGTCCTACGGCCCCGGCAAGATCTATGACGGCCTGACCTAAGGCCCTATCGCGTAAGGATTTTCGGCCAACGCTTGCGGCGCGACGTCGCAGGCGCGTTATGGTTTACGCGCGTTAACCATATTCTTACCGCCGCAACGGCAAGTTCACGGTCGATCCTGCTCGGCCGCCGAATCGCGTACCGAGCTCCCTCGTAAGTCGGCGAGAACGCCGTTCGGAGATCGTGATGACGCTGAGCGTGAACACCAATCAGCCTGCGCTGATCGCCCTGCAGAATCTGAACAAGACCAATGACGAGATGCAGGGCGTCCAGACCCGCATCAACACCGGCCTTGCGATCTCGAGCGCCAAGGACAACGCCGCGGTATGGTCGATCGCCCAGGACCAGCAGGCCGACCGCTCGGCCCTGTCCTCGGTCAAGATGAGCCTCGACCGCGCCACCTCGATCGCCGACGTCGCCCTGACGGCCGGGGAGTCGGTCTCCGACCTGCTCAACCAGATGCGCGAGAAGGTGGTCGCCGCCAAGGACAGCTCGCTGTCGACCTCGGCCCGCAAGGCCCTCGACGCCGACTTCCAGGGCCTGCTGAGCAACCTGACCCAGGTGGTCGACAGCGCCACGTTCGACGGCGCCAACATCCTCGACGGCAGCCAGACCGCCTCCATCACCTTCCTGGCCGACGCCGACGCCCAGACCGTCATCTCGCTGAACCTGCAGACCCTGTCGCTGGGCAGCCCCAACAACAGCCTGGTCGCCAGCGACAGCATCGCCAGCCTGACCCAGGCCACGGCCGTTCTGACCCGCCTCGACTCGACCATCGCCTCGGTGAACCAGGCCGTCGGCTCGATCGGCTCGCAGGCCAAGCAGATCGACGCCCACAACACCTTCGTCTCCAAGCTGTCCGACGTGCTGGAGACCGGGGTGGGCAACCTCGTCGACGCCGACATGGCCAAGGAAAGCGCCCGCCTGCAGGCCCTGCAGGTCAAGCAGCAGCTCGGCGCCCAGGCCCTGTCGATCGCCAACAGCGCCCCGCAGATCATCCTGTCGCTGTTCGGCAGCGGCGGCTGAGGCTGCCGCTACGGAATTGTCACAACAAACGCCGGTCTTTCCCTAGGCCGGCGTTTTTTGCGTGGTTACTCTGTGCGTCGCGGCGCAAGGGGATTCGCTCGGCATGATCGAACTGCGGGACTTGAAGGACGAAGACGAGGCGGTGCTGTTTCAGTGGCGCGCCGAGCCCGAGGTCGATCGCTGGATGTCGGACGCCGCGTTCCCCAGCCGGGAGGCGCATGCCGCCTGGTTCGAATCCCTCAGCACCAATCCCAACATGCGCGGCTGGATGATCGTGCGCGCCGGCGCGCCGGCCGGCCTGCTGACCCTGACGGGCCTTTTGTCGCATCACCGCCGGGCCAGCTGGAACTGGTTCGTCGGCGCCGCCGACGCCCGCCGGCGCGGGGTAGGGCGGGCGGCCCAGGTTCTGGGCCTCGACCGCGCCTTCGGCGAGCTTGGCCTGCACAAGGTGTTCGCCGAGGTCATGGCCGACAACGACGCCGCCCTGAAGGCCCAGTCCGCCTCGGGTTTCCGCCGCGAGGGCTATCTGCGCGGCCACGTGCTGAAGAACGGCGAGCCGCGCGACGTGGTGCTGCTGGGCATCCTGGCCGAGGAATGGGCGGGCCTGCGCGAAGAGGCCCGTCGCTCGCTCAGCGACGCCCACCTGATCGCCGCCTAAATCTCTCCGGGCGGTCGGCTTCCATTTACACGTCTTAACGAAACGTCAGCGTTCATAACCGTAGATTGCCGCTGTGTGGCGCATTGCGCCTTCCGTGGAAGCTGTTGTGATCACTTTCGACACCAGTTCGCTGCTGAGCTACTATCAGGCCAAGGTCGGCCTGACGGGCTCGACTGCGTCCACGACGACGACCACGGGGACGACCTCGTCGTCGTCCAGCAAGAAAGCCATTCCTGCCGCGCCCTGGACCACGGTGTCCACCCAGGCCAGCGACCTGGTGAAGTCGGCGCTGAACGGCCGCAAGTTCATCGACGAGGGCGCCGCCGAGGCGGCCTCGCCTGGCATTTCCGGCGACTACAAGAAGCTGTTCACCGCCTACCAGGCCCTGAACACCCTGACGGCCATCGCCAGCCAGGCCAGCGGCAAGAACGTCTCCGACAGCGAGATCAAGCGCCTGCAGACGGCGATGACCAAGGGCCTGACGGAGCTCACCAACTACGTTCAGAACCTGAACGGCGAGAACATGCGCCTGACCACCGGCGCGGCCATGACCACCGACAAGTCGACGGTCGGCATCCCCAAGAACGTCTACGGCTACGTCACCAGCACGCTCTACAGCGGCCAGGTCGACGACGAGGTCCCGCAGTTCAAGGGCGACGTCAGCTTCGACATGGCGGTGACCAAGTTCGGCGAGACCACGACGCTGAAGATGGACCTGTCCGAGATGGGCTCCAAGCCGCGGACCATGGCCAACGTGGTCAGCTTCTTCAACGAGAAGCTCTCTGCGGCCGGCTACAACACCACCTTCGCCGTCGAGCGCACCGCCGGCGTGGCCCGCACCACCACGGTCAACGGCCAGACGGTGAAGCTGCCGGCCACCGGCGACGACTTCGCCCTGCGCATCCGCGGCGACTCGATCGAGAAGCTGAACTTCACGGCCTCGGTCTCCAAGCCCGCCGTCTACATCACCACCGAGGCCGGCGATCCGGATCCGGACGACGACACCAAGACCGACGACGCGGTCATCGAGAACACCCTGACCAAGTACGGCGCCGGCACGACCGCGACGGCCGGGACCAAGGTGTTCTCCGACACGCTGGAAGGCACGGTCGCCAAGGTCCACAAGACCGTCACCGGCCCCGACGGTTCGATCTACGTGCTGGCCGACGTCGAAAAGAGCGTCGAGAGCCAGACCATCAAGGGCGACCAGGACGTCGCCCTGCTGAAGTACGACTCGGCCGGCAAGCTGCTCTACGCCCGCAGCCTGGGCGCGGCCGACACCGCCACCGGCTATTCGATCGCCGTGTCGAGCGACGGCAAGGTGGCCGTGGCCGGCTCTGTGGCCGGCACCCTGACCGGCGCCACCACCGGCCCGATCAACTCCGACAGCAACGGCACGGTGACCGACAGCTTCGTGTCGCTGTACGACGCCAACGGCGACGAGAGCTGGACGGTGCGTCGCGGCGGCCTGCTGGAAGACGAGGCCACGGCCGTCGCCTTCGGCCAGGACGGCGTCGTCTACGTGGCCGGCCGCACCAAGTCGGACCTGCCCGGCGCCACCGGCTCGGCCTCGCAGGGCGGCTACGACAACTATCTGACGGGCTTCGCGGCCGACATCACCGGTACGCCCAAGGCCCTGTTCACCACCCATTTCGGCAGCGCCGAGAACGACACCGTCTCGGGCATGGTCGTCGATGGCGGCAAGGTCATCGTCGCCAGCAAGGAAGGCAGCGAGGCGATGCTGCGCAGCTTCGACGTCTCCACTTCGGTGGTGACCGAGAACCGCACGGCGCTGAACTCGGCCGGCGTCTACGAGACCAAGCCGGTCACCTACACCAAGGCCGCGACCATGACCGTGGGCGCGACGCGCGACCTCGGCACGCTGAAGGGCGGCGACATCGCCGGCCTGACCATCGACAACGGCCAGCTCTATGTCGGCGGCTACACGACCAACGGCTCGCTGACGGTCAACAACGTCAAGTCGGCCGCCTCGGGCGGTTCTGACGGCTTCGTCGCGCGCGTCTCGCTCGACCTCACCAGCACTTCCGGCGACACCCTGGCCTATTACGGCGGCACGGGCGATGACACGGTCACCGGCATGGCGGTCTCCAACGGCCAGGTCTGGCTGGTGGGCGCGGCCGGAAAGGACCTGGCGGGCCAGGCCACGGTCGGCACCAAGGACGGCTATGTCGCCCAGATCGACATGGCCACCGGCGACGCCACCTGGGAACAGCGCCTGACGGGCAAGGACGGTTACGCCACCCCGACCTCGATCGCGGTCGACGCCTCGGGCTCCAGCGCGCTGGACATCTTCGGCCTGCCGCGCGGGACGATGAACTACACCCAGTCGGACAAGATCGTGTCGGCGACCTCGGCGCGGCCGGGCGACACCTTCCAGATCCGCACCCGCGAGCGCGGCCCGCTGACCACCATCACCATCGGCGCCGACGATACGCTGGACACCCTGGCCGACAAGATCCGCCGGGCCTCGGGCTACGCCGCCAAGGTGTCGATCTCCAGCGACGGCAACATGCGCAAGCTGAAGATCACCCCGGCCTACAACACCTCGACCGTCGAGGTGCTGCCGGGCAAGGGCGACAGCAACGTGCTGAACGCCCTGGGCCTGACCTCGGGCATCGTGCGCAACACCAAGACTGACGACGGCCGCACCGTCTCGGCCGACGGCAAGGGGCCGGTTTACGGCCTCAAGCTGCCCACCGAGCTCAGCCTGGTCGACGAGACGGCCCGGGCGACCACGGCCGACCTGCTGAAGTCGGCGACGGCGGCGATCCGCAACGCCTATCGCGAGATGGCCGACATCGCCAACGGCGTGAAGGCAGACGGCTCGACCACTACCTCGGGCAAGACCGGCGGCACGGCCCCGGCCTATCTGACCAACCAGATCGCCAACTACCAGGCCGCGCTGGACCGCCTGACCGGCGGCAGCTAGGCCGCGCATGGCCTTCGCGGCCGCCGTGACGCTTGAAACCGTCATCGACGCGTCGTAGCCAGGGGGCATGGAACTTCTCAAAGATCGACGCGTGCTGCTGGGCGGCGGAGCGGCCCTGGCGGTGATCGCGGGCCTGGCCGTGGCCTTCACGCTGATGGGCGGCAAGGATCGCAAGCCGGCCGAGGATCCGCCGGCCTCGCGCGGCGGCCTGATCGTCGAGACCGGTCGTTCGGACGACACCAAGCTGAACGACCCGGCCCGTCCGCTGCGCTGCTTCGTCGGCGGCCAGTTCGTCGGCGAGACCACCCTGGCCGAATGCGCCAAGAAGAACGGCGTGGCCACCGGCGCCCTCGATGTCGGCGTCGACGAGACCGGGGCCCTGGCCGCGGCCGACCAGGCCGGCACGGTGCTGACCCCGCTGCCGCCGCCGACCGTGGCCGCGCCTGTCGCCACGCCCGCGGCGACCCCGGCCGCCTCGGGCGCGACCTCGGCGCCGAGCGCGCCCCTGGCCGTCTGCCAGCGCTATCTGGGCGGCCAGTGGAACAAGCTGCCGGGCGAGATCACCCAGAACGCCTGCATCCAGCAGCTCTTCGCCGGCAAGTGCGAGCGTCCGGGCGGCGCCACCTACGGCCGCTGGGGCGACGAGACGCTGCGCCTGCTGCCGGGCCGCGTCGAGGCCTCGTCCGACAACCGTTCGTTCCACCTGGTGGTGGAGCAGGCCGCCAGCTGCGCCATTCCCAGCGTCGGCTAGAGCGCGGCAGGGTCAAGTTTGGGCGGTCAACCCGCCCGGGCCGCGCTATGGATATTTGAATGAGGGCCTTTCCCGCCGGGAAGGGCTCTTGGGCCGAAGGAGTTCTCTGATGCGCGTTTCCCCCATCGCCGCCGTCCTGGCCCTCGGCGTCGCCGCCGTTGGCCTGTCGGGCTGCGTCAAGGCCACCCGCGCGCCCTTCGACCAGGGCGTCTGCAACCACGTCATCGAGAAGAAGGACGGCACGCTGCAGTTCAACTCGGTCGAACGCAACGTGCCCAACATGGAGACCTGCGCGGCCACGCTGGAAGGGATGCGCATCCGCTTCCTGCGCATGGGCCTCCGCAAGGAGCAGCTGACCGGCTCCTACCAGGGCAAGTTCATCTTCGTGGAACGCGAGGGCATCTATCTGGGCGACAGCTACGAAGGCGCCCGGTTCATGTCGCTGGTCCGCACCGGCGATGGCCGTCTGGCCGTGCCCGGCGCCTTGCCGGCGCGTTAGGACCGTTTCCGAGAGGCGAGGAGAGGGCGGTGGATAACCGCTCTCTGTTCACAGGAACGTTTGGTGAACAATTCTTGATTTCCGCCTTGCTGAGTCGTTAACGTCTCCGCTCGAGATTCCGGCGCATAGGGTCGCCGGGCGAGAACAGGGCATTCGCCAAATGGCTGGCAGCGTCAACAAGGTCATCCTGGTCGGCAACCTCGGGGCCGACCCCGAGATCCGCACCCTCAATTCGGGCGACCGCGTCGCCAACCTGCGCATCGCCACGTCCGAGACCTGGCGCGACCGCTCCAGCGGCGAGCGCAAGGAAAAGACCGAGTGGCACCGCGTCGTGATCTTCAACGACAACCTGGTGAAGGTGGCCGAGAGCTACCTGCGCAAGGGCTCGACCGTCTACATCGAGGGCGCGATCCAGACCCGCAAGTGGACCGACCAGCAGGGCCAGGAAAAGTACTCCACCGAGATCGTGCTGCAGAAGTTCCGCGGCGAGCTGACCATGCTGGGCGGCCGTGGCGACGGCGCCGGCGCCGGCGCTCCGTCGGGCGGCTATGACGACGGCTACGGCCAGGGCGGCGGCGGTGGCGGCTACGGCGGCGGCCAAGGCGGCGGCAACTTCGGCGGCGGCGCCCCCCGCAGCCAGCCCAGCGGTCCGCGCGAGAGCTTCTCGGCCGACCTGGACGACGAAATCCCGTTCTAAGGGCTCGCCTGAGCGCCTGGATCTGAAGACGGCCGGTTCCGCGAGGAACCGGCCGTTTTTCTTTGGGCTCGCGCAAGGAAGAGGCGACGGGGCGTCGATTGTGCAGTTTCCGTGAATTTCATGGATGCATCGATTTGAAGTAGTATTTCTCAATTGCAACTAAATGGCGACCTCGCCTACGGTCTCGCTTGTACAAATCAGTGAGGCGTAGCGTGGCCGGTTCGCTTTTGGGTATCGAGTTCGTCGCCGATGGGCGAAGCGGTGAGGCGTCGAGCGGCGGCGGGTTGCGGCGCGCCGTGCAAACACCGCCCGCAAGGCGGCCGGGGGCGGCGGCGCTGACTGTCGTCGGGCTGCTGGCCTCGCTTTTCACCGTGCTGGCTCCCTTGAGCGCTTGCGAAGCGCAGCCGCCGTCTCCTCCGCCGTTGGCCAAGAAGTTCAAGCCCCAGGTGGATGTCCTGGAGGCCTTGCTCTTCCCCGAGGGGCAGGACCTGGTCGTCCGTTTCGACGATGTGATCGTCGGCCAGGGGCGACCCCTGACCGCCACGAAATGGGACCCGCCCGGCCCGAAGACGCAGGGGTCGCTTGAGATAAGAACTTTGCTGGGGGGCGATTTCGTCGAGGCCGGCACAGGTCTCGCCAAGGGGCGACCGGCGAATTTCGTGCAGCTGTACGCGCCGTCCCTGCAGCCGTTCGCCGGCCATCCCGACCAGGTGTTGCAGGTCGCGTTCGGCGGTGGCGCGGCGGAGCAGCTGAAGGTCGTGGAGCGGCCGGGCTGCATCGTCGTCGCAAGTCACGACCATGGGCGTATCAGCCGGATGGCGAGCGTCACCGAGGCGGACGCCCTGAATCACACAAGTGGAGAGTCCAGGCGCTCCGACGAGATCCGTGCGCGGGTCGAGGACTGCAGGACGCGCGCCGCGGCCGCGGCCGTGGGGGCGTGGGGCGTCTTTTCCGCGCCGGGCGAGGCGGTCATCAAGGTCGATGGTTCCCCCGCGACCGGTCCCGCCGCCGGCCTCTTCGACGAAGAGGTCGCCCAGGCGCTGCCCAGGATTGAGCCGGGTCTTTCAAGGCAACGATTTCGCGAATTGACGGCCGGAGGAAACTGAGATGGCGAAGCGTAATCCTGCCAACGAAATTCCCGCTTATCTCAAGGCGCTGAACAACTACGCGAAGAAGGTGAATCTGCTCCTGCAGACTCCCGAGAAGCAGGCCCAGATCGTCTATGCCTTTACCAAGAGCTATTTCGACAATGATCCTGGCCTGGGGGTGTTCCGCGTAGACAGCCCGGGCGTCGATCCCACGATTTTCAAGGGTGCGCTCATCAAGGCGGTCAAGCGGTATGCCGCAGCGCTTCCTTTCGATGTCGGGGCGGAGATTGGCTACGATCCCCAAACCGGCGGCGTAACGCTGTCGGTCGAGGGCACCTACAAGAAGCAGGGCGTCAAGTCGGTCGTCACGCTCGGCGGCACCAAAGCGATCGACCTCAACACCTTCGGGCTGGCGGGCCTCGATGGCGAGCTGGGCAACCTGCTCAAGCTGGGCTTGAAAGTCTACAGCAGCCCGTTCGACGAGACGATTTCGATCGAATACAGCTTTGGCGGCCTGGGGCTCACCAAGACATCGGCCATCGTCGTCGGCCGCGATGATGGGTTGGTGACCTCGACCCTGTCGGGGTGGATCCGGGACTCGATAAACAACAATGGGCTGCCTCAGGACAGCTTGAAATACCAGGATGAAATCACCGCGCGAATGCTGGTGAACATCAGGAATGCTGAAAGAACGCATACGAATTACGACCTGGCCGCCGACCTGGCCGCGCAGATATTCCTGAAGACGCAGCCCAGGAGGACCGAGAATACGATCACGTTGTACTGGGCCGAGGGGAAAATCACCGAATACTATGTGCAGCGGACGCGCGACCGTGTGACCGGCGCCGCGACGCTGAAGGTTTCCTACGTCGACAAGTCGATCACGACCGTAGGCACGATGGTCGGCGAGTTCACGACCGAGGCGTTCTATCAATACGATCAGAAGACCGGTGCGATGCTCGGCCGGTCCTACAGGTACACCCGGAAAGCGGATGGCGTTCAGTTCATCGACTTGGCCGGAAGCGGCGATGTAAAGCCTGCGACGGCGGATCTCATTCAGGCCTTCCGCCGCCGAACGGACTCCTTCTGCTTCCTCGCCGGCACCGAAGTGCTGATGGCCGACGGCTCGGTCAAGTCGATCGAGCATGTCCGCGTGGGCGACCAGGTGCAGTCTTTCGACGAGACCGGCGCTCTGCAGGCGTCGACGGTCGTCGAGATCTATCCTGGGGAGGCCACCGAATGGCTGCGGTTGCCCAATGGCGTGGAGGTTACGCCTGGGCACGCCTTCCTGACGGAACGCGGCGATTTCCAATCCGTCGGCGAAATGGTCGAGCAGGGCGTGAAGGCCGTGGCCGCCGACGGCGGGGCGGTCGATCTGTCCGGAGCCGAGGCGATCTCATCCGAAGTCGCCGTTCCGATCTACAACTTCGAGGTCGCTCTCACCCATACCTACATCGCCGGTGGACTGCGCGTGCACAATACGTCGCGCCCGCCCAGCCTGTCCGATGACGCCGGAATTTGGAGTGCTCCGAAGTTCATCTCCAATGGTGTCTACGAATACACGACGACGGACGAGAACGGGACCTGGACCTATCGCACCCACGACGCCGACGGCGACGGAGTGGTCGACTACACGACCTATGAGGTCGAGCGCGCCGGAGGTTGGAAGGAGCGTGGCCGTCTCGGCACGAGCGAGGACGGCGTCGTCGCCACGGTGCTGCAGGAAATTCCGCCGGTGCGGTTCGCCGATTTCGCCCAGGCGCTGGGCAGCGCGCTGGGTTCCTATCTCGGCAATGGCAATGTCGCGACCAGCGTCGCCACCAGTGCGGTGCTGGGGGCGGTCGGCCAGAATATCGGCCAGCTCATCGACCTGAAGCACGGGCTCGATCTCGGCTTCCACGCCAATGGCGAGATCAAGAAGGCTTTCGCGGACTTCGATCAGGATCTCGGCCAGGCGTTCCAGGGCGCGGTCGCCGGGCAGATCGGCAGCTATCTTTCGCTCGAGCTCGGCAAGGCGCTCGGCCTGTCCGGTTTCGGGGCCGAACTGTTCCAGAGCGTCGGTGGAACGATCACCTCGACGATCATAGGCAACGCCATGGGCGGTCGCGCCCTGTTCGACGGCCTGCGGGCCGCTGAAGCGTTCGGAACCAGCACTTCCGCCGCCGCGGCCGGCGGCTACAGCGCCGGCGTTCTCGGCAGCGCCATCGGCAGCTTCTTCGGTTCGAAGCTCGGCTCGATGGTGGTTCCGGTCCGCACCCAGGCAGGCGCGGCGCTGTCTTCGCTGGGCTCGACCCTCGGAACGATCGCGTTCAGCAGCGGGACCAGCGCCGGCATAGTCTCCACCTTCGCCGCGGCGATCCATGCCCAACTGGCCGCATCCTTTGGGAGAATCGCCGCCTCGATCCTGGTGCCGGGCATCGGGGCCTTTGTCGGCTTCGTGATCGGCGCGCTGATCGGCAACCTGTTCGGGCGCAAGAAGCCGAAGATCCCGACGGCCAGCGCCGAAACCGTGTTGCAGCTGCCCTATGCTCGATACGAGGTCGGCAGCATCGTCACCGCGAACGGAGGCAACCGAGCGCTCGTCACCTCGATGGCGACCCTGGCGCGCGATACGCTCAATGGCGTCATCGGCATGGTCGCCTATACCGACGACACCGCCTACGTATCCAACCTGAACGGCTACAGCACGACCCAGATATACGGCCACACCGGCAACCAGATCTATGTCAAGGTGAACGGCGTTCAGAAGAACTTCGGCTCTTCGGACGAAGCCGTCGGCTATGGCACGGCCATCGCCATCAAGAACACCAAGATCGTTGGCGGGGACATCTTCGCCAAACGGGCGATCAGCAACTCTTTGGCCACGGATATCACCGCCCTGGCCAGCGACATCAATCTCGCGGCCGAATACAGGCGCTACCTGGAGTCACGCTACGAGATCAACGCGCTGATCGCCGCCAGTCCGACGACCGAATTCGCGGCCGGCTGGCTGATCGAGCTGAATTCGATTTCGGAGCTGGGTATCGGCAAATGGTCGACGTCGGACTTCTACGGCGGCCTGCGCGGGTTCCTCGACAGCTTCGACCTCAAGAGCCGCAAGATGGGCTACGAGGACATCCGCGTCTTCGCCGTCGGCGACGGAATGGAGATCCAGTCGCGCAAAGCCGATAGCGACGGCCTTTTCTCAATCCTGTCGCAATCGCAGGCGGGGCCGGGCGACAACGACGTGCTCAACGCCCGCTTCGGCGACGGGCTGGCCGGCTGGGACCTGGCGACCTGGCAAGTCGGCAATCCCCAGCGCGGCGTGAACCTCAGCGCCGACTGGTCGGGTAACGGCAACGACGTCTTCTGGATGTACATGCCGGGCGCTCCGGCGGCTGGGTCGGTCATCGACATGCGGTCGGCCGTGATGGTCTCGTCGGCCGGCACGCTCTACGAGGGTTCGGTCAAGGCCGCCCAGCATCGGGGCCTGGCCCAGATGTACATGGAGTTCTACGACGCCAACATGAACCTGCTGAGCGTGGCCTTCATGGCCGGTTCGGGTCTGGAAAGCGGCGCCTGGCAGGGCAACCTGGCCAACTTCAACACCATCAGCGGCACGGCCACGGCGCCGGCCGGCACGGCCTATCGCCGCATGGTCCTGCGGCTGGTGGCCACCACCGGCGGAACCGATCCGTTCGGCTTCTTCACCCAGCCGACCTCGCGGCCAGCCGACACGGCGACGTCCAGCTGGGACACCGAAGGCGAGGTGCTCAACATCGAGGACCTGTCGCAGATCGGCTATGCGATCACCACGCCGGGCGCGACGACCTCGGGCAACGACTTCATCGACCAGCGCCTGAACACCGGCGGGGTGGTGATCGACGACAATCACACCGAAACCGAGATCACCTACGAATACATCTGGAACGGCTGGGACTACGAGTACATCGAGCACGTCAACTCGGTCACGGTCTCGGGCGGCGACGACATCTTCGTCGGCGGCCAGGGCGGCGACCAGCTCTACGGCCGCAGCGGCTGGGACTGGCTGGATGGCCGCGGCGGCAACGACTACATCGACGGCGGCGACGGCGCCGACACCCTGCTGGGGCGGGGCGGCAACGACAGTCTGGTCGGCGGCTCGGGCGACGACTACCTGGCCGGCGACACGGGCGATGACGGCCTCTATGGCGGCGTCGGCAATGACGTCCTGGTCGGCGGCGACGGCGCCGACACCCTGCAGGGCGAGGACGGCGACGACACCTTCATCCTGACCGCCGACTACACCTGGAACTGGATCGTCGGCGGCAACTTCAACTTCGGCAGCGACCCGAACGGCAAGGACACGGTCAGCGCCGAGCGGTTCACCTTCGGCGTCACGCTGGACCTCGACGTGCGTCCGGCCGACTGGAACAGCCACCCGGATGCGGCCATCGCCAATCCGGCCAGCCGCCTGCTCGAGGTGCGCAGCGCCGACGGCTCGCAGTGGTACAGCAGCAGCGGCCTGATCAATATCGAGAACGCCACCGGCTCCGACTATGATGACCGGCTGTTCGGCTCGGCGGGCGCCAACGTGCTCAAGGGCCTGGACGGCGACGACGAGCTCTACGGGCGCGAAGGCGACGACATCCTCGAAGGCGGCGCGGGCGCGGACCTGCTGGTCGGCGGCGGCTATTTCGACACCGCCAGCTACGAGGGCTCGTCGGCGGGGGTCTATGTCGACCTGTCCACGGGCGATGCGTTCGGCGGCGACGCCGAGAACGACATCCTGCAGGAGATCGAGAACCTGCGCGGCTCGCAGGCCGCCGACCAGCTGAAGGGCAACTTCTTCCACAATCGCCTGGAGGGCCTGGGCGGCGACGACTGGTTCGTGGCCACCAACGGCGAAGACACCTATGTCGGCGGCGAGGGCAAGGACTTCATCGACTATTCGGAGGGCTTCGCCAGCGGAACCTCGACCTATCAGGTCTGGGTCGAGGACGGTTACTGGGAGTATGACCAGTGGGACTACTCGCAGTACTGGGTGTCGACCGGCGGTCACTATGAGACGACGACCACCACGGTCGCGGCCCTGAACATCAACCTGGGCAGCGGCTACGCCCAGGTGCGGGGTGTCGACGGCACGGTGTCGAACCACACGTTCACGGGCGTCGAGGGCGTGTTGGGCACGGACTATGCCGACACCATCGGCGGCGGCGCGGCCGACGAGACCTTCATCGGCGGGGCCGGCAACGACTATCTCTACGGCGGAGGCGGGGCCGACACCTATGTCCTCAACCGCGGGGACGGCTCGGACACCATCGCCGAGGACAGCGCCGGCTGGAACGTGGTCTCGTTCGGGGCGGACGTGAAGTTCTCGGACATTTGGGGCGGTACGGCGGGCGGCGCGAGCGGCTGGCTGGATCTGGGCATCCGGGGCGACGCCCAGGTGCGGATCGGCGCCAATTTCTATCCGACGGCGGGCAACAACAAGATCAAGTCGATCGACATGGGCGGCGCCTCGCAGCTCGATATCGGCTCGGTCAACTTCGGCGTGGCCAGCGACGACAACTCCACCACCCTGGTCGGCAGCAAGACCAATTCCGACCTGATCATGGCGATGAACGGCGACGACATCGTCTGGGGCGCCCAGAGCGGCCAGGTGGAGAGCAACGGCAACGTCGTGATCGGCGGCCTGGGCAACGACCAGATCCACACCTCCAACGGCGACGACCAGTTCGGCTACGACCGCGGCGAGGGATTGGACATCATCTGGGACACCGGCGGCGAGGACACCCTGGCCTTCGGGGCTTCGGTGGCGGCCGGGGACGTGATCTACCAGGTAGTCGGCAACGACCTCTACATCGCCGCGCGCGACCTCTCCAACACGGCGCTAACGGCCAGCCAGGTCGCCGACCGGGTGCAGATCGTCGGCGGCGGGGTCAAGTACGTGACCATGGACGGCTACTCCAACACCGTCCTCTACGAGAGCTTCAACACGGTCGAATACGTGCTGGCCGGCGGGACCTCGATCGACCTGCGCAAGCTCGACATCGCCTGGACCCAGAGCATCACCTACAACTACGACTACGCCTATCCGATCGCCCTGGACCTGGACGGCGACGGGCTGGACCTGTCGACGGTGGAAAGCTCCAGCGTGGTGGTCCGGACGGCCGGCGGCGGGATCTCGCAGATCGGCTGGGTGGGGCCCACCGACGGCTTCCTGGCGGTCGACCGCAACGGCGACGGGGCGATCAACCAGCTGTCGGAGCTGTCGTTCGTGCAGGACAAGCCGGGCGCGACCAGCGACCTGGAAGGCCTGCGCACCTGGGACAGCAACGGTGACGGGCTGCTCGACAAGAACGACAAGGACTTCTCGAAGATCCTGCTGTTCGTCGACGCTAACCAGAACGGCCGCTCGACCGCCAGGGAGCTGCGCACCCTGGAACAGGCCGGGATCGCGGCCATCAACCTGGGCGGCCTGGCCACCGGCCAGACCCGCGACCAGACCACCGAAAGCTTCGTGCAGAACACGATCAGCTTCATCTGGGCCGACGGCCGCACGGGCGAGGGCTACGACGTTGCCCTGGCGCGGCGGGTGCTGGGCTCGGAGGGCCTCTACGCCGGCGAGTACCAGGCCGAGTGGGGCGCGGCCGACGAGGACGGCGAGCTTGGCCAGCTGGCCAATGATCCGAAGACGGCGGCCAAGGCCGCGCGGATCAAGGCCAGGAAGGGCCTGCTGGACGCGATCGGGGCCAGCTACGGCGAGGTCAAGGCCGCCGCCCAGCTGGACTTCAGCGACCACGACCGCGTCGATGCCACCATCGCGGCGCGGTGGACGAAGATGAGCGCCTCGGAAAAGGCCAGCTGGCTGACCGGCCAGCAGCCGGCGGGCAAGGTACGGCTGATCTCGACGCAGCAGGCCCTGGCCAACGACCTCAACGCCGCGGCCAAGGCGCGCCAGGACGTGGTCGACCAGGGCCACGCCCAGGCGGCCCAGTCGGTGAGCGCCACGGGTCTGGGTCAGGCTGGCGGGCAGGGGGCTTCGGCCGCCGATCCGGCCGGCCTGGGGGTGAGCTTCGGCTCGGCGGGTTTGGGCCTGTCGCTGGCCGGCGGCGAGCCGCTGGATGCGGGCGCGGCCTATGGCGGGGCCAACCAGTCCGCCAGCGCCTGGTGGCGTCAGGAGGGCGGCTTGGACCTGCTGGGCGGCGGCTCGCTGGCCGCGCGGCTGGCGGCGATGGACACAGGGCCCGGCCAGGGTCTGGGCCTGGCCGCCTCCGGCGCGCTCGATCCGGCGCTGGTCCAGAACCAGGCGCTGCTGCGCCAGGCCATGGCCGGCTTCGGCGGCCAGGCCAGTGGTGGGGCGGCGGTCTGGAGCCGTGACGGGGTCGCGCGCGAGACGCCGCTGGCGGCTTCGGCCGGCCTCAAGGCCGCGGCCGCCCAGCCGCTCCTGACGACCTAAGCCGTTCTTGCTACTACCCTAAAGTACAAGGCCGGCCCTCCGTCGCGGAGGGTCGGCCGACCCAACGGAGTTTCGATCATGGCCGACGGCGCTGCTTCCGCGACCGCTCCCCAGAAGACGGTGTCCCAGGTTCTGGGCGAGATCACCTGGCTCTTGACCCAGTCGCCGGTGCACAAGCAGCTGTTCATCGGCGATCTGGAATGGTTCGCCATGCCGGCCATCCTGCTCGAGCAGTTCCGCATCTGGAACGGGCCAAACAGCCCCGCCGCCGTGGCCTTCTGGGCCTTCGTCTCCGAGGAGACCGAAGAGCGCCTGGTGGCCGGCGCCAAGAAGCTGCGGGCCGACGAATGGCAGGCGGGCGATCGTCCCTGGCTGATCGAGCTCGTCGCTCCGTTCGGCGGCCAGGACGAGATCCTCGCCGACCTCGCCGCCAACGTCTTCCCCGGCCAGACCTTCAAGTTCCACACCGTCGACCCCGACGGCCAGCGCGTGGTCGTCTCCTATCCCCCGCAAGCCCAAGCCTGAGGCGAGGGCTTCGACGCCGGCCTAGTCGGCAGGCGTCAGGGCCGTGACGACCTGTTCGCAGAGGCGATGGGTCTCCAGGGCGTCGAGGGCCGACAGCCGGCGGCCTTCGCGCACGGCCGACAGGAAAGCCTCGACCAGGCCCTCGAAGCCGCGCTGGCGGCCGACCGAAGTCCAGTTGCCGCGCCGGCTCAGGCGCTCGCCACCGGCGTAGTCGATGACGTCGGACAGTTCGGCGACCCGCAACTTGGCGCCGTGGCCCGAGACCTCCAGCACCTCCTCGTCGGCGCCGCTGTCGCGGTTCATGATCGCGAAGGCGTCGACGCCGGGTCCTGTGAGATGAAGGCTGGCGTGCCGCATCTTGCCGTCGATCGCGCTTCCGCTGATCCGCGCCTCGTTCGCCGTCGGGGCCAGGAAGCGGATGGTGTCGATGGCGTGGATGAAGTCGTCGAACACCGCCCGGCGCAGGCCGTCGGGATAGGCGCGGCGGTTCTTCTGCATCAGCACCAGCGGCGCCTTCAGGCCGGCGGCGGCCACATATGAGGGCGCGAAGCGGCGGTTGAAGCCGACGGCTAGCGACACGCCGCGCGTCTCCGCCAGGTCCACCAGGGCTTCGGTTTCGGCCTGGGTGTCGGCGATCGGCTTGTCGACCAGGGGCGGCACGCCGGCCTCGATCAGGCGGCGGACGATCTCCGGATGGGCCTCGGTGGCCGCGTGGACGAAGGCGGCGTCGAGCCCTTGGGCCAGGGCCTCGTCGAGATCGCTGTGCAGTCGATCGACGCGCCAGGCCGCGCCCAGGTCGTCCAGGGTGGCGGTGTTGCGGGTGACGAAGGCCAGTTGCACGTCGGGGCGCATGCCCAGCACCGGGAGGTAGGCTTTGCGGGCGATGTCGCCCAGGCCGATCATCGCCACGCGCATGGTCCTAAAGCCTCTTGCCCAAGTGCTCCGCCAGGTCGCTTGCGTCCCAATGTTCGTCGCGCGGCGCAAGGAAGATCGGCGTCTCGCGCTCGAAGGCGCGCAGGGCGTCGGCGGTCTGGACGAGGTCGGGGGCGTCGAGGCTTTCGCTCATGACGATGGCGGCGATGGTCGCGCCCCGGGCCCGCAGGGCGACGAGGGCGGTGAGGACGTGGCTGATCGTGCCGAGATACGAGCCGGCGATCAGCAGCACAGGCAGGTCCAGCGCGACGATCAGGTCGAGATTGGTCGCCGCGTCGGTCAGGGGCGACATGACGCCGCCGGCGCCTTCCACCAGCATCAGGTCGTGGCCGCCGGCCAGGGCCGTGCGGCAGTCGGCGGCGAGGTCTTCGAGGGCGAGCGTGTCGCCCTCCAGCCGGGCGGCGAGGTTGGGGGCCAGCGGCGCAAGGTAGCGGCGCGGCGAGATGCGGAGCAGGGCGGCCGGGTCGCCCAGGGCCTGGGCAAGGCGCGCCGGATCGCTGGCGGAGGGATCCTCGGGATCGAAGCCGCTGACCACCGGCTTGAAGGCGTCCACGGCGACGCCGCGCGCCTTCAGCGACCGGATCAGGGCGCAGGCGACGTGGGTCTTCCCGATGTCGGTGCCGGTTCCGGCGACGAACAGGGCGGTCATGCCTTCGCATCCACGTAGGGGCGGACCAGGGCGGCCAGGCGCAGGACCTCGTCGTCTGGATGGTCGGCGCTGAAGGCCAGGCGCAGGCGGGCGGTGCCGGCCGGAACGGTCGGCGGCCGGATGGCCACCACCAGGAAGCCCTCGGCCTCCAGGGCGGCGGAGGCGGCCAGGGCCGCGTCGGCCTCGCCGATCACCACCGGCACGATCGGGCTCTCGGCGCGCGGCAGGCCGGCGGCCTGCGTGAACAGCCGCGCTTTGCGCAGCGGCTCGGCGGCGAAGACGGGATCGGCCTCGATCAGGTCGAGGGCGGCGATGGCGGCGGCGGCCGAGGCCGGCGGCAGGCCGGTGGTGTAGACGACGGTGCGGGCCCGGGTCTTCAGGAAGTCGACCACGCTCTGCGAGGCGCACAGATAGCCGCCGTACGAGCCCAGGGCCTTGGACA
>Ga0102591_1002698_pt1 | contig 18251 bp, 19 predicted proteins | sample AraplaCol_mCL_r2_2_FD_76860 | JGI IMG/M metagenome (GOLD analysis project Ga0102591, IMG submission 76860) | Arabidopsis root microbial communities from North Carolina, USA - plate scrape MF_Col_mCL_r2 (SPADES assembly) (version 2) | ecosystem: Host-associated > Plants > Roots > Endosphere... | reverse complement strand
ACCTCATCTAGTGCGAAACGTCGACGCCCGACATGGAGGAGGCTCGCCGCTTCGCCGAGGCGATCCATGCGAAGTTCCCCGGCAAGAAGCTCGCATACAACTGCTCGCCAAGCTTCAACTGGAAGAAGAACCTCGACGAAGGCACGATCGCCGACTTCCAGAAGCGACTGGGCGAGATGGGCTACGCGTTCCAGTTCATCACGCTCGCCGGCTTCCACGCGCTCAACTATTCGATGTTCCAGCTGGCCCGCGGCTACCGCGACCGCCAGATGGCCGCCTACGTCGAACTGCAGGAAGCCGAGTTCGCGGCGGAGAAGGACGGCTACACCGCGGCCAAGCACCAGCGCGAAGTCGGCACCGGCTACTTCGACACGGTGAACCAGGTGATCTCGGGGTCACTGAGCTCGTTGTCGGCACTGACAGGTTCGACCGAGGAAGACCAGTTCCATCCGGCTTCGGCGGCGTAAAAGGAAAAATCGGCCGGCGCCAAGGATGGCGGGCCGATGTGCGGGCGAAGGGGGTGGCCGCCTGAAGAAGGCCGGGCCCCGGTGCTGGAGCGGGGGGAGGGAGGGGTATCCAGCACCGGAGCGGGGCGGGCAGCCCATTAGAGAACCGCCTGGTACAGAATTCTCCGCCCCGACCCCCTATTTGTCAACTACTCAGTACATGAAATAAGTATTAACTCTCCGGGGGGATGGCGCGCCCGCCCTGAGCCGAGCGTCCACGATCAGAACCGCCGGTAGTGCAACGCCTCGGCGAGATGCGTCTGTTCCAGGCAGCCGCTGCCGCCTTCGAGGTCGGCGATGGTGCGTGCGACGCGGAGGATGCGGTGATAAGCGCGTGCGGAGGCGCCGAGTTTGTCGAGGGCGGCTTCGAGCCATTCGCGCTCGTCGGACGGCAGCGCGCAGTCGCGTTCGAGGTTCACCACGCTGAGTTCCGCGTTCGGCTGGCCTGCCCTCGCGAGCGCTTTCTCGCGCGCGTTGATGACGCGCTGGCGCACGGTGGCGCTGTCGTCGTCGTGCGGGCCGCGGGCGGCGGAGAGTTCCGAGATCGGAACACGCGGCACCTGTACGCAGAGATCGATGCGATCGAGCAGGGGGCCGGAGATGCGCGAGCGGTAGCGCTGCACCTGATCGGGCGTGCACCGGCATTCGTGCTGTGGATCGCCCGCGTAGCCGCACGGGCAGGGATTCATCGCGCCGACGAGCTGGAATTCCGCAGGGAACGTCGACTGGCGCGCGGCGCGCGAGATCACGATCTGCCCGGACTCCAGCGGCTCGCGCAACACTTCGAGCACGTGCCGCGTGAACTCCGGCAGCTCGTCGAGGAAAAGCACGCCGTTGTGCGCCAGCGAGATCTCGCCGGGTCGCGGCGACGAGCCGCCGCCGACCAGCGCCGCGCCGGATGCCGTGTGGTGGGGCGCGCGGAACGGGCGGCGGCGCCAGCACCTGGGATCGATGTCTTCACCCGAAAGAGACCGCACGGCGCAGCTGCCCAGCGCCTCGCTTTCCGTCATCGGCGGGAGGATACCGGGCAGGCGCTCGGCCAGCATGGTCTTGCCGGTGCCCGGTGGGCCGACGAGCAGGATGTGATGGCCACCGGCCGCGGCGATCTCGAGGGCGCGACGGGCCTGGTGCTGGCCGCGGATGTCACGCATGTCCGGGCCGCACGTGGGCATCTGATAGAAATCGGCGGCGGGCGGACTGACGAGCTCGGCCTGGCCGCGCAGCCACGCGCAGACCTCGGCCAGGCTGTCGGCGAGCAAGACGTCGCCCTCGCCGATCAATGCGGCTTCGGCGGCGTTGGCACGCGGTACGACCACGCGCCGTCCGCTACGCCGTGCGCGAATCAATGCGGGAAGGATGCCGGGGACGGCGCGCAATTCGCCCGAGAGCGCCAGCTCGCCGAGGAATTCGCAGTCGTCGAGGCGTTCGCGCGGCACCTGCGATCCGGCGGCCAGGATGCCGAGGGCGATGGCGAGGTCGAAGCGGCCGCCGTCCTTCGGGAGTTCGGCCGGCGCGAGATTCACGGTGACCCGGCGATTCGGGTACTCGAACGCCGTGCTCTGGATGGCGACACGGACACGGTCGCGCGCCTCGCGTACCGCCGCTTCGGGCAGCCCGACGATGGACGTGGACGGAAGGCCGCCGGACAGGTGAACCTCGACCACGACCTGCGGCGCCGAGATACCTTCCTGCGCGCGCGAAAGCGTAACGGCGAGGCTCATGACCCCGCGAATCGTAACCGGTTACGCATTCCGCTCCAACGCGGCATATCGTGACAGCTGGCGGACCGGCATCGCATACGCACTCCCTTGCGATCGCTGAAAATAACCGCCCCCGACCGCTCTCGGGGTGAGGGTGACGAATCGGGGGCGGTCCCGGGCTGTGCGGCCGTCCCTATTGGCCGCGGTGCGCCGCGCTGATTTCGAGGTCGGCGAGGCGCTTTTCCAACTGTTCGAGCCGGTCGCGCGTACGCGCCAGAACCTGACTCTGTACATCGAATTCTTCGCGGGTTACGAGATCGAGGCGGCGTAATCCTTGCGCCAGAACGTCTTTGAAGTTGGCTTGCAGATCCTGCCGCGCTTGCGCCAACCCTGGCGGAACCAACGATGCCAATCTCTGTGCGAGTTGATCGATACCCTGCACATCCATCTTGCGCACCTCGATGTCGTGGAATGAATGTTACGTGATGGGATTGTAGGCGCTATAGGTGCTCGCCTACAGCTTGTGTAGGGGATTTCCTACAGGCCACCGTATGGACACGATCGCGGAGCCGGATGGCACAATGGTCGTCCTCGCACCGCACCCGGTGTGACCCAAGGAGTTTTACATGAAGCTGGTGGTCGCCATCATCAAGCCTTTCAAGCTGGACGACGTCCGGGAAGCCCTTGCCGACGTCGGCGTCCAGGGCGTGACGGTGACGGAAGTCAAAGGCTTCGGCCGGCAGAAGGGCCATACCGAGCTTTACCGGGGTGCCGAGTACGTCGTCGACTTCCTGCCGAAGATCAAGCTCGAGGTCGCGGTGGCGGACGATCAGATCGAGCGGGTAGTGGAAGCGATCCAGCAGGCCGCCCGTACGGGGAAGATCGGCGACGGCAAGATTTTCGTCAGTCCGCTCGAGCAGGTAGTACGCATCCGCACCGGCGAGCTGGACAACGACGCCCTCTGACGGGCGTCGCGCCGTCGCCGACCCGGATCACGCCGCCTGCAGCTGCTGCCGGCGGAAACGGCGATGGTGGATCAGGATGCCCGTGTAATACGCGAGGTAGTAACCGAGCGTCAGGCCGACCACCGTCATCGTGAGCGGGCTGTTGCCTGCGGCGGGACCGTGGTTCGTGGCCATCGCGCCGCCCGCCATCGCCGGGGCGAGCACCATGAAGCGCCACGCCAGTCGGCCCAGCAGCAGCGCCGTAAGCGCGCCGCCCACCCACGGATTGGGGATGTAGAAGTCGTGGCCCTCGCCCGCTTCGAAGCGGGTCAGGCGCAGACCCAGGAACGTCGCCAGGCCGGCGCCCAGCACGGCACCGCCCAGAACGCCTTCGGCCAGGCGGATGTCCTGCAGGCCCGAGGTCATGGCGAGTGCGATGACGACGGCGAAGAGGCCGATACGGACCTTCATCTTGCGCGTGCGGATGGGCTGGCGACCGAAGCTGCCACGAACGCGGCGATAGACGGCGAACGCCATGAGCGGCGCGAAGAGAAGCGGAATGGCGTTCGGGGAGATCATGACGATTGCCTCGGGTGTCGGTGTGGGCACAGGTTACCGGGGCCGGGGATTCATTCGAGGGGCGGTTGTGACCCATCGGGGGTGACGGATGTCATGACCCGCCTCCCCCGCCCCTGGGGCTTCTTATTTCGCCTTGCCCTGGTTGGCCACGGCGGCCATCTTCGCCTCGATCTCGGCCTGGTCGCCAAGGTAGTAGTGCCTGACCGGATTGAGATCGGCGTCGAACTCGTACACCAGCGGGATGCCGTTCGGAATGTTGAGGTCGGCGATGTCGTCGTCGGAGATGTTGTCGAAGAACTTCACGAGCGCACGCATCGAATTGCCGTGCGCGGCCATCACGACGCTCTTGCCGCTGCGGATCGCCGGTGCCAGTACCTCGTGCCAGTACGGCAGCACGCGGGCGACGGTGTCCTTCAGGCACTCCGTCAGCGGCACGTCGATGCCTTTGTAGCGGGCGTCGTCGGCGAACGATGTCTCCCCCGCCTCGAGGGACGGCGGTGGCGTGTCGTAGCTGCGACGCCAGATGTGCACCTGCTCGTTGCCGTACTTCGCGGCGGTCTCGGCCTTGTTGAGGCCGGTCAGCGCGCCGTAGTGGCGCTCGTTGAGCCGCCAGTCGGTGACCACCGGGATCCACATGAGGTCCATCTCGTCCTGCACGTGCCAGAGCGTGCGCACGGCGCGCTTGAGGTACGAGGTGTGCGCCAGGTCGAAGGTGAAGCCGGCTTCCTTCAGGAGGCGGCCTGCCTCGCGGGCCTCGGCGACGCCCTGCTCGCTGAGGTCGACGTCGGCCCAGCCGCTGAAGCGGTTTTCGAGGTTCCAGGCCGACTGGCCGTGGCGGATCATGACGAGCTTGTACATGGCGTCCAACGATGCAGGGGAAAAAGCCATGGTGGCTCCCGGGTCCGGTGGCGTCAATCGGCACCCCTGCCGTCAGTCACGCTAAACCTTGCGAATCGCGGGTGCATCCTAGGGGCTCAGTCCACCTGGAGTGCCAACCATGCGCCGCACGCTTCTTTCGCTCCTGATCGCCCTTTCCGTCTCCGGCGCCGCTCTGGCCGACGACGGCGACATCAGCAAGGTCAACGGCACGGCCCAGGTCGAAGCGGGCCAGCAGGCCGGCGACGTCAGCTCGGTGAACGGCTCGGTGCGCGTCGGCGACCGCGCCGTCGTCAAGGAAGCCAGCACCGTGAACGGCGCGGTGGAACTGGGTGAGTCGGCCTCCGCGACCAAGGCCGAAACGGTCAACGGCACGGTCACCCTGCATGAGAAGGCCAGGGTGTCGGGCACGGTGGAAACGGTCAATGGCCGCCTGAAGCTCGAACGCGGCGCCGACGTGCGGGGCCAGGTCTCCAACGTCAATGGCGACATCGCGATCGATGGCGCGCACGTCGCGGGCGGCATCGAGACCGTGAACGCGGACATCACCATCGGCGAGGGTTCGAGGATCGAGGGCGGCATCCTGGTGAAGAAGCCCACCATGAGCTGGTTCAACCACAACGACCGCACGCCGAAGATCGTCATCGGTCCGCATGCGGTCGTGCAGGGCACGCTGAAGTTCGAACGCGAGGTCGAGCTCTACGTCAGCGACACGGCGACCGTCGGCCGGATCGAAGGCGCCACCGCGAAGAAGTTCTCCGGCGCGGCGCCCTGAGTCACACCCAGTCGCGCGGCTTGAGATACTCGGACAGTTTCGCCTCGGGGCTTTCGGGCTCCGGAGCGTACGCGTACTCGAAACGCACGCGCGGCGGCAGGCTCATCAGGATGGATTCGGTGCGGCCGCCGGACTGGAGACCGAAGAGCGTGCCGCGGTCGTAGACGAGGTTGAATTCCACGTAGCGGCCGCGGCGATAGAGCTGGAACTCGCGCTCGCGCTCGCCGTAATGCGTGTCGCGACGGCGTTCCACGATCGGCAGGTACGCGTCGAGGAACCCTTCGCCCACGTCGCGGGTGAACGCGAGGCAGCGATCGAAGCCGCCTTCGTTGACGTCGTCGTAGAACAGGCCGCCCACGCCGCGCGTCTCGCCACGATGCCTGAGATAGAAGTACTCGTCGCACCAGCGCTTGTATCGGGCGTACACGTCGTCGCCGTAGGGTTCGCAAAGGTCCTTCGCCACCTGATGCCAGTGGCGCACGTCCTCGTCGAACGGGTAGTACGGCGTCAGGTCGAAGCCACCTCCGAACCACCAAACGGGCTCCGCGCCTTCCTTCGAGGCTTCGAAATAGCGCACGTTCGCGTGCGTCGTCGGGATGTACGGATTGCGCGGGTGCAGCACGAGCGACACGCCCGTGGCGATGAAACTGCCGCCGACCAGGTCCGGCCGGTGCGCCGTGGCGCTGGGCGGCAGCGGCGACCCTGCCACGCGCGAGAAGTTGACGCCCGCCTGCTCGAAGACGCCGCCCTCCCGAAGCACCCGCGTCCGCCCGCCGCCGCCCGCCGGGCGCGTCCAGGCGTCTTCCTCGAAGCGCGCCTTGCCGTCGATCGACTCGATCGCCGCACAGAGGCGGTCCTGCAACCCGCGCAGGAAGGATTCGGCGAGGTCGGCTTGTTCGGACATGGGACACGGCCTGTGGTCGGGGTCAGACGGATGAGCTTACCAAGCCGCGCGACCGCGTCCCTGCGGCATGCCGCCACGCGTCGTGGCGCTAGCGGATGCGTGCCGACATGCGCCGGTTACCGGTGATCGCGGCCCAGCGCATGCCGGTATCGATCCACATGAGGTAACCGGCCTCCATCGCCAGCCGCAGCACGTAGCGCGCCGTGACGGGCAGGCGGCGTTCGGCGGCCAGCGGCAGCGCATCGAAGCCGAGACGACGCGCGAGGTAGAGGCAGCGCGCCAGGTGGTAACGACTGGTGACCAGCCAGACGCCCGGCAGCGGCTCGTGCTCCGCGTCGCGCAGCAACTCGCGCGCATGGCGCAGGTTTTCCAGCGAATCGATGGACAGCTGTTCCAGTGTCAGGGGCACCTTGCCGGGCCAGCCGGCCTGCACGAGCCAGCGGCGACCCGCTTCCGCTTCGCTCACCGAGCCGCCGCTGTAGCCGCCGAGCAGGAGCACGCGGTCCGCAAGGCCCTCGCGAGCGTGTTCGCGCGCTCGTTCGAGACGATCGACGAAATCGGTCTCCGGCCGGTCGTCGACGAGCCGGCGGCCGAACACGAGCAGCGTGCGCGCGGCGGGCGCACGCGCGGGGCTGGCCGCCGCCAGCCAGACGACCCGGACGAGGTGCCCGACGTAGAGCAGCCCCAGCGTGGCCGTGAACGCCACGGCGGTCACCAGCGCCGCGATCAGGATGTCGCCGTCGCTGAGGTATCGCCATACGCCGCGGCGCAGGATTTTCGGAGCCTGGATACCGGCCATGGATGCGGTCCGTGGGAAGACGCGCAGTCTGCGCACCACCGGCCCACCGCGCAATCGATTCCGTCGCATTCGTCGTTCACGCGACGCTGCCGAGCAAAAAGGATAGGCTCGCCGCATGCCTCATCCCATGCCGCCTCTCGCCATCCGCGCGTACACCGCCACATCCGCCCTCGGCCGGGGGCTCCATGCCCACGCCGACGCCATCGCACACTCGCGTGGCGGCCTCTCGCCCAACGATTTCAGTGTCGCGCCTCTCGCCTGTTGGGTGGGCCGCGTGGCCGGCATCGAGGACGAACCGCTTCCCGCCGCCCTCGCCGACTGGGACTGCCGCAACAACCGCCTGGCGTTGATCGCGCTCCAGCAGGACGGCTTCGCCGACGCCGTGCGCGCGGCCCGCGAGCGCTACGGTGCGAGCCGGGTCGCCGTGCTGCTCGGCACGTCGACCGCGAGCATTGGCGCCACCGAAGATGGCTACCGACGGCTCGACCACGGGCAGATGCCCGCCGACCTGCATCGTCCGGTGCTGCACACGCCGCACTCCCTGGCGGGCTTCGTCGCCGCGGCGTTCGACCTCGAAGGCCCCTGCCTGACGGTTGCCACGGCATGTTCCTCCAGCGCGAAGGTGTTCGCGAACGCGGAGCGCATGATCCGCCTCGGCCTGATCGACGCCGCCGTCGTCGGCGGTACCGACACGCTCTGCGACAGCGTGCTCTTCGGCTTCAACGCGCTGGAGCTCGTATCGCCGGAGCCGTGCCGGCCGTTCGACGCGCGCCGCAACGGGATCTCCATCGGCGAAGCCGCCGGGTTCGCGATCCTCGAGCGCCCGGTGGACGGCGACGACGCGCCGCTGCTCATCGGCTACGGCGAGGCGAGCGACGCGCACCACATGTCCACGCCGCATCCCGAAGGCCTCGGCGCGGAGCTCGCGCTGAGCGACGCGCTCGCACGCGCCGGGCTGCAGCCGCGCGACGTCGACTACATCAACCTGCACGGCACCGCGAGCCAGAAGAACGACGAGGTGGAAGCCGCGCTCGTCGCGCGTACGTTCCCGTCGTCCACGCGCGCCAGTTCGACCAAGGGCTTCACCGGCCATACGCTCGGCGCGGCCGGCATCCTGGAAGCCGTGATCTCGCTGCTCGCGATCCGCGACGGCACGGTTCCCGGCAACCTCGGCGCCGACGTGCCGGACCCGTTGTGCGGTCCGCAGATGGCGTGGCATGGCGAATCCGCGGACATCCGCATCGCGCTGAGCAACTCGTTCGGGTTCGGAGGCAATAACGCCTGCCTCGCGTTCGCCCGTGCCGGGGCCGTCGCATGAGCGCCGCGCTGACCGTATGGGTGCGCGGCATCGGCCTGTGGGCACCCGGAGCACCGGACTGGCACGCGTTCCGCGACATCGTGGCCGACGGCGCCGCTCCCGGCGAACCGGGCCGGCCGGTCGCCGACGTACTGCCCGCCAACGAGCGCCGTCGTGCCCCGGAAAGCGTGCTGCTCGCCGCCGCCGCGGCGGGACAGGCCGTCGCGATGAGTGGCCTTGCCGCCGCCGACCTCCCCTGCGTGTTCGCCTCGGCGCACGGCGATCAGGTCATCACCGATTACATGTGCCAGACGCTGGCGACCGCGCCGGCCGAGCTGTCGCCGACGAAATTCCACAACTCGGTGCACAACGCGCCCGCGGGCTACTGGACGATCGCCACGCACTGCCATGCGAGCTCCAGCGCCGTATCGGGGGGCGAGTACGCCTTCGGCGCCGGCCTGCTCGAAGCCGCCACGCTCGCCGTCGCCGACGAGCGCGACGTGCTGCTCGCCAGCTACGACATCGCCGGCACGGGCCCGCTCGGTGCCATGACGTCGACCACCGGCCCCTTCGCGATGGCGCTCGTGCTGTCGCCGAGCGCGGAGGGCGCGGCGGTAAGGCTCGACATCACGCCCGAGAGCGGCAACAGCGACACCGGCGCGCTGGGCGACGCGTGGCTCGACGCCATCGCGGCGAGCAATCCGTCGGCGCACGCGATCCCGTTGATGCGCGCCCTGGCGCTGACCCGCTCCACCGCGCTGCGCGTCGCCGCGGCACGCGGCCTCGACCTGCATGTCGACATCGCGGTGGCCGGATGAGCACCGAAGCGCTACGCCCCTGCATCCTGATCCCCTGCCTCAACGAGGAAAAGGCGATCGGACGCGTGGTCGGCGACGCGCTCGCGCTCGGCCTGCCCGTGATCGTCGTGGACGACGGTTCCGACGACGCCACGCCGGACATCGTCGGTCGCCTGCCCGTGACGTTGCTGCGCCACGATCGTCGTCGTGGCAAGGGCGAGGCGTTGCGTACGGGCTTCCGCGAGGTGCTCCGGCTCGGGTACGACGCGGCCATCACCATGGACGGCGACGGCCAACACCTCGCTGCCGACATTCCGGCGATCCTCGCCGCGGCGGAGCGGCATCCGGGATGTATCGTCATCGGGGCCCGTCTGCTCGCACGCGAGCAGCAGCCGAATGGCCGGCGTCGCGCCAACGCGGTCGCCGACTGGGGCATTTCGTGGGCCTGCGGACGGCCGATCGCGGATACGCAGAGCGGCCAGCGATTCTATCCACGCAGCGTGCTCGATCTGGTCGACGTGCCCGCCGAGCACTTCGTGTTCGAGGCGGCGGTGCTGATCACGGCCTGTCGCGAGCGAGGCATCGGCGTGGTGTCCGTACCCATCGCATCGCGTTACCAGGGCGAGTTCCGACTCAGCCACTTCCGGCCCGTGCGCGACGTCTCGCGCATCACGCTCTACACGATCGGGCGGATCCTGCACTACGGCAGCGTCGTCGGCAGCTATCGCCGCGCGCTGGCCGCACCCACGATCGTCGACACGCGCAGCGGCGAAACGATCAACCACTGACCGCGCCCCACGGCGCAACGACCCGAGGCTCGCATCGATGGAACGCAAGACGCATGACGCAGTGATACTCGGCGGCGGGCTCGCTGGACTGACGCTGGCGATGCAGCTCAAGGGCGCGTACCCGGACATGGACATCGTGGTGCTCGAACGCCAGGCGCGACCGGTGCCCGAGGCCGCGCACAAGGTTGGCGAATCGACCGTCGAGATCGCGGCGCATTACTTCGCCGACGTGCTCGGCCTGCGCGATCATCTCGAAACGCAGCACATCCGCAAGTTCGGCTTCCGGTTCTTCTTCTCGGAGGGACAGGACGAACTCGCCGACATCACGGAGCTCGGCGTCAGCGCCGTGCTGCCGACACCCAGCTATCAGATCGACCGCGGCATCCTCGAGAACTTCCTCGGCGAGGAAGCCCGTCGTCGCGGCATCGCGTTCCGCGAAGGCGCCACCGTGCGCGGGTTCGACATCGCCCCCGGCGACGAACCCCATACCGTGCGCTTCGCCAGCGATGGCGTCGACGAGACCGTGCAGTGTCGCTGGCTGCTCGACGCGTCCGGTCGCGCGGGCCTGATCCGCCGCAAGCTCGATCTCACGCGCGACAACGGTCATCACGCCAACGCGGTCTGGTTCCGTATCGACGACCGCCTTGCCATCGACGACTGGTGCGACGATCCCGAATGGACGGGGCGCTGCCATCCGCCCGAACGGTGGCGGTCGACGAATCATCTCGTCGGACCGGGCTACTGGGTGTGGCTCATTCCCCTGAGCTCGGGCGCGCATTCGGTGGGCATCGTCGCCGACGCCGCGATGCATCCGCTGGACGGCATGAAGACGTTCGATCGGGCCCTCGACTGGTTGCGCGAACACCAGCCGCTGGTCGCGAAGCACGTCGAAAGCCGGCGCGACAAGCTGCTCGACTTCGCGTTCTTCCGGCACTTCTCGTACGGCTGCTCGCGCATGTTCTCGTCCGACCGCTGGGCCCTCACCGGCGAAGCAGGCGCGTTCCTCGATCCGTTCTATTCGCCGGGCAGCGACTTCATCGCCATCGCCAACACGTATATCACCCACCTGGTCGGACTCGATCGTCGCGGCGCCTCGCTGGCGACGAGCGCGCGGCACTTCGAGCGGCTGTTCTTCACCTTCTACGAAAGCACGCTGCGCATGTACCGCGGGCAGTACAACCTGTTCGGCGATCCCGAAGTGCTGCCGATCAAGGTGATCTGGGACTACACGTACTATTGGGGCGTGCTCTGCCAGCTCGTGTTCCAGGAGCGGCTGGGCGACACCGACTTCATGGGCCGGATGGCGTCCGAGTTCGCCGAAGCCACCGAACTGAACATCGCGATGCAGGCCTTCTTCCAGCAATGGCACGCCGCGTCCGACCGCCGCAACGGCAAGGCCATGCTCGATCAGCGGCAACTCGCATGGTTCGCCGACATGAACGGCACCCTGCACGACCGGCTGGACGACGAGGGCCTCGTGGCGCGCCTGCGCGCCAACGTCGCGATCATGCGTTCACTGGCGGCCACGATCGTCGACCGTGCCGCGGAGGATCACCCTTCCGTACGCGAGGGCTACGGTCACATGGCCGACGCCGAGAACGAACGCGTGGCGCTCTTCTGATGTCCGAGGCCGATCGTTAGATCCGGGCGGCTAACTCACTGATCCTGCGACGGGCGCGCGCCAGACTTGGTGCGCACTCTGCCGCTCGTGCGGGGCACCACTGGTTTCTCACGAAATCCCCGAGGATTCGATTGTAACCAAGGCCCTGGCTGGCGAGCGCCCCACGATCCGCTACCAGCTCCGAACGAATGGCGCGTGGTGCGCGAGATGCGAGCGCAAGAAGCTCGCGTTTCGGATCTGCGAGCGTTTCCGGGGCTCGAGGAAGCCGGGCGGACGGAATCTCAAGTAGCGCAGCCATTCCCTCGGTATCTGCAAGAAGCCAGGATTCAACCTCCCGAACGGCAATTCGGAAAACGAGATTATCGGGAAAGGTAAGACGCCCCTTCCAACTATTGATTAGTGCAACTGGACATGCCGCGGTGTCGAGGTCGGTAAGCACGAGTACCGGCACACCTCTTGCCATGCCGCAAAAATTGGCCAGCTTGCTCCGAAGGTATCCGTTACCGCCTTTTCGAAGCGGATCCGTGATTGCTAAACCGGATTCTTCTGCAAGTCGCAGTCCAACAATTTCGCTGAGTTCGTCTTCCGTGGCGAGGAACATGCTACTCCCACATCCCAAGTTGCTCCGCGTTCGCGGGACGCGTCTTAGGAAGCACAACCTCAGCAACCGACAGACCGTGACGAATCGCGAGAGATTCATTTTCATTGATCGGCCGGATGCTGCTCCCTTCTTCCCTTGACTCGAGCAATAGCACGCCCCTTGCATCGATTCCTGGATTATCCAACAAGGCTTCACTGTGCGTACTTATGAGTACCTGACGACGGCGCTTTTTATCACGCTGGATACGCTGCAGCATCACCGGAATCTCGCGAACGATCGCATCGTTCAACGAGAGCTCCGGCTCCTCGAGGAGGAGGAGGGAATTGCCTTCGAGAAGCACCCAAAGAAGCCCAAGAAGACGTAGCGATCCATCGGAAAAATGCTCCTCCCGCTGCCACCCTGCGTTTGGCCGAAAGTGTTGATACATCGCCTCCAGGTGAGGACGCCCATTTACGGGGTCAGGGGCATAGCGAAGCTCCTTGAACTGCGGAACAGCAAGCGATAGCGCCTTTGCAATTTTCCGGAGCCGCGCGTCGCGGACCCTTGGCGACGTACGGGCGACTCGCTCGAGAAAGCCCTGTCCATAAGGATCGTCCTCTAGCCGATTCCCGCCGATTTTCTCGGCGTACTTCAAGAGCTGTGGGACCAGATGCAGATACGTGATCTCATTGAAGAACCGGGCGATTGGACGGAACTTCTCATTCGCTTGAATTTGCTCGAGCGCGGTTTGTGTGAGTCTGGCCTTGTCCGCCAGGTCAGTCTGATCGGGCCGATTAAGAATTCGCACACCGGACTTCCACACTTGCTCGGTCGAAACGAGCGTGCGCCTTGCGCCCTGCCCTTCATGTTTAAAACCTACGACATAGATCCAATGGTCGTCGTCAGCGCTCTCGCCCTCCGACAAATGAATCTCGATGCGAATTTCATTGTCCTTCCGAGCGTGCAGACAACGCAGCGCCTGCATGCCGCCGCGATCCACAATCGCCTTCTGCAAGCCACCACCCTGAGCTTTGCCGACGTCTCGAAGGAATCGAAAGACCTCCAGAAAGTTCGACTTGCCCGACGCGTTCGCACCCAGAAGGTAGGTCCGCTCATGAAGCGGAACGTCGACCTCGCGAAAATTTCGCCAGTTCTTCAGCTTGAGATGGGTGACGATCATAGAATCCTTTGACACGCCCGATGGTCAGCTTCGTGACGGGGAGTATATCCAGAGACAAGTCCCTCAGCGCCGTGCCGTCCCGCCTTCCCTGCCCGAACGAGTCGCGAACCGTGAGACGCCGCCACCGCACACTGCCTTCCGTCGGCCCGGAGGGTGGCGGTCAGGCTCCTCATCAGTCACCTTCTCTGCAACCCCTCCGGGCCGGCGGTCACCCTTCGGGGTGAATCACCGCGGCGCGCCCCGACGCGATTTCCTCGCCGCGGTGCAGGATACGGAACGTGTATTGCGCACCGCCGTCGTCGGCCAGCAGGCATTCGGCATGAACGTCGAGCGCGCCATCGAGCGTGTCGACGCGCTGTACGGCCAGCCTGACGCCACGCAGGCTCACCAGCATGCCCGGGCGCGGTTCCGTCCTGCCTTCGTCGCGCGCACGCAGCGCGCCGTGGACCGCCATCGCCTGCGCGCCGTACTCGGCGAGGTGCACGGCGTGGAGTCCGTCGGGTCCGCGCAGCGGGTGCGTCGCCAGACCGTGGCGGGTGCTCACCGCGTGGATCGAGCCCGCATCCCACGCCACCACGCCGTCGAGCAGGCACATGTCGCCCGCGTGCGGCACGAGGTCAACGAAGTCGGTCTTGGTCAGCATGCGGTGCCATCAGGATCGAAAGACAGAAATGGAAGCCGACGCCCAGCGCCACCGTCAGGCCGATTGCGCGCAACACCGGGATCGACGACCACGCGAGCATGCCGAACACGAGCAACGCGGCGATCACGCAGACGACCGTCGCGTGCAGCGTGCGCCGCTGCTCGGCGGGATCGCCGGTGTCGCGCTCGAAGAACAGGGCGTAATGGAGGCCCAGCCCCGCGGCGAGGATCAGCGCGACGAGATGGAACAGCGAGATCGGGATACCCAGCGCACGCTCCACCGCGAGCACGAGGAACGTCGCCAGCGTCATCGGCGCCAGCACGTGCCACGCGCGACGGATGCTGCGCAACGCCAGGGTGATGGCGACGAAAAGCAGCGCCGTGGCGGCAAGCACCGCGTGCAGGATGCGCGTGCGGTACTCGGCCACCAGCGACTCGGAGGCCTCCTTGAGATCCAGCAGGCGCGCGTCCACGCCCGAACCGGCGACGGCCGCCGCGACGGCGCTCGCGTCGCGCACACCGCTCAGCGTCGACAGGCCGACCCAGTGATCGTCGCGCTGCGCGAGCATCGCCGCGAGGCGCTGACCGAGCGGCGAGCGCGAGAACACCTCCGGCGTGAGCGGTGGCGCCGTGCGCGCGGTTTCGACGTCGTCGACGAACGGTGCGAAGAGATCCTTGCGGAACGGCATGCCTTCGAGCGCGGTATCGAGCATCGCGTCGAGCGCCGCGCGGTCGGGCAACTTCGCCTGGCGGGCGCGCTGGGTGGCGAGGTCCGGCAGGTAGATCGAAGCCAGTTCGAAACCGTCGAGGTGTTTTTTCGCCACCTGCTCCCGGAGGCGCGGCTCGAGCGCCGCCGACGCCTTGAGCACGCCGTCCGCATCCGGCGCCTGCACGATCAGCAGGTAACGCACGTCGGGCGCGCCGAGTTCGCCGCGCAGCTGCGCGTCCTTCATGAGGAGGTCGCGCGGAAGGGGCGTGAGCGCGGATAGATCGTTCTGCCAGAACGGGCCGGGCGCGAAGAACAGCATGGCCAGCACCGCCGCGACGATCGGCAGCGGCAGCCAGCGAGGGCGCGGCAGCGCATCCAGCCAGTTGCGGAACGCGGCGAGCCACGGCATGCCGGCCACGTCGCGCGCGGTTTCCGGCAGCACGTACGGCAGCACGTAACGCGTGCTGAAGCCCGCCGCCAGCAACCCGGCGATGGTGAACACGGCGAGCTGCTTCAGGCCGCCGACACCCGATGCGTAGAAGGCGAGGTAGGCGATGCAGGCCGACGCGATGGCGGTCAGCAGCAACGGCCACAGCCCACGCACCGCCGCGACGGCGGATTCGCCCGCGCGACGATGGCTGAGCAGGCGAATCGGGTACTCCTGCGCCACGCCGAGCAGCGTGAAGCCGAATGCCAGCGTGATGCCGTGCACTTCGGTGAAGCCAAGCGTGAGCGCCACGATACCCACCAGCGCGCCGGTGGCCACGGGGAGCGCGCCGAGCAGGAGACTCCCGATGCTGCGGTAGGCGACGAGCATCAGCACCACGAAGCCGATGGTCGAGATCCGGCCGATCCAGTCGGCCTGGTCGCGCGTCTGCGCATTCACCATGACGGTGAAGTAACCGGGGCCGCTGATCGTGAGGTGCGAGCCTTTGCTTTCGGGCAGCGCGGCGAACGCGGCGCGGAGGCGACCGATCGCGTCGTCCTGCGCACCGGGGTCGAACCCCGCGCCGCGCGTCTGCGCGAGCAGCAGCGCCTCACCCTGCGACGAGAACCACACGCCTTCGCGCACTTCCGGGGATCGCGCCGGGGTCCAGTGCTCGGCGAGCTTGAGCGTTTCCAGCGTGGGATCGCGCGGCAACAGGCCTTTCAGCAGCGTCGCGGCGGGCGAGCCGAGGTCGTCGAGGCGTTGCTGCAGTTCGTCGGCGAGATAGGTTTCATCGAGCGCCCCGGTGTCCAGCGTCGGCGACAGCAGGAAACGGTACGGCAACAGGCTCGTGTCGAGCATGCCGAGATCGAAGTCGCCGTTGACGACCTGGGTGAACGCGTCGTCCTTGCGCAGCGCGGTCGCGAGGCCGCGACTCAATGCCGCCTTCGTCGCATCGTCGCCACCGTCGATCGCGACGAGCAGCAGGCGCGATCCCGGACCTTCGCCGACCTGGTCCATCAGCAGCTTCTGGTCGGGCGTGGTGGGCGCGGGCATGAAGCTGCGCAGGTCGGTGCCGACCTTGAGATGCGTGGCGACGATGGCGCCCAGCAGCGCGAGCGCGACCAGCCAGGCGACGAGGATACCGAGGCGGCGGCCCCTCACATCGCGCCGCCGCATTGGGCGATCAGACCCTCGCGGGTCGGCTCCGCCGGCATCTTCGTGGCGAGTTCGCCGAGGAGGTCGATCGACATGTCGCCGTCGGCTTCGTCCATGCGCATGCAACGCGCGAGCGTGCCGGTGCCATAGACCTGGATGCGCGCGATCTGCTTCGCGATGCGCGCGTCGCGCGGCGTCAGCGTGAGTGCCCAGCGGTCGGCATCGCGGCCGAGGGTCACGTCGAACGATTCGGACAGTCGCGACGGATCGCCGGCGAGCAGCGCGACGAAGCTGTCGAGCAGCACTTTCAGCTGCGGCGCCCGCGTGAGCGAGAACGTGCGCGGCTTCTTGCCCTCGCGCTGCTGCGTGACCTCGCCGTCGGCGATGGTCGAGACTTCTTTCGTCGGCGTGTCGACGCGGCGCTCGAGCCGGTCTTCGCCGAGCCAGCCGAGTTCGCCCGAGACGATCAGCGGCTTGTCGAGCACGCGCATGAAGCGCGCTTCGGCGAACGGCGTGCGGGCCGGTGCCGGCCGGTGCAGGCTGGCGATCAGCGCGTTCGCGTCGGAGGCATCAGGCGCCGGAGTGGCGATGCACGCGAGCGGCAGCAGCAGGCTCGTCAGCAGGACCCATTTCTTGCCAGAAGTCATAGAAATTGAACCAGTTGAAAGGATAGACGCGCGCGTAATGTTCCACCCGCGAAGCGTAACGGGACACGATGTCGTCGAGCGCGGCCTCGCGCGTCGCCCTGGGTACTTCGATGCCATCGGAGAAGGCCTCGAAGATCAGGCGATAGCGATTGCCGCCGAGATAGATGCCCATGCACAGCACCACGGGAATCCGGAGCGCCGACGCGAGCAACCACGGCCCGACGGGAAAGGGCGCCGGCTTACCGAGAAACGGCACCTGGCGCGTCGCCTCGCTGCGGTGCCCGCGATCGGCGAGCAGCGCGACCATGCCTCCCGCCGCCGCGCCCTCGGCCATCGCGAGCGCGACCGACGTGCCGCCAAGCGACGCGTCGATGACGGCCGCGCCGACGTCCGGCGCGAGCGCTTCCAGCACCGCCGTGAGCGCGGGCGTCTTCTGCTTGTCGAGCACCACGCGCAACGGCACGTCCGGGCGGCGCGCGCCGAGGGCGCGCAGCGCCTCGAAACTGCCCTGGTGCGAGCCGATCAGCAGCACGCCCTTGCCGGCATCGATGCACCGATCAAGTTCGGCCAGGCCTTCGACCTCGACCCGGAAATCGCGCTCGCCCCGCGCGAGGAAGAACAACCGGTCGAGCAGCGTCGCGGCGAACATGTGGATGTGCCGGAAGACGTCGCGGCCGGTGACGGCGCGACCCAGCACGCGCGACAGGAAGACGCGCGACGCGGCGCGCTCGTCGCGCCGACGAACGAAGAAGTAGAGCGCGATGGGATAGAGCAGTGCCCGCGCGACCGGGCGGCCGAGCCGGAGCGCGATCGTGCGGATCAGCCAGATGGCGAACCAGCCGCCGCCTTCGCGTTGCTGCCAGTGACTCATGCGCCTGCCTCGAGCGTGCCGCGCACGAGGGTGTCCCCGTCGCGTCGCACCGTGAAGCGGAAACGGTGGCTGCCCTGCGCGACGAGTTCGATCTCGGCGTCCTGGTCCGGAAGCAGCGGTGCGAGGAACTTCGCGTCGACGACCTGACGCAGGGTCATGCCACGCCAGTCGCGCAGCGCATCGGCGGCCGCCTCCAGCAACAGCACGCCGGCGACGATCGGGCGACCGGGAAAATGGCCGGCAAAACTGGGGTGTGCCGCGTCGAAGCGCAGCGGGCGGACGAAGGATGCGATATCGGCGGCTTCGGTCATCGGCATCTGCGAACCATGAGGCGGACGGAGGGGTCTCCGCCCGTCACGGCGCGGCGATCAGGCGGCCGCGCGGTGCTGTTCGATATGCTCGGACAGCGAGCTAAGGTTCGTGAAGATGGTGCGGTTGTCCGGGTTGTCGG
>Ga0102591_1002696_pt1 | contig 18261 bp, 4 predicted proteins | sample AraplaCol_mCL_r2_2_FD_76860 | JGI IMG/M metagenome (GOLD analysis project Ga0102591, IMG submission 76860) | Arabidopsis root microbial communities from North Carolina, USA - plate scrape MF_Col_mCL_r2 (SPADES assembly) (version 2) | ecosystem: Host-associated > Plants > Roots > Endosphere... | reverse complement strand
GCCAGCGCCTTGCGGTAGAAGGCGTTGCTCTCCTCGGCCGTCGAGAAGCCGGCGTACTGCCGGATGGTCCAGGGCCGCACCGCGTACATCGTGGCCTGCGGGCCGCGCAGGAAGGGCTCGAAGCCGGGCAGCGTGTCCGCGTACGGCAGGTCGCGGGTGTCGGCCGCGGTGTAGAGCGGCTTGACGACCAGCCCCTCGGGGGTGTGCCAGTTCAGCTTGGCGGGGTCGCCGCCGGGCGCGGACTTCGCCGCCGCCTTGTGCCATTGCTCCAGCGTCGCCGGCGCGAACTCGGGGGGAGTGTTCGTCCCGCTTGTGGCGGACGGCGCGGCGGAGGGAACCTGTTGTTCGTTCGACATGAGGGGACTCCTGGAAGCGGCGGATCATAGCGCGGTGCGAATTCATAATTATGAATTTCAGATTCGCTACACTCCGGCGCCATGTCCCTCTCCGCCCCGCTCGCTCCCCGCGCCCCTCTCTATGAGGAGGTCGCCGAGCGGCTGCGCCAGCGCATCTTCGCCAAGGAGCTCGAACCCGGCAGCTGGATCGACGAGCTCAAGCTCTGTGCCGAGCTCGGCATCAGCCGCACCCCGATGCGCGAGGCGCTCAAGGTGCTGGCCTCCGAGGGGCTGGTCACGATGCGGGTGCGCCGCGGCGCCTACGTCACCGAGATGTCCGAGCGCGACGTCCGCGAGGCCTATCACCTGCTCTCGCTGCTGGAAAGCGATGCGGCGGCGGTCGTGGCACGGCAGGCCAGCGACGCGCAACTCGCCGAGCTGCGCGAGCTGCATCGCGCGCTCGAGGAGAGCCTGGCCGACGGCGAGGCCGGCCGCGAGCGCTTCTTCGCCGCCAACGAGCGCTTCCACCTGCGCATCGTCGAGATCGACGGCAACCGCTGGCGGATGCAGATCATCACGGACCTGCGCCGGGTGATGAAACTCAACCGCCACCACTCGCTGTTCAAGCAGGGACGGCTGCAGGAGTCGCTGCAGGAGCATCGGGAGATGCTGGCGGCGCTGCTCGGGCGCGATGCCGACCGGGCGGCGCGGCTGGTCCGGTGTCACTTCGACAATGGACTCAAGGCCACCGGCCGTTCTGCCGACTGAGCGCGTACGCGCGCGCGATTTCCATTCAGGAAACTCGCCGCAATTAATTTGGCGCAATAACAAATCTCGGCATTAATACCCGCGATACCTCGCGAATCACCGGCCATTCCCTGCTCGAGGAGCCGTCGGGAAACTCGTGAACTTGTCACGAAGTCCTCACGGCCAGCCGCATGAGCGCCAAGACCGCTTCCCTTCGCGCCGGTCTTCGTTCACACGTGTCACGTCTTGTTTCAGTGGCGAGCACCCCGGGGAGAGGGCGTGAACCGCGCCGCGCAACGCCGCCCTCTTCTTCAGCAGCGCGCGTAAGTGCCGATCAGCATTGAAAGTCCGCCCAACCGAAATCCAACGGACCTTCGATGCTGCGCTGCGGAACCTTTGCCCCGGCAAGCATCCGATCCCCCGCGTTCACGGGCTTTACGCAGCTTCTGTAACCGTGAACTGAGGCCGACTCCCCGCCCTTTTGTTCCGTTCAGGTTAAGCAGGCCGCAAATAACATTTCTGGGCTAGCTCAAGTTCGTCATTCCGCGTCCGAAAACCGAATGACGGCAGCCGGAAGACCGGGTGTCTTTCGACCGCACGCTGACCAAAACCACGCGCCTATGGGCGCATCCGCCCCATAGGTTCACGGAGTTCCAAAGATGGCATCGCTGATTACCAACCTGACGACCGACCAGATCGCCGCCCTGACGTCGACGACCCTGGCGCGCCTGACCAGCGAAGACTGGGCTGCGTTTTCCACCGAACAGTTCCAGGCGCTGACGACGTCGCAGTTCGCGTCGCTCGGCACGAAGGCCATTTCGCTCTTCACGACGTCCAACATCGCCGCCATCGAGTCCGATGACCTGCGTGCGCTGTCCACCGCCGGCATCCAGACCTTCACCAGCGCGCAGCTGAACGCGCTGGGCTCGGACCAGTTCGGCGCCCTGACGACCCGCCAGGTCGGCGCGATGACGACGCAGCAGGTCCGCAACCTGGAGTCGGACGACCTGAACGCGCTGGCCTCCGACCAGATCCGCGCGCTGAGCACGCAGCAGGTGGCCGCCATCTCCACCAGCCTGATGAACAGCCTGGCCTCGGATGACCTGCAGGCCCTGAAGACCGATCAGATCAAGGCGCTGAGCTCCCAGCAGGTCGCCGCCCTCGCCACCGAGGGCGTTGCCGCTCTGGCGACCAATCAGGCCGCCGCGCTGACCAGCACCCAGACCGCCGCCCTGACCAGCGGCCAGGCCGCGGCGCTGACCTCGGACGCCGTGCACGCGCTGAGCACCGCCGCCGTCAAGGCGCTGGGCACCGACCAGATCGGCGCGCTCAATTCCGACCAGGTCGCCGCGCTGACCACCGCGCAGATCGGCGCCCTGTCCACGCAGCAGATCCGCCAGCTGGCCAGCGACGAGATCGCCGCGCTGGGCACCGACCAGATCCGCGCCATCACCACGCAGCAGATCGCCGCGCTGACCACCGACCAGATGGCCGGCGTGGGCAGCGCCGACGTGCAGGCGCTGTCGACCGCGCAGGTCCACGCGCTGAGCTCCAGCCAGATCGGCGTGCTGAGCACCGATTCCATCGCCGCGCTGAGCTCGGCCCAGGCCGCCGCGCTGAGCTCGACCCAGGTCAAGGGCCTGACGACCGACCAGGTCGCCGCGCTGAGCTCGGACGACGTCAAGGTGCTGAACACCGCCGCCCTGCGCGCGCTGTCCACCGACCAGTTCCAGGCGCTGAACTCCGACCAGGTCGCCGCCATGAGCACGGCCCAGGTCGCCGCGCTGAGCACCGGCCAGGTGGCCGTGCTGTCCACCGATGAGCTGAACGCGCTGGGCTCGGCCCAGATCCGCGCGCTGGGCACCGCCCAGATCGCCGCGCTGTCGACCGACCAGGTCGCCGGCATGGAAACCGCCGACGTGCAGGCGCTGACGACCGGCCAGGTCGCCGCGCTGAGCTCGGCCCAGATCGCCGCGCTGTCCACCGACGCCATCGTCGCGCTGAGCTCGCAGCAGGTCGGCGCGCTGTCCACGAAGCAGCTGGCCGGTCTGTCGACCGACCAGATGCACGCCATCGAGTCCGGTGACCTGCGCGCCCTCTCGACCGCCGCGGTGCGCTCGCTGACCACCGACCAGTTCGACGCGCTGGGCTCCGACCAGGTCGCCGCGTTGACGACCCAGCAGGTCGCCGCGCTGACCACCGGCCAGGTGGCCGCCATGTCCAGCGATGACCTGAACGCGCTGGGCTCGGCCCAGATCCGCGCGCTGGGCACCGCCCAGGTCGCCGCGCTGACCACCGGCCAGATCGCCGGCATGGAAAGCGCCGACGTCCAGGCGCTGAGCACCGGCCAGGTCGCCGCGCTGAGCTCGGCCCAGGTCGGCGCCCTGTCCACCGACAACGTGGTCGCGCTGACCTCCGGCCAGTTCGCCGCGATGAGCACCAAGCAGCTCGCCGGCCTGACGACAGACCAGATCGCCGCCATCGAGACCGGCGACCTGCGCGCCCTGTCGACCGCCGCGATCCGCTCGCTGACGACCGACCAGTTCGACGCGCTGGGTTCCGACCAGGTCGGCGCGCTGACGACTGGCCAGGTCGCCGCGCTGACCACCGGCCAAGTGGCCGCGATGGCCAGCGATGACCTGAACGCGCTGGGCTCGGCCCAGATCCGCGCGCTGGGCACCGCCCAGATCGCCGCGCTGACCACGGACCAGGTCCACAACATGGAAAGCGCCGACGTCCAGGCGCTGAGCACCGGCCAGGTCGCCGCGATGGGCTCGGCCCAGATCGGCGCGCTGTCCACCGACAACATCGTGGCGCTGACCTCGGCCCAGGCCGCCGCGCTGTCCACGAAGCAGCTGGCCGGCCTGTCGACCGATCAGGTCGCTGCCTTCGAGACCGCCGACCTGCGCGCCCTGTCGACCGCCGCGATCCGCTCGCTGACCACCGACCAGTTCGACGCGCTGGGCTCCGACCAGGTCGCCGCGCTGACGACCGGCCAGATCGCCGCGCTGACCACCGCCCAGGTGGCCGCGATGGCCAGCGATGACCTGAACGCGCTGGGCTCGGCGCAGATCCGCGCGCTGGGCACGGCCCAGATCGCCGCGCTGACGACCAGCCAGATCGCCAACATGACCAGCGACGACGTGCAGGCGCTGAGCACCGGCCAGATCGCCGCGCTGAGCTCCGACCAGATCGCCGCGCTGTCCACCGGCAACGTCGAGGCGCTGACCTCGCAGCAGGTCGGCACGCTGTCGACCAAGCAGGTCGGCGGCCTGACCACCGACCAGATGGCGGCCCTGGAGACCGGCGACCTGAAGGCGCTGGGCACCGCGGCCGTGCGCGCGCTGAGCACCGACCAGATCGCCGCGCTGGGCTCCGACCAGATCGGCGCGCTGTCGACCGCGCAGGTTGCCGCGCTGACCACCGGCCAGGTGAGCAACCTCACGTCCGATGACCTGAACGCGCTGACCAGCGGCCAGATCAAGGCGCTGTCCACGCAGCAGGTCGCCGCGCTGACGACCGGCCAGATCTCCACGATGGAGTCGGCCGACGTCCAGGCGCTGAGCACGCAGCAGATCGCCGCGCTGAGCTCGGCCCAGGTGGGCGCGCTGTCCACCGACAACATCGCCGCGCTGAGCTCGCAGCAGGTCGCACCGCTGTCGACCAAGCAGGTCGGCGGCCTGACGACCGACCAGGTCGGCGCGATCGAGACCGTCGACGTCAAGGCGCTGAGCACCGCGTCGCTGCGCGCGCTGACCACCGACCAGATCGGCGCCCTGACCTCCGACCAGGTGGCCGCGCTGACGACCGCCCAGGTCGCAGCGCTGGGTACCGCGCAGATCCAGGCGCTGTCCAGCGATGACTTGAACGCGCTGAACTCCAACCAGATCCGCGCGCTGGGCACCGCCCAGGTCGCCGCGCTGACCACCGGCCAGATCGCCGGCATGGAGAGCAACGACGTGCAGGCGCTGACGACCCAGCAGGTCGTCGCGCTGGGCTCCGACCAGATTGCCGCGCTGTCGACCGGCAACATCGCCGCGCTGACCTCGGGCCAGGTGGCCGCGCTGTCGACCAGGCAGGTCGGCGGCCTGACGACCGACCAGATCGGCGCGATGGAGACCGCCGATGTCCGCGCCCTCAACACCGCCGCGCTGCGCGCGCTGACCAGCGATCAACTGGACGCGCTGGGCTCCGACCAGATCCAGTCGCTGACGACCGCGCAAGTGGCCGCGCTGACGACTGGCCAGGTGAGCAACCTGACCAGCGATGACCTCAACGCGCTGACCAGCGGCCAGATCAAGGCGCTGGGCACCGCCCAGGTCGCCGCGCTGACGACCGCGCAGATCTCGACGATGCAGTCCGACGACGTCGCCGCGCTGACCACCGGCCAGATCGGCGCGCTGGGCTCGGCGCAAGTCGGCGCCCTGAGCACCGATGCCATCGTCGCGCTGAGCTCGCAGCAGGTGGGCGCGCTGACGACCAAGCAGGTCGCCGGCCTCACGACGGACCAGATGGGCGCCATTGAAACCGGCGACCTCAAGGCCCTGAACACCGCCGCGCTGCGCGCGCTGACCAGCGACCAGCTCAACGCGCTGGGCTCCGACCAGGTCGCCGCGCTGACGACCGGCCAGGTCGCCGCGCTGACCACCGGCCAGGTGAGCAACCTGACCAGCGACGACCTCAACGCGCTGACCAGCGGCCAGATCAAGGCGCTGTCCACGCAGCAGGTCGCCTCGCTGACCACCGCCCAGCTCTCGGCGATGCAGTCCGACGACGTGCAGTCGCTCACGACCGCCCAGGTCGCGGCGCTGAACTCGGCGCAGCTCGGCGCGCTGAGCACCGACTCGATCGTGGCGCTGACCTCGTCGCAGGTCGCCGCGCTCAGCAGCAAGCAGGTCGCGGGCCTGGGCACGGACCAGATGGCCGCGCTGGAAACGGCCGACCTCAAGGCGCTGAGCACCAACGCGCTGCAGTCGCTGACCTCGGCCCAGCTGGACGCGCTCAACAGCGACCAGATCGCCGCGCTGTCGACCCAGCAGGTCGCCGCGCTGAGCACCGCCCAGATCAGCAACCTGTCCAGCGATGACCTGAACGCGCTGACCAGCGGCCAGATCAAGGCGCTGTCGACCCAGCAGGTCGCCGCGCTGACGACCGGCCAGGTCTCGACCATGGAATCGGCCGACGTGGCCGCGCTGGCCACCAACCAGGTCGCCGCGCTGAGCTCGGCCCAGGTGGGCGCGCTGAGCACCGACTCGATCGTGGCACTGACCTCGGCGCAGGCCGCGGCGCTGACCTCCAAGCAGGTCGCGGGCCTGACCACCGACCAAATGGCCGCCATCGAGACCGGTGACCTGCGCTCGATCTCGACCACCGCGCTGCGCGCCCTGACCAGCGACCAGCTGCAGGCGCTCGGTTCCGACCAGGTCGAGGCGCTGAGCACCGCTCAAGTCGCATCGCTGACCACCGGCCAGATCAGCCAGTTCGCCACCGATGACTTCGCCGCGCTGACCACCGGCCAGCTGCGCGCGCTGACCACCGGCCAGGTGGCCTCGCTGACCTCGGCCGAACTCGAAGCGCTGGGCTCCGACCAGATCGCCGCGCTGACGACTCAGCAAGTCGCCGCGCTGACCACCAGTCAGATCAGCAACCTGGGCAGCGACGACCTGAACGCGCTGACCAGCGCGCAGATCAAGGCGCTGACGACCCAGCAGGTCGCCGCGCTGACGACCGGCCAGGTCGCGACGATGGAGACCGCGGACGTCGCCGCGCTGGCCACCAACCAGGTCGCCGCGCTGAGCTCGGCCCAGGTGGGCGCCTTCAGCACCGACGCGATCGTGGCACTGAGCTCGACGCAGGTCGCCGCGCTGACCAGCAAGCAGGTCGCGGGCCTGACGACGGACCAGATGGGCGCCCTTGAAACCGGCGACCTGAAGGCCCTGAACACGGCCGCCCTGCGCGCCCTGACCAGCGACCAGTTGAACGCGCTGCACACCGATCAGATCGGCGCGCTGACGACCGCCCAGGTCGCCGCGCTGACGACTGGCCAGGTGAGCAACCTGACCAGCGACGACCTGAACGCGCTGACCAGCGGCCAGATCAAGGCGCTGTCCACGCAGCAGGTCGCCGCGCTGACCACCGGTCAGATCGCGACGATGGAAAGCGGCGATGTGGCGGCGCTGAGCTCGCAGCAGATCCAGGCGCTGAACTCGGCCCAGGTGGGCGCGCTGAGCACCGACTCGGTGATCGCGCTGACCTCCGGCCAGGTCGCCGCGCTGGGCTCGGCCCAGGTGGCCGGCCTGACGACGGACCAGATGGCCGCGATCGAGTCCGGCGACCTCAAGTCGCTGAGCACGCTCGCCCTGCGCGCCCTGACCTCGACGCAGCTGGACGCCCTGAGCTCGGATCAGATCCAGTCGCTGACGAGCACGCAGGTCGCCTCGCTGACGACCGGCCAGATCGCCAACCTCTCCAGCGACGACCTGAACGCGCTGACCAGCGGCCAGATCCGCGCGCTGGGCACCACCCAGCTGCAGGCCCTGACCACCGCGCAGATCGCGACGATGGACACGGACGACGTGGCGGCGCTGACCACCAGCCAGCTGCTGGCGCTGAACTCCGCGCAGATTGGCGCGCTGAGCACCGACTCGATCGTGGCGCTGACCTCGTCGCAGGCGGCGGCGCTGACCTCGTCGCAGGTCGACGGCCTGACCACCGACCAGATGGCGGCCTTCGAAACCGGTGACCTGCGCCTGCTGGGCACGGCGGCGATCCGCTCGCTCGACAGCGCGCAGCTGGCGGCGCTGGGCTCCGACCAGATCGAAGCCCTGTCGACCGCGCAGGTCGCGGCGCTGAGCACGCTGCAGGTCAGCCAGCTGGCCACCGACGACGTGCAGGCCCTGACCTCGCAGCAGGTCGTCTCGCTGAGCTCGGCGCAGCTCCACGCGTTCACCACCGACCAGGTGATGGCGCTGGACAGCGGCGACCTGGCGGCGATCGGCAGCGCGAACCTGGTGGCCTTCGACTCGGCGGACTTCCAGGCCTTCACCTCGGACCAGATCCATGCGCTGACCTCGTCGCAGTGGAGCGCGATCGGCTCGTCGCAGATCGTCGGCATCGACACCGCCGACATCGCGTCGATCACGACCGACGGCATCCATGCGCTGGGCACCGCGGCGATCCACGCCTTCCACACCGACCAGATCGCGGCCCTGACCACCGACCAGGTCCATGAGTTCAGCACCGCGCAGCTGCATGCGCTGGACACGGCCCAGATCGTGGCCCTGACGACGGACGACATCGGCGCCCTGACCAGCACGCACTTCGCGGCGCTGACCTCGACGCAGATGCATGCCTTCACGACGGACCAGATCCTGGCGCTGGATTCGCACGACATCCATTCGCTGACGTCGCTGCAGATCCAGGGCATCACCACCGACCAGATTGTGGCGATGACCTCCGACCAGTTCATCGGCTGGGACACGCAGGACCTGGCCAGCATGAGCATGGAGCAGGTGCTGGCGATGACCACCGACCAGATGGTTGGCTGGACGGACGACCAGATCAACGCCCGCTTCATGGCGACCCCGATCGTGCTGGACCTGGATGGCAACGGCATCCAGACGCTGGCGGCCAAGGACGGCGTGAACTTCGACCTCAACGCCACCGGTCACAACGACAAGTGGGGCTGGGTCGGCGGCAACGACGGCCTGCTGGTGATGGATCGCAACGGCAACGGCTCGATCGACAGCGGCGCGGAGCTCTTCGGCTCGGGCACCACGGTCAACGGCCGCAAGAACCTGGACGGCTTCTCCGCCCTGGGCTCGCTGGACACGAACCATGACGGCCACATCAACGCCAAGGACGTGGACTTCAGCAAGCTGCAGGTCTGGGTGGACGCCAACCATGACGGCAAGACCGACAAGGGGGAACTGCACTCGCTGACGGACCTGGGCATCACCGACCTGAGCCTGAACGCCACCAAGGGCACGGACGTCGATCACGGCAACCTGGTCGGCCTGGTGTCGAGCTACACCAAGTCGGACGGCACGACGCACGAGATGTCGGACGTGTGGTTCGCCAAGGACGGCGCGACGCAGCAGGTCACCGGCACGACGCACGCCGCCGCGCCGCATCTGGGCGATCTGCTGGCGCAGCCGGAGGCCAACCTGCTGGGCGGCGCCACGGCGCCGGCGGCGGCCACCGCCGCGGCGACCGCGGTCTCGGCCGACACGGTCAGCCACGACGTCCTGAGCGCGGCCTACAAGAAGCTGCATGATGACGACCAGAACGGCAGCGCCCCGCTGATCTAAGCGACGCACCGGAACCGGGGGCTTCGGCCCCCGGTTTGCCGTTTGCGGCTGCCGCCACTGGCCGCAAACGGCAAACCGCCAGGCTCCAGAAGTTTCTCCTCCACACCGCATGGCCACTTTCGACGTCGGATCGCTCACGCCGGAGCAGATCGCCGCGCTCACCACCACCCAGCTCGCCACGCTGACCGGGGCGGAATGGGCGCTGCTGAGCGCCGACCAGGTGGTGGCGCTGACGACGCTGCAGGTCGCCTCGCTGACCGCGCGGCAGCTCAATGGCCTGGCCTCCGGCCACCTGTCGGCCATTGAGGCGCAGGACATCCAGGCGATCAGCACCGGCGCGATCCGGACGCTGACGACCTCCACCATCGCCGCGCTGACCTCCGACCAGATCCACGCGCTGACGACCACGCAGATCCCGGCGCTGACCGTCGACCGCCTGCGCCGCCTGGACAGCGACCAGTTCAGCGCCTTCGACACGGCGCAGGTGGCGGCGCTGTCCTCGGTGCAGGTGCGCGGCCTGAACAGCCAGCAGATCGGCCTGCTGACGACCGACGAGGTCGCGGTGTTCAGCACCGCCTCGATGCAGGTGCTCAACACGCTGCAGTTGGGCGCCTTCAGCACCGATCAGCTCAACGCGCTGGGCACCGACCAGATCGGCGCGCTGCGCGGCAGCCAGACCCGCGGGCTCAGCGGCGACCAGCTCAGCGCGCTGCACACCGAGTCGCTGCAGGCGCTGAGCACCGGCGCGGTGCGCGGCCTGAGCACGGCGGCGGTGTCGCACTTGACGTCCGACGCGATCCAGGCGCTGGCGACCCAGCAGGTGGCGGCGCTGACCAGTCAGCAGTTCCGCACGCTGAGCACCGACGCGCTGGTGGCGATGACGTCGGACCAGTACGCCGCCATCGGCACGCTGCAGATCAAGTCGCTGAACACCACGCAGGTGGCCTCGCTCGAGGGCCAGGACCTGGCCGCGATCGGCACCAAGGGCCTGCGCACGCTGGACTCGCTGCAGCTGTCGGTGCTGAGCTCCGACCAGTTGGACGCCCTGAGCTCCCGGCAGGTGGCCAGCCTCACCTCGACCCAGCTGATCGGCATGAACACGGCGCAGCTGCCGTCGTTCAGCACCGATGAGCTGCGCTCGCTCGGCAGCACGGCGCTGGCGGGACTCAAGCCTGATGTGCTGGCGGCGATGAGCGCCGAACAGCTCGGCGCGCTCAAGACCCTGCAGGTGGCGGCGATCACGACGCGCCAGCTCGCCGCATTCGGCACCGAGGACCTGGCCGCTTTCTCCACCGCGCAGATCGCTGCGCTGACTTCGACCCAGCTCGCGTCGCTGACGCCGGGGCAGTTCCACTCGCTCAGCACCGATGACCTCGCCGCGCTGAGCAGCATCGCGTTGCGCGGCCTGACCGCGGCACAGATGGCCTCGCTCGATCCGGAGCAGGTGGCGGCGCTGTCGAGCGCGCAGACCGGCGCGCTGGGCACGCTGCAGCTGCGCGACCTGACCGACGCGCAGCTCGCGGCGCTGACGCCGGCCGCGATCCAGGCGCTGTCCACGCGCGTGGTGGCCACGCTGACGAACGCGCAGCTGGAGATGCTGGCCTCCGATCAGCTGACCGCGCTGACCAGCAACCAGGTCCGCGCGCTCACCACGGCGCAACTGGCGGCGATGACGCCGGACGAGCTCAACACGCTGACCACGGCGCAGTTCGCCGCGATGGGCTCGGCCCAGTTCCGCGGCTTGACGACGGACCAGGTCGCGCATCTGCAGGCCGAGGACTTCGGCGCGCTGTCGGGCACGGTGATCCGCTCGCTGAGCAGCGCGCAGGTGCAGGCGCTGGACCTGGCGCTGGTGGGCGGCATGACCTCGCTGCAGACCGGCGTGCTGAGCACCGTGCAGATCGCGGCACTGACGGCGGACCAGTTGCAGACGCTGACCCCGGCCGCGCTGCAAGGCATCACGACGCTGGCGATCCGCGGCCTGTCGGCGGCGCAACTGGATGCGCTCGGCCCGCTGGGCGTGTCGCAGCTGCGCGATGCGCAGCTCGCGGCGCTGACCACCGCCCAGGTGCGCAGCCTCGATCACGACACGCTGAACGCGCTGGGCTCGCAGCATTTCCCGGCGCTGAGCTCGTACCAGCTGGCCGCGATCTCCACCGACGAGATCGGCGCGCTGACGCCGGATCTGCTGGCCGCCGTCCGTCCGGTCTATCTCACGGCGCTGTCCACCGCGCAGATCCACGCGCTGAGCCGCGAGCAGGTCGGTGCCTTCGGCAGCGGTCAGACCTCGCTGCTGTCGACCGGCCAGGTGGCCGCGCTGACCCCGTCGCAGATCGACGCCCTGTCCACCGACGGCGTGCGCGGTCTCACGGTGCAATCGCTGCAGGGCTTCAGCACGGACCAGCTCAATGCGCTGGTGCCCGAACAGTTCGCGGCGCTGCGCACCGGCCAGGTGGCCGCGCTGACCACCGCCCAGATGGCCGCGCTGGAACAGGCCGACCTGAACGCGCTGGACTCGACGCAGTTCGCGGTCTTCTCGTCGAAGCAGCTGGCGGCGCTGAGCACCGATCAACTCGCCAACCTGGAGATCGTCGACATCGTCGGCCTCACCACGCGGGCGCTGCAGGGCCTGAGCTCGGCGCAGCTGGCGTCGATCAGCGGCGACAACCTCGCCGCGCTGAGCAACGCGCAGCTGTCCTCGCTGTCATCGCGCCAGTTGCAAGGCCTGACGGCCGATCAGATCGACCATCTCGGCACCGCCCAGCTGGCGAGCCTGGGCACCGGCGCGCTGATCGGCATGACCAGCGACCAGTTCGGCGCGCTGGACCTGGCGCAGATCGCAGCGCTCTCGCCCAAGCAGATCGCGGCGCTGAACTCGATGCAGATCGAGGCGCTGGCCACCGACGCGCTGGCGGCGCTGACCACGGCGCAATTCGCGGCGCTGCGCTCCTCGCAGCTGTCCGCGCTGGACGCCGCGCACCTGGCCGCCATCGAGACGCAGGACCTGGCGGTTCTGCACTCGACGGCGCTGCGCGCGCTGAGCTCGGACCAGATCGCGCTGCTGAGCACCGATCAATTCGGGGCCCTGCGGGCGGAGCAGGTCGGCAACCTGACCTACCAGCAGGCCGCGGCGATGACCACGGACCAGATCCAGGCGCTGAGCACGGCGCAGATGCTGGGCATCACCAACGTGCAGGTGCTGGCCTGGAGCACGGACCAGATGGCGGCGCTGGAGTCGCAGGACTTCGCGCTGCTGCGCGGCAGCGCGATCCGCGTCATGACGGTCGGCGACTTCGCCGCGCTGTCGACCGACCAGGTGCATGCGATGACCAGCACGCAACTGGTCGAGATGACGACGACGCAGCTCTCGGGCTTCGGCACGGACGACTTCGCGGCGCTGACCTCATCGGCCTTCCACGTGCTGACGACGGCGACGCTGAACACGCTGTCCACCGACGTCTTCGCCAGCCTGGGCGCGGAGCAGGTGCACGGGCTGGGCACGCAGGCGCTGCACGCCCTGAACAGCGCGTCCATCGCGGCGATGAACAGCGACGCGATCGCGGCGCTGGACAGCCGCCAGGTCATGGCGCTGACCACGGCGCAGCTCGCCTCGATCTCGTCCGAGGGCTTCGCCACGATGTCCAGCGACGAGCTGGCGGCGCTCAGCCGCGACCAGGCCAAGGCGCTGACCGTCGACCAGATCCACGCCATCGGCAGCGACGCGGTGATCGGCTTCGAGACCGCCGACCTGGCCGCGCTGAACATGGACCAGGTGCTGGCCTTCTCCACCGACGCGCTGCATGCGATGTCGGGCAAGCAGCTGGACGCGCTGTTCCTGGCCACGCCGATCATGCTCAACCTCGATGGGCACGGGCTCGGCACGGTGGCGGCGGCCCAGGGCGTCAGCTTCGACCTGAACAACACCGGCCACAGCCAGCAATGGGGCTGGATGGCCCAGGGCAACGGCCTGCTCGCCCGCGACCTCGACGGCAACGGGCAGATCGACTCGGGCGCCGAGCTCTTCGGCACCGGCACGGCGCTGGCGAGCGGCAGGCACGCGGCCAACGGCTACGAGGCCATGCAGGCCATGGACAGCAACGGCGACCATGTGCTGAACGCGCTCGACGCCGGCTTCGCGCAGTTGCGGATCTGGGCCGACGCCAACGGCAACGGCAAGACCGATGTGGGCGAACTCAAATCGCTCGCCGAGCTGGGCATCGTGGAGCTGGACCTCAACGCCAAGTCCAGCGCGACGGTCGATCATGGGAACGTGATCGGCTTGATCTCCGGCTACAAGACCGCCGATGGCGTCACGCACCAGATGGGCGACGTGTGGTTCTCGAAGTCGGGAGACGGCCAGAAAGCCCCTCCATCCGCCGCCGACGTGCTGGCGGCTCCCTCCGCGTCCGTGCTGCCGGGGGCGGCGCACGGTGACGCGGCGGCGTCGGCGCCCTCCCCGGCCGCGCCGGACGACGGCGCGCGCATCCACCATGCGGCCATGGCGGCCCTGCACGCGACGATGCGCAAGGTCGGCGAGGAAGACGGCACCGGCCCGCTGCTCTGATCGGTTCGGTCGGCCGACATCGGAAAAGCGAGCGGCAGCGGACGCCCGGGAAGGGTTGTCCGCCGAACGGTGAACGCGGGAATGTTCACTAGACATCCACCTTCGACAGACGACGTCGTCCCTCAAGGTGGCCAGCAAGCGCTTTGCTGGACGAACGCGTCGTCGCTCATGGAGCACGACGATGCCGCTGACTCTCCCTTCCAGCCCTGAGGCGGACTCGACAGGCGCCGCGGTCATGGACGGCGCCGCTCCTCCCGAGGAGCACGCCGGCGCCGAACGCGAGGCCGCGCCGGCGGACCCGCGCGAAGCCCAGCTCCGGGCACGGCTGCGCAGCGAGAAAGCCGTCCATGACGCGCGGCGCAAGGAGCGCGACATCCTTCATGAGGCCTTGCGCCTGGAGGCCCACGCCGACGCCACCAGTGCCGATCGCCACGAACGCGTCCGGCAGCTCAATGCGGTGATCGCACGCGTGGCGGCGGCGGAGACCCGGGTACTGGCCGCGGCGCAGGAATGGTCGGCCGCGAAGGACTGGCCAGAGATCACCGCGATCGAGTCCGGCGCCGCGCGGGACAACCCGCCGCGATCTCGCCGGGCGCGCATCGCCGACACGCTGCTGAGCCCGCTGCGCGGCCTGCGAGCGCGGTTCAGCGCCCCGCGGATCACCCTCGCCGCCGGTCCGCTGGGGGTGTCTCGCAGCGGGACGTCTCCGACGAGTTCCGCCCGCGGCCAACTCCCCGACATCAAACCCGCCCTGCCGGCGAACAAACATCCATTGGCATCGACGGACAAGCCGGCGTCGATCACGCCGTCTCCACTCGCTGCGGCGCCGGCCGCCGCAGCCGCGTCGAAGGACGCCGAATTCGAGGCCGAACTCATGCGCCTGTTCGCCACTTCCGCCGACGGCAGCGCGACGGCCGCCTGCGACGTCGCCTCGCTGGCCCGTACCCTGCTCGAGCATCCTGGCGCGGATCCCTCGGGACGTCGCGGCGGACACGCGTTGCGCCATGAGCAGGCCCTGCTGATCGCCACGACGCTGCGCACGCTCACCGGCCACCCGCTGATGGCGCGAAAGGCCTATCTGGCATTGCGCGAACACGCGCCCCCGTTGCCGGCGGCCCTTCTGCCCGACAGCCACAAGCCTGCGCCGGGAATGGCACGCCTGGATGACGAAGTGGGGCCAAAGCTTGGCCCTCGGCGCATGGCCAACAACGCGCGGCGCGCGCTGGCCTCGACCGCCGGCGGATTCCAGGCGTTGCTGGATCTGCATGGCATCGCGCTGCCCCCCCCTGGAGATCCTTCGCGCGCTTACGCCGAGCAGGCCATCGAGCACTACAAGCTGGGCCTGCGCGCCGAAGACGCGTTGATCCGCCTGGGTCTCGAGCCCGGAAAGGACTACGCGACACAAGATGTCCGCGACGCGCTGAACGCACACCCCTTGCACCCGCGGATGCTCGATCCGTCCTGGCTCGGCACCGGCAACGCGCGCCGGCGGCCCGGCGGCCCGCATGAGGCCGAGCATCCCATGACGCTGGCGGCGCAGGCCTTCCTGCATGCCACGGACAACTGCGGCCGTGCGCCCGGGGAGCCGGAGCGCTGGCGCGACTACAAGCCCGCCGCCGTCGCGCTGCGCAACGGCTTCACCGAGAGCGGACAGGGAACGCCCTTCCACCTGATGACCAAGCGGCTGCGCAAGTTCATCACCTACATCGACCTGGCCTGCAAGACGCCGCAAGGTCAACTCCCGACGACGCGCGATCGCCTGCGCGCCCCCATCCGCGCGCTGCGCCGGCTGGCCGGCAAGGACAAGACACCGCTGCGGACCTTGCTGAACGCCGGACCGCTGGCCTCCCACCTGGGCACGATGCCCGACCATCGCGCGGACCCGCGGGCCGGGGAGAAGGCCGCCGCGGCTGCGGCTTACCAGGCGGCGTTCGACAAGGCGCTGCGCGAGATGCAGGCGGAGTTCGACAGCGCCGACCCGGCGCGCCGCCGCGAGATCCTGCGCCAGGTGATGAACTCGGTGGTGACCGGCAACGACATCGCCACCTATCGCGACGGCCGGCGCCACGGCATCGGCGTCACCGTCGGCGCCAACGCCGCCTCCATCGGCGGCGCGGGCAGCCTCTCCTTCGGCATCACACCGGTCGTCGAGCTGGGCGCCGACCGCAGTCGCGCCGCCGTCTTCAAGGCGGGCCCGAGCGCCAACAGCGGCGTGCTGTTCCTGGGCAGCGAGCGCAAGGTGAGCGGATCGGTCGGCGCCGGCGTCCGCGTGGGCACCGAGCTGGGCCCCGTGGGTCTCTCCGCGCAGGCCATGGCGCGGCTGGGCGGGTCGCACCTGGTCGCCAAGGGCCTGATGATCCGCACCAACCGGGAGGGCCGCGAACATCAGGCGCTGCCGCCCGAGGAGCGGGCCCGGCTGACGGCCAGCGACTGGCGGGGCATGGGCGAACGGGTGGTCAACACGATCTTCGAGATCGCCGACCCCACCCGCAAGCGCCCCGCCCATGGCGGCGAGATGTGGGCGCGGGTCGTGGAGCGGCTTGGCGATGACCACGACATCTCCTTCGGCTGGAACGAGACCCGCGCCCGCTCGGCCGAGGTGTCGCTGTCGCTCGACGCGACCGCGCGCGCGGAGCTGGGCCTGGGCATCGGCGCCTTCGCGACGGCGGGCGCCGGCCTCAAGCGCACCCTCCTCGACAAGCAGCGATCACGCGATACCGGCGGCGCCACGCGCGTCGGGCAGGACACGAGCGCCACCCACACATCGATCGGGCTGGACGCCAGCGCCGGCATCACGAATCCCGCGGTGCCGCTGCCCACGGGCCAGGGCCTGGTGCTCTTCGGCCAGCACAAGGTCGGCGTCGAGACCGATCTGCTGTTGAGCGGCAGCGGCAGCGGGACCCGCATCACCACGCAGGACGGCAAGGTCCTTCCGCGGTTCTCGTTCAAGGAACGCCAGGTCGCCAGGCCGGACAAGTTCCTCGCGCTGATGGCGTCGCGGCGCGCCGTCTGGGAGCCGCGCCTGGGGCCCGGTGTCCTGGACGGCTTCCTCCAGCGCATCCGGGATCTGCCGCCCGCCGCCTCCAACAACCGGCTCTTCATCGAGATGCTGTGCCTGACGCCGGAAGCCGGCGAGCGCATCAACGCCAGCATGGAGCGCCTGGCGATGCTGCAACGCCCGCTGCCGCCCGGCGTTGCGCAGGACCGGGACACGCAGGACCGCATCCGCGACCTGCAGCGGGAGATCGCCATCCAGGTCGACGACGACGCCAGCTGGGAGCCGTCGAAACTGGTCGTCAACGAGACCGTCTCGGCCACGCGCGCGTACTCGCTGGGCGCTCAGGCCCTGGTCACGCCGGCCACGCCGCCGGACCCGTCCGGGGGCGGCTTGGTCGAGCGCTTCCGCGCCGGCGGCCAGGTCACCCTGGGGGCTCACGTGAACTCGGCGATCGCTGGCCGGGACCTGCTCCTCCTGGCCGCCGGGCCGGCCCCGGCCTGAGTCGACCCCGCCCACACCTTGCCTTCGCCCTGCCCTCGCCCTGCCGTCTTCGCCACGGAGTAGGCCGTCCCTGTCCCCCTTATCCGCGCATGCCCCCGCCCGCGCGGGGACACAATCCGCCGGATGAAGACACTCTGCATCGAAGGCTGGCGGGGGGTGAACCACTCCATCGCGATGGTCAACCAGAACCAGATCCTGGAGATGGTGAAGGACCCGCGGTTCGAGCTGTTCCACAAGGACGCGCCGTTCTTCATGCCGCATTGGGACAAGGGCAAGCTGGACTCCGGCTTCGCGCCCGAGGAGCGCGCCATCATCGACGCGCTGCCCGACCCCGGCGACCGCGTCATGGACCTGCGCCTGCGCATCGCCTCGCCGGTGCGCCTCGGAGACCCGGCCGCGGCGCGCCGCAACGCCACCTTCGTGGTCACCGAATTCGGCCTTTCGGGCAAGAGCTTCGATCCGCCCGAGATGGCACCCTCCGCGCTGACCCAGGGCGACGACTTCATCGTCACGCCGACGCGCTGGTCCAAGGCGCGGCTGGTGGATTACGGCTTCGACGCGGACAAGGTCCAGGTCGTGCCCCACGGCTACAAGACCGACACCTTCTTCCCGATGACGCCCGAGCAGCGTCAGGCCGCGCGCGCGGCGCTGGGGCTGCAGCCGCATGAGACGGTCTTCGCCAACGTCGGCGTGGCGACCTGGAACAAGGGCATCGACCTGCTGCTGCTGGCCTTCGCCGAGCTGCGCCTGCAGGGCCTGCCGGTGCGGCTGATCCTCAAGGACCACCAGGGGCTGTACGGCATCGGC
>Ga0102591_1002694_pt1 | contig 18277 bp, 19 predicted proteins | sample AraplaCol_mCL_r2_2_FD_76860 | JGI IMG/M metagenome (GOLD analysis project Ga0102591, IMG submission 76860) | Arabidopsis root microbial communities from North Carolina, USA - plate scrape MF_Col_mCL_r2 (SPADES assembly) (version 2) | ecosystem: Host-associated > Plants > Roots > Endosphere... | reverse complement strand
TGAACCAATTGAGCCAGCGCACGTCCCGCGCGTTCAACGCGGCTGCGGCAACCTGGTCCTTGTTTTCAAAGTGACGGTAAATGCTCTTGCGCGCAACGCCTGAGGTCTTCACCAGCAGATCCATGCCGGTGGCATGTATTCCGTTCTGGTAAATCAGCGCCTCCGCCGTGTCCAGAATCTTCAGTCGGGTGTCGGTCGTTGTCTTATCCATGGCGCCAAGGTAGAACGATCGTTCTACCTTGTCAACCATCGCGTGCATCCAGAAGGCGAACGCCGAGGGCTCCAAGAGCTGGCTGTTCAACCGCTGCCCTGGCTCGGCCCTCAGCCCGCTGACGCATGCTCCGCCGCAAACGCACCGTACGTACGCAGCGGCCGCCCCAGCAACTGCATCAACCGCTCCACGTCACCCGCGCCCGGCAGCATGCCGTCGCTGATGAATCGCTCGGCCATCTGTCGCATGTCGTAGGCCATCCACGCCGGCATGAACTGGCGCAGGTTCTGCTCGAAGGCGGCCGTGTCATCGCCGCCGTAGGCGATCGGGCGGTTCAGCACATCGCTCCAGATGGCGGCCACCTGTTCTCCGGTGAGTGCTTCCGGGCCCACCAGGTTGAGTCGGGTCAGCGCGCGGTTGTCCGGCGCCTGTTCGCGGTTGAGCAGTTCGATGGCAGCAATCTCGGCGATGTCGCGGGTGTCGATCATCGCCAGCCCCTTGCTGCCAATCGGCATGGGGTACACGCCGTAGCCCTGCACCACATCCTTGATGGTCAGGTCGTTGTCGATGAAATAGGCCGGGCGCAGGATGGTGGCGCTGAAGCCCATCTGCTCGATCATGCACTCCACGCCGAACTTGCCGGCGAAGTGCGGCACGTTGACATAGCGGTCGCTGTGGATCACCGACAGGTACACCACGCGCTTCACCCCCGCCTCGCGGGCGACGTTGAGGGTGATGAGTGCCTGGGTGAATTCGTCGGCGACCACGGCGTTGAGCAGGAACAGCGTGGAGACGCCCTTCAGCGCTTGGCGGAGGGCATCCACGTCCAGCATGTCGCCGTGCACCAGTTCCACGGTGGCGGGCAGGTTGGCGGTGGCGGGGGTGCGGACCAGTGCGCGAACGTTTGCGCCGCGCTGGATGAGGTGCTGGACGACCTGACGGCCGATGGTGCCAGTGGCGCCGGTAACAAGAATGGTCATGGGGTACTCCGGGTGAGTGGTGAGGCCTCATGGTTATTGATCCGCTTGCGGGCCGATAGCCCATATACTTGGACCACCTGTCTCGCTGGTGGAACACATGGACCTGCTGGCCTTGGCCGACTTCAACCTGGTGGCGCGGCACGGCGGGTTTGGCCGTGCCGCGCGCGCAGCGGACCGCCCGAAGGCAACACTCTCGCGGCGCGTGGGTGAGCTGGAGGCCAGCCTGGGGGTGCGGCTGTTCGAGCGTGGCTCGCACACGCTGAAGCTCACCGAGGAAGGTCGGGCGCTGTTCGAGCGCACCGAGACGCTGCTTACCGAACTGGACGAAGCGGCCACGTCCATTGCCTCAGGCGGCGACACGCCCCGCGGCCGGCTGCGCGTGAGCGCACCGATGCTGTTCTCGCAGATGGCGCTGGGCAAAATTGCAGCCGAATTCGTAGAGCGCTATCCACAGGTGCGGCTCGTCATCACCACCGAAGACCGCGCCGTGGACATGGTGGAAGAAGGCTATGACCTGGTGATAAGGGTCAATCCGGACCCGGATGAGCGGCTGGTGGGGCGGGTGCTGATCCGGGACCGCCTGGTGGCGGTGGCGCACCCGGACCTTCCCCTGCCCGCGATGGGCGAGACGGCGCCTGCGGTGTTCCGGCCGTCCAGCGATGCCACCGGCTGGGACCTGGTGACGCCGCGTGGCGAGATGCGTATCGCGGTGGATCCGGTGCTGCGCCTGGGCGCACTGACCATGGTGCGCGATGCCGTACGTGCAGGCACCGGCGCGGCGATGCTGCCCTTCTCGCTGGTTGCCGACGATCTCAGGGATGGGGCATTGGTGTCGTGGGGAGATGCGAAGGCGCCGCCCATCGAGATATGGGCGCTGTACCCGTCGCGACGGCTGCTCAGCTCAAGGGTGTCGGCGCTGCTCGACCTGCTCAGGGAATGCTTCCCCGAGGGTCGGGCGGAGGAGCTGGCCGCCTTCGCAGGCGGGGGCCGCTGACGGCCAGGAGCAGACCTAGAGGCCGGAGTGACCTCCTACGACCCACCGCTCTTGGTCGGCCCTCCGAGGCACATCGCCTCACTCAAGAGTTGGAGGAGTAGAAGACAGCCCTGGGTTTCCGAAAGATCGCTGCCGATTTCCGTGAAGGTGCCTCGCTCCTTGTAAAGAACAGCCCAAGCGGAGCCATCCCTCATAAGGGAGTAAGACTCGCTCTCCGAGGCAGTCTGCGCAATGGAGTAGAGACCCGGATGCACTCCGGCGCGGATCAACTTCTCCCTCAGCTCTTCAATGTTCATTTGGTGCTCGGGGTTATTCAGGCTTGGCTCGGTGCCTTTGTGAACGCAGTATCCAGCGCAGCCTCCAACTCAGCGAGGCTGCAACGCTGATTGGCAGCGACCAGAGCATTCCCCTCGTCGCAGTCGACGAGCACATCCAGCTGTATCGGCAAGTGGTTACCAGGGAACTTCCGTAAACGGAGAAATACCTCGGAGTCCGATACCCAATCTGCGCTATCCATGGACCAGCGAGGATCAGAGAGGGCTAGTACAGGCTGGGCAGTGATGAGGTCGATAACGCGGGGCGTGTAAACCCATTGGGAGTTCCGAGCCTCCCATGGATCAGCTTCAACAACATACCTCCCACCTGGGGATATCGAGGTCTCTTTCATGGATTGAGGAACTGTCTGGCTTCCTGCCTGGAATCTGAAGGCGGAAGAGTAGCGCGGGGACCATCGCCGGCAGAGTGGATTGATGCCTTCCTCATGCGTGGAACATCCCTCGCTCGAGCGTCACTTCAGACGCGTTGAAGCACATGACTCATCCCCGGCCGTCCCTTGAATGACGTGACGAGCGTCAAAGTATCACCGTCCGAAGCAAGGCTAAGACCAAATGACATGTCCGAACCGTTGAATACGAGCTCAGTCTGAGAGCGAAGCTGGCCTGTCAGACGAACAACATTGGGCAGCCCAACCTGCGCAAACAGCTCGACTGAGTTGCCTGAGACGCCGACAACCCCCGCCAACTGCACCACGTCTCCCAGGCGCAATTCAATGCTCTGCCCGTATCCGACACGCGCGACAGACAGCGTAGCCAAGCCATCGGCCGAGCCGTAGGTGCCTTTCAGCTGTTGCATGAATACCAGCGCTGGAATGTGATTGATCATCTCGAACGACTCAACGCAGTAAGTCCCCGGTGGCGATTACCCCACTTATACCCTAAGGACCACCTGGTGGCGCAATACGCACCGGTATCATGCCTCGCTTCGCGCAGTGCTTTCCGGGACCGGTGCATCCAGCCAGTCTCGCGCCGTCGAACATTTATCTCGAAACCTGGCCTACCAGCCAACGATGTGCATGAAGTAGGCCGGCACTGCAAGAGGGTCATTCCGCTTGGCTGTGAGCCTGCAGGAGCGACGATACCTTCGCATCGATCAGCGCCACCAGCTTTGGGTCCATGTAGCGGTAGTCGTCAGCGATATTCAGACACTACATCTGCTTGTATCCAAGCAGCCCTGGAACGCCTTCCTGCAAACGATGCAGGTATCTGTTCTCAATGACAGAGATGCCATCGGCCCAGCGGATATCCGCTCGGTCGATCAGTCTGCGCGCGTGCGGGCTGGTGTCGGCAGCCGAAATACCACCCTTCCCGGCGATCGGTCTGGGCTTGGTGCCCACTTTCGGCCAGAAGCGGCCTCCCCAGAAGGATCCGGCGTCCTATGCATCCTCGACGAACGCCTTGGCAAACGTGTCAATTCCAAACGCTGTGAGCTCGATGCCACCAATCGAAGCAACATCGGAGAAATCAGCAATGTATAGACCATCGCAGTTCATCAAGACTCCCTTGAAGCGGAGACTCAGTTGAAGCTCGCTTTGACCAGCGTCCCTTGTTGCGATGATTGACTCCTGAACAGCCGCATATGCCTCGGCAGCTTCGAACGATCCGAAGGCCACAGCCATACAACTGTCGACATGCTCCAGCCGCGACCAGCCGATCAATGCCTCACCTGCATGAACCTCAAAACGTCTCATCGACAATGTCCTTCTACCAAGTAGCCAGAGCAGCATGCGAGATCACGCGCTTGGGCTTGAATGATTTGCCTGACGAGTTCTATGGTGTAGTCAGTTACTCGCCAACGTCAGAATTCCAAGATCGCGTAGAGCATACAGAGTCTCATCCAGTCCTGCGGCAATCGTGCAGTTTCAGTGCGGGCGCCTTAAAGCCTGTCGGGCCTAGCCGGGCTGTAAATTCTGACTCGGATTGCATGGACATGTCGACGCCCGCTGACGCCCAGGAGCAGACTAGTGACCACCCAATCAATCAGATCCCAGCGAGCACGCTCGGATCACCCGTCCGCCAGATGTTGTCGACGATCACGTGCTTGATCTCCCACCCCGCGTCGCGGCGGACCATGACAACGTCATAGCGGTTTTTCATCAGGTACTGGCGTGCGCCATCGACGCTTGATACGTGCTGCGCTTCGACCAGCACATCCACCTGCGCTGTATCGCCGTCCACCACCACCCTCGGATTGCTGAAGGAGTGGGAGGTATCGAGCCCGTTGAGCGACGTGGACAGCGCCTCCACGATGGTTTCCCGGCCCTGCAGCACAGGGTACTCGAAGCCCGCCTTTGCACCGGCAGGGCGGAAATCGGAGATGGCGTCCTCTGTAAAGGCCGACGAGAGCAACGCGCGGTCACGTAGGTCGATACCTGCGGCGAAGCGGTACAGCGTGTCGACCACGGCCAGTGTGTCGTGAAAGGTATCGGGGGTGTTTTGGCGCAATGACATGGGGTGGATTCCTTAGCGGGTCGTGGGGGTGGCTGGGTCAATGAAGGTGATACGGGTGTCGGCGATGGTTTCAGCGAAGCCACTTCCGAATACCCTACAGGCGTCTGGAAGCCCGGGCGCGCCTCCCCTGCCAGCACACGGCGCGCAGCCACGATCGCGGCCAGGGGGGTGAAGCTGTAGCCGTTCACGGTGTCCAGCACTGCGCGGGTGATGGCACCGTCCGCGCCGACCACCGCTACCGCTGCCTGGTACCGGTTGTCGGCACGCTCCTGCGCGGTGGGTCCATCCGGCAGTGCTTCGATCCCGTCTTCGGGGAACGCGCTGCCGGAGACATGCACGTAGGTTTCGATATCGCCAACGCCGGTCTGCCTGGCGATGGTGATCAGATCAGGCAGCGTCACCGGGAAACAGCTCAACCGGCCTTTGCCGAAATCGATGTCGCGCAGCTCGTCCGGCGCACGCGGTGTGAGTACATCATCCTTTCGCATCAGGCACGTGGCCGTTACGTGCTGGCTGGCACTGAGCGCCGATCCGCGTGACATCGACCCCGCTACATGCAGGGCGATACGGACGGTTACCGGTGACGGCACACGCTCAACGGCACGCGCGGCCAGGCTGCCAAGCATCGCCACGCTGCCGCCACTACCCGGCATCAGCATTACACCGGCCTTCGTCGCGCTCACGTCATGGCGCTCTGCCAGCTGGTAGCTGTCCAGCTCGGCGGCAATATCCAGGTAATGGACGCCGGTACGCAGGCAAGCCTCCATCAGCGCTCCTGCGGTATGCGCGAACGGCCCTGCACAGTTGAGCAGCACCGCGATGTCCTGCAACGCGTAGTCCACATCGCCAGCGTTATCCAGCGCAAACACGCGGTACTCCACGCCAAGGCGCTTGGCCAGCACCTGCAGCGGGGCCTCGTCGCGCCCTGCCAATACCAGCTTCAGCCCAGTTTCTTTCGCGTGCGCTGCAGCCATGCGCCCGGTGTAGCCGGGTGCACCGTAGATCATCAATGTTTTCATGGTGTGTTCCTCGCCACCCTATTCGAGTGAGGCGTCAATGCGGGAGATGCGGCCTGCGGAATCCATGGCCACTAGAAGAATTCCGATCTCGTGACCGAAGTCTCCGGTAAAGTCGACCCGGGCCCGTGCACGCGCATCGTCAAGACCTTCCAGCGAAAGCAGTCGGGTAACCGTGTGGTAACCCACGAAGTACTTTTCCAGATATTCGCGCACACCGGCGTGCTTGTTGAAGGTGCATCCGGTGGATGGGTCATCGATCACTGCCGTCGTGCTGAACAGCGCCATGGCGCGTTCGATATCGAACGCGTTCATCGCGTTGATGAAGGCCACCACCGTGGCTTTCACGGGGTGCGATGCAGCGACGTCATTCATGGCCGTGCTGCCAGCTTTTGTAGACGAACTCCAGACTGTAGCCATCCGGATCGCGCACCTGCGCGGCGTAGTAGCGCGGGTCGTAGTGCAGCTGCGGGCCCGGCGGATGGATCTCGCTGGCGCCAGCGGCCATCGCGGCGGCATGCGCGGCATCGACCATCGCGCGGGAATCTGCCACAAAGCCAACATGTGCCGCCTGCGCCGCCGCCACGCCCTGCCGCAGCCAGAAGAAGACCCGGCCGCCTGCGCCGAAGCCCTTCAGGTCGGGGTGGCCGGGTGGACCCTGCCGCCCGTCGTAGTCGAGCCGGTTGACGATGCCCAACGGGGCCAGCGCGGCCGTGTAGAACGCGACCGAGCGGGTGGTGTCGGTGACAGTGAGGAAAATGTGGTCGAGCATGTCGTACTCCCGTTGCGAACTAGATGTTGTAGCCGCCTGCAACTTCAATGGTCTGCGCATTGACCCAGGCCTGCTCATCACCGATCAGCCCGGCAATGACGCGGCCCACGTCGTCCGGCTCACCTACCCGGCCCAGTGCCGTCTGCGAGGCCAGCAGGGCTTCGAATTCATCATTGAGCCCGCCGCCCAGCTCGGTACGGATCGCCCCGGGCGCCACCGCATTCACCCGGATGCGGCGCTCGCCGAACTCCTTGGCCATGTAGCGGGTGAGCACTTCCAGCCCGCCCTTGAAGGCGGCGTAGGGCGCCACCCCGGCGGTGGCAACACGCGTGGTGGCACTGGTGACGTTGACGATGCTCGCGCCAGTGCCCAGCAGCGGCAGCAATGCCTGCGTGAGGAAGAACGGCCCCTTCAGATGCACGTTGAACAGACCATCGAACTGTTCCTCGGTCACCGTCTCGATCGGATTGAACAGCCCGAAGCCGGCGTTGTTCACCAGGCCATCCAGCGCGGATGCGCCCCAGGTTCCCTGCAGGGTGTCCTTCACGTTCGCCGCAAACGCTGGAAAGCTACCGGTATTGCCCACGTCCAGCTGCAGGGCCACTGCCGTGCCGCCTTCTGCCTGGATACGCTCCACCACCTGCTGGGCAGCGTGCGGCTGGGCGTTGTAGGTGAGGATGACGCCCATGCCGCGCTGCGCGCAGTGCAACGCGGCGCTGGCACCAATGCCACGGCTGCCGCCGGTGATCAGTACGTGCTTCATGCAGGTAGTCCTGTGCAGTGAGGGGAGATGCACAGGCTAGGGTCGCCGGCTGCGGCGCGCCGACCTGATCCTCGCCAATTCCTGCCTATTCCTGCTTTCCGCCTTGCCAGCCCCCTGCGGCGGGTGTCCAATGTGTACATGGACAACGCACTGGAAGAACTGCGCCGCCTCGCGGCGCATGCCGAGAATCGCCGTACCGATACGGGCATTCCCCGCGTTGCCATGGTGCAGGGCGAGATCCCGGAGCATGCCCTGGCGGCTGTGTACGAGCCGATGATCAACCTGATCCTGCAGGGAAGCAAATCCATGACGGTGGGTGAGAAGACCCTCGAGTACGACCCGGCCACGTACTTCATCATGTCCGTGGACCTGCCGGCGGTGGGTGCCGTGCACCCGGCCAGCACCGGCGAGCCGTACCTGGCGGTGAGCCTCACGCTGGACCTTGGCATCATCGCTACGCTGTTGTGCGACACCACCGATGCCGCCACCGGGCGCGGCGAGCCCTCGACCCAGACCGAGGCCTTCAACGTCGCCGCCGTCACCCCCGAACTGATGGATGCGTGGGTGCGCATGCTGCGCCTGATGGAACGCCCCAGCGAGATACCTGCGCTGGCCCCGCCCTACGAGCGCGAGATCCTGTACCGCGTGCTGCAGGGACCACACGGGTGCATGCTGCGGCAGTTGGCCACGCCGGATTCGGCACTGGCGCGAATCAGCAGCGCCATCCAGCGCATCCGCAGCGACTACGCCAAACCTCTGCGCATCGCCGCATTGGCCGAACAGGTGGCAATGAGCGAATCAGCGTTCCACCGCCACTTCAAGTCCGCCACCGCGTTGAGCCCGCTTCAATACCAGAAGCAGCTGCGCCTGCTGCAGGCCCGCCAGATTCTGGCGACGCGCGGAACCAGCGTTACTGCAGCCGCGCTTGATGTGGGCTATGAGAGCCCCACCCAATTCACCCGCGAGTACGCGCGTGCGTTCGGTCTGCCGCCCTCGCAGGATGCGGCGCGCATGATCGCGAGTCGTCGCGGGTAAACCGCTTATGTCTCTTACTTACCCCGCTTGACGCGTGCCATGGAGGCCATGGCCTGTGCCGTCACCTCCTCACTCGATGATGTTGTCAGCACGAACAGAAGCTCTTCCTTGTCCGTGGGACGCGCCCACGAGCGGGCGACGGTCCTGGCAAGATCATTGTTTGGCCCCAACCCAGCAGTGTCTGCCGCGTGGGCGACCAACGGCGCTGGCGCCGTCCCCACCAGTTTCAGGAATCCCGCCTGGATCTGCTCCGGGTTTCCGCGCTGTGCGAACACCGAGCAAACGGAATTGTTGCTGAGTGAAATGACATATCGTGTGCTTGGAGCAACATAGATCCAGGCGGTTCCCTCTTTACCGCTGAGGAAGAACCCGGCCTGGTCTGGCGGCAGAACCTCCAATCCCTGACCTTTCATCCGGTCACGCAGCGTGTCCTGCGCGTAGTAGTACTGCATGCAGGTAGTGGCGAACAACGCGTTGAAATCGTCTGGAAGCGGGTTCACTGCCGCAAAGGCCGGTGCGGCGGTTGTTGCCATCAGAAGTAGAAGGCTGCGCATACAACTCCCGGGGGTCTTACTGCCGTTGAAGGGAAGCCGGAACCGCATTGTGACTTACAGCCGCATGGCGAACCAGATCGCGGCTCAAGCCGAGCCCATTGGGTAGAGACCCTTTGTCAGGTTCTCAGGAGCCCGCGCATCTGTGCTGCGACGAAGTCGGTGAGCAGCCGAACGCGTGCCGGAAGCATACGGCCAAATGCATGGATGGACTGCAAGGGCAAGCCAGGCAGGCGCTGCGATGGCAGCACCTGCACCAACGTGCCGCGGTCCAGGTCGTCTTGAACGGAACAGCGAATGAGGTGCGCCACGCCCACACCCGCTAGGGCCGATGCGCGCAGTGCTGCGCCGGTATCCAGGCCCACTCGACCGTTCGGCTGCACACTGGTTCCGTCGCCAAAGCTAATGGCAGCCGTACGGCCATCGAACAGGTACCGCAACACCGGCAGAGCACGCAGCTCCTCCACGGTTGCGGGCACACCATGACGGGAAAGTAGTGCGGGCGAAGCAACCAGGATCATCTCCAGGGTGGCGATGGGCCGTGCCGTCAGATCGCTGTCAGCAGGGTGGCCGATGCGAAACGCCACGTCGAAGCCCTCACGAATGACGTCCACATGGCGGTCAGACAGGGACAGGTCCAGCTTCAGGCCGGGATGCGCTTCAAGAAAGCCTGTGGTCAGAGGCTCCAGCAACAGCCGCCCGATTTCACCGGGCATGCTCACGCGGAGCAGGCCACGTGCATCACCATCGGTCCGCATGGAATCCGTTGCATCTTCCAGTCCGCGTATCAGCGGAGCGACGCGCTCGAACAGTGCCAACCCCTCCTCGGTGGATTCCAGGTAGCGCGTGGATCGGCGGAACAGCTTCGAGCGCAACTCGGCTTCAAGCCGGGTGATCGCCTTGGAAACGGATGACGGCGTAAGACCCAGCGCACGTGCGGCCGCACTGAACGAGCCTGTCTCAACCGAGCGCACGAATGCCAGCAGCGTGTTGGTGTTGTTCAACAGATTCATCTGTGACTCCCGGGAACAACTGAAATTCGACGATTCGACTTCCGGCAAGGTCCAGCCAGGCCTAAGGTCTGCGCTCTCACCCAGATACGAGGCGCAGCAATGAAACTCCTGGAAAACAAGGTGGCACTGATCACCGGCGGCAACAGCGGCATCGGCCTGGCAACCGCCTGCCGCTTCGCCCGTGAGGGTGCGCAGGTGATCATCACCGCACGCCGGCAGACGGTGCTGGATGAGGCACTTGAGCGCATTGGCCATGGCGCGGTTGGGCTGCGCGGTGATGTCGCCGACCTCGAGCACCATGCAACCGTAGCCACCCACGTACGGGAGCGGTTTGGTGCCTTGGACATATACATGGCCAATGCCGGGGTGCTGACCATCAATGAATCCGCCGCGGTATCGCCCGAGGAGTTCGATGCGCAGTTCTTCGTCAATACCCGCGGCGTCTTCTTTGGCGTGCAGGCCATGGTCCCGGTGATGCGGGCCGGATCCAGCATCATTATCACGAGCTCCTTGGCATCGGCGAGAGTGCTGCCGGGGCACGCGGTGTATGCGGGTGCAAAGGCAGCGGTAGAGGCGTTCGCACGGAGCTGGGCGCTGGAACTCAAGGATCGCGGCATACGCGTCAACGTGCTCAGCCCGGGACCGGTGGATACGGCGATTGTCGAGAAGCTGGGCGTGCCCGAGTATGATCGCCCGGCCTTCCTGCAGGCGATGAGTGATCGGATCCCGGCGGGACGCATGGGCGCAGCGGACGAACTAGCCAGTGCCGCGCTCTTCCTTGCCTCCAATGAGAGCAGCTTCGTCAATGGCGCCGAGTTGCGCGTCGACGGCGGCATGTACTTGTCTTGAGGTTGCCGTAGCCCGCACCTGGCCGATAGGACGCCACCTGCCTTGCCGGATGGGTGGCGATCCGCCCAGTCTTGCTGATGGAGGCTCGATAGGGGGCAATCCCTGTTCATGGCGCTCATCCCATCGTTCGGGTTGGAGGGTCCCACGTAAGGAAGAACAGGCGGATACCGGGCGTCATCTCACTTAGAGCGCCGAGATAGGCATCCCACGCTTCCGGGGCCACGTCGTCTGCGAGTGGTTTGGCCGGGTTGCTCGCCTCCGGCGGTGGCGCGCATGCGCAGAATGGATTGTCCATGTCAGGTAGACGCCCCGGAGCACTGCCCTGTGACGCTTCCACTGTTGCGCGGAAGTAAACACTGGCGTTACCCGCAGGTGTCTACCCGGGGCGAGTGGGCGGGCATAACGTGGCACCGCACTGCAGTCCCCCCGCGCCCCTTCCCAGGACCCAAGATCATGACCCAACGTCTCGACTACCAGCAGCAGTCCCCCGAGCTGACCAAGAAGCTCATGGAACTCAGCATGGCTGAAGCAAAGAGCTCCATCGAAGCGTCCATCCGCCACCTTGTGCATATCCGCGCCTCACAGCTCAACGGCTGCGCGTTCTGCGTAGACATGCACGTCAAGCAGGCCACCATCCACGGTGAAAGCGCACTGCGGCTTCACCACGTGGCGATCTGGCGTGAATCCAACCTGTTCTCGCCGCGGGAGCGTGCGAGCCTGGCGTGGACCGAGGCGCTGACCTGCATTCCGAGCCAGGGCGTGCCGACCGAACTGTATGAGCGCGTTCGCGGTCAGCTTTCTGAGAACGAGATCTCCGATCTCACCTTCGTGATCGCGGGCATCAACGCGTGGAACCGCATCAACGTGGCCTTCCTCGCCGTGCCCGGCTCCTTCGACAAGGCATGGGGATTGGACAAGGCAGGCCTGTCCGTCGCCCCGGCGGTGGCGCAATGAACGCGCGCGCGATGTGGGCGGCAATCGCTCTCTCCATGGGCCTCTGCCTGCTTTCCGGCGCCGCCATCGCGCACGGGGGCCCGCATGCAACCGATGCGCCGCACGCGGTGGTCGCCGAGGTGGCATCGCAGGCGCTGCAGGACTACCCGGGCAAAGAGATCACGCTCATCACCGTGGACTACCCGCCGGGTGCGGTTGATCCCGTCCACCGCCACGATGCGCACGCCATCGTGTACGTGCTCGACGGCACCATCATCATGGGTGTGAGGGGAAAGCCTGAGCAGACCATCAAGGCCGGCGAGACGTTCTATGAAGGCCCGAACGATGTCCACACCGTGGGCCGCAATGCCAGCCAGACCAAGCCCGCCATGTTTGTGGTCTTTCTCCTGAAAGACAAAGAAAAGCCGCTGCTTATTCCCGCGAAGTAGCTCCATGCGCTACCGCATTCGAGTTCCTTCGGTACGCTGGCCCGCGAGAGTAAAGATGCGCTGGTGCCGATTGCAGCCCTGCTAGTTGAGGTTCGCTAACACACGATGGTGATATCTCAGGATGTCACCACGCGTCTCTTGCCGGCCAGCATGCCGGCAAACTGCCGTTCGAAAGTATCCCGTTGCATGCTCAGACGCAGACACTGGCCGGACCAGTGTGTTCAGGTTAGCAGTAGCGCCGAGTTGCCCCGGGCATGGACTGTAGCGCAGTCGACGTGACCCTTCGCAAGTTTACGCGCCGCAAGTTGCACCCCAAATGCGCGTTCCAAGAGAACGATGGGCCTGACTAATGCCGCCCGGCACCGGCGCTGGCTGGCGCCTGCATGCGGGGTATCCGCGAGGTGCATGGATGGGGCTGGCGCACGATCGCTACGTGCTGTGGAGCGATCAGGACGCGATGTAGGTAGGGATCCGAGTATAGCTCCACGGGAACCTTCAGCCGATAGAACCATTGAAGGTCATGGCAGCCGGCGTCTCGTTGGCCGTACGCATAGAGTTCAACGTTCTTGTCGATAGCCGCTGAGGAAGAGCGGATGGGAGGTGAGTTGCCGAATCTCCTCGCTCAACACCAGCTGAAACTGCTGGCTCCACCAACTCCTGAAGGTGCACGCACGCATCTTCAGTACGTAGGGCACCTATGCGATAGACACCAAATCCTGGTGCGATCGAGCAGTTTGAGGTGAAAATCCCCCGATACTTCAACGCAATACACACATAGCCGAATCCTGACCTGATCGCCTGGACCGCCTTTGACTAAGGCCGTATTCGCCCATCCATGCGCAGTTTAGCTCGATGCTTGAGGTAGAAAATGCTGTTCGAATGTCTTCAAGAGTGGAAGATCGTTCAACGCCTTGACGCGAGCTCGAAGGTCGCCTGCCTCAAGAACGGACAGCTCAAATTTCTTCACATTGGCACTTCTTGTCTTCTCAACTCGACTACGCGCATCTTCTGATAGTTTGCCGCTAGTCCAGAGCTCAAACTTCGGCACGGGTCCGGACCAATCGATCTGCTCAAGATGATTGCGTACGCGCTTGATTCGGGTTGTAAGCCAGAGGCCGACCTCTTCGTCATCCACAATGGTCCCTGGCGCGATTCCTTTGCATTCAATCATTAAAGCTTCCACACCTTCGTTGACACAATAGACATCCACTTCGGCAATGCCGTCCTCGCCTTTGCATATCTTATTGAGCTTAACTTGAGCTGCAGCTGTCCTCCGGACCACTTCCGCCACTAGCAGTTCAAAGAGCGCTCCCCGCATGTTTCCCACCGCGCCTTCGAGCTTACCAAGCTTGGCAAAAAGCGCGTCAAACTTTCCTGGATCCACAACACCTTCAGCCGCCCTCTGCAACGTCTGAGTTAGTTCACGGAAGCCATCAGCAGCATCTTTTCCGAAGAGAGAAGCGGGCGTAGCGGGGATGATACCTGCACCACGCAGGGCCTTGAATGCATCAGCCTCGTAGCCATGTGCAACCAAGATGTAAACAGTGCGACCAATGTTCTTTAAAGCCTCGGTTGATCGAACCTTGTGAATGAACGGTTCGACGTGAACCGCTTGAGCGCTTTCGATCAGAAGCACATCACAGACCACCCAGCCAGGCTTTACTCCCTTATCCTTCTGCATGGTGATAGTCGATGTAAGGTAGCTCGGCGCGGCCAGATCCCATGCAAAGGTTCCCACCCTTGGCATCTGTGCTCCCCTGGTCTGCACCTTGTTGTAGCTGGCGATGGCAAGTCTACGCAGCCACTCCTTGACACTCTCAAGAAGAATTCCCTCAGCCACGAGACGTGCCCTGGCCTCAACAGCTAGTTTGTCGAAGTTCCATTGCAGATTCAGTTCGTAGGTTCTCTTTGACATCACACAGATGCCCAAGCCTGGCACGTTGGCTTTTGCTAGAACGTTGGCATCAATGAGACGCTGCAACAATGTCGCAGCTGAGATTTGCTTCTTCTGAGCGAGCGGCGCTCCACACACAGCGAGGAAATGTGCCTCCGGCACGACCCTGCGCGCATGGACAGCTCCCAGTCCGCGCGCATACGGGCCGTTTGCTTCGAGAATTGCCGCGTACAGTCGTTCCCAGTAGCGCGGAGACGCGTAGTCATCCTGATGGTAGATGAAGCGCGCTTTCCTCGCGAAGGGAAGATGAGCGAGCCGCTTGATTTCAGGATGGCCTCGACTCACTCGCTGGCGGGCCGCAGCGGGCGTCATTCCCTGCTTGCTAACAAGGAACTCGGTAAGGTCGGTACTCAGGCACGGGCCTAAAGATTTTACCAGCGCGGCTAGCATTCCTAACCCCTCATGTCACAGAGCGCTATTTATAACATTCCACTACGTGGGTCGGTCTGTTTTCTTGGGGCACCAGTATTGTGCTTATACATCAAATACTTAGGCGTGCATTTTTCGACCTCAAGGGCCTCTCTGTCACAGTGCGGGTGTCACCAGACGTCGCGCGATCCTATCTAAGAGGCCGCTGGAAGTCTTCGGCTGTTAGCTGATGGCCACACGTTTCGGCTCGAACAGAGGCTCTTGCCGCATAGAAGTGGTTGCCCGGAGCTGCTACATCGCCTATCGGCGCTTGCCAGGTGTCCCACCAAGTTTGGCTCGCTCTACTTCAAGTCTGGCTGCACTGTGTAGAGAGCTACTCGTGCTTACTTGAGCGCATTTCGCATGTTTATGGGTGTAGATCGGAGGGGGTAAGGATGCGCCAATCCAGGCCTCTCCACTCGGGGGCGTTGTGTCTACTCGACGGCGTACCTCACCGACTCGGCTTCGCAATCGTTTGAGCGTGGCGCCAAGTCCGTCGTCATCTGTCGGATAGGACTATCCAAACAACGGACACTGGGCCCAGAGCCCTATCTGTCTCGGGCCGGGCCGCTAGTGAAGTGTTCGCTTGACTGAAAACTGGTGTTACGGATGACCGCTGGCCCGATACGCTCGTGCGCGGATGTTCCTTGATGGGCGTCTATTGACCATTGCAATTGCCATTTCCAAGGAAATAGCAGCAAGAGGCGGATGGCCGGGTTCGTCGACCGAATGCAGCCGATCCAATTGGAGGGAGCCCCCGCAGCGGGCTGATGAGCAGTGGTTAGCTCGTGATCTCACCTTGGTGGTGGAATACCCTGACGCTCAGCGAATTGCTGACCACGAGCGATGTTCCTTTGCTTTCATCTACTTGTCAGCGGGAATGAGTAGTTGCCATGGCGAGCCTACCCTTGATTAGATATTACGTTGGACTAGGCGCTCTCTTCACCAAATCGGCCAATGATTGCTGAAATGACAAAACCGACGTCGGCGACCCGAATCGCACAGGGAGCTCATCAAAAAGCGGGAGGTTTCGCCTCGCAAGCGCAATTCCTTGCAGGCTTCTGTCGCTTGGCGCAGGCCAATCAGGAACCAACCTCGCCAGGAATGCGAGCCCTGTAAGCGCAGGATTGAAACTGTACATAAGTAGCTTCACTAGGGCCTCGGCGTGACGCTCCAGTAGGCTCTTGATGCAGTGCTGGTCTCTACGGAAGTTCAGGGAGTAGCTGCACGGAGTCGCATCCAGGAAACAACTGACCGACGGAGCCGCTGGATGCGTCAGCTCACACAACTCGCCGTACAGCTCGATCGCTCCTTGTACGCCGAAGCGTTGAACTTGTCGGATGTAATCACCATTGCCTTTGGCTTCGTGGGTCGGCGGGGCGCCGGCGCCCCTCGCCTGCCTTTGGGCGAAGGCAAAGTGGATCAAGCGGTCTTCAAGGTCACCGAAGGCAAATTCTTGCTTCACGAGGGCGGGTTGGTGCAGCGCCATATAGAGGAAGTCACGGCCTTCCACCAAGGTTTGGGGAAGGTGCTGCAGCACGTCATGACTATCTGCAGCGGCCTCAAGAAATCCCCTCAGGCAGGCTGCGAATGCTAATAAATTGCTGGACTGGTAGCTACTAAGTACTCCGCTGAGCCAGCGATGATTCCTCGCGAGTGTTACAACGCAGGCAAGGTGGCTTCGTTCCAAGAGGCTGAGAGCATAGCTTGCGCGTAGTAAGGGCCAGACCAAAGGCTCAGATCGGGCAACCTCGGGGTTGGGGTCAAGAAAGATGGCGGTGTACTGCACTCCACTGGCACGATCCAACAGTGGTTCGGTGGCTGATGCATATTCGCGAGCCAAGTCGAGCGCGAGAACTGGTCCGCTGCGCATTTTACCCTCCGAGACATCTTATCTAATTGGTGGGCTCATGCCTGCCGAGATCTCCAGAGTCCGACTACACTTGCCGATCTCGTGAATGCAGGTCAACGGTCCGGTTTGTGAAACGCCTCACTCGAAAATTTCGCCAAGCCTAGTCCCGTGTCCCGTGGCTCGTGGCTCGTGGCTCGTGGCTCGTGGCTCGTGGCTATTATAAGTGGAAACAACCGATAACATATAGGAGAAGGCGAATGCGCACGCTGCTTCTTGTAGTTACCATCCTGGCGGCATTGGTCCCCGGCGTTTGGTGCTTCATCGAGGTTCTAGATGGAAACTCGCTTTCGTTCTCCTCGGTCACTGCCTTTTTACCAGCAGTGGTCGGTCTCCTTGCTTATCTAAATGCTGACTCCCCAGCAGCGCGGAATGCGGTAATGGTGGCTCGTTCAGATAATGCAGAGCCTGCGGTCGCAGCGCATGATCTGGTCCTTTTTGATAAGTTTCAATTGGATCTTCCATTTGACCCAACGGTCAAGCTCCTTCGCGAAGCCAACTTCGATGCTGACTACCGGTCCGAATGGCTGCAGCCTCTGAACCGATTTGTCGAAGACTGGGACAACCCAAACTATGAGTTTATAGACGCTTCCTTGGAAGATTCGCGCGCCGTCTTGTACGCAGCAGCGCGCTCCTTGGCGTTTGTCTTTGCCAGGGAGACTGTTCCGCACGACGGCAACGAGGGATGGCGAACCGTTTATCCATGGCGGCAGCGAGGAGGCCCACGACCCGAGCACATAATCGAAAGCGCGCGTGTCCTCAACGAGGCAGCCCGAGCGTTTGTTCCGGTCTATGAGCAGTTTGTCCGCCTTGCCCGTGAGCGCTTGAAGGTGGCTGCCTGAGAGCATGACAGCGCTGGCTGCGCTGTGGATTGCTGACATGGGGCTTGTTACCCAATGACTGCCAACCAAGAGGACCCTCCACTGAAATCTGAGTTTTTGCAATGTGCACCACATAGCCGGATCGAGTTCTGACCAGTCCAACCAACGGTATTCATACAAACGTCTCTGCTGCTTCCAAGTGGCGGTGCAATGTTCCGCGCAACAGGGGTTGTTTGCGTCTTCTCTTCTATCGCGGTCCGGTCATTGAGTCGGTCCGTTGCGCACGATTGGATGCCCTTAGTTTCAGGAAATGCGTTTCACCGAGGCCCTGGGGACCTTAGTGCCGGCTCAATTGCGTCACACCATTGACCCAATGAATCGAACATGCCGGTATGCTGGGCAAGTATCAACTTCTCTTTTCTTGAGCAGCTGTGCATCGTCTGGATTCGGGGCTTGATATCCCCTTGTTAGACCCATGAAAGCATGAAGTTCTGCGTCGGGAGGGTGGCGAATACAACACCCCCTTGGGAAATAAGTCACGCCGATGGTCTAACGGATATCAACCTCCCGACTCCCTTGTCGCCGACAAGGGAGTACTTCCGATGGAGTAGACGCATGCGCAGTTCAAAGATGGATTCATGCAACGATCCCAGCCAGCAGGTTGGCATCGGCTGGTATCAGCCCAAGAGCCTACGCATTTCCGCCCTGCGGCACCCTGCCGGCAACATCCTGCCGCCGGGTCTGTCCATTCCCTACCTGTCGCTTTGCGGGGTATGGATGGAGCGGTTGGGGTTCAAGACGGGTCATCGTGTGTTTGTAGAGGTCACACCCGG
>Ga0102591_1002693_pt1 | contig 18278 bp, 18 predicted proteins | sample AraplaCol_mCL_r2_2_FD_76860 | JGI IMG/M metagenome (GOLD analysis project Ga0102591, IMG submission 76860) | Arabidopsis root microbial communities from North Carolina, USA - plate scrape MF_Col_mCL_r2 (SPADES assembly) (version 2) | ecosystem: Host-associated > Plants > Roots > Endosphere... | reverse complement strand
TTCGACTTGCATGTGTAAAGCATGCCGCCAGCGTTCAATCTGAGCCAGGATCAAACTCTTCAGTTCAATCTCTGTTTTAAGTCATTGCTGACTTGGTCGCTCACTCAAAATACTGACGAAATCTCTTAACGAGATTACGTTTAATTTTGTGCGAGCATTTGAAGCATATTATTTGAGCATCGCGCCATTCGGCGCGTTGGCCATCTTCAAACGCCCACACTTATCGACTGTTGATTGTTAAAGACCCCCCGTTTGGGGCGCTGCGTAATTGATCGAAGCGTTGTGTTCGTCAGCAGCAGAGAAGCGAGATTATGCGGTGTTTTGCGTTCATCGTCAAGCCCCTCTTTTTCCGCTTCACTCCGCAGCAGTTGCTGCCGTAGCGTTGCGAGGGACAGAACTATAGCTAATGTCGGGCAGCTTGGCAAGCACTTTCGTATTCAATTGATAGATCACGAACACGAGAGCGCAAGCGATCCAGCTTGACCACAGTGTGTGGGTCAGGAAGTGTGCGCCGCGCAGCTGCTGAATCCAGCCGACACCGAAGCTAAAGGCCAACATGACAATCGCGACCGCCAGCGCCTTGCGCGGATGGCGCGGCCACCAGAATGCGGACAGGGAAATCAGCCACAGCACACTGGAAGCATGGCCGCCCGGCAGGCAATGGCCGGCAGCGATACCGTCCGGCATCAGTTCCAGCAGGCGGATATAAGGAGCGTCGCCGCCATAGCGCTGAACATCCCACGGGCAGTGCGAAGAGCTTGCGCGTTTGAGCAGGCTGATCACCAGCGGCACCAATGCGGCCGACATTGCGACCACGCGCACGCCCATGCGGCGCTCCCAGCCCCAGCTCGCAAACGGACGCCATTTATCGTACAGAGCAAGCACCACGACCACCACGGCGGCCACCGTCATGACTTGCTTCAGGATTTCATGATTCAGCCGCTCGGCAAACCAGGCGTGCTGCAGGGGGAACACGTGCTTCGAGAAGTCGTAAGTAGCGTCCGCCAGCTGCAGATCGACGTTTGTGAACTCGCCCAGCCACAGGATGACCAGCGCCGAGATACCCAGCAGCACCAGCATCAGCGGGACTGGACGGATCAGAGGCTTAGCCGCGGACGCATGCATGGAAGATATCCAGTTTAGGGTTATAGACAGCGGTGTTCACGTTCAGCATCCCGAGCGTGGAGTGGAAGACGTTGTCGTGTGAGAATTCCTGACCGCTGCGGGCCGCCAGGCAGGCGCGATCCACCTTGAAGCGCTCGCTGAAGCCATCCGACATCCACAGCATCATCGGCACCTTGCGCTGCTCGGCCGGCGAAAACATATAAGGCGCACCGTGCAGATACATATTCTTTTCGCCCAGCGATTCGCCGTGATCGGAGAAATACAGAAGCGAAGTGTCGGCGCCACCCTCAGCCGCGGCCTTGCGCAGCACATCGATAGCGCGGCTCAGGAAGAAGTCGGTATAGAGAATCGTGTTGTCGTAGGCCGCCACGATGGACTCGCGCGAGCACTTTTCCAGCTCATTGGTCTGGCATACCGGCGTGAACTTGTTGAATTCGGCCGGATAGCGCTTCCAGTAAGCCGGACCATGGCTGCCCTTCTGGTGCAGCACGATGATCATGTCTTTCTGGGCGTTCCTGATCATCTCAGGCAGGCCATTCAACAGACGCTCGTCGAAGCATTCCTCGCTGTTGCACAGCTTGTCGCCCGCCACCGGCTGCGACAGGTCTTCAAACTTCACGCGGTCGCACACGCCCTTGCAGCCGGAATTATTGTCGCGCCACAGGACCTCGAAGCCGGCATGACGCAGCACGTCCAGCAAACCTTCCTGCGCGCGGGCCTTGTCTTCCGAATAATCTTCACGCGGCAAATCCGAGAACACGCAAGGCACGGACACCGCCGTCGCCGTGCCGCAAGAGCTGACATTGGTGAAGTTGATCAGCCCTTGCTCCTTTTTCAGATTCGGATTCGTCTCCCGTTCATAGCCGTTCAGGGAGAAGTTCATGGCGCGCGCCGTCTCACCCACTACGATGATGGTCACGGCATGCTTGCCCTGTCCCGCAACGCCAGCGCCAGCGCCCGCAGCAGCCCACAGGCGGCCCTTGGTGGCGTCAGTGCCCAACGGCGCAACCACGGTCGGCACGGCGAAGCGCTGTTTCAGATAGCTGTTGGTGGCCTGGAAGACGTTGGTCGGCGTCAGCAGGAAGCGCATTTCGCGGTGTTCGCGCACTGCCGGAGCCAGCGTCTTAAACAACAGCATCAGCAGACCGACCACAACCAGCGCCGAGCCGGCAATCGTGCTGAGCTTGATCAGCAGATCGCGGCGCAGCGGCGGGAACTGCACCGGCAGCCGCCACACAATAATGGATGGCAGCACGCCCAGCAGCAGCACCGTCTCAACCATATTCCAGCTCAGCAGCTCAGTCGCCTCGCGCACATCGGTTTCAACGACGTTCTGCACCATGGACGCGTCGATCACCACACCGTACTTGCTCATGAAGTAGCTGGCCGACGAAGTCACCAGGAACAGGAAGATCAGCACCGGTTTGATCAGCAGGCGGAAATTGACCAGCGTCAGAATCAGATTGAACACCAGGACCAGCACCAGACTGGCGCCCAGATAAAGCGGGAGATTGCCGATTTTCGCGCCGCCGGTTGCGGCTACGAAGGTCTTCCAGAAGCTGAAATTACACAGCAGGACAAGGAATACAGAAGCGCCGAAAGTCAGCAGCGGCGCATGAATACGAGGCAAAGATTTCAATTTCACAAAGACACTCCCGGCAACTTAGCCGAAAACGATAACCGGGAGCAAGTGAAATAACCGTGAAAATTGCGTTAAATTTCCGTTAAATCAGGGAAATGCAAGATGCAGCAAGTACCCCCGCCGGATCTTTCAATGATCTCGATACTTGCACCTATATAGTGGCAGATACGCTGAACCAGGCTCAGACCCAGTCCGGCGCCAGCCGAAGTCTCGCCATCCGCCACCGGTTCACCGCGCATGCGCGCCAGGGCGCTGGATGGCAGGCCGGGGCCAGTATCTTCCACAATGATGCTGCGCGGCCCCAGATGCACGTCGACCGACCCCGATTGGGTGTACTGGCAAGCATTGCGCACCAGGTTGCCCACCGCCGCCATCAGCAGCTCGCGCGGACCTCGCACCTTGAAGTCTTCTCCGCCGCCGAAACGCAGCGCCAGCGGACGGTTTGCCACCAGCCCCTGATAACGCGCCACTTCGGCGTGGGCGAGCGACGCGGCCGACAATTCCGACCATTCCAGCACCTCGGGCGAACGGGCCAAGCGCAGCAGCACGGCAGTCACGTCGCTGGCCTCGCGGGCCGCGCGATAGATCCGCTCGGACGGCGCATGCAAGGCCGGATCATCATGCGTGCGCTCCATCAGCAATTCGGCGGCGCCACTGATCACGGTCAGCGGCGTACGCAGCTCGTGGCTCACGTCGCCGGTGAAGAAGCGCTCGCGATCCAGGAAACGGGTCAGCTCGGACGTGTGCCCGGCAAAGGCGCGCGCCAGCACGCCCAGTTCATCTTCCCGGTCCAGATGCGGCAGGTCGTCCTTGCGCTGTTCCACCGCCTCGGCCAGTTCCGTGATCGGCGTAACGATGCGATTGGCCACCCAGCGGCCCAGCGCCAGCGAACCGCCGATAACGGCAATCAGCGCGCCGCTGAACATGGCGTACACCACGATCTCAATGTTCTCGTATTCCGTGCTGTGATCGACCACAACGAAGTCGCCCAGTGCATCGCGGGCGGCCAGTACGTGCAGATAGACGCCGTCCACCTCCATCTTGTGCACACCCGGCGACAGGCCGCGCAGGGATACCGGAACGTCCTGCCCATGATGGAAGCTTACGCCGGACGGCATCTCGACCGGCAAATGCCCCGCATTGCGCGGCGATGCCCAGTCGGCGATGACACGCAGGCGATCATCCACCAGGCGGTCTTCGATACCCTCCACTGCCAGTGCCGCAATGCCGGCGAAAATGACCGACACGCCCACCGCAAAGGCCACATAGGCCAGGATGATGCGCCGGCTGAGGGATTCAGCCTTCTTCATCGGCTGCCAGCAGCTTGTAGCCTATGCCGGGGATAGTGCGCAGCATGGCAAAGGAATGCGGCTTGTCCAGCGCCTGGCGCAGGGCGTGGATGTGAGTCCGTAGCGCGTCACTGTCGGGACGGTCCTCGCCCCACAGCTCCTGCTCCAGCATCTCGCGGGTGACGACTTTGGGCGACTCCTTCATCAGCAGGCGCAGGATGGTGAGACCGGTACGGGTCAGCGTCAGCGGGCGTCCGGCACGGCGCGCCTCGAAATTGGCCGTATCGTAGGCCAGCTCGCCCACAGTCAGCACGGGGCTGGTGGCCTGCACACCGCGCGAGCGGCGCACCAGGGCGCGCAGGCGCACCTCCAGCTCCACCATTGAGAAGGGCTTGACCATATAGTCGTCGGCGCCGCTTTCGAAGCCCGCGACCTTGTCTTGCAGGGTGTCGCGCGCGGTCAGCATCAGAACCGGCGTGGCCTTGCCCAGCTCACCGCGCAGCTTCTGGCACAGCTCCACGCCATTCAGGCCTGGCAGCATCACATCCAGAATGATGGCGTCGTAGTCGTGCTGCGCAGCCAGCGCCAGCCCGCCGTAGCCGTTGGCTGCGGAATCCAGCACGTAACCCTTATGCTCCAGGAAGCCGTACAGGTTCGCAACGATGTCCGGGTTGTCTTCGATGATGAGGATGCGCATGCGGGCATTATAATTCCCGGATGACTATCCCACACATCTCCCCCGTTCATGACGAATCGCTCGCGGCCCAGCTGGACCGCGCCATCAACAACAAGACCAAGCCGCTGGGCAGCCTGGGCGCGCTGGAAGCGCTGGCCAAGCAAATCGGCATGGTGCAGCAGACCACTACCCCGGTATTGCATGATCCTGCCATTCTCGTCTTCGCCGGCGACCATGGCGTGGTCGCCGAGGGCGTGTCCGCCTACCCGCAGGACGTGACCTGGCAAATGGTCGAGAACTTCCTGGCTGGCGGCGCCGCCATCAACGTGTTCGCGCGCCAGAATGGTTGCCTGCTGAAGGTGGTGGACGCTGGCGTGAACCATACCTTCGGTCCACGCGACCACCTGCTGAACCGCAAAATCGCGCCCGGCACCCGCAACTTCGCCAAAGAAAAGGCAATGACCGCTCAGCAGTGCATGGAAGCGATCGAGTGCGGCATGGAGCTGGTTGAAAACCTGCCTGGCAAGGTGCTCGGCTTCGGCGAAATGGGCATCGGCAACACGACCGCCGCGGCGGCCCTGATGCACAAGCTGACCGGCATTCCCGTCGCCGAATGCGTCGGCGCCGGCACCGGCCTCGATGCGGAAGGCGTGCTGCGCAAGCAGCGCGTGATCGAAGCAGCCGTACAGCTGCATGACGTCAACGGTGGCCTGCCGGTGCTGGCAGCCTTTGGCGGCTTCGAAATCGCCATGATGGTTGGCGCCATGCTGAAGGCGGCCGAGCGCCGCATGGTGCTGGTGATCGACGGCTTCATCGTCACCAGCGCCCTGCTGGTCGCAGCCCGCATCAAGCCCGAGGTGCTGGGCTACTGCGTGTTCTCGCACTGCTCGGACGAGAATGGCCACAAGCGCATGCTGGAACACCTGAATGCCCGTCCTCTGCTGAACCTGGGCCTGCGCCTTGGCGAAGGCACCGGCAGCGCGCTGGCCATGCCGCTGCTGCAGGCGGCCGTCAACTTCCTGAACCAGATGGCGACTTTCGAGTCGGCTCAGGTCAGCGAAAAGACAGTCTGAGTTCATGCAACAGGTTCGCCTCTTCTTCATCGCGCTGCAATTCTTCACGCGGCTGCCGATTCCGTCGTGGGTCGGCTTTGAGGCGGCCTGGCTGCATCACGCGTCGCGCTATTTCCCTTTGGTTGGCGCGGTCGTCGCCGCCATTGCGGCCGGGGTCTATGCACTGGCCGCACTAGTGTTTCCCGCACCCGTGGCCGTGCTGCTCTCCACAGCAGCCGGCATCTACGCCACCGGCGCCTTCCACGAGGATGGTTTCGCCGACATGTGCGACGGCTTCGGCGGCGGCCAAACGCGCGAGCGCGTGCTGGAAATCATGAAGGACTCGCGCATTGGCGCTTACGGTGCGATTGGCATCATTCTTCTGCTTGCGGTCAAATGCGCAGCCCTGTCTGCACTGCCACCCGTCGCTGTGCTGGCGGCGCTGGCGGTTGCCCATCCGGCATCCCGTCTGATGGCCACGGCCCTGATCTGGCGCATGGAATATGCCCGCGCCGAAGGCAAAGCCAAGCCGATGGCGCAGGAAATGCGCAGCGGCGAATTTGCTATTGCCGCCTGCACCGCCGCCGTGCCGCTGGCCGTGGTCGCCGCGGGCGGTTGGATAGCCCCCGCAGCGTTGGGCATCGGCTTGCTGGGCATGATACTGGCCGCACTTTGGCTGGCCCGCAAATGCGTGCAGCGGCTGGGCGGCTACACCGGCGATTGCCTGGGCGCTGTGCAGCAATTGAGCGAAGCCGTTTTCTATGTGTGCGTGCTGGCCGCCTCGGGCCACGGCGCATGGGCCTGATCCTCATTCGCCACCCCGCGCCGCAAGTCGCGCCGGGGCTTTGCTATGGCAGCAGCGACCTGCCGCCCGATCGCGCGGCGCTCGCGGCCTGCCATGCGTCCATCGGCGCTGCGCTGCCGCCCGACCTGCTGCGCGCGGCGCCCATCTGGACCAGTCCCCTGCGCCGCTGCACCGAACTGGCCGCTTTGCTAGCCGCCACGCCCGGCCGTCCCGCTGCGGCAATACCCGATGCCCGCCTCGCCGAACTGCATTTCGGCGCCTGGGAACTGCGCGCCTGGGACGACATTCCCCGCGCCGAAGTTGATGCCTGGGCCGCCGATTTGCTCCACTACCGCCCCGGCGGCGGCGAGTCCGTGCTGGACGCCGCCTGGCGCGTGCAATCCTTTTTACGAGAGCTGACAGCCCCCGCCATCGTGGTCTGCCACGCCGGCACCATCCGTCTGATGCAAGCGCTGCACAGCGGCGCGCCACTGCACGAAGCGGCCCTGAAAGCGGCCGCTGCGCCCAACGCCATCCCCTACGGCAGCGTCATCGAGTTATAATTCGCAAGTTTTGGTGCCCGCGATCGAGGTCTCGATCGCAGTTAAACGGGAAACACGAAGCCATCGCCGATGGCCAACGTGTGCTGCCCCCGCAACGGTAAGCAAGTGCTGCTCCACAAGAGCGGCAGCTGTCTCCTCAGCCACTGTGCGCAAGCATGGGAAGGCCCGACAGTCAGACCTGCCAGCCCGGATACCGGCCAAATCAGGTGGAAGCGTTCGCGCTTCCGTGTGAATCTGGCCTACGGGGACGTGGGCTGGTAGCTCAAATACGAAAATTGTCATGACCTCTCCCGTCACCCGGCAAGCGGCCCTCGCGTCGTTCGCCCTGGCTATTGCTGCGCCTAGCGTGCAAGCCCAAACCGTTGCCCTCGATTCGGTCATCGTGACCGCCACCCGTACCCCGCGTGCCGCGCGCGACGTGGTTGCCGATACCTTGACCATCAGTTCCGAAGAAATCACCAACGCCGGCGCCGGCTCCATCACGGAACTGCTGCAGCGCCAGCGCGGCATCGAAGTCACCCGCAATGGCGGCCCGGGTACCAACTCCGGCGTACTGCTGCGCGGCGCCAACGGCAACCAGGTCGTGGTGCTGGTGGACGGCGTACGCATCGGCTCCGCCACCAGCGGCACGGCGGCATGGAACGCGATTCCGCTGGAAGCCATCGACCACATCGAAGTGGTCTACGGCCCGCTCAGCACCCTGTACGGTGCGGACGCCATCGGCGGCGTGATTCAGATCTTCACCAAGAAAGGCAAAGGCGCACCGGAAATCAGCGCTTCTGTCGGCGGTGGCACTTACGGCACGCGCGCTTATGAGGCAGCCGTTTCCGGCAGCAGTGGCCCGATCAGCTATGCCCTGAGCGCGGCCAAAGAGCGCTCGGACGGCTTCTCCGCCACCAAGCCCGCCAGCAGCTCCTATAATCCAGACGACGACGGCTATCAGCGCGAAGACGCCGCCGGTCAATTTGCATGGCAGCTGGCGCCAGGCCATGAACTGGGCCTCGTCTTCCTGCACAGCCGCACCGACGCGCAATTCGACAGCGGCAAGACCAGCCGCGCCGACAGCGTACAGTCGCTGGACAATATCGCCATTTATTCGCGAAACGCGATTCTGCCAGCGTGGTCCATGCTGACCCAGGCTTCGCAAAGCCGCGACAAATCCGGCAGCTTCACGTCTACGGATAGCCAGATCAACACCAAGCAGACTACCTTCAGCTGGCAGAACGATTTCCACCTCGGCGAAGACATGCTGCAACTGCTGGCGGAACACCGCAAGGAAGAAGTTGAAAGTAATGTCGCTGCCGTCGCCAAGGACCGCACCACCAACTCGGTTGCCGCCAGCTACCAGCTGAACCGCGGCCCGCACCTGCTCAGCATCGGCGCTCGCAACGACGACAGCTCGCAATACGGCAGCAAGGCCACCGGCTCGCTGGGCTACGGCTATCGCCTCTCAAGCGCACTGCGCCTGAACGCCAGTTACGGCACCAGCTTCCGCGCGCCAACCTTCAATGAGCTGTACTACCCAAGTTTCGGCCTGCCTACCAACCGTCCGGAACGCGGCCACAATGCCGAGGTGGGGCTGAACTTGGACAACGGCAGTACCGCCTTTACCGCGGCCTACTACCGCAACAAGCTGACCGACCTGCTGGTTAATTTCTCGCCGTGCCCACAACCGGGCTTCGCTTTCGGCTGCGCCTACAACGTCAACAAGGCCACACTGGAAGGTCTGACCATGTCGGCCCGCCAGCGCCTCGGCGCCTTCACTCTGACGGCCGATGCGGATATCCAGGACCCGAAAGACGATACGCTCAACAAGTCGCTGGTACGCCGCGCCAAACGCCACGGCAATATCGGCGTGGAATACGACGCCGGCAAGCTGCACACTGGCGCAGAATGGCAGCTGTCCGCTTCGCGCTTCGACGATGCCGCCAACAAGAACCGTCTTGGCGGCTATGGTCTGCTCAACCTGTATGCCACCTGGCAGTTCACGCACGACTGGTCTGCCCTGCTGCGCGTGAATAACGTGGGCGACAAGCAGTATGAGCTGGCACGCAATTACGCCACGGCGGGACGTAGCGTGTTCGCCGCCCTGCGTTACGGCTTCCACTAAATCGGGTAAGCTGCCGCCATGCATCCATTCTCCGCCCAATTGCGAAACCGGGCCGGCCTGATAAGCGCCGGATTAGTCCTCCTTTCTCTGGCCAGTCTGCTGATCGCGGGCATGACTGGTTCGGTTTCGATTCCACTAGCGGACATGCCAGGCGCTTTGCGCGAATTATTGGATGGCCATCCGGATTCTTTGGCGGCTAATTTGCTTGATCTGCGCATCAGCCGCGCGCTGGCGGCCTTCGTCACCGGGGCTTCCCTGTCTCTGGCAGGCATGATGATGCAGGCGCTGCTGCGCAATCCGCTGGCGGACCCTTATGTGCTGGGCGTGTCGTCCGGTGCATCGGTAGGTGCGCTGGCGGCGCTGTTGTTCATGTGCGCCGCATGGATAATTGACGCAGCGGCATTTGGCGGCGCGGTGGCCGTGTCGCTGATGCTGTATGTGCTGGCGCGGCGCGACCTGCGCGGCGGGACTGCGGCAGAGGGCGGCACGTCGTTGCTCCTGCTGACGGGTGTGATCCTGTCTTCGGCCTGCATTGCCCTTGTCACCTTGATGTTGTCGATCGCGCCGGACAGCCGCCTGCGCAGCATGGTGTTCTGGCTGATCGGCGACCTGTCCGGAGCATCGGTACGCTGGCTGCCATGGATAGTGCTGATATTCGCACTGGCTTACGCCCTGCGCAAGGCGCGCGCACTGAACGTGATGGCCCTGCATGCCGAAGCGGCAGCAACACTGGGTATCAACGTTGGAATGCTGCGCAAAGGCCTGTTCTTCATTTCCGCCCTGCTGACCGCAAGCGCGGTGACCAGCGCGGGCAGCGTAGGCTTTGTGGGACTGATCGTACCGCATGCCTGCCGCTTCGCCTTCGGACCGGACCACCGCTTGCTGGTGCCATCCGCGACACTGGTCGGCGGCGCCTATCTGGTGCTGGCCGACACGCTGGCGCGCACCATCATTGCGCCGCAGCAGCTGCCAGTTGGCGTGGTCACGGCGCTGGTCGGCACGCCGGTCTTCCTGTACCAGCTGCACCGGCTGAGGAAATAAGATGATCGCAACTGAACAACTACGTCTCACCATCGGCCGCCGTACGCTGGTCGACGCGCTGGATTGGCGCGTCGGCGACGGCGAATGCTGGAGCGTGATTGGCCGCAATGGCGCGGGCAAGAGCACCCTGCTGCGCACCCTCGCGGGCTTGCGCGAATCGGAAAGCGGACGTGTATTGGTCGAAGGCCGTGCACTGGCCGACTGGCCGCTGGCCGACCTGGCGCGCACCCGCGCCTTCCTGGCGCAGTCGCGCAACGATGCATTTTCCTACTCAGTGATCGAAACCGTGCTGTCCGCGCGCCATCCATATCACGGCAACCGCTATTGGGAAGGCAGCGACGATCATCACGCAGCACTGGGCGCGCTGCAAGCGATGGAAGTCGCTGACCTGGCCGAGCGCGATGTGCGCACGCTGTCCGGCGGCGAGCGGCAACGCGTCGCCATCGCCGCTTTGCTGGCGCAGGACACTCCGTTGCTACTGCTGGACGAACCGGCCAATGCGCTCGACCTGGCGCATCAGGTCAGCGTGATGGCCCTGCTGGCAAAGCTGTGCCGCGAACAGAAAAAAACCGTTGTCATGGTCGGCCACGACCTGACCCTGGCGCACAGCGTGTCGACGCACGCGCTGCTGCTGATGGGCGATGGACGCTGGCTGGCCGGACCGGTGTCCGACGTCATGCAACCGCCCATCCTCAGCGAATACCTTCAACACCCGATCGACGTCGTGCGCCACGGCAGCCGCACGATCTTCATTCCCCTGGAGAGCAGCGTATGAACGACATCAATGAACGTCACCGCGAACGCATGGAGCGCAAGAAGGCCATTATCGACGCCAAAATCGCCGCGGCGGATAAGGACATCGGTGTCCTGATCGTCAACACCGGCAATGGCAAAGGCAAGAGCTCCAGCGGCTTCGGCATGGCGATGCGCGCCATGGGGCATGGCATGAAGGTCGGCGTCGTGCAGTTCATCAAAGGCGCCATGTCCACCGGCGAGGAGGTCTTCCTGCGCCGCTTCCCCGACGAGTGCAGCTTTCACGCCATGGGCGAGGGCTATACCTGGGAAACGCAGAACCGCGAACGCGATATCGAGAAAGCGCAGGCAGCCTGGGAACAGGCGCGCGTTTTCCTGCGCGATCCTGCCTATGGCATGGTGATCCTCGATGAGCTGAACATCGCGCTGAAGTACAAATATCTGGACGTTGATATGGTGATCGCCGACCTGCTCGATCGCCCGCCAATGCAGCACGCAGTCGTCACCGGACGCGCAGCGCCGCCGGAGCTGATCGAAGTTGCGGACACGGTCACCGAAATGAACGTCGTGAAGCACGCCTTCAAAGCGGGCATCGCGGCGCAACCCGGAACGGAGTGGTGATGGCAAAGGCTGTACTGATCGCCGCTGCTGCATCCGGTCAGGGTAAAACTACCGTGACCGCCGCGCTGGCGCGCAAACTGCGCCGCGACGGCAAGCGTGTACGCGTGTTCAAGTGCGGCCCGGATTTCATCGATCCAATGATTCTCGCGCGCGCCAGCGGCGCACCAGTGCAGACGCTCGATTTATGGATGGTCGGGCGCGATGCGTGCCAGCGACTGCTGGCGGACGCAGCCCGCGATGCCGACGCCATCCTCATCGAAGGTGTCATGGGGCTTTACGACGGCACGCCGTCCGCTGCTGATCTGGCCAACGAATTCGGATTGCCCGTGTTGGCCGTGATCGATGCAGGCGCGATGGCGCAAACCGCCGGCGCGCTGGTTCAGGGTCTGCGCGACTACGGGCCAGTGCGCATGGCAGGTGTGATCGCGAATCGGGTTGCCAGCGCTGGACATGCGGCCATGGTGGCTTCCTCGCTGCGCGATATTCCCTTGCTTGGAAGTTTGCCGAAGCAGGCGCAGTCGCTTCCGGAGCGTCACCTGGGCCTTGTGCTGCCTGACGAGCAACCGGAAATCGATGGTCTGCTCGACTCGCTGGCCGATCAGCTGAATTTTGATGCCGCGGCGTGGGATGCGCTTCCCGCCGCCAAATTGCTGCCACCGCAGGCAGTAGCGCCTGTCCCTGCGCTGCTTGCAGGCCGCACCATCGCCGTCGCGCGGGATGCAGCCTTCGCCTTCATCTACCCCGCCAATATCGAGACGCTTTCAGCACTTGGCGCGCAAATCGTCTGGTTCTCGCCGCTCGCCGACGAGCCGGTCCCCGCGTCAGCCGATGCAATCTATCTGCCCGGTGGCTATCCTGAACTATATGGGCAACAGCTGGCGCAAGCGGCCAGCTGGCAGGCATCGATCCGCACCGCGCACGAGCAAGGCAAACCAATCGTCGCAGAGTGCGGCGGCATGATGGCTGTGGCGGAGTCCATCGCCGACAAGGACGGCTACACCTGGTCAATGGCCCGCTTGCTGCCCGGCCGCGTCGTCATGCAAGCACGCCTCGCAGGACTTGGCCCGCAAGCGTTGCCGACTGAGGCTGGCCCGCTGCGCGGCCACACCTTCCACTACTCGCGCCTTGAAGACGGCCCGACGCCCATTGCGCACACGATCAAGCATCGCACGGAGGCGCAAGGCGAAGCAGTGTATTGCCACGGCTCGTTGCACGCGTCGTACTTCCATGCCTACTTCGCTTCGAATCCTGAAGCGACGGCATCCTTATTCTCGCGGAGCAGCACATGAAACGCTCACTGATTCTTGGTGGCGCACGTTCAGGCAAAAGCGGCTACGCCGAACGGCTGGCGACAGAATCGAACAAGGAAGTCATCTACATCGCGACCGCGACCGCAGGCGACAAGGAAATGGCCGAGCGCATCGCTCACCACCGCCGCCAGCGTCCGGCACAGTGGACGACTGTCGAAGAAGGTCTTGCGTTGGCCGACGTCTTGCGCCAATGGCGTGCGCCGCATCGCGTGGTGCTGGTGGATTGCCTCACGCTGTGGCTCACCAATTTGCTGTTCAGCGATGGCACGGCATATCCAGACGTCGGCATGATTGAACTGCCGCAGCGCTTCCACACCGAGCGTGCGGCGCTGCTCGACGAGATCGCACGGACCGGCGCGGGCCCGGTGATTTTTGTGTCCAATGAAGTGGGCATGGGCATAGTGCCTTACGGTGCCGTGTCGCGTGCCTTCACCGACGAAGCGGGGCGCCTGAACCAGGCCGTTGCCGCCGCCTGCGACCACGTGGTCTTCGTCGCCGCCGGCCTACCGCTCACGTTGAAAGGAACGCCATGCTGACAGGCCTCGACTGGACTCAGACCGTGCTGCTGATGCTGTGCGGCGTCCTGCTCGACCTCCTGCTCGGCGAACCACGCCGCTTCCATCCGCTGGTCGGTTTCGGCAAACTCGCTGCCTTCCTCGAACGCCGCCTGAACCGAAACCGCCCTGCCCCCGCAGATGCCGCGCCTGCCACGCCTGCCGCGTCTGCCACGCCTGCCGCGGCTGCGCCGAGCGCCGAGCGCGCGACCAGCGAATCCATGGACGTAGCACTTGGAACACTAGCCTGGCTGCTTGCGGTCGTGCCACTGGTCGCCATCGCGGCGGTGTGCATCGCGCTGGTATTTGCAGCCACACCAGGCACCGGCTGGGCACTGCACGCGCTACTGCTCTACTTCACCCTCGGCCTGCGCAGCCTGCGCGACCACAACCTGCCAATCTCCGACGCGCTGATGGCCGATGACCTGCCAACCGCGCGTGCACTGACCGGACGTATTGTCAGCCGAGATACGCAAAACGCCAACGCGGACGACCTGGCCAAGGCGAGCACCGAATCCCTGCTCGAAAACGGCAACGACGCCGTGTTCGGCGCCCTGTTCTGGTTCGCCATTGCAGGTGGTCCAGGCGCCCTGCTGTTCCGCCTCGCGAACACGCTGGATGCGATGTGGGGCTACCGCACCCCGCGCTTCCTGCACTTCGGCCGTGCCGCCGCGCGTATCGACGACGCTCTCAATTTCATTCCCGCCCGCCTGACGGCGGCCAGCTACGCCCTGCTCGCACCGACATTGGAAGCCAAACAGCGCGCATTCCGCTGCTGGCGCGCGCAAGCACCCGCGTGGAGCAGCCCAAACGCCGGCCCGGTCATGTCCGCAGGCGCAGGCGCGCTTGGCCTCTCGCTCGGCGGTCCGGCAATCTACAACGGTGAACTCGAACAACGCCCGCCGCTGGGCGAAGGCAAGATCGCAACGAAGCACGACATCGTCCGCGCCTGGCGTCTGGTCTTTGCTACCTGCTGGCTGTCGCTAGCCGCAGCAGCAGTCATCGCAGGAGTCAGCCATGCTTGAACACGGCGGCAAGTTGCAGGACGCCGCGCGGCGCTACGGACAGCACGACTGGCTCGATCTTTCGACCGGCATTAATCCTGCGCTGTATCCTGTACCGCCACTGGCGGCCAACGCCTGGCACCGGCTGCCGGAGGAAGATCCCGCACTGGCCGAAGCCGCACAACGCTATTACCGTGCATCGCGTATGCTGCCGGTCGCCGGCACGCAAGCCGCAATCCAGACTTTGCCACGTCTGCGCGAATCTTCGCGTGTGACCATCGCTGCACCGAGCTATGCGGAGCATGCTCACCACTGGAAGCAGCACGGCCATACCGCAAGCGAAGTACCGTACGCCGCACTGGATGCCGCCGTTGCACACAGCGACGTGCTGGTCATCTGCAATCCGAACAACCCGACCGGCGCCCGCGTGCCGCGCGCAGATCTGCTGCGCTGGGCTGATGCGCTGCGCGCGCGCGGCGGCTGGCTGGTTGTGGACGAGGCATTCGCCGACACCGACAACGCCAACAGTATTGCAAAGGAAGCCGATCAACCGGGCATCATCGTGTTGCGCTCAGTCGGCAAGTTCTTCGGCCTTGCAGGTCTGCGCCTCGGCTTCGTCGCCGCAGCGCCGGAGATATTGAATGGACTTGCCGAATTGCTCGGTCCCTGGTCGGTCAGCGGCCCGGCCCAGCAGATCGGCCGAGCCGCGCTGCAGGACGAGTGCTGGCAACATGAAACGCGCGAAATGCTGGCCTGGGCCGGCGGCCGGTTGAATATGCTGCTCGCGCAGCACGGAATCCGATCGAGTGGCACGGCGCTGTTCCAATGGTGGCCAGAACCCCAAGCCGAAGCCTTCCACGAACATATGGCACGCCGCGGCATCTGGGTGCGCCTGTTCCGCAACGCCGCACGCGGCATTCGCCTTGGCTTGCCTCCCGACGAAACGGGCTGGCAGCGTCTCGAAGCAGCATTGAACGAATGGACAAAGGAAAACCGATGAAATACCTCCTGCTGGCAGGCGCCCTGCTCGCGGCCAATGCAACCGCCGCCATCACCGTACGCGACGACGACGGCAGTCTCGTCACCCTGCAAAACCCTGCGCAGCGCGTGATCTCCATGGCGCCCCATGTGACGGAGCTGCTGTTTGCAGCCGGCGGTGGCGACAAGGTCGTCGGCGCCGTAAACTACAGCGATTATCCGGAAGCAGCCAAGAAAATCCCTCGTATCGGCGACAACCGCGACATCGATATGGAGCGCGTCATCGCCATGAAGCCGGATCTGATCGTCGTCTGGCGTCACGGCAGCTCCGAGCGCCAGATCGAACAGCTGCGCAAGCTCGGCATCCCGCTCTTCCACAGCGAACCCAAAAAACTGGATAACATCGCAGACAACCTGACCGCGATGGGCCAGCTGCTCGGCACTGAAGCGGTGGCCAACGCCGCGGCCCAGGATCTGCGGAGCAAGCTGGCATCGCTACGCGCGCAATACGGCGCACGTCCGCCGGTGACCGTCTTCTACCAGGTATGGGACAAGCCACTCTACACGCTGAATGGCGAACATATCGTCAGCGACGCGCTGAAGGCCTGCGGTGGCGTGAACATTTTCGCTGATCAGAAGACCACCGCGCCGGTGGTCAGCATCGAAGCGGTACTGCAAGCCGATCCCGAAGCCGTCTTCGCCACCGCGGAGAAGGACTACGGCGGCGTGAACCTCTGGCGGCCGTACAGCATGCTGAAGGCAACCAGGAATGGCAACCTGTTCACGATTGACGGCAATCTGCTGAACCGCGCAGGCCCGCGCATGATCGCCGGTACCGCCGTGCTGTGCGAAAAACTGGAAGAAGCACGGAAGCATCGCAAGTGACGATTCCCTTCCGCACCCTGATGGTTCAAGGGACAACCTCCGACGCGGGCAAGAGCACGGTGGTTGCCGCGCTATGCCGTCTGCTGAAACGGCGCGGCATTCGAGTGGCGCCATTCAAGCCGCAGAATATGGCGCTCAATAGCGCCGTCACTGCTGACGGCGGCGAGATCGGACGCGCCCAGGCGCTGCAGGCCGTCGCTGCTGGCGTGCCGCCGCACACAGACATGAATCCCGTGCTGCTCAAGCCTTCCAGCGACATCGGGGCGCAAGTGATCATTCACGGCAAAGTACGCGCGGAGATGAATGCACGCGACTACCACCAGTACAAAACGGTGGCGATGAGCGCCGTGCTTGAATCGCATCAGCGGCTGTTGGCGCAATATGACGCGGTGGTTGTGGAAGGCGCGGGCAGTCCCGCCGAGATCAATCTGCGCGATCGCGATATTGCCAATATGGGTTTTGCGGAGGCAGTAGATTGCCCGGTGATTCTGGTTGCGGATATCGATCGCGGCGGCGTGTTTGCGCACATCGTCGGTACGCTGTCCTGCCTGTCGCAAAGTGAGCGCGATCGCGTCATCGGTTTTGTGATCAATCGCTTCCGTGGCGACATCAAGCTGCTGGAGCCTGGACTTGAGTGGCTCGAACAGCAGACGGGCAAGCCTGTGCTGGCCGTGCTGCCTTATCTGCATGGCCTGTATCTCGATGCTGAAGATGCAGTGCAGCCAGTACAAGCCGCGCGCGGCGCCTTCCGCATTGTCGTGCCAAGCCTGCCGCGCATGAGCAATCACACCGACTTCGATGCACTGCGCGCGCATCCGGATGTGGACCTGCAGTTCATTCGCCAGGGCGAACCGATACCGCCAGCGGATCTGATCATTCTCCCCGGCAGCAAGAACACTCGCGGCGATCTGGCGTGGCTGCAGCAGTATGGCTGGCCGGCGCATATCGCGCGCCATTTGCGGTACGGCGGCAAGGTGATTGGGATTTGCGGCGGCTTCCAGATGCTGGGCCGCAGTGTGGAAGATCCGCACGGCGTTGAAGGTATCGCTGGCGCCTCGCAGGCACTCGGCGTGCTCGATATGGCGACGGAGCTGACGCAAGAAAAGCAGCTGGTTCAGATCGCAGGCCGCTGCGCGTTTGCAGACGCACCAGTCAACGGCTACGAAATTCACATGGGAGTTTCGTCCGGAGCCGCGCTGGCGCAACCGGCGTTCTATGTCGACGGCCGTCCTGAAGGTGCGCTGGAAGAACAAGTGCTCGGAACTTATCTGCACGGATTGTTCGACAATCCTGCTGCGGGACGCGCGCTACTGGAATGGGCAGGCCTTCGCAGCGAGCACACCGTGGATACGGCCGCGCTGCGCGAAGCGAGCATCGACCGCCTGGCCGACGCATGCCAACCGCTGCTGGACGCACTGCTGCGCTGAAAAAACCCACGGCGCAAAAGCGGGTGGCTGCCACATCGTGGCAGCCACCTGGTTCATGTTTTGGGTTCAGAAAGCAAAAAAGCCCACCGGCGCATGCGCCTGGTGGGCTTCTTCAATAACTAGCCTGACGATAACCTACTTTCACACTGGTTGCAGCACTATCATCGGCGCAAAGTCGTTTCACGGTCCTGTTCGGGATGGGAAGGGGTGGGACCGACTTGCTATGGTCATCAGGCATAACTTGTAGCACCGCGTTGGCTCAACGCGATGCGCAATCCGGAAGAAGTAAGTGGGGTAAAACTCAATCATTCAAACACAGGCAAGTGCACATAACCGGCAAGGTTATAGGGACAAGCCGTACGGGCAATTAGTATCAGTTAGCTTAATGCATTACTGCACTTCCACACCTGACCTATCAACGTCCTGGTCTCGAACGACCCTTCAAGGAGCTCAAGGCTCCGGGA
>Ga0102591_1002683_pt1 | contig 18355 bp, 14 predicted proteins | sample AraplaCol_mCL_r2_2_FD_76860 | JGI IMG/M metagenome (GOLD analysis project Ga0102591, IMG submission 76860) | Arabidopsis root microbial communities from North Carolina, USA - plate scrape MF_Col_mCL_r2 (SPADES assembly) (version 2) | ecosystem: Host-associated > Plants > Roots > Endosphere... | reverse complement strand
GTTGCTGCACGGTCCTCGGTGGAGAGTATTGGCATACCAACTGCGAGACTTAAGCTGAAGCAAATTGGCGATCTGTAGGGCAGGTCTTGTCATCGCAGTCATTTCTGTGGTGGTGAACATCGCGAACCGGCAAAGGAAGCGGCAAATTATGTTCATCGTCACAGCCGTAGAGTGTTGATTTTCATCGCTTTACAAGCGGCAGAGAAACCGGCATTAAAGGCGGTATGGATATCGCATTTATGGAACCGATGGTGCCCTCGGACGACAAGGGCGCCCTTGGAGATAAAGTTTTAACGCTGGTCGGCGAGGCCAATCAGCTGGCTGGTCGTGTTCACCCGATTTTGGCTAGTTCGATTGGTGACCTCGTACGTTCCATGAATTGTTATTACTCCAATCTTATCGAGGGGCACGACACGCACCCACGCGACATTGATCGGGCGCTCGCGAACGACTTCTCTGAGGAGCCTGAGCGGCGGGAGCTTCAACAGGAAGCTGTCGCCCACATTCATGTTCAGAAATTAATCGATATAGGTGATGATCCAGATGTCTGGCCGGCTTCAGCCGCCTATGCATCTTGGCTCCATGAGGAGTTCTGCTCTCGCCTTCCCCCAGAGATGCTCTGGGTGTCTAATCGCACGACTGGCGAACGTGTGCCAATCATTCCTGGAGAGTGGCGAAACCGGGACGTCCAAGTAGGCCGCCATCTGCCGCCCGAACCAATCGATTTGCCGCGTTTTATGGTCCGGTTCGATAAGGCCTATCAGAGTCCACCATTAACCCGGTCGCAGCAACTCCAATCCGTGGGTGCGGTCCATCATCGCTTTCTTTGGATCCATCCTTTCCTTGATGGCAACGGCCGTGTGGCGCGTCTGATGTCGCATGCGCTCTTGAAGCGCCTTGGCGTCGGGACGAGCCTCTGGTCGGTCGCCCGGGGTCTTGCGCGAGAAGAAAAGAAATATAAGGCGCTGCTCATGGCTGCCGACGGTCCACGTGCTGGCGATCGCGACGGGAGAGGTAATCTCACCCACCGGGGGCTGGTCGCATTCTGTGACTTCTTCCTTGACCAGGCGATCGACCAAATCCGGTTTATGAGCGGCCTAATCGAGACCGACAAGCTGCTCATGCGCATCGAAATCCACATCGAGGAAGAAATACGCGCCAAGAAGCTCCCCAAGGGCAGTTTCCAGGTCCTTCGCGAGGCTATTCTGGCTGGCGAGGTGGAGCGGTCAAAAATTCAAATGATTACCGGCTACGAGGAGAGGGCGGCGCGTAACGTCACATCGGCGCTCGTCGAGCGGGGAATGCTTTCCGCGACCTCGCATAGATCGCCGCTACGCCTCGCCTTCTCGGCGGACACGGCCGAGCGGTGGTTTCCAAACCTCTATCCAGCCAATGCGGGGTCAGGCAAATGAAAGATCAGACAGTCATCCTCGTCAGGCGTTTCTTTCCCGCGGCACCACAGCGCGGGGATTGGGAGTTTCTCAACCCGGTAGCCGGCGGCACTCCCCAACATTGGCGAGCTTTGGAGAACCTTAATCGCGTCCTCATTCTGGCAGAGCCTGGTGCCGGTAAGACCTTTGAAGCTCGCCATCAAGCGCGCAAGCTCTCTGAAAAGGGCAAGAAGGCTTTCTTCATCCGGATCGAGAAGCTTAACAACACCTTCGATACCGCGTTCGAAATCGGCACCGCGGAGGCGTTTGAAAGCTGGCTTGCATCGACCGAGGAGGCTTGGTTTTTTCTGGATTCTGTTGACGAGGCGCAACTTGAGACGCCGCGGGCTTTCGAAGACGCGATCCGAATCTTCGGTTCTCGCATCCGCATGGCGCGTGAGCGAGCGCATGTCTATATCACCAGCCGGGAAGATGCCTGGCAAGCGTTGCCAGATCGGAGCCTCATTGAGCAGCATCTGCCGTACGTAGACAAGGACGCGCTCGAAAAGGAAGATGTCCCTTCTGGTGAGCCGGCTCCGAAGCGGGAACCTGAGAGCGCCTTGAAGGTCTTTCGCCTGGGGCCCCTGAAAAGGGACGAAATCCGGCTCTTTGCAAGCTACTATTCCGTCGGTGATATCGAGGCGTTTCTCGACGCGATCGAGCGAGCCGATCTTATGTCGCTTGCCGAGAAGCCGTTCGACCTGCGCTCTCTGATCGAAAAATGGCAAGCCGATCGGCAGCTCGACAATCGCCGCGATGTCCTCCAGCGCGTCATTGAACTTCAAATCAAGCCACTCTCTTTTCATGGATCGACTATCCGAATTCCGGAAGATCGCGTGCGAGATGGTGTGCGTGCACTGGCTGCAGCCGCGACACTGACCGGAAAGAGCGTAATCTCTCTCCCAGGTGAGCTTGTGACTGTCGATCGAATTGATCCCTCGGTCGTTCTGCCCGATTGGTCAGAGGAAGAGATTGCCGCTCTTCTCAAAACGGGTGTGTTCGATGATATCGTCTATGGAAGCGTCCGCTTCCGACATCGCGATATGCGCGAACTTCTATCTGCAGAATGGGCTGCTTCGATCGCGGTTCAGCTGCAGGGCCGAGAGCGGATACAGAACCTTTTCTTCCGTAACAGCTACGGGGAAAAGGTCATAGTTCCGAGGCTACGGCCGACGCTTGCCTGGCTGATCCTCTTTGATGATCGAATTCGCGATGAGGCTTTGGCTATCAGCCCTGAAATCGCTACCGAGGGAGGCGATCCCTCACGCCTTCCGCTGGATATCAAACGCCGCATGCTTTTGGATATCGTCCGACGGATCGCCGCCGATGATGAAACCGGTCCCTGGATGGACAATGCTGCCATCACCCGCATTGCCACCAACGAGCTTTCCGCCGAAGCCGAAGAGCTCTTGGCACGCTACAAAGACAATGATGATGCAATTTTCTTCCTCGCGCGTTTTGTCTGGCAAGGGAAAGTCAAGGCCGGCGTACCCATCCTCGCAGAAATCGCGCTGGATCGCTCACGCGACGTCCACACTCAAATCGCTGCTATCAGGGCCGTCATGGCGGTCGCGGAAGAGGCCGAGAAAGACAGTCTCGTGGCAGGGTTGCTTGCATCCACAGAACCTCTTGATCGGCAAGTAGCTTCAGAGATCATCCTCAATCTTCCCGCAACGCTGACTTCCGTTGGCTCTGTCCTGCGTGCAATCGAGGGAACGCAGCCTAAACGCCGCTTCGAAACTACGGGGCTGAGCCAAGCCTTGCATGAATTTGTCGATGGCTTGCCGGTCATGGCCGACAGTGTGCCCGAGCAACCACTGCTGGCCCTCATCGTGGGTTTTGACGAGCTGTTAGGCCGAGAACCCCATATCGAGCGCGGCGAATGCATTGTGTCCTCGCAGTATTCGTGGCTGCTCCCATCGGCGCTGCGCGCCGTTGAACGGCTTGTTGGAGCGAAATCTGCCTCCGCCCTCGACGGTCGTTCCATCGGCATTCTGACAAAGGCGCAGGCGGCGAAGTTCTGGGACCACGACAGCGACGATCAGGACAAGAGCCGGCTTCGCGAGCTGGTGCCTCGTTGGAAGGATCTCAACGATGCACTCTATTGGCAAAATGTCGAGGAGCGGAGGGCCCGCCAGCAGTCCAGGGGCGGCGAACTAACCGACGATTGGCAGCTGACGATGTATGAGCGCTATTGGGCATTCTCGGCCGATGATTTCGATCGCTGCCTTTCGTGGGTATCCACACGCGAAAATCCGGACGACAGGCGGATTGCGCTCTCGCGGTGCTTCGCGCTGTATCTTGAGAACAGCAAGAGAGGGGATTGGACCGGGAAGCTCATCGAAGCAGTCGCCGGCCAACCGGCGCTTAAAGCTCAGCTCGATCTCTGGCTCCATCCGCCGGCGCGAGAAGTCGCCGACTGGGAAATCGAACATCGGAGCTTCGAGCGCAGGCATGCGCGCCGCGAGCGCAAATCCGCGCGCGATCGGGCAGCATGGATCAGTGAACTCAAGAAGAACCCGGACCGCATCCGTAACCCGAGCGGAGCTGAGCCGGGGCAGATCACGGGCGATCACTATCACCTGATGATGAGCATCGAAGGCGAGGGTGGTTGGACCCGTTACGACGCACGCTCGAACTGGCAGTCTCTGGTGCCAGAATTCGGGTCGGAGGTCGCTGAAGCCTTCCGCGACGCGGCTATCAAACACTGGCGCCACTATGACCCAAAACTCCAGTCGGAGGGTGCTGATGGATCCTCTATACCCCACGCTTTGATTTTTGCGTTAATCGGGCTGGAGATCGAGTCGACAGAGGATGGTTCGTTTGGGGTTGGTCTTTCCGAAGAGGAAGCCGCCCACGCGTTCCGATATATTACATGGGAGCTGAACGGTTTTCCTCGATGGTTCGAGGGCCTCTATCGCGCCCATCATGAGCAGGGACTTGCCGCCGTAACAAAGGAACTTCTTTGGGAACTCGCTGAGGCAAGCAAGCGGCCTGGCTTTCACCACATTCTCAGTGATATCGACAATCGGGCGCCCTGGCTCCAGGCCGATATCGCCCCGATCCTGGTTGAATGGCTCCTCACCGGCCGCCCCGTCACGAGTGATACTCTTAGGCACAGCCTGAAAATCCTTCAGGATGTCCAGTGGGAAGGCCTTGCCGACCTTGCGAAGGCCCGGCTTAACTCAGGTGACAGCGACAATCGTCCCCGCTGGTATGCGCTCTGGGTTGCCTATGACCCTGAAGCGGCAATTCCGGTTCTGCAAGCCGAGCTTGAGGCGCTCGGCGATTTGGCATCGGAATTTGCTCAGAACTTTGCTGTTTCGCTTATGGGAACGCGATTTGGAGGCAATGCGATGTCGTCCGGCTATCGAAGCGCCGCTCACCTCAAGACCCTCTATGTGCTTATGCATCGCTTCATTCGGGCCGAAGACGACATCGAGCGCGCAGGAACGGGTGTTTATTCGCCGACCCTGCGCGACAACGCACAGGATGCTCGCAACAAGCTTTTCAACCTTCTCGCTGAAATGCCGGGCGAAGAGACATATCTGGCTCTCAAGCAGCTAGCAAAAGAACATCCGGAAGAGAAGTACCGGCTTTGGATGGCTGATCGTGCCCGTCAGCGAGCAATCAGCGATGCCGAGGAGCCGCTTTGGAACGTGGATCAGATCCCGCGCTTCTATAGGGGAGACGCATGAGCAGACGTTGAAGTGGCGCGTCAAAAGGAGGCTGGCTGGGACACATGAATTGGATGGTCGTAGATCCCCTAGGGCAACCTTAGGACCGGGGCGCTGTCGTAGTAGACCGTGATCAAAGTTCGCTATCGATCGACGAATCCGCGAGCAAATGCTGGACGTCCCAATATTATCAGATAGATAAGTCGTGATAAAGACAGGTCCACGGTTCGGATCCTGTCAAGGCGAGCGGGCTGTGTCACAGACGATCCTTGATTGTAAGCGGCTCAGACGCGAAATCGCATTGCATCCACGAACGCCGAGAAGGCTGGCGATTTCTGTTTTCTGCTGGGATAAAACAGGTGATATCCCTCGTATATCGGACACCATTCAGACAAGCATTCGAGAAGCCGTCCGTCAGATATGTAGCCGGCTGCTAGCTCCTGTGGCACCCAGATCAGCCCGATACCATCCACTGCGGCCTGGAGGGCGGCGCCCGACGTCGAGAACGTCGCTTGGCCCTCAACGCGCAGGTTGATGTCGCGACCTTCCGGTGACTTGAATTCCCAGCGCAGAAATCCCCCCGAACCCGCCAGCCGAAGATTGATGCAATTGTGGTCTCGTAGTTCCTGCGGTGACTTTGGGAGAGTGCGCTTCTCGAAATAGTCTGGTGATCCCACCACGCAAAATCTCCAGTCAGGGCCGATCCTCGTGGCAACCATGTCTTTCTCAAGCGCTTCGCCAATTCGCACACCTGCGTCGAACCTCTCGGCGACGATATCGACCAATGCGTAGTTCATATCTAGCTCGACTTTGATTTCTGGGTACTGTCGCAAAAACGGGCCGAGCTTCGAGCGGAACACCGTTTCAATGACAGTGTCGGTGCAGGTGATGCGGATAGAGCCAGCGGGCTTGTCCCGCAACGAACCGATCTCGTCCAGTTCGAAAGCGATCTGTTCGAACAGAGGACCTACCTGCCTTTGCAGCCGTTCCCCAGCCTCGGTGGGCGCGACCGTGCGGGTAGTTCGCGAGAGCAAGCGCACCCCCAGCCGGTCTTCAAGTCCCTTTATTGTATGGCTAAGCGCCGAGGGGGTCACGCCAAGTCCAGCCGCAGCCTTCGTGAAGCTGCGCTCACGGGCAACCGCAAGGAACGCGGTCATTTCATTGATGTGGTCGCGGGGCATTATTCATGAGCTTATTTCACAGATGCATCAAGTTTACACGCTCTAATCACAAGCGGCAATGGATGCTAGTTTTCAGCTGACTTTGCGCGCCAGCTCATTCGCGCCCCCACATCAGAAAGCGTTTATGACCATTCTCGACACGTCACCGGATATCGAGCGGGACCAGGCATCTGCTTGGTCTGCCGTTATCTGTATGTCTCTGCTCTGCTTTGTACTTGTTTCATCCGAATTCATGCCGGTCAGTCTGTTGACCCCGCTTGCGGCGGACCTCGGTATTACTGAAGGACATGCAGGGCAAGCTATTTCTGTTTCCGGCTTTTTCGCTGTCGTCACCAGCCTGTTCGGAAACGCAATTTTGTCTAAGATGGACCGTCGCAGTGCGGTGCTTCTCTATACGGCGGTGATGATCGCATCAGGCATTATTGTCACCTTCGCACCGAACTACGCCGTGTTCATGTTGGGGCGGGCCCTGATTGGCGTTGCGGTCGGCGGTTTCTGGTCGCTCTCGGCAGCTATTATTGTCCGGGTCGTCGCTCCCGCCGATGTGCCGAAAGCGATCGCGATGCTCCAAGGTGGCACCGCCTTCGCTTTGGTTATCGCAGCTCCGATGGGAAGTTTTCTCGGTAGCTTTATCGGATGGCGAGGAGCGTTCTTTACGGTTGTGCCATTGGGTTTGATCGGACTTGCGTGGCAGATGGCGGTAATCCCTCGGCTGCCGGCTGAACGCGAAGTCTCCGTCGGCAAGATTTTTGGTCTTCTGCGCAGCCGTACATTCGCCATTGGCATGGCGGCAACCACGCTTGCTTTCATGGGGCAGTTCTCCCTATCGACGTACCTGCGGCCCTTTTTAGAAACGGTCACAGGCCTCGACGTCGGCTCGCTGTCAATGTTCCTTCTGGCGCTTGGTGTCGCTGGTCTCATCGGAACACTTGTCATCGGATTTGTGCTCCGGTCTCATCTATTGCTTGCGATCATCGGCTTACCGCTTGGTCTCATGGCGATTGCCCTTCTGCTGATCGTTGCCGGAGCTTCGCCAATCGTAACGGCGGTGTTGCTGATCGCTTGGGGACTGCTTTCCACTCCGATCCCGGTATCGTGGAATACGTGGATGACGCGCGTAATCCCGGAAGATCTCGAGGCCGGCGGCGCTCTGCAGGTCGCGCTCATTCAGGTCGGTATCACGGCAGGTGCCTTTTCGGGCGGTATTCTCTTCGACACCTACGGCTGGACCAGTCCGTTCTTTCTAGCATCAGTTTTACTGGCCGGATCGGCAGCACTCGCTGCCCTGGTGGGTAGGAAAACCATCTAAGTGACCTCACCGGCATCTTGAAGATGCCTCCACACGATAGGAGCAACTATGAAAATCGACAAAAACGGAATGCAGCCTTCTGCAAAGGGGCCAACCGACTGGTTCACCGGAACCGTCCGGATCGACCCACTGTTTGCGGCCAACGAAGCGCGCGAAGGAGCGGCGGCACTCGTTACTTTTGAACCGGGCGCCCGCACCGCGTGGCATACGCATCCGGTCGGCCAGACGCTTGTCGTAACGGCAGGCTTTGGTCTGGTGCAACGCGAGGGTGGCCCTATCGAGGAAATCCGTCCGGGCGATGTCGTCTGGTTCGAGCCTAACGAAAAGCATTGGCATGGCGCTTCGCCGACAACAGCAATGTCCCATATCGCCATTCAGGAAAACCTCGATGGCAAGGTCGTGGACTGGATGGAGCATGTTGCAGACGAGCAATACGCCGCAAAATGACGGCTCCTCCGCTTAGTGTGCCCAGTCGTTATCAATTGGCACAACAGCTACCGGTTGTCCTGTCCGGGATAACGTAGTGCATCCAAGACCAAGGAAAATGCGGGTGTCGGTTGGCGACGACTAGGGTAATATATGTGATAGCCAGAAGCCGGCGGCGACCAGTCGGCAAGTACCCTGATCAACCGACCCCTCGCAATGTGTCTTTCGACGACGTCATCCGGAAGATAAGCAAGGCCAACGGAAGCAAGTGCCATATCGAGCATATGGCCGATCGTATTGAACATAGCCTGACCCTGCGGCCGGACCTTGATTTCCTGCCCGTCCTTTACGAATGGCCAAGACCACAGCCCGCCCGAGGTCGGCAACCGGAGCCCGATACAAGCATGGCCGGCGAGATCGTGTGGTGTGACTGGAAGGTGATGATTGGCAAAATAGGTCGGAGAACCAACCACTGACCTCCCATAATCTGGCCCGATGCGAACTGCGATCATATCATGGGCGACTTGCTCACCAAGCCGAATGCCCATATCGAAGCGCTCGGTGACAATATCCCTGAAGCCATAGTCGTCTATAATTTCGACGGTGATCTCGGGGAACTTCACCAGCAGTTTCGCCAGGGCTGGAACAAGGATAGTTTGGGAAGCGTGTTCGACGGATGTGATCCGCAAATTGCCCCCCGGACGATCTCGAAGCTCCCCCAACGCTGCCAATCCCGCGTCGATCCCATCGAAATGCGGACCGATGGTCTGCAGTAGACGCTCTCCAGCTTCGGTCGTGGATACGCTACGTGTGGTTCGCGTGAGCAACCGTACACCCAGCCTATGCTCCAGCTCCCTTATGGTTTTGCTCAACGCGGGCTGAGAGACACCCATTTGGGCTGCTGCTCGCGTGAAGCTTTGCTCCCTCGCGACGACAAGGAAGGCGATCAGATCATCGACACTCTGTCGCGCCATTTATATCCTCGCGTTATAAGTACAAGACACCAATAGCGTCTAATCGTATGGGTTTGCCAGTGTTATCTCTTTGAGCAAGTCGAGGCCAGACCGGTAATTTTCGAGGTTGATCATGGATATGGATGAAGCACCGAATACGCTTGGACCGAGCAACAGGATCGAAGGACGTCGCCAGTTCTTGAAAGCCACGGCATTGATCAGCGCGGCTGCCGCCGTCCCCATCTGGGCTTCAAGCGCAGCGCAAGCTCAAACGTTCACTCCAACATCAGGAAGCACGACAATGAAGACACGGAAACTCGGAAATTTAGAGGTCTCGGAGCTGGGGTTCGGGTGCATGAGCCTCAGCGGCAACTACAATGCTCCAGTCTCGAAGGAGCACGGCATCAAAACGATCCGTGCCGCGTTTGAAAACGGCGTTACGTTGTTTGATACTGCAGAAGTTTACGGTCCCTACGTCAACGAAGAGCTCGTTGGCGAGGCGCTGCAGCCGATGCGCGATAAGGTCAAGATTGCGACAAAGTTCGGCTGGGCCATCGACGGCACCCTGGCTCTCGACAGCCGCCCGGAACGTATCAGAAGAGTGGTCGAGGAATCATTGAAGCGCCTTCGCACGGACCATATCGACCTCTTTTACCAGCATCGCGTCGATCCTAACGTCCCGATCGAAGACGTTGCCGGAACCGTCAAGGACCTTATCACGGAGGGCAAGGTTCTTGGTTTCGGTCTTTCTGAACCGAGTGTCAAAACCATCCGACGCGCTCATGCCGTGCAGCCGCTGACGGCAGTCCAGACCGAGTACTCGCTCTGGACCCGTAACGTCGAGATCAACGGTGTTCTTGACACGTGTAACGAGTTGGGCATCGGCTTCGTGCCGTGGTCCCCGGTGGGAGCAGGTTTCCTGACGGGTAAATATGATCTCAGCACTGAGTACGATCCGAAGACGGATTTCCGCGCTGGATTTCCAAGGTTCTCCAAGGAGTTCATGCCCCTCAACATGCCGATCATCGAATGGCTGAAGGAGTACGCGGCAGCCAAGGGTGCAGCACCGTCGCAGATCGCTCTGGCGTGGCTGCTGGCGAAGAGCCCCAACATCGTCCCTATACCCGGCACGCGTAGCGAGGCACACCTGCTGGAAAATCTCGGGGCGCAGTCCATCAAATTGAGCGTCGCAGACGTGCAGGCAATCGACACGTCCCTGTCCAAATTCCCCGTCTATGGAGACCGGATGGGCAAGGATCACATGCTGTCGATCGATTACTCCATCTAACCTGATAGCCAACCATTCCGACCGACGATGCCGTTGGTCGGAATGTGTGCGTGTTCGAGGCCAACGAAGACCTTCAATGTGCAGTTTGGTTGATAGGAAAGCCTAATCCACCGACGATCCCAGCCACTCGCCTGTCTGATATCGGCATTTCGAGCAGTCGGAGCAGGCCATGAAATTCACGCCTAAGTCGGTCATTCTCACCATCTTGGCCGTCGTTGCGGTTGCCGCGGCAGCGAACGTGATCTCGGTTGTCGTCATAGACTGCCTGCAGCATTCCCGAAACGAGCGGTATGTTTCGGACAACTACTCTGCATCTGTAGGGGAGCAGGCGCTGGTGGCCTATTTCTCGAGGTCGGGTAATACCAAGATCATGGCCATGGAAATCGCCCGGGCAAAAAATGCGGCCACGGTTGAACTGGTGGCGGGTTCTTACAAAATCGGGTTTTGGGGCTGGGTCAACGCCCTGCGGGATGCCCGCCGGCACGACACTTCGATTATGCCTCGCACCTTCGATTTGTCTCGCTATTCGACGATATACGTGGGATCCCCCATCTGGCTCTACAGCCCCGCGCCGCCAGTCTGGGAGTTCATTCGAAACAACGATTTTTCCGGGAAGACAGTGGTGCTTTTCAACTCGCTGAACAGCAAGTTCGAACAGACCTATATCGATGAATTTGCAGATCTGGTCAGGCGCAGGGGAGGCGCGTTCGGCGGCCACGTGTTCATCATCCGGGGCCGAATGACCCGCCAGATGGAGGTGGATGATTTCGTCCGCGAGACCCGCCGTCAGATCAACAGTCTTTCCCTCAAAGACAATTCAAATTCTCATGGTGACGGGAAGATGCCTTGATTGGGATCGCTATGGCCAGTACCGAACGATGTAGCCGATTCAGCATCACTTATAAGATCGGGGCCAAACTGGCATGCACCGAGCTATGCATGCCAGTAGCAGACCTTGCTAGAAGATAATCACCGGCCGGCCTCGAAGACCTCCCGCCTCAACCGCTCTCTGCGCGTTAGCGGCTTCTTCCGGCGAATACTGACCGGTAACTCGCAATTTGATTTCTGAGGCCGTGACCATCTCGCGTAGGATTTCAAGCCAGTCCGTACGCTCAAGCAACGTATCCACCCAAACTGGCTTGATCTCGATCCCCCTGTCGCTCTCCCCGCCGGTCCATCCGCGAACCGGGATATAGACGCCGCCATCGCGGATTGCGCCGAAGGTTTTTTCGCCGAGAAGCGCGGTATCGAGGAGGGCGTCCACACCTTCGGGCACCTCTCGGCGGATTGCTTTGGCAAAGCCGGGGCCACGCACGACGACCACATCAGCACCATAGCCCCGGACCAGGTCTGTTTCTTCCGGCTTCGCATCGGCGATAACCTTCAGCCCCTGGCGTTTCGCGGCCGCGATCGTAAAATGGGCCAAAAAACCTGCACCACCGCTGACAGCGAGGGTTTCGCCCGCTTTCAGTGAAGCAAGATCTAAAGCGCCAAGCGCTGTCAGCCCGTTCATTGGCAAAGTTGCAGCCTCTATCAGTGAAGCACCCTCGGGTATCGGCACGACCGAGGCGGCGGGTACAACGATATATTGCGCTTGCCCACCACCTTCCGGCCGTCGTGGCAAGACTGCAGCCATCACTGCTTGGCCGGCATGCAAACGCGATACGCCAGATCCTACGGACTCGATGACGCCGGATGCGTCCATACCCGGCACGAAATGTTCGTTGGGCTTTCCGTAGCCCGGAGTGCGGGAAAGAATGTCGGTCGGGTTGACGCCAGCCGCCTTGACCTTGATGCGAACCTCATCCACCGCAGGTGCCCGAACCGCCCGCTCTAGGACCTTGATGACCTCATGCCCGCCTAGACCAAGATAGGTGACAGCCTCGCTGGCGATCGGCAGAAGATTTGGATTTTCTGGCATAGCTTCTTTCCTTTCAATTCGGCAACGCAGTGATAAGGCGAACGCTTAGCTTATGCGCGCGAGCCGGAGCGTTTATGGCTCCTGGGATAGATCACTCCGTCATTCAGGAGGGTATCTTGCTGGAAGCATTCGGATTAGGCCGCATTATCAGCATAAGGTTAGAAGCGAGATTTCTGAATCGGCGGACTGATCCCATTCGGACAAACACGGCTGGGCGGCGCTTTTACGCGCAAACCGCACTCTGCCAATCAACGGTGGACGCTATGCTCCCCCGTTGTCTGGCAACCAGGTCGGAAGTGGAGCGGGGTGCAAAGGCCGAAGAGAGCGACCGGCATTCAGAAGCCGTGTTTCTAACATCATGCAGATTAGTGCGAATAATCAACAGGTGTCTTGTTTGCTAGATATTTGCCCAGATAGTCAGTCAAGCATTGCAAGAAAGCCCCCAATTATGAAATCCGAGCTTTTCGAACCGTTCTGCTTTCCGAACGGATTGACTCTTCGAAACCATGTCGCAATGGCGCCGATGACCACGTGGTCTGGGAATGACGACGGAACGGTTTCCGATGAGGAAATCAGCTATTACCGCCACAGGACGAAGGGCGTCGGCCTGGTTCTGACGGGCTGCACCCATGTCACCGCCAACGGCATTGGTTTCACCGGCGAGTTTGCCGCCTACGACGACAAATTCATACCAAGTCTCCGCAGCCTGGCTGATGCAGCCAAGAGTGGTGGCGCGCCAGCCGTGCTTCAGATCTTTCACGCGGGCAACAAGGCCGAAACCAGTTTGGTGCCCGATGGCGAGGTAGTGAGTGCCAGCTCTGTTCCAGTTGCTGCGGGTCCCTTCAATCCCGCCGGCGTCATACCGCGGCCCTTGAGCCATGATGAAATCCTAGACGTGATTGCCGATTTCGGCGCCGCCACCCGTCGCGCGATCGAGGCCGGGTTCGACGGGATCGAACTGCACGGCGCGCACGGATTTCTGCTTCAGAACTTCTTTTCGCCGCTTTACAATAAGCGCGACGACGAATGGGGTGGGTCGCCTGAGAACCGGATGCGGTTTCCACTTGCTGTGGTCCTCGAGGTCAAGCGCGTCATCGACAAGTTCGCCGATCGGCCGTTTCTTCTGGGATACCGTATTTCGCCTGAGGAATCCGAAGAGGGAAGCTATCGCATCGGCGATACCTACGTATTGATCGACCGTATCATAGAAGCGGGCGTGGATTACGTGCACACCTCGCTTTCGAATGTGCTGGAAGCAAAACCCATCGATGGCACAGGTGAGCGCACGATTGCGGAACTCGTTGTGTCCCGTGTCGCAGGACGTGTTCCAGTGATTGCGGCCGGTCAGATCCGGACTCCGGAACAGGCGGTGCGTGCTCTTGACCTCGGCCTTTCGCTGGTGGCGGTCGGACAGGGACTGGTCATGAACCCCAACTGGGTCGAGCTGTCGACCAGCGGCCAGGAGGATCAGATTGAGGTCGAGGTGAAAACCTCGAATGTTCCGGACATCGAGCTTCCTGCCAAGCTCTGGGGCGTCATCCAGGCCGCCAAGGGCTGGTTCAAGGTCAATGATGACCTGGCGGAACAGCCCAAAAAGGCAACCGCCTGAGGCTTACCCCCAACACGGGCGAACAGGAAGGTTCGCCCGTCGGATCCAACATCGGAGGAGGAATACCATGACTAAAGTATGGATGATCACAGGCTCCGGCCGCGGCATGGGGCTGGATTTCGCCAAGGCGGTTCTGGCGTCTGGCGACAAGCTGGTTGCCACGGGTCGGAACCCCGAGCGCGTTGCCGCGGCCATCGGGCCGTCGGACAATCTGCTGGTAACCACTTTGGACGTGACAAAGCCGGCAGACGCCGTCTCTGCCGTCAAAGCCGCGATCGAGCGTTTCGGTCGGATCGACGTGCTGGTCAACAACGCCGCAAGTTTCTACGCAGGCTACTTCGAAGATCTGACGCCGGAGCAAATGGACCTGCAACTGGCGAGCGCTCTCTTGGGCCCGATGAACGTCACGCGCGCCGTGCTACCGGTCATGCGCAGCCAAGGCTCAGGCAAGATCGTCTCTATCTCCTCGACAGCCAGCCTGGTCGGTTTCGAGTTCTGCAGTGCCTATGCTGCCGCCAAGTTCGCACTGGACGGGTGGATCGAATCGTTGCAGCCGGAAGTCGCGCCTTTTGGAATCGAGACGATGATCGTCAATCCGGGCTTCTTTCGCACGGAGCTTCTGACGGACGACTCCACGCAGTATGCGGCCTCATCCGTGAGCGACTACAGCGAACGACGCGCCCAGAACATAGCGGGCTGGAAGTCCGCCAGCGGGCATCAGCCGGGCGATCCGGCCAAGCTTGCACAGGCCCTGATCACGCTGGTCAACCTGCCCGAGTTGCCCCGCCGCTTTATCGCCGGCGCCGACGCGATCGGCATGGTCGAACAGAAGCTTGCCCTGGTGCAGCAGCAGATCGACGCCCACAAGGAACTATCCAGTTCTCTTGCATTTTAAGCTTGATGGCGTGTTGCTACACGCGACCGCCATCACGCAATCTCAGCCAGACAACTATTCGCTTGGCCGACACGTCAGTTACGTCCACCGCCCAGAGTTTCGGAAAACAGGCCTAGCAGCCTGCTCCAGTGGCGTTTGTCGCCTCTTTCATCGTAAACGCCGTCACGATCCGGGACGGTCCAGCCATGGTGCATCCCGACATAGTTTTTGATGGTAAAGTCCACCCCGCCGGTACGAAGCGACTTCGTTAGAAGTGCCGACTGGTCTGGCGGAAAACTACCGTCTACTCCAGCCATCCCGACATAGGCCCGCGCTGCGATTTTATCGGCAAAGCTCGCCGCGGCGACAATCTCGCCTGGAAACGATGCAGCGGCGCTCAGCGCGCGGCCGCCACCGAAACCTGCGTCATGGTCACAAGCAGGCTGACCCATCCGGTTGATATTCAAGCGCCGTAGCCACTTTAGTGAGCAGCGGCTGCGACCAGTACAAGTTCGCGACGGCTATCCCGCCGGCGATTGCGAACAGCACTGCAAGCTTGCTAGATATCCGGCGGTCTGGTGGCTCGTCATACCGACATCTGTTTTCAGAGGCACTGAGTGACAGACCCGGATTGTGTATCACCCGCCATTGCGGTAAAACCAATCTGCATAGTTCCCGATAGATCCATGCTTGCAATGCCCATACCGAAAAATACGAGCGCAGCAAGCAGGATGCCGGATACAACCATCCCGGCATCCACATGATAGTCCTGCGGATTGTAAGACATTCTTTTGGGTCCTTGTAGTTTTGGCGTCCTCCGCGAACCGCCAGATCAGCGAACATTTCGGCAGCGAGAAATCCACGATAAGGTTGATGAAAGCATTATCGCTCGAAAACAATTCCCTGATAATCCATGCAATTCAGCATGCAGTTAGAAATGATGCTTGTTAATCAGCATGAAGCTGATTGATCAGGCGGGAGACCGTTCCTCTTATGCCATCGAATACGTCTATGCGACGTCTGCCACGACCGAGAGAGCAAGGGCATTTGCATCGCGCGTCGGCCCAAACATTCCTATCGGCGCCTTGATGCGATCTGTATGCGCCGGTGTGTAGCCCAGAGCCCATAAGGCACCGCAACGGCGCTCATGCGTCCTCTTGCTACCCAGGGCACCGATGTAGAACGGAGTTTTGCGCAGCGCCGCTTCCAAAAGTGGTAGTTCCTGATCAAGGTCGTGAAACAATACGGCGAACGCGGTATCTTGATCGATACTGGTTTCGTCGAAGTCGTTGGTACGGCGATCGAATGCGAACACCTCAAATGCGGATGCAACGGCTACTTTCTCCGTGGCTTCCACCTCAATTCCGCGACCGCAGAGTATTAAACGGAGCGTCGGCTTATAGGATCGGATAAACGACGAGCCACTCCATGAGGATGTGGCTTGTTCATATGCCTTTTCGGCAACAATCGACTGAGTGCTGGGATCGTAACGAAGCGCGATCCTCTTGCGCTTCTGAAGAGCCGACATGATTTGGCGGAGCGGCTTGACATCCTTCACGACATGGATCGCCAAGGTAATGCCTCCGCCACATGGGAGAATAATGTCGAAGAACTGGGAGCCTTCTCCCAGCCGGAGGTACCTATCGGTGCCTTTGTTGATGGCGGCGACTGCTTCCGCTGCCACCGCCGCTTCGGTGCAGCCCCCTGAGACGTAGCCGCAGTATCCGCCATCACCGCGAACCGCCATCTGGGCTCCGAGCGCGCGCGCAGCGCCGCCGCGGATCTCGACGAGTGTAACGAGCGCGCTTCCGTATTTCGTTTCAGCGCCATCGGCTGCAAAATTTATAATCGCCTCGGCATCATCGGTCAGGAATGCACAGAATGGCACGGCTGGGGTCTGGAGCACTGAGAAAGATGTCAGCATGAATGGTCCTCGAAGGAAAAACGGCTGCAGCACGCGATGGCTGCAGCGGTTGTCATGTTCAAGCCAGCTTTTCGAGCGAGATGGGAAGGCTTCGGATGCGCTTGCCTGTCGCGTGGAAGACGGCGTTACCGATGGCCGGCGCGACGCCAACGACACCGATCTCGCCAACGCCTTTGCCGCCAAGAGCGGTGGCCTGCATGTCGGGAATGCCAACTGAGATCACCTTTATGTCAGGCACGTCGGCATTGACCGGGACGGCGTAGTCGGCGAAGTTTGCGTTCACCGTGCGTCCGTCCCGCTGATCGACGTAGCCTTCTTCGAGAAGGGTCTGGCCAAGACCCATGACCATGCCGCTGATCCACTGGCTTTCGGCAAGCTTTGGATTGAAGATCCTGCCGCTGTCGAAGGCCGAGACCATGCGCTTGACCCGGATCGTGCCGAAATCCTCATCGACGCGGACTTCAACAAACTGCGCGCACCAGCTATGGGCTGAAACGCCACCTTCCACGGCGCCTTTCAACTGAGCGAAACTGCGGTCGGCCGCGTTCTTCATGTCTTCCGTTGCGCCAGGAGCAAAGGTGTTCCCCTCGATCTCAAGCGTGTCCTTGCCGACAGCTTTCAGCAACGCTGCGATGGTGATGCCGCCCGCCGGTCGACGGGTCGGGCGGATTGCACCGTTCTCGAAAGTAAGTTCCGCCAATTTCAAGGATTGCAGCGGCGACTTCGGATCGGATGCGGCAAGTCTCAGCAAAGCCGTGCGGGCATTTTCTGCCGCCTTGACCAGCGCGCCGGTCAGGTTGTTGGCCTGCTGGGAGCCGCCGGCCAGCGCCGAGCGCGGGAGAGCCGTGTCGCCGAGCCGGACGGTGACGGTCTGCACCGGAACGCCAAGATAGTCGGCCGCCGTCTGGGCGAGAATGGTATAGGTGCCCGTTCCCATATCGGTCGCAGCGCTTAGAACTTCGACCTGTCCATTGGCATGGAGCACGATCTTGGCTTCGCTGGCGGTGCGGATCATCGGATATGAGCCGGCGGCCATGCCATAACCGATCAATTCGCGGCCTTCGCGCATCGAGCGCGGGGCGGGGTTGCGGTTCCACCAGCCGATGGCCTCTGCGCCCGCGGCATAGGCTTCCCGCAACTGTCGTGTTGTCCATGGCATTCCGTTGCTGGGATCGACCTCGGCCCAGTTCGCCAGGCGCAACGTCACGGGATCCATATTCAGAGCGTAGGATAGCTCGTCGATCGCACTTTCCAGAGCATAAGCGCTGGGGTTTTCTCCCGGACCGCGTTTCCAACCTGGCTGTACCGCATTGACGGGCACGACGTTCAGACGCGACGAGAAATTCGGTGTCGCGTACATGATTTTCGTCACATTGTTACAGGCTTCGACATGGACTTCATCGATCGCGGTCTCGTTCCAGCTCTCGTGCACGATCGATGTGATCTTGCCCTCCTTCGAGGCGCCGATGGACAGGGTCTGGCGCGTCGCCGGCCTGCCGCCAAGCCCCGTAAAAGTCTGCGGGCGCGTGAGCGACACCTTGACCGGACGGTTCAGCTGGCGGGAGGCGACACAGGCCAGCCCGACATGGGGATGCGCCCCGATCTTGGAGCCAAATCCACCGCCGACATAAGGCGAGATCACCCGCACGTTCTCGATGTCGATGCCAAGCCATTCCGACACGACGCTGCGTGCGCCACCGACCCACTGGCTGGGCTCCCAGACGGTGATCTTGCCATTGTCCCAGGACGCGATGCACGCATGC
>Ga0102591_1002679_pt1 | contig 18374 bp, 19 predicted proteins | sample AraplaCol_mCL_r2_2_FD_76860 | JGI IMG/M metagenome (GOLD analysis project Ga0102591, IMG submission 76860) | Arabidopsis root microbial communities from North Carolina, USA - plate scrape MF_Col_mCL_r2 (SPADES assembly) (version 2) | ecosystem: Host-associated > Plants > Roots > Endosphere... | reverse complement strand
GCTGGCCGTCGATGGCGCAGACCAGGCCCACGCCGCACGCGTCGCGCTCGGTCGAGGGGTCGTAGGCGTGGCCGTCGATCAGGGCCTGGCGGTTCTTCAGATAGAGGTCCATCTCGCTCATGGTCTTCTGGTCCTCTTCCTTATTCCGCCGCGATCAGCGCGGGCGCGCCGACCTTGGCCTGCAGATAACGGTGCATGGCGTCGGCGGCGTCGCGGCCGTCCTTGATCGCCCACACGACGAGGGAAGCGCCGCGCACGATGTCGCCGGCGGCGAACACGCCGTCGAGATTGGTCATCTGGTGGCGGACGTCGGCCTTCACCGTGCCCCAGCGCGTGACCTTCAGGTCCGGCGCCGACCACAGCTCGGGCAGGTTCTCGGGTTCGAAGCCCAGGGCCTTGACCACCAGCTGGGCCGGACGGTCGAAGTCGCCGCCGTCGATCTCTTCCGGGGTCTGGCGGCCCGAGGCGTCCGGCGCGCCCAGGCGCATGCGGATGGCGCGGACGCTGGTCACGGCCTCGGCGTCGCCACCCAGGGCGCGCGGGGCGGCCAGCCATTCGAAGGTGACGCCCTCCTCCTCGGCGTTGGCCACTTCGCGCAGCGAGCCCGGCATGTTGGCCTTGTCGCGACGGTAGAGGCAGGTGACCGAGGTAGCGCCCTGGCGGATGGCGGTGCGGACGCAGTCCATGGCGGTGTCGCCGCCGCCCACCACGACCACGTCCTTGCCCTGCGCGTTCAGCTCGCCGCTGTCATAGGCCGGGACGTCGTCGCCCAGGGTCTTCTTGTTGGAGGCGATCAGATAGTCGAGCGAGGCGACCACGCCCTTGGCGCCGGCGCCGGGGGCCACCAGGTCGCGCGCGGCGTAGACGCCCACGGCGATCAGCACGGCGTCGTGCTGGGCGCGCAGGTCTTCCAGGGTCGCATCCTTGCCGACCTCAAAGCCCAGCCGGAACTTCACGCCGCCGTCGGCCAGGCGCTGGGTGCGGCGCTCGACCACGTCCTTTTCCAGCTTGAAGCCGGGAATGCCGTAGATCAGCAGGCCGCCGGCCCGGTCGTGGCGATCATAGACGGTGACGTCGTAACCTTCCTCGCGCAGCCGCTCGGCGGCCGACAGGCCGGCCGGGCCCGCGCCGATGATCCCGACCGACTGGCCGCGGTCGGCCTTGGCGACCAGCGGCTTCACCCAGCCCATCTCCCAGGCCTTGTCGGTCAGGTAGCGCTCGACCGAGCCGATCGTCACGGTGCCGTGACCCGACTGCTCTATGACGCAGTTGCCTTCGCACAGACGATCTTGCGGGCAAATCCTGCCGCAAACCTCCGGCATGGAGCTGGTCGCCTGCGACAGTTCGTAGGCTTCCTGCAGACGGCCCTCGGCGGTCATCCGCAGCCAGTCGGGGATGTTGTTGTGCAGGGGGCAGTGGGTTTGGCAGAACGGCACGCCGCATTGCGAGCAGCGCGAGGCCTGCTCAGTAGCTTTGGCGTCGATGAAGTCGGCGTAGATCTCGTGGAAGTCGCCGTTGCGTTCAGCCGCCGAACGCTTTTCAGGCGTCTTGCGGGCCACGGTCGTGAATTTCAGCATGCGCTCGGCCATGCGACTTCCCTCGTCCCCGCTGTCGGGGAAAAATTTGCGTGCGCGGGCCTCTTACGGACTCTTTGGGGCAAGAAGAATGCGACTGTCAGATAAGTGGACAAATATATCCGTGATGAACGCAGGGTTATTGCGACCGACTCGCAGAAATGACCCATATTGGTCTACTTAGTGGATAAACGAGTTTTTTACCGTGTCGAGCGCACGCCCGGCGTGGCTTTCAAGGGGCCCTGAGCTAAGGCCTGGGTCCCACCTAAGGAGTGACGATGCCAGATTGGCTGATCGCGATCGTTTTGGGCCTCATCGAGGGCCTGACCGAATTCATCCCCGTCTCGTCGACGGGCCACCTGCTGCTGGTGGGCCACTTCCTGGGCTTCCACAGCCCCGGCAACACCTTCCAGGTCCTGATCCAGCTGGGCGCGATCCTGGCCATCACCAGCGTCTATTTCGGCCGGTTGTGGGGCCTGCTGACCACCCTGCCCACCGACCCCGGCTCGCGGCGGTTCGTTATCGGCATCCTGCTGGCCTTCCTGCCAGCCGTGTTCGTCGGGGTGCTGGCCCACGACTTCATCAAGACGGTGCTCTACGAGAGCCCGGCCCTGGTCTGCACGACCCTGATCGTCGGCGGCCTGATCCTGCTGGGCCTGGACCGCATGAAGTTTGAGCCGCGCCATACCGACGTGGCCGACTATCCGTTGAAGACCGCCTTCATCATCGGCCTGTTCCAGTGCCTGGCCCTGGTGCCGGGCGTCTCGCGCTCGGGCGCGACCATCGCCGGCGCCCTGCTGCTCAAGTGCGACAAGCGCTCGGCCGCCGAGTTCAGCTTCTTCCTGGCCATGCCGACCATGGCCGGCGCCTTCGCCTATGACCTTTACAAGAACATCGACCAGCTCAACGCCAACGACCTGGGCCTAATCGGCCTGGGCTTCGTGGCGGCCCTGATCTCAGGCGTGTTCGTGGTCAAGACGGTGCTGAACTTCATCACCCGCCACGGCTTCGCGCCGTTCGCCTGGTGGCGGATCGCCGTGGGCGTGGTGGGCCTGGCCCTGCTATATATTCCTAAGTGACCGCGACCCTCTCCCCTTGTGGGAGAGGATGGCCCCACGGATTGGGGGCGAAGAACGAAAAAGCCGCGACCGGCCGAAAGGCTGATCGCGGCTTTTCTGTTTGGGAAACCCCTTATCCGGCGGCCGCGCCGCCACCTTCTCCCGCAAGGGCAGAAGTACGACTAGTAGGCGCCCTGAGGGACCTCGGCGTACTGGCCGCCCTTGCGGTAGCGGTAGAGGTAGGACGGGACCACCGCCTCGACGGCCGTCGGGACGACGCCAGCCTCGGCCAGGCCCGGCAGGCCGTTGTCGGCGACATTGTCGGTCTTCAGCGACTCAACCTGGTCGGACGTCAGCGGCGGGGCGATCGGCGACAGGTCGCCAACCTTGCCGATCCAGCTGGCGGCGAAGAACGGGATCGGGGCCAGGACGCGCGAGCGGCCGGTCTCGACCAGGATCATCTCCAGGATTTCCTTGAAGCTGTAGACGGCCGGGCCGCCCAGCTCGTAGGTCAGGCCTTCGGCGGCCGGGCTGGAGATGGCCTTGGCGATCACGGCGGCCACGTCGCCCACATAGACCGGCTGGAACTTGGTCTGGCCGCCGCCGATCAGCGGCAGGGCGGGGAACAGGGCGGCCATCTGGCCGAACTTGTTGAAGAACTTGTCCTCGGCGCCGAACACGACCGACGGCCGGATCACCACCGCGCCCGGGAAGGCGGCGCGGACGGCCGCCTCGCCCTCGGCCTTGGTGCGCTGATACTTGGACGAGGAATTGACGTCGGCGCCCAGGGCCGAGACCTGCACCAGGCGCTTGACGCCGGCGGCCTTGGCCTGCTCGGCGACGGTCTTGGCGCCCATCACGTGCAGGGTCTGGAACTTCTGGCGGCCGTTCTCCCACAGCACGCCGACCAGGTTGACCACGCCTTCCGCGCCCTCGACCGCGCGGGCCACCGACGGGGCGTTGCGGACATTGGCCTGCACCACCTCGATCTGGCCGACATCGCCCAGCATGCGCATCCTGTAGGCCAGGTTCGGATTGCGCACGGCGACCCGCACGCGGTGGCCCGCCTTGGCGAGCTGCCGAACGACCTGGCCGCCGACGAAGCCGGAGCCGCCGAACACCGTGACCAGACCTTGCATAATCTACCTCGTCCTAAACTCGTGAGGCGGGGATAGACGACCCGGAGACCAATCGCAACGAAATGCGCAACTAAGCGATTGACGCGGTCAAAACCTTTGCATAAACGTCCCGGCCTCGCGGCGATCCAACGGTTCGCCCCGCAGGCCCAGGTGGCGGAATTGGTAGACGCGCTGGCTTCAGGTGCCAGTGACTGAAAGGTCGTGGAGGTTCGAGTCCTCTCCTGGGCACCACCCCCTACCAACCTTCGAAAGAAGGTCGGGGTGGCGCCGAAGCTCCAAGACTTCCGGGGCTCCGAAAGCTTCCCAAAAAAGCCTTCAAGCCTAAGCACAAAATGATCCTGGCCCCCTCGGGGGCCTAGCGACGGTTGTGGCCAGGCGTTAGATATCCTGTTCATTCGGCCGACAGGATCGGCGCCCTATTATCAGGCGCATTCGGAATTCGCAGCGTCCGCGCGACGAGGCCGAGGCGCGGAGACGAAGAGACTTGGCCAACTTCCTGCATGAAGGCGATCTGCCCGACGGCGTCTTCGCCGGCGCGACCGCCGTCGCCATCGATTCCGAGACCATGGGCCTGCGCCTGGGCCGCGACCCGCTGTGCGTGGTCCAGCTGTCGTCCGGCGACGGCGACGCCCACGTGGTGCGCCTGGACCGCTCGACCTACGACGCCCCGAACCTCAAGCGCCTGCTGACCGATCCGTCGGTGGTGAAGCTGTTCCACTTCGGCCGCTTCGACATCGCCATGTTCCTGCTGCACCTGGGCGTCATGACGGCCCCCGTCTATTGCACCAAGATCGCCAGCAAGCTGGCCCGCACGTATACCGACCGCCACGGCCTCAAGGACGTCACGCGCGAACTGCTCGGCGTCGAGCTGTCCAAGGTCCAGCAGAGCTCGGACTGGGGCGCGGCGACGCTGTCGCCCGAACAGGTGGCCTACGCCGCCTCGGACGTGCTGCACCTCCACGCCCTGCGCGAGCGCCTGGACGCCATGCTGGTCCGCGAGGGCCGCATGGAACTGGCCAAGGCCGCCTTCGATTACCTTCCCCACCGCGCGGCCCTCGACCTGGCCGGGTGGGAAGACGTCGACATCTTCGCGCACAGCTGAGGCGGGAGGCATGACCACCCTCGAGGCCGATCGGGCGGGCTACAGGCGGGACTTGAACCGCTGGCGCCGTCGCTCGCGCCGCGTCAAATTGGCGCGGGTGGTTCTGCCTGCCGCGATGATCGTCCTGCTGGTCACGGTCGGGGGCCAGGTGGCCTGGCGCTCTTTCACCGCCGGCGACCGTCGGCCGAGCGAGAGCAAGGCCCAGATCCGGATGGTCACGCCCCGCTTCTACGGCCAGTCCAGCGACGGTCGTCCGTTCATCATCACCGCCCGCTCGGCGGTGCGCGACGAGAACGACTTCAAGCAGGTCTTCCTGGACGGCCCGACGATCACCCTGGGCGTAGGCAGCCCCGCCCCCACCCGTTCGACCGCCGATCGCGGCGTCTACCGCGAAGACACCATGCACCTGCGGCTGCGCGGCAACGTACGCATGGACGACGGCGCCGGCTATCGCTTCGCCTCGGACGAAGCCCTGGTCGACACGCGCAACGGCAACACCACCGGCGAGACCGTGCTGCAAGGCGAAGGTCCAACTGGACAGGTGCAATCCAACGCCTACTCCGTATATGACAAGGGCGACCGCATCATCTTCCGAGGCGGCGTCAGGGCGAGGATCGACCGGAAGACCGGCCAGACCCTTCCCGCGCAAGAGACGGCTCCGGAATAGAACATGAGGATCTGGTTGATGAATCGATGGATGGCGCCGACGGCGATCGCCCTCAGCCTGCTGAGCGGCCCGGGCGTCCTGGTTGGCGGCTCGGCCCTGGCGCAGACGCCCGGCGCCAGCGGCAACGACTCCAGCGCGCCGGTGGACATCTCCGCCGACGAGCAGGAGGTCATCAACAGCCAGTGCAAGACGATCTTCCGCGGTTCGGTCGAGGTCCTGCAGGACAAGGCCCGCATGCGGGCCGCGATGATGACCGTCTACAATCGCCGCCAGACGCCGGGTAAGGCCGCCTCGACGGCGCCGGGCCAGAGCGGCGGCAACAATTGCGGCGACGTCGACCGCGTCGAGGCCGACGGCAACGTCTTCTACGTGACGCCCGAGCAGACCGTGCGCGGCGACCACGCCGTCTACGACTACGCCACCGACACCGTCGTGGTGACCGGCGACGTCGTGGCCGTCCGCGGCCAGGACGTGGCCCGCGGCGACCGCATGACGATCAAGACCAAGACCAACGACGTGAAGATGGAATCCAACGCCACGGGCCGCGGCAAGCCCCGCGTGCGGGCGGTGCTGTATCCGTCCGACAAAGACAAGAAGCCCGCCGCCACGACGACCAAGCCGTAGGAACCCATGGCGCTTTCGATGCAATCCCTGGGCGTCAAGAACGACGCGGCCTCCGAAGGCCTGTTCGTCGACGCCATCGGCAAGTCGTTCGGTGACCGCCCGGTCGTCAAGAGCGTCTCGCTGCGCCTGAAGCGCGGCGAGGTCGCGGGCCTGCTGGGCCCCAACGGCGCCGGCAAGACCACCTGCTTCTACATGATCACCGGCCTGGTCGCCGCCGACTACGGCTCGATCTATCTGGACGGCGAGGACATCACCAGCCAGCCGATGTTCCAGCGCGCGCGCATGGGCGTGGGCTATCTGCCGCAGGAAGCCTCGATCTTCCGGGGCATGACGGTCGAGCAGAACGTCATGGCCGTGGTCGAGATGCGCCAGAAGGACCAGCGCAAGGCCCGCGAGCAGGTCACCGAGATCCTGGAAGAGCTGCGGATCACGCACATCCGCAAGTCGCCGGCCGTCGCCTTGTCGGGCGGCGAGCGTCGCCGCGTGGAAATCGCCCGCGCCCTGGCCAGCGAACCGTCTTTCATGCTGCTGGACGAGCCCTTCGCCGGCATCGACCCGCTGGCGATCTCCGACATCCGCGAAGTGGTCAGCTACTTGAAGAACCGCGGCATCGGCATCCTGATCACCGACCACAACGTCCGCGAGACGCTGCAGATGGTTGATCGCGCCTCGATCATCCACGCCGGCGAAGTGCTGTTCGAGGGCTCGCCCCAGGAGATCGTCGACAACCCCGAGGTCCGCCGCGTCTATCTGGGCGACAGCTTCGACGAGCGCTGAGGGTCCGAGGCGGCGAATTTTTAAGCCGCCCGGCGATCCCTGCCCGGTAGAATTTAATGGCCCGCGCTTCCGCGAACAGGCGGCGCGGGCTTTTTCATGGTCGGTACGGACGGACTTTAACCCAGTCTTTTCAGCAGCTTGATCGATCCGGCCGAGAAAACCACGGTCTCCAAAGGACGGAGTGTCGCACTGGCCCGCTTTTTGCTGGCGTTGGCGCCCCGTTAACCATCCTGGCCCTCTTATGGCGATCAACAGGTTCGTTGATTTGCCCAGGAGGGCGCATTGGCTCTCGGGCACAGATTGGAGCTTCGGCAAGGCCAGGGTCTTGTCATCACGCCGCAGCTCCAGCAGGCGATCAAGCTTCTGCAACTGTCCAACCTCGAGCTCGACGCCTTCGTCGAGGCCGAGCTCGAGCGCAATCCCCTGCTCCAGCGCGACGACGGCCCGGCCGAAACGGAACGTACGACCGAGGAGCCCGCAGAGCGCGCCACCGAGAACCTGGGCCTGGACTCGGTGTCCGACAGCGCCGCCAGCCAGCAGATGGACGCCGTGCACGACGACGTCTCGCCCGGCGAGCGCGCCACCGGCGACGGCGCTGAAGCCGAGCAGGCCGGCGGCCAGATCGACTGGTCGCGCACCGGCGGCGGCGGCAATTTCGAGAGCGACGACAATTACGAAGGCGCGCTCGCCCGCGCCCCGACCCTGGTCGAGCACCTGACCGAACAGCTGGCCGTGGCCGGCCTTTCGCCCGCCCGCAACGCCATCGCCGGCATCCTGATCGACGCGGTCGACGAGGCCGGGTACCTGCGCGCCGACCTCTCGGAGGTCGCCGAGCGCCTGGGCTGCGCCCTGGCCCTGGTCGAGGACGTCCTGGGCGTCCTGCAAGGCTTCGAGCCCGCCGGCGTCATGGCCCGCGACGTGCGCGAGTGCCTGGCCCTGCAGCTGAAGGACGTCAACCGCTACGACCCGTGCATGGCGGCCCTGCTCGACAACCTCGACCTGCTGGCCAAGCGCGACATGAACGGCCTGCGCAAGGCCTGCGGCGTCGACGACGAGGACCTTCGCGAGATGGTCGCCGAGATCCGCGCCCTGACCCCTCGCCCCGGCGCGGCCTTCCACAGCGACCCACCCCAGACCCTGGTGCCCGACGTCCACGTGCGCGAGACGCCCGGCGGCCTGTGGCACGTGGAGCTGAACACCGACACCCTGCCCAAGGTGCTGGTCGACCAGCGCTACCACGCCCGCATCGCCAAGGGCGCGCGGACCGAGCAGGAAAAGACCTTCGTGTCCGACAGCTTCGCCACCGCCAACTGGCTGGTCAAAAGCCTCGACCAGCGGGCCAAGACCATCTTGAAGGTCTCCAGCGAGATCGTCCGCCAGCAGGACGGCTTCCTGGCCTATGGCGTCGAGCACCTTCGGCCGCTGAACCTGAAGACCGTCGCCGACGCCATCGGCATGCACGAATCGACCGTCAGCCGGGTGACGTCCAACAAGTACATCGCCACCCCGCGCGGGGTGTTCGAGCTGAAGTATTTCTTTACCTCGGCCATCCAGTCGTCGGAAGGCGGCGAGGCCCATTCGGCCGCCAGCGTGCGCCACAAGATCAAGGGCCTGGTCGACGCCGAGAAGACCGAGGCCGACGTCCACTCCGACGACCGCATCGTCGAGATCCTCAAGGAAGCGGGCGTCGACATCGCCCGCCGGACGGTCGCCAAGTACCGCGAGGCGCTTCGCATCCCCTCCTCCGTCGAGCGCCGGCGCCTGATCAAGGAAACGGCCTAGGCTCCGTAAAAGCCCTAGGTCGAAAGATGAGGCATGGTGCGAACAGCGGCGCTCCGCGTTATGAGGACGTGATCAAAGGCGAAGCATGACCGTCCAGAGTTTGTCCGACGTCATCGAGGGGTTCGGCGAGGACACCCGTCCCGTCCTCACCGTCGGCCAGATGCTGGAACAATTCGACAGCCGCGCCTTCGGGGCCATGCTGCTGGTGTTTGGTCTCCTCAACTGCCTGCCCCTGCCCCCCGGCTCGTCGACGATCCTCAGCCTGCCGATCTTGTTGCTGGCCCCGCAAATCGCTTGGGGTTCGGACCTGCCGTGGCTGCCGCGCAAGCTGCGCGAGCACCCCCTCAAGCGCGACGACCTGCGCGGATTGTTCCGTAGACTGACGCCGATCGTCCGCCGGATGGAGCTGGTCACCCGCCCTCGCCTGGAGATCCTGTTCGGGCCGATCGGCGAGCGGCTGATCGGCGTGGTCTGCACCCTGCTGGCCCTGGTGCTGGTCCTGCCGATCCCGCTGGGCAATCTGGCGCCGGGCGCGACGGTGGCCGTTCTGGCCCTGGCGCTGCTGCAGCGCGACGGGCTGCTCGTCCTGCTGGGATACCTGATGGCGGCGATCAGCGTAGGGTTGCTGGTGCTCAGCGCGGGGGTGGTGGCGGCCGCGGTGCAGCGCCTCCTGCACATGATTCCGGGGCTGTTTTAAGTCGATTAGGCGACGCTTGACACCGGACGTGGACGGGCGCGTTGATAGGTCATGCAAGTCCAAATCTCCGGCAAGCATGTCGACGTTGGCGAGGCTCTGCGAGCGCGAGTCTCCGACGAAATCACCCTGAGCATCGGCAAGTATTTCGACCGCGGCGGTGACGCCGATGTCGTGATCAGCAAGGAGGGCTTCGCCTTCCGGGTCGATTGCTCGGTCAAGCTGGCTTCCGGCCAGCAGCTGATCAGCCATGGTTCGGGCGGCGACGCCCACGCGGCTTTCGACGCCGCCCTGGCCAAGATCGAGACGCGCATCCGGCGCTACAAGCGACGACTTAAGAGTCATTCGATCGCGGCCAGCGCCAAGCAGGCGGAGAACGCCGCCATGTACGTCCTGCGGGCCCCCGACGGCGACGACGGCGAGGACGAGGACTGGGGCGTCGATGACGAGCATCCCACCGGCGCGCCGGCGGGCATGGTCATCGCCGAGTCCCAGGCCGCGCTCAAGACGATGACCGTTTCCATGGCGGTCATGGAACTGGACTTGACCGAGTCCCAGGCAATCGTGTTTAGGAACGCCGCCCACGACGGTTTGTCGGTGGTCTACAGGCGGCCTGACGGGAATATCGGCTGGATCGACCCTGAACGCACTCAATCGCTGAACGGGCACGCACCGACCGCTAGCTGATCGAACCTCGGGTCGGTCGGCGCGTTTCGGTAGACCCCGTCTCTGGAATTGGGGCGGCGACGATGCGCGACGACCGACTGCGAGCGAGTTCCACACCATGACCATCGGCGATCTTCTGGAGCCCGGCGCGGTCACCCTTCGTGTCAGCGCGGCCAACAAGCGTCAGGTTCTCGGCGTGATCGCCGATGTCGCCGCCCGTGCGTTCGGCGTCGACGCGTCCGAAGCTCTGGAAGGCTTGATCGAACGCGAGGCCGCCGGCTCCACCGGCGTGGGCCAGGGCGTGGCGCTTCCGCATGCCCGCCTGCCCGACATCGACCGCGTTCGCGCCGTGTTCGTGCGCCTGGAGACCCCGGTGGCGTTCGGCGCGGTGGACGACAAGCCCGTCGACCTGCTGGTGGCCCTGTTCGCGCCCAAGGACGCCGACTCCAGCCACCTGCGCGCCCTGGCCCGCATCTCGCGCCTGATGCGCCAGCCCGAGATGCGCGAGCAACTGCGCAAGGCCCGCTCGGCCGACGCCGTGCACGTGATGCTGACCCAGGCCCACGAAAGCAAGCCGACCGCGGCCTGACGCGCGCGGGCGTCAGAAGCCCGCCATGTTTCCGGCCAGCCACGAAGCCGCGGCCGGGTCGGCGTATTCACAACCCACCAGCGTCGCCCCGCTCAATCCCTCCTGATGCAGTTCGTAGGCAATGAGCTTGCGCGCGTCGTCGATCCGCCGTTCGGCAGGGCCATGGGAATCGGACTCTAGTTTCAGCCGCGCAGAAACCGCCGACGGCGTCTGGCCAAACACGACCATGACGATCCGGCCGGGCGCGACATAGATCGAATCCGAGGAATAGCCGAGCGCGCCGACCGGCGCGGTCAGACGATAGAGATTGCCCGACGGCGCGCCGAAGGATCGGGCCGCCGACGCCATGCCGGCGTCTTCGGCGGCGAGCGTGCTCAGCAGCCGCGGGATGGCGACGGGGTCGATCCCACAGGACAAGGCCCGGGCCAGCAGGCTCTCACGCGTGAGCCCGACCGACGGAACGGCGAGCGCCAGCGCCGCCAACAGGCTGGCTTTGAACACGCGCCTCATCCCATCAGACCCGCTTCATCGAGATGATCTTCACGGGCGGGTTCAGCATCTGGCCTTTCATGGCCTCGTAGGCGGCCGGTCCATCCGCCTTCAGGGCCAGGATCTTTTTCACGACATCCAGGCCCTGGACCACCCCGCCGAAGGCCGCGAAGCCTTCGTTGTCGCCTTTCCCACCCGGCTTGGCGTCCAGATAGGGCTGCGGGCTGGCGCAGATGAAGAAATCGCAGGTGGCCGAGCCGGGCGCGTTGCGGGCCATCGAGATGGTCCCAACCCGGTGCTTGATCCCCGTCTGTCGGGTGCTCTCATGGGCGATGGGCGCATAGCGGCGCACACGGGCGGGCGGCCCGCCCTGGATCGAGCCCGCGCCCTTGACGCCCTTGGTCTTGGAGGCGCGGTAGAAGGTCCCGCCGTCGTACTTGTGGGCGTCGACATAGCGCAGGAAGTTGGCCGCGGTGATCGGGGCCTTCTTGTCCTCGAGCTCGATGACGATCGTGCCGTGATCGGTCTGGATCGCCACGCGAGGCTTGGACGACGCGGCGAAGGCGGGGACTCCGCCGACCGCCGTCAGGCCCACGGCCCTCAGCAAGGCGCGGCGTCCGATCCAAGTGCTCATGCGGTCCTCCCGTGACGGTCGCGACTCCTTAGCGCGCCGAGGGACGGCGCGTCGACAGGCGGCTGGCTAAGTGAGGGGAGGGGCGTCCGCCGCCGGCGCGGGGCCGGCGGCGATCGGCGGGATCAGTGCACCGAGACCGGCGCCAGTTCGTGGGCGAGAGCAGCGGCGACGGCCGCGTCTTTATCCGTGAGCACGGCCAGGCGGGCGCCGTCGGCGCGGAACACCGCGTACAGGGTCTGGTCGGGCGAAAGATCGACCTCGTCGGTCACGCCGACCGGCACGTCGGCCAGGATCTCCGCCGCCTTGATCGGGCGAACATAGACCAGGTCGGGAGCGCCCAGGGCCGCGAAAGCCTCGGCGGAGAAGAACGGGGTAGCGGGGTTAGGTGTCATAAGACCACCTCCTTCGGAAAGGGAACGCCCCTCGGCGCGTCTCGGTTCAGACCGCGACCATGGGGATCTTGTCGGGCGGCTCAGCCGGCCGAGCGGATCGGGATGCGACGGACCAGCCGTTCGGGCTCGGGACGGGCCAGATCGACGTGCAGCAGGCCGTGCTCCAGAGTGGCGGCCGTGACCTCCATGCCGTCGGCCAGGACGAAGGTTCGCAGGAAGCCCCGGGCGGCGATGCCGCGATGCAGATAGGCCTTGTCGGCCTCGGGCTTGCCCTCGGTCTCGCGACGTCCGGCCACCACCAGCTGGCCGCCTTCGACGGTGACCTGCAGCTGGTCGGGCGAGAAGCCGGCCACGGCCAGGGTAATGCGCACCCCGCCGTCGTCGGATTGCTCGACATTATAGGGCGGATAGCTCTCGGCGGCGGCCTTGGCCGCGCGCTCGATCAGGTCTCGTGTGTGCTCGAAGCCCAGCAGGAAGGGGCTGTCGAACAGGATCGTCCGGGTCATCGCGAAGTCCTCGCTGAAGCGACTTCGTTCGCGAGGGTCAAACCCGAAACCGGCGCCTGTCCTCGCAACGTGACACTTAGGTGGCGACGGGCGAGGCTGGGTTCAAGGGGACTGAAGGTCCTCCCCCTGTGGGAGGAGGAGGACCTAGGCGGGTTAGACCTTGCCCTACTTCTTCACCCAGCCGCCATCCAGCGGCTTCCAGTACTGGCCGGCGCCCAGACGGGCGTAGAGCTGCTTGGCGGTGGCCTGGCCGGCGGCTTCGGCGGTGACGCCGGTCTTGCTGGCGGTGTCCTTGTAAAGCGCGGCGCGGGCGGCGTTGATCTCGGCCACGGCGGCGCGGGTGGCGGCGTCGCCGCCCGAAACCACCCCCAGGAAGCCGTCGGCCTGCTCGCCGACCGTGCCGGCGGCCTTGCCGGCGTCGACGGCCGCCTTGGCCGCGGCCGACTGGGCGAAGGCGGGGACGGCGAGGGCCACGGCGCCCATCGAGGCGGCCACGGCCAGGATCGTCATGGTCTTGCGGATCATGTCGGTTTCTTCTCCCAAAGCATTTTCAAGCGAAGTGGATTCCGGTTCGCGTGAAGAAAATGCGTCAAAACAAAGAACTAGAGCGAAGCTCTAGAACAGGTTGGGGTTCTGCTGGATCAGCGTCTGGACTTCCTTGTCCAGTCGCACGCGCACGTCGGCGTCCAGCTTGGCGTAGATGTTGATCGGGTCGACCTTCACCCGCACCGTCGGGGTGCACGCCGCGAGGGCGCCCACCGCGAGGAGGGGAAGGATCAGGGCGCGCTTCATGGCGTGGGTCTCCAGTTCTCGGGAAATGTGCGGATTCAACGCTGAACCGTATCTGAACGTGGCGCTTGCTCCGCGTTGGGGTTCGAGGCCGGCGCCGGAACGAGGGCGGAGGGAGACGCCGGCGCCGGCGTCGGCGCGCTTTCCTGCCAGCCGCGCTTCCACGCCGCCAGAAGCTCGTCGAAGTTCAACGAGGTGTCCAGGGTCAGGTCGACCGGCGTCTTGGCGGGCAGGGGGATCCGGCGCTGGAAGGCCTTGCCGCTCAACAGCTCCATCAGGCCGATCTTGGCCTTCTCGACGATCTTGGGATCATGCTCGCCCTTGATGTGGAAGAGCACGCCCAGCCGGCCCGTGTCGGTGCTGTTGACCCCGGCTTCCAGCGTATCGAAGTGCAGGTTCTCCATGGCCTGGTAGGCGAAGTCCTGGATGGCGTTGACCGGCGCGTCCTTCTTGACGGTCAGCGGATCGTTCGGGTCGACGCCGCCCTGGTCCGCCTGCACGCCGGTCAGCGCCTCACGAGCGATCGACAGGCGGCCGGGGCCCGTGGCGTAGACCTTGCCGTCGACGAAGCGGAAGCCGCCGGCGCTGGCCTCGAAGGGCAGGCGGCCGTCGATGGTGGCCTCGACCTTGACCTTGTCGGCCAGGGACGAGCCGGCGACCAGCTGGCCCAGGTCCAGGCCCGCGATGTTGACCACGCCCTTGATCGCGCCCTTTCCGTCCAGCGGCATGTCCAGAGGCTCGACGGTGATCCTGCCCTTGGAAGCCTCGAAGGTCGCGCCCTCCAGGCGAACGGCCTCGGCGCCGAGCGCCAGGCTGGCGCGGACCGACTGGATCGGCACGATGGCGTCGATGCTATCGATGGTCAGCACCTGGCCGGGGGGACTGGTCAGCGGCGCCAGGCTGTCGAAGACGATCTCGCCCTTCAGCCGGTGGACCTGGCCCAGCGGGCTGCGGAAATCCAGACCCGGGGTCGAGACCCTGCCCTGGCTGGTCAGCACCTCGTCCGCCCAGTTGAATCGGCCGGTGAAGGCGACGGGCCCTTCGGCGTCGTGGGCGATGGCGGCCAGGGGCGTCAGGCCCAGCGGCTGCAGCCCGCCCTTGGTGAAGGCCAGTTTCGAGGCGTCGATGTCGGCCTGGCCCCGGCCGCTGGCGACGTCGTGGCGCAGGGTCACGAAGCCCAGGGGGCGGCCGTCCAGGGTCGTCGCGTCCAGCTTGCCCGTCCATTGGCCGCGCGCCAGGTCGACATGGCCGGTCATGCCGATGGTCTCGAAGCGCTTGCCCTCGGTGGACGCCTCGACGACACGACCGCCGGTGACCTTGACCTGGGCGGCGTCGAAGCCGCGACCGCCGGCCACGAAGCTGGCGGCCACGCCCTCGATACGCGCCTGGGCGACGTTCGCCAGCGCCTGGCCGTCCTGGATCCGGCCGGAGGCGCGCCACAGGCCGCCGGCCGCCGTGATCAGCGGCTGGGCGACGGGGCAGAGGGTGAAGGCGACGTCGCTGATCGGCGGCTCGCCCATCAGGATCGCCTGGGCGGTCAGGGGCGTGCAGCGGTTCAGCCGCACCGTCAGCCCGCCGCCGGCCAGCCGCGCCTGGCCTTGCAAGGTTCCGGACAGGCCCTGGATGGGCGGGACGTCCAGGGTTCCGGCCACGATCACGTCGCTGGCCAGGCCCGAGGCGTCCGAGCGCCAGTTGGGAGCCTTGAGCGAAATCTCGGGCAAGCCGCCGCCGGCCAGTTGCAGAACCATCCGACCGTTCGCCGCGCCGTCCTTCGCCGCCAGGAGCGGACCGCCGGGCGCGCCGAGGGTCGCGCGGGCGCCGCCCGGAGCGGTCAGGGCCACGGGACGGGGCAGGGACAGGATCGTCTGGCCGTCGGTCACGCCCAGCTTCAGGGCTGGAGCGGACAGCTCGAAGCCCGACAGGGCCCGGGCGGCCGCCTGGCCGTAGTCGGGATTGGGCAGGGCGGCGGCCACGCGCTGGGCGTCGGGACCGCTCATCGCCCCGTCGGCGTCGGCGCGGCCATCCAGCGCCAGGGCGATCCCGTCGGTCCCGACCGAGAACCGACCCTTGCCGTCGGCCGCCAGGCTGGACAGCACCACCCCGCCCGCCGCCACGCGACCACCGCCCAGGGCCACGGTCAGCGGGCCGCTGATCGAGCTGCGCGTCTTGTCCGACACCAGGGTCACGCTGGGCGACTGGACCTCCAGCCCCGTGCGCGACAGGGCCGCGCCGCCGGCCACGGCCCGCTCGGCGTTGGCGGCCAGGCGGGTGCGGGCCGAGCCGCGTACGCCGGCCTGGTCATAGGTCAGGGCCAGGTTCGACAGGTCCAGCTCCGCGCCGATGTCGCGGCTGTCCAGGTTCGGGGCCGTCAGGCGCTCACTCCTGGCGTTGAGCGTGGTCTTGCCGGTCAGGCCGCCGCGCTTGAAGTCGCCGCTCAGCAGCCCGGCCACCGCCAGGTTGGCCTCCAGCCCGCCCAGGCTGGCGGATTCGAGCTCGGCGGCGCGCGCGGTCAGGGCCAGCCGGGCCTCCGCCGGTCCGACCATCGAGAGCGCCTTCAGGTCGGGATAGGTCAGGTCGGCCTGCAGGTTCCCCTGCGCCTCGGTCAGGTCCAGCTGGCCGGCGCTCAAGGCCTTCAGCGTCACCTGGACGTCCACCGTCAGGCGGTCTCCGCGCTTGCGGGCTTTCAGCAGGGCGCCGTCGGTGTCGAACGACAGCGCCTGGGTCGCATAGCGCATGGGGCCAAGCCGGCCGTCGAAGCGCAACAGGCGGCCGTCGTCCAGGCTGGCGTCGCCGGTCAGGCGGGCGGCGCCGCCGGGCGTGCGCAGCAGCAGCCGCGCGTCCTCGATCAGGATCGCCGGGCCGGGCGTGGTCGGTTCGGCGGGCGACTTCAGCGCCTGGTCGATCAGCGGCTGCAGGGTCCCGAAGTTCAGGCCGTTCTCGTCCAGCTGGGCGTTGACCCGCGGCCGCACCAGCCGCACGGCCCGGGTGTTGAGCGCGAACTTGCCGCCGCTCCAGGGGGAATAGAGGTCATAGGCCACCTCGATCCGCTCGGCCGAGAACACCGGAGCGTCGTCTGGGCCCAGGCGAATCTTGCCGGCGAAACCGGTGGCGTCCAGGTCCTCGAGGTCCAGCGTCGCCTCGATCCCCTTGGAGTCCAGCCACGCCAGGGCCAGCTCGCGGCTGATCTCGCGTCGACCGGCATAGGTGGCGAAGCCCACGGCGATGAAGGCCAGCGCCGCCAGGGACATCAGCTCCAGCACGACGTCCTTCAACGTCGAGCTGGCGGCTTCGACCAGCTCGGCGGGCGAGACCGCCTCGGGGACGGATTGGGGATCGGACGGGGGCTGTTCGGCCATCAGGGGGCACAATGCCGCAAGCTGCGGCGAATGTTAGGCCTAGTTTCGCCCGGGGGCCGTAAAGCCCAGGACGTCCTGCATGTCGTAGAGACCGGGCGGCTGGCCCTTGACCCAGATGGCCGCCGCCACGGCGCCCCGCGCGAACAGCCCCCGGTCGGTGGCCGAGTGCGACAGGGTCAGCACCTCCTCCTCGCCGGCGAAGATCACGCTGTGCTCGCCGATGATCCCGCCGCCGCGCACGACCGAGAAGCCGATGGCCCCTTCCTTGCGCGGACCGGTCATGCCGTCGCGGCCCCGGTCGGCCACTTGTCCGAGACCGACCCCGCGCCCGTCGGCCGCGGCCTGGCCCAGCATCAGCGCCGTCCCCGACGGGGCGTCGATCTTGCGCTTGTGATGGGCTTCATAGACCTCGACGTCCCAGTCCGAAGCGGGCAGGGCGGCCGCGGTCTGGCGGACCAGACCCATCAGCATGTTCACGCCCAGCGAATAGTTGCCCGACTTGACGATGGCGACCTTGGTCGCCGCCGCCGCGATGCGGGCGTTCTGGTCGTCGGAGAAGCCGGTCGAGCCGATCACCAGGGCCGGGCCGCCGTTCGCCGCGGCGTACTCCGCGAGCGCGACCGAAGCCTCCGGAATCGTGAAGTCGATGGCCACGTCGGCGCCCTTCAGGGCCTCGTCTCGCTCGACGAGCCCCTCACCCGCGGCGCCGGGGCGGTCGAAGCGAGAAAAAACGACGGCGTCGGATCGACCCGCCAGGGTCTTGGCCAGGGCCTGCCCCATCCGCCCGAGGGCGCCGGCGAGCGCAATGGTAACGGTACCTTTTTGCGCGGCTAAGTCATTCTGGCTCAAGGCGATCTCCCGGGGTCGACGCGCGCGGTAGTCTCCCGAGCCGCCCCCTCAGGTCAAGCCAAAGTCCAGGCCCATGACAACGATGGACAGGGGTAAATCCAAGCAGAACAAGCGTTTGCGGCCGAAAAACTTCCGCCGAGTAAGGTTGTGACCGCCCCGCCCGGTCGCTACGGTGCGCCCATCATAAGGACGCGCCGCATCGTTCGGCCCGTCCACATCGTGTGACTTGGCAGGACAGTAGGACAGGGGGACGCCGCATGAGCGACGCGGAAAAGAAGACCTTCACCGACGAGGAAGCGCTGAACTTCCATCGCTATCCGACCCCCGGGAAGATCGGCGTCGTCGCCACCAAGCCGATGGCCACCCAGCGCGACCTCAGCCTGGCCTATTCCCCCGGCGTCGCCGTGCCGGTTCACGCAATCGCCAAGGACCCGGACGCGGCCTACGACTACACCTCCAAGGGCAACCTGGTCGCCGTGATCTCCAACGGCACCGCGATCCTGGGCCTGGGCGACCTGGGCGCGCTGGCGTCCAAGCCGGTGATGGAGGGCAAGAGCGTGCTCTTCAAGCGCTTCGGCGACGTCGACTCCATCGACATCGAGGTGACCACCAAGGACGCCGACGAGATCATCACGGTGGTCAAGAACATCGGCGTCACCTTCGGCGGCATCAACCTCGAGGACATCA
>Ga0102591_1002677_pt1 | contig 18399 bp, 17 predicted proteins | sample AraplaCol_mCL_r2_2_FD_76860 | JGI IMG/M metagenome (GOLD analysis project Ga0102591, IMG submission 76860) | Arabidopsis root microbial communities from North Carolina, USA - plate scrape MF_Col_mCL_r2 (SPADES assembly) (version 2) | ecosystem: Host-associated > Plants > Roots > Endosphere... | reverse complement strand
CCGCGGGCCGCCGGCCGAACATCATCATGATCCATGATGAATCGAGCTTCGACATCCGCGCCGCGCAGGGCATCAAGGTGCCGCAGGGCTATGGCGATCACTTCAAGTCCTGGGACGGCAAGCAGCGCACATTCCTGGCCGAGAGCAACGGCGGGCCGAGCTGGTTCACCGAATATAACGTGCTTGCGGGGCTGTCCTCGCGCTCGTTCGGCCGCTTCGCCTATTTCGTGACGCGCATCGCCTCGAACCGCGTCGAGCGCGGGCTGCCGTTGGCGCTGCGCCGCTGCGGCTACGACACCATGTCGCTCTATCCCGCCTATGGCGGCTTCATGGCCGCCCGCAGCTTCCAGATGACGACGGGCATCGAACGCTTCCTCGATTCGAAGGACCTCGGTGCCAAGGACGTCGAGCCGGACAGCTTCTTCTACGGCAAGGCGCTGCAGCTGATGGGCCAGCAGCCGCCGAACAAGCCGCTGTTCACCTTCATCTATCTCGGCGCCAATCATTTCCCCTGGGAGACGCGCTTCCGTCCCGACTTGCTGCCGAACTGGCGCGCGCCGGGCAACGTGCCGTCGATCGACGAATATCTGCGCCGGCAGGCGATGAGCGCCGAGCAGTACAAGGCGTTCGTCGCGGGGCTGAAGAAGACATTCCCCGGCGAGCCCTTCCTGATCGTGCGCTATGGCGATCATCAGCCGGAGTTCGCGCCCGGGATCCTCGAGCCCGGGCTCGACGAGGGCGCCATCGGCAAGAAGCTCGACGCCTACGATCCGCGCCTCTACGCGACCTATTACGCGATCGATGCCGTCAATTTCGAGCCGGTGAAAAGTGATGCCGTGATGGACACGATCGACGGTCCCTATCTGCCGCTGGTGATCCAGGAGGCCGCCGGCATCCCGCTCGACCCGTCCTTCGCCGAGCAGAAGGAGATCATGCTCCGCTGCAAGGGCGTCTTCTACGCCTGCAAGGACGGCGCCGAAGCGCGGCGGCTGAACCGCCTCTTGATCGACGCGGGGATGATCCGGGGGCTGTAGCCTACCGCCCGCCTACCTTCTCCCACAGCCATCTCGCCACCGCATCCGGCGAGGAGTTCGCGTCGTTGCCGCTGGCGCGCAGGTTCGCTTCGCGCATCGTGGCGATATCGATCTTGCCGAGCAGCGGTTGCAGCGCCGTCTTCAGCTTCTCGTCGCCGGCGCGCTTCGGTGCCAGCAGCAGGATCGCATCGTAGGGCGGAATCGCGTGCTTGGGATCGTCGAGCGCGACCAGATCGTATTTCGCGATCAGGCCGTCGCTGGTGTAGCCGGCGATGACATCGACCTCGCCGCTGGCCACCGCCGCATACATGAAATCCGGCTGCATCTGGCGCTGTGCGCGGAAGGAGAGGCCATAGGCCTTTTGCAGCGCCGCCCATTCCGGCCGCGAGAAGAATTCGTAGTCGCCGGCGATCGACAGCGTCGGCGCATGCGCTGCGAGATCGGCGACGGTTCGGACACCGAGCGCCTCGGCCTTCTTCCGCGGCATCACCAGCGCATAGGCATTCTCGAAGCCGAGCTCGCCGAGCAGCGTGATGTTGTCCTTCGCCAGTGTGGCCTTGAGTTCCGCAACCAGCTCCGCGCGCGGCTTGATGTCGGTGCGATGCAGCTGATTGGCCCACAGCGTGCCCGAATAATCGACATAGAGATCGATGTCGCCAGCCTTCAACGCCTGGAAGATCACGCTGGAGCCGAGGCCCGAGCGCGCCGTTGCGGACAGGCCGGCCGCCTGGAGCCGGTCCCGCAGCAACGCCGACAGCACATACTGCTCGGCGAAGGTTTTTGCACCGACCACGTAGCCTGCCGGCGAGCGTCCCATCGTCGGCACCAGCGTTGCCGCCACTAGCGCCGCGATGCCGGCTGCGCCGAGGCCGCTGCGCAAGCGGTTGCGCTGGCGCAGGCCGCTCTCGATCAAGCCGAGCAACTGATCGACGGCAAGCGCCAGCAGAGCGGAGGCAAAGCAGCCGAACAGCACGAACACCCAGTTCTGGGTCTGCAATCCCGCAAAGATGTAATTGCCGAGGCTGGTCTGCCCGATCGGCGTCGATAGCGTCGCGGTGCCGATCACCCACACCGCGGCGGTGCGGATGCCCGCCATCATCACCGGCAGCGCCAGCGGCAGCTCGACCATGACCAGCGACTGCCGAGCGGTCATGCCGACGCCCTTGGCGGCCTCGATCAGCGCGGGATCGATGCCGTTGAGCCCGGTGATGCCGTTGCGCAGCACCGGCAGCATCGAATAGAGCGCCAGCGCGAGCATCGCCGGCAGAAAGCCGAATGCCGAAAAGGACACGCCGAACCAGGCCAGCGTCACGGATGCCGCCAGCAGCAGCAGCGGATAGAACAGCGCGAGCAGCGCCAGGCCCGGCACGGTCTGCACGATGCTGGCGATCGCGAGCAGGATGGCGCGCGGCGCCGGGCGGTTGCGCGTCAGGATCGCCAGCGGCAGGCTGACGGCAAGACCGAGCGCGAGCGCGGCGAGGCTGACCCGCACATGGTTGCCGAGATAATCGGGCAGATGCGCCAGCGCCTCGCCCCAGCGTGGATCGGCAAGGAAACTCATGCCGCACCGCCCTGCGGCAGCAGCGCGTTCAGCCGCTCGACCTGCCGGCGCGGCGTGCGCAACAGCTCCAGCACGTAAGCGTCGCTGCTCTGCGACAGCTCGGCGGGCGTGCCCTGGGCGAGCAGCTTCCCCTCGCGCATCACCGCGACGCGGTCGGCCAGCAGGATCGCCTCCGTCATGTCGTGCGTGATCATGACGGTGGTCAGGCCGAGCTTGCGATGCAGCGAACGATAATCGTCGCCGAGCGCGTCGCGGGTGAGGGGATCGAGGGCGCCGAACGGCTCGTCCATCAGCACGATGCGCGGCCTTGCCGCCAGCGCCCGCGCCACGCCGACGCGCTGGCGCTGGCCGCCGGACAGCGCCTCCGGCAGGCGGTCGCGATGCGCATCGCGGTCGAGCTGCACGAGCTCCAGCAGTTCGTCGACGCGCGCTGCGATATCCGCGGCCGGCTCGCCCAGCAGCCTGGGCGTGATCCCGATATTGTCGGCGACGCTCAGATGCGGAAACAGGCCGCCGGCCTGGAAGACGTAGCCGATCCGCCGCCGCAGCGCGACCGGATCGACGCTTCGCACGTCCTCGCCCTCGACCGCGATGCTGCCGCCGTCGGCCTCGATCAGCCGGTTGGCGAGCCGCAGCAGCGTCGTCTTGCCGGAGCCGGAGCCGCCGACGATCGCCAGAAACTCGCCCTCGGCGACGTCGAGCGAGACGTCGTCCACGGCCTTGAGAGAGCCGAACCGCTTGGTGACATGCGCATAGCTGATGGTCGGCTCGGAAGGCATTCGTCGCAGCTCATTCTTCCTTACCCTCCCCTGGAGGGGAGGGTAAGAGCACGGCAAGACCCCATGCGTAGCACGCTTGGCGCCTTGATTGAACTTGGCCGCGCGAGCGGCTAAGGCATCGGGCCAAGTTCGGAGGGAACATATGTCGACGCCAACGGCAGTGGCGCTGGAAGATGCCAAGGTTGCGTTCCGGCTCGGGGACGGGCGGGTCTATACGGCGGTGGAGAAGGCCCATCTGGCGGTGGCGCAGGGCGAGTTCGTGGCCATTGTCGGCCCCACGGGCTGCGGGAAATCCACGCTGCTCAACGTCGCGGCCGGGCTGCTAAAGCCGGCCGCCGGCAGTGTCAGGATTTTCGACCAGCCGCTCGCCGGGCTGAACCGGGATGCCGGCTATCTGTTCCAGGCCGACGCGCTGTTCCCGTGGAAGACGGCGCTCGACAATGTCGCGATCGGGCTCGAGGTGCAGGGCACGCCGCGCACCGAAGCGCTGGCGCGGGCGCAGCAATGGCTGACCTCGGTCGGCCTCGGCGCCTTCGCGGGTCGCTATCCGCACATGCTCTCCGGCGGCCAGCGCAAGCGCGTGGCGCTGGCGCAGGTGCTGATCCGCGATCCCAAGATCCTCTTGATGGACGAGCCGTTCGGGCCGCTCGATGCGCAGACCCGCCAGGTGATGGGCAATCTGCTGCTCGATTTGTGGAGCGCCGACCGCAAGGCCGTGCTGTTCGTGACCCACGATCTCGAAGAGGCGATCGCGCTCGCCGACCGCGTCGTGATCATGTCGGCGGGTCCGTCCTCGCGCATCATCGGCGACTGGCGGGTGAGCCTGCCGCGCCCGCGCGACATCTTCGAGGTGCGGCTGGACAAGGCGTTTCATGAGCTCCATCGCGAGATCTGGGGCGTGCTCAAGGACGAGGTGATGAAGGGCTACGCGCAATCCACCCAGGCGGCGGAGGCGGTCTGATGTCGCGTCCGACGCTGTTTGCGCTGCAAGTCCTGGTCGCGGTCGTCTGCATCGTGCTGTGGCAGGTGCTGTCGACCGTGCCCGTGTTCGGCAAGATCCTGCTGCCGCCGTTCTTCTTCTCCAATCCGCTCGACGTCTTCAGCCAGATCGTGAAATGGTTCGTCTCCGGCGTGATCTGGAAGCATCTCGCCATCACGTTGACGGAATCGATCCTCGCCTTCGTGATCGGTTCGCTCGGCGGCGTGCTGATCGGCTTCTGGTTCGCGCGCCAGCCGATCGTTGCCGCGGTGTTCGACCCCTACGTCAAGATGGTCAATGCACTGCCGCGCGTGGTGCTGGCGCCGATCTTCGCGCTGTGGCTCGGCCTCGGCATCTGGTCCAAGGTCGCGCTCGGCGTGACCTTGGTGTTCTTCATCGTGTTCTTCAACGTCTATCAGGGCGTCAAGGAGGTCAGCCGTACCGTGCTCGACAACGGCCGCATGCTCGGCATGAGCGAGCGGCAACTGATGCGGCACGTCTATTGGCCCTCCGCGCTGTCCTGGATGTTCTCCTCGCTGCACACCTCGGTCGGCTTCGCCGTGGTCGGTGCGGTGGTCGGGGAATATCTGGGATCGGCCGCGGGGCTCGGCTATCTGATCCAGCAGGCCGAAGGCGTATTCGACGTCGCCGGCGTATTCGCCGGCATGTTCGTGCTGTCGGCGTTCGTCATCCTGATCGACTATGGGGTGACGCTGGTGGAGCGGAGGCTATTGGTGTGGCGGCCGACCGTGGACGGTCGCGGCTAGGCTCGATCGCCTGCTGACATTTATGTGATTGGCCGGTCGGAATAGAACGCGTGCCCACGCGTCATACCCCCATGCAACCACCTGCATGGGAGTTCAGGATGCGCCAGTTACAGTTTCGCCGCGTCATCGCGTCGTTCGCAGGCAGATGCCGATGGCCGAGGCCAGGCCTCGGAACGGCGCTCATCGGCGCCCGCATCTTCGTCGCATTCGCGCTGCCGTCGCTCGTGCTCGCGCATGAAGCCCATCCGGTCGCCCCATCGGTTGCGCACAGCGCGGACGAGCGTGCGTTCCTGCAAGAGAACGACGCGGCGATGACCAAGATGATGAACGACATGGCGGCCAAGCCGACCGGCGATATCGATCGCGACTTCGTTGCGATGATGAATCCGCATCATCAGGGCGCGATCGACATGGCGGTCATCGAACTGCGTTACGGCAAGAACGAACAGCTGCGGCGCATCGCTCAGGAAATCATCGTCGATCAGATGCAGGAGATTGCGGCGATGAAGCTCGCCATCGGCGAGCCTGCAACGGACACGACGCCGGCTCCGACGCAGCCGCCATCCGCTCCAGCCTCAAACGTTCATCACCAGGGCATGCAGATGGATATGTCCGCCGGAATGAAGAAATAGGAGTCATCAATGAAGACGTCCCGAAGTAACCTCATGAAGAGCATTTTCCTGGCAGCCACGATGCTCGCCACCGGCTCGGCCGCATGGGCAGGGCAGGCGCCGGGCGCGCTATCCGTCCCCGACATTCCGATCAGCCATCACGATCGCGTCTATGCTGCCGAGCAGTTCTCGAACACGGTCTCGGTGACGGATCCGGTCGACAACAAGCTGCTTGGTGTGATCCGCCTGGGAGATCCGCAGCCCGGCAATTTCAGCCCGCTCTATAAGGGCCAGGTTCTCGTGCACGGCATGGGTTTCTCCCCCGATCACAAGACGCTCGCTGTGGTCTCGATCGGCTCCAATTCGGTGAGTTTCATCGACACCGCGACCAACGCGGTCAGGCACGTGACCTATGTCGGGCGGTCGCCGCACGAGGCATTCTACACCCCCGACGGCAAGGAGGTGTGGGTCACCGTTCGCGGCGAAAACTACATCTCCGTGATCGATGCCAAGAGCCTGAAGGAGAAGGCCCGTATCACGACCCCCAACGGGCCGGGGATGCAGATCTTCTCGCCCGACGGCAAGTACGGCTATATCTGCTCGTCGTTCAATCCCGAGACCGATGTTGTTTCTGTCGCCGAGCACAGGATCATCGCCAAAGTGAAGCAGGAGAGCCCGTTCTGCCCGAACATCGCGGCGACGCCCGATGGAAACCAGGTCTGGTTCACGCTGAAGGATGTCGGCCGGACCCAGGTGTTCAACGCGAAGCCGCCGTTCAACCTGATCAAGACGATCGACACCGGTCCGATCACCAATCACGTCAACTTCGCGCATACCGCCAAGGGCACGTTCGCCTATGTCACCGTCGGTGGTCTGAACCTGGTGAGGGTGTTCCGCACGGATGATTTCTCGCAGGTCGCGACGATCCCGGTCGGTAGTCTGCCCCATGGCGTCTGGCCGTCAGGCGATGGCACGCGCATTTATGTCGGCCTCGAGAACGCCGACGCCCTCGCAGCGATCGACACTGCGACCAACAGCGTGGTTGCGAATGTCCCGATCGGCCAGGCACCGCAGGCGATCGCCTACGTTCCAGGCGCGGCGCCCAATCCGGATGACCGCCAGAATCTGCAGCCGCTGGGTGTCGCCGGCCAGGTCGCCCATCTTTCGATGGGCCCCAAGGACGGATCAAAGGACGGATCGAAGGATGGCGCCGCGCCAACCAGCGTCTCGCTGTTCGACCAGGGCCTGATTCAGATATTGCAGGCTTCGGTGACAGGACTTCAACCCAAGCAGAAATATGTGCTTGCGCTGGCGGATCGAAATGATGGAACCGGGCCGCTGCAGCCACTTGCGGCCTTCATGACGAATCCGGCCGGATCGGCTATCGTCAATGCGGCTGGTCCGATCCGCCAGATCGTCGATCAGTCCGCGGCCTCCGGAAAGCGATATCTTGTGATTGCCTCCGGTGATGCGGCCGAGCCCGGCGGCGCTGTCCAGATCGAGACGCAATGACACGCCATCGGGCGTCAACGAAAGGCAGGCGGAGCACTCCATGAAGGACATGCTGGTTCAGGTTGAACCGCTGATCCCCTCGCTCCGCCGTTATGCGCGCGCGCTGATGCGTGATCGCACAACCGCCGACGATCTGGTTCAGGATTGCCTGGAGCGCGCCGTCAGCCGCTGGCATCAGCGGCGTGACGGCAGCGTGCGCGCCTGGCTGTTCACCATCCTCCACAATCTGGCGGTTACCCAATTCCGTCAGACCGCGACGCGGGGAAGGCATATGCCGATCGATGATGCAGGCGAGCGCGAGCTCGCGAGTGCCGCCGCACAGGAGCACAGGCTGATCTACCAGGACGTCCTGAACAAGCTCGCGAGGCTGCCGGAAGAGCAGCGGGCCGTGCTGTTGCTTGTCGCAGTCGAGGATTTTTCCTACGCCGACGCCGCGAAATTGCTGGATGTCCCGGTCGGGACCGTGATGTCGCGCCTGTCACGCGCGCGGGAAAGGTTGCAGCAGGAGATGGAGGGTGCTGCACCGGGGAATGTCGTGGAATTGCGGAGCATGAAATGAGCCAGCGACCGATCACGGAAGATGATCTCCACGCCTTCGTAGACCAGGCGCTTGCACCCGAGCGTCGTGGCGAGGTTGCTTCCTATCTGAACGATCATCCGGATGCCGCCGGGCGCGTCGCGGCCTTCGCCAGCCAGCGCGAGCAGTTGCGCAGCGCGTTGGCTTCGATTGCAAATGAACCAGTGCCGGCCGAACTGAACCTGTCGCACATCATCGAAGGTCGAAAGCGACGTCCATTGCGTGCATGGATGGCAATCGCGGCGCTGTTGCTGGTGGGCATCGGCGGTCTCGGCGGGTGGACAGTGCGCAGCCTGTTGCAAGGTGGTTCGAACGGATTGTCCGCATTGGCGCAGGAGGCCGCCTACTCCTACGGCGTCTACGCACCGGATCGCGTGCGGCCGGTCGAAATACGTGCTTCCGACAGCGCCGAGCTCACGCAATGGGTGTCCAGCCGGTTGAAGCGGGCGGTCAAGGTGCCCGATCTCTCCACGTCGGGCTATCGGCTGATGGGAGGGCGCCTGGTTGCGACCTCGCACGGTCCGGCCGCGATGTTCATGTATGACGACGATCAGGGCGACCGTCTCGTCATGCTGACACGTCCAATGAGCAGCGGCAGTCAGGATGCGCCGATGATGCCGCACGCGGCCGGCGATATCGCAGGCTTCGCATGGGCGGATCGTGGCATGGGCTATACGCTCGTCGGCCAGCTTCCGGGGGACACCCTCAAGCCGATCGCAAACGAGATCCGCAAACAGGCGGGACCGATCTAGTTTCAGAATTCGGGAAACGGGTCCGCGCATTGGCGCGAACCCTGATGGCGAAGCCTAGTCCAGCAACTTGACGTCGTCGGGCGCTTGCGGCGGGGTCTTGATCGCGATGGCCTTGACCTGGCCGCTGATCGGCTTGGTGCCGCCATGCGGCGTGCCCTTGGGGATGATGACGAGATCACCCGGCTTCACCGTGACCTCCTTGTCGCCGAGCCAGATCGTGCCGGTACCATCAAGAATGTACTGGATCTCGTTGGTGTTGGGATGCATGTGCTTGGGCACATTGCCGACCTGGATCGAGATCGTGGCTCCGTCGGCGGTCATGAAGGTCTTGGAGCGATAGCCGACCTTGTTGGCCGGGCCCAGCGCATCACCGTCCATCTCGCCGGTATGGATGATTTGCGCGGTAATGCTCTCGGCGGCGAGCGCCGGCCCGAGCAGGTAAGTGGCGCCGCATCCGGCGACGAAGGCGGCCGTAATCGACAGCCCGGCAGCAAAGCGATTCATGGATGATCCTCCCCAGTATGATTTGTTGTTGTTCCCGCATGCTATTGCGCCGAAAGGCCGATGGCCAGTGCTTCGCTGAGCGCTTCTCAAGCCAGCCGGGCTGCTCTATGGTGCCGCCGGCCGAACGGAGGAAACCAATGAAGAACACGATTGCCAGGCTCGCCGGCGCGCTGCTTGCTCTGACGCTCACCACCTCATTTGCCGCGGCGCAAAGCAAGGTCACCATCGCCGTCGGCGGCGGCTCCTGCCTGTGCTATCTGCCGACGGTGCTGGCCAAGCAGCTCGGCGAATACGACAAGGCCGGCCTCAGTGTCGAGCTTGTGGACCTCAAGGGCGGTTCGGACGCGCTGAAGGCTGTGCTCGGCGGCAGCGCCGACGTCGTCTCCGGCTATTTCGACCATTGCGTCAACTTGGCCGCAAAGAAGCAGGAGCTGCAGGCTTTCGTGGTCTATGACCGCTATCCCGGCCTCGTGCTGGTGGTCGCGCCCTCGCGCACCAACGACATCAAGTCGGTCAAGGACCTCGCCGGCAAGAAGGTCGGCGTCAGCGCCCCCGGCTCCTCCACCGACTTCTTCCTGAAATACATGCTCAAGAAGAACGGCGTCGACCCCACCAGCGCCGCCGTGATCGGCGTCGGCCTCGGCGCCACCGCGGTCGCCGCGATGGAGCAGGGCCAGATCGACGCGGCCGTGATGCTCGATCCCTCCGTCACCGTACTGCAGGGCAGCCACAAGGATCTGCGCATCCTCTCCGACACCCGCACGCAAAAGGACACGCTCGAGACCTTCGGCGGCGAATATCCGGGCGGCGCGCTGTACTCGACCGCGGCCTGGGTTGCCAAGCACGAGAAGGAGACGCAGGCGCTCACCAACGCGATCCTCGCCACGCTCGCCTGGATCCATTCGCACAGCCCTGAGGAGATCATGGCGAAGATGCCGGAGGAGACGGTCGGCAAGAACAAGGATCTCTATCTCGCCGCCCTGAAGAACACGATCCCGATGTACTCGGAGACCGGGAAGATGGACCCGAAGGGCGCGGACGCCGTGCTCGCGGTGTTCAGCGTCGGCTCACCCGAGGTGGCCAATGCCAAGATCGACGTCAGCAAGACCTTCACCAACACCTTCGTCGAACAGGCCAAGAAGACCACGGGGAATGCCAAATAGCTGACGCGAAGGCTTGGTAATCAGGCGTCATGACGTCACCAATCATTCATCGCGTCACGGCGTTTGGTCTTGCCGTACGGCCGATCGTCTGGCCGTTCGCAGAGGAGCGCCGCGACGAGATCGCGGCGCATTTCGCCGAGAAGCAGCGCGAGCGCCCCAAAATCTGGAACGGCCGCGTCCTGCTCGGGCGCGACGCGGTGTTTACGGACGACATTCTTGCCGCGACCTATTTCGAGACGGACTTTGCGAGCTTCCTCGCCTGGCGCGACTGGGGCTTTCCCGACAAGGCGGTGTTCAACGGCTTTGGCATGGGGGCGCTGCGGGCCTCCGACGGCGCCTTCGTTATGGGCGAGATGGCGCAGCACACGGCCAATGCAGGCCGTATCTATTTTCCTTCAGGCACGCCAGATCTCGACGATGTCATGGACGGCGCCCTCGACATTGCTGGCAGTGTCGTCCGTGAGCTTGGGGAAGAGACCGGGTTGACCACAGCTGACTACTGGGCAGAGCCGGAATGGCACTGTGTCGTCACCGGGCCGTCGATTGCAATGATACAAGTCCTCAACCTGAACATGCCCGGCGACGAGGCGCGCGCCCGGATTGAAGCCAACCTCGCCCATGAGGACGAGCCCGAACTGTCGGCCATCCATCTCGTGCGCGGGATGAGCGATCTCAGGCCAAGCATGCCGCGATTTGTCACGGCCTTTGTCGAGCAGCAGTTCGCCTCGCGCTGATGCGCAAGACTTGACATCCCTGCGCTCTGCCCATGTGATGGGGGCAAGCAAGATCAAGACGAATGCAATGCACAATCGTCCAGGGAGGGTTTGATGCGCCTGCGCATGGCTGCCCGGTTGCTACATGGGCTGGTGGTCGCGATAGCAGCGACGGGCTTGGCGATGTCCGCCCAGGCCCAGGACAAGAAGATCAAGATCGGCGTCGTGTTCGATTTGACCGGGCCTCTGGCCGGCGGCGGCTCCGAGCTCAATTACGTCGGCACCAAGATCATTCTCGATCATTTCGCCAAGACCGGCGTCGAAGGCTACAAGATCGAAGCGGTCTATGCCGACGCGCAGAGCAAGCCCGACATCGCCATCAACGAATCCGTTCGCCTGCTCGAGCAGGAGAAGGTCGACATGGTGCTCGGCTTCTTCTCCTCGGCGCAATGCGTGCCGGTGGCCGCCCGTGTCGAGCAGCTCAAGAAGTTCATGTGGATGACGACCTGCATCTCGTCGGCCGTGTTCAACGAGAAGGGCTACAAATACGTTTTCCGCCCGCAGGCGAGCGGCGACCAGTTCGGCATGATGACGATGGACTTCATCGCGCAGAACGCCAAGGAGAAGCTCGGCAAGGAGCCGAAGGATCTGCGCGTCGCCATCATCCACGAGGACGGCGCCTATGGCGTCGACGTCTCCAAGGGCAACGAGGCCGGCGCGAAGAAGGCCGGCTTCAACGTCGTGCTGAAGGAAGGCTATTCGGCCACCGCGCCGGATCTATCCGCGCTGGTGACCAAGCTGAAGCGCGCCAAGCCCGACGTCATCTTCCACACCGGCTACAATCCGGACATCACCCTGCTGCTGCGCCAGGCTCGCGAGCAGGGGCTGAAATTCGGTGCGCTGATGGGACATGGCGCGGGTTACGGCGTCTATGAGAAGCTGAAGGAAGGCATGGGGGCCGACGCCACCTATATCTTCAACACCGACCCGATCTCGATCTGGCTTGCCAACCAGAAGACCATGGATCCGAAGCTGCCGCCCGTCATCAAGATGGTCGGCGAGGAGTTCGACAAGATCAAGCCCGGCGTCGCCATCCGCTCGGCCCATGTCGGCATCGGCGCATCCAACACCTACGTATTCATGGCGGATGTGCTGCCGCGCGCGATCAAGAAATATGGCGGCGTCGATCCCGAGGCGCTGCGCAAGGCGGCGCTCGACACCGACATTCCCGAAGGCGGCACCATGCTCGGCTTCGGCGTCAAGTTCTACGGCGAGGGCACGCCCATGGCCGGGCAGAACGAACGCTCGTTCCCCGTCGTGATCCAGTATCTCGAAGACAAGTCCCATGTGGTGTGGCCGAAGAGCCAGGCGCAGCGCGAGGCCGTGCTGCCGCTGCCGAAGGGCACCACCTACAGCAACCAGTAGCAGCGGAGGGCCCTGGTGCTGGAAGTCAGCGGACTGGTGAAGCGGTTCGGCGGCTTCACCGCCGTCAACAACGTGTCGTTCAGGGTCGATCAGGGCGAGATCCTCGGCCTGATCGGCCCCAACGGCTCGGGCAAGAGCACGATCTTCAACATGCTCTCGGGAACGCTGGCGCCGAGCTCGGGCTCAATCCTGTTCGACGGCGCCGAGATCGCGGGCCTTGCGCCGCACCGGATCATCAACAGCGGCATCGGCCGCACCTTCCAGATCCCGCGCCCGTTCCGCCGCCTTACCATCTTCGAGAACGTCGCGCTCGCGGGCTTCTACGGCCAGGGCCGCCACAGCCGCGTCAAGGCGGAGGAGGCCGCCGAGCGCGCGCTGGCGATGGTCGGCCTGCCGACCGATCGCCATGCCAGCGTCGACGGTCTCGGCGCTGCCGGGCTGAAGAAGCTCGAGCTCGCCAAGGCGCTCGCCACTGCACCAAAACTGCTCCTCGCCGACGAAAGCCTCGGTGGTCTCGACGAGGCCGAGATGGACCAGGCCGCCGACATGCTGCGCAACATCCGCGACGAACTCGGCATCACCATCATCTGGGTCGAGCACATCATGGGTGTGCTGATGCGCGTCGTCGACCGCGTGATGGTGCTCGATCACGGCGAGAAGATCTCGGAAGGCCTGCCGAGCGCGGTCGCGGGCGATCCGCGCGTGATCGAGGTCTATCTCGGCACCGATGCCGAGACCACGCAGGCCGCGGCCGCCGAAGCGCGCCGCCGCGCGGGAGGCGCCTGATGCTGGAGCTTCGCGGCGTCAATGCCGGCTACGGCACCTTCCAGGCGCTGTTCGACGTCAATCTCGACGTCAAGGCCGGCGAGGCCGTCGGCGTCATCGGCCCCAACGGCGCCGGCAAGACCACCTTGATGCGCGTCATCTCCGGCCTGATCCGTCCCGCGCGCGGCTCGATCCGGATGGAGGGCACGGACGTCGTGGCAACGCCGCCGCACAAGATCGTCAGCCTCGGCATCGCGCATGTGCCGGAGAACCGGCGGCTGTTCCCGCAGCTCTCGGTCGACGACAACCTCAAGATGGGCGCCTTCATGAAGGAGGCGCGCGGGCACTATGCCGAGCGGCTCGAAACCGTGTTCGACCTGTTTCCGCGCCTCAAGGAACGCCGCCACCAGATGGCCGGCACCATGTCCGGCGGCGAGCAGCAGATGTGCGCGATCGGCCGCGCGCTGATGTCCAATCCGAAACTCCTGCTGCTGGACGAGCCGTCGGCGGGGTTGGCGCCGGTCGTGGTGCAGCAGGTGTTCGAGCTGGTGAAGCGGATCCGCAGCCGCGGGCTGACCGTCTTGATCGTCGAGCAGAACGTGCAGCAGGTGCTGAAAGTGGTCGACCGCGCCTATTTGATCGAGGCGGGGACGATCAGGGCGTCCGGCACCTCGGCCGAGATGCTGGCGAGCGACACCGTCAAGGAAGCGTATCTCGGGGTGTGATGTTCATGCAGGCGTTCCTGGACATTTTCGACATCTATTTGCTGGAGGCCGTGATCAACGGCATCCTGCTCGGCGGCGTGCTGGCGCTGCTCGCGCTCGGGCTCAATTTGATCTTCGGCGTCATCGACGTGACCTGGATCTGCTACGCCGAGCTCGTGATGATCGGCATGTACGCCATGTATTTCATGGTGCAGGTTTACGGCCTCAGCTATTTCGTCGCGGCGCCGCTCACCATCCTGCTGGTCGCGATGTTAGGTGCGGCGCTACATTACCTCGTGATCGCGCCGCTCCTGACCGCTCCGCCGATCAACCAGCTGCTCGCGACCGGTGGCGTGCTGTTCGTGCTGCAGAGCTTTGCCACCGTCGCCTTCGGCATCGACTTCCGCAACCTCGGCATCCGCCTGCCGGTGCTTGCGTTCGGCGACATGAATTTCAGCTATGCGCGGCTGCTGTCGTTCCTGGCGGCGCTGGTCGGCATGGTCTGCGTCTATCTGTTCATGACACGCACCTTCACCGGCACCGCGATCCGCGCCATCTCGCAGGATCGCCAGATCATGGCGCTGATGGGCGTCGACACGAAGAAGATCTATCTCATCACCTCGGCCATCGGCGGTGGATTGGCCGGACTCGCTGCCTGCCTTTTGGTGCTGCAATATGACGTGCACCCCTTCGTCGGCCTGTCCTTCGGGCCGATCACTTTCCTGATCTGCGTGCTCGGCGGGCTCGGCAATTTCATCGGCGGCTTCATCGCCGCCTTCGTGTTCGCCGAGATCATCTCGCTCGGCGGCCTGTTCTCCGACCTCGAATGGGGCTACGTGCTCGCCTTCGCCTTCTTCATCGTCATGATGTTCATCCGGCCCGCGGGCCTCTTTGCGAGGCGCCGATGACGGGGCAGGGGTTGATTGAGCAAGGGCGGCTTGCAGCATGGGGCATTGGGCTCGCGGCACTCGTCGCGCTGCCTTTCGTCTATCGCGACCCCTATCATCTGCACATCCTGGTGCTGATCCTGATCTGGTCGTTCGCCTACACCTCCTGGTCGATGATGGGGCGGTTCGGCCTGGTCTCGCTGGGCCATGGCGGCTTCATGGGGATCGGTGCCTATGTCACCGCGCTGCTCTGGAATCATCTCGGCCTGACGCCCTGGATCGGCATTCCCATCAGCATGGTCGCGGCGGGCATCCTGGCGCTGATCGTCGGCTATCCCTGCTTCCGCTTCCGCATCACCGGGCATTATTTCGTGCTGGTGACGCTGGCGCTGTCGGGCATCGTGCTTCAGGTCATCACGGCGACGCGCGACTATACCGGCGGCTCGCTCGGCTACACGCCGAACCGCGCATCCGGCAACAAGCTGTGGGCGCTGCAGTTCGACGACAAGACGACCTGGTATTTGATAGCGCTCGGGGTCTGGCTGTTCGGCATCGTGGTCTGGCACTGGGTCGACCGCAGCATGGCCCGCTACGCGCTGGAGGCGATCTCGGAGGACGAGGACGCGGCGGCCGCCGCCGGCGTCGACGTCACCGCGGAAAAGCTCAAGATCACGCTGCTCAGTGCGGTGATGACGGCACTCGCGGGCGCGATCTACTGCCAGTACCAGATGTTCATCACCCCCGACACGGTCAGCGGCATCGCGGTGTCGCTCCAGATGGTGTTCGCGGCCATCGTCGGCGGCCTGTTCGTCTCGCTCGGCCCGACCTTCGGCGCCGTCATCACCATCCTGCTGGCGGAAACCCTTCGCATCGGCTTCGGCACCAAGGCGGTTGGCTGGGACAATCTGGTCTATGGCGTGCTGCTCGTGCTTTTCATCATATTCCTTCCCAAGGGCATCCTTGGTAGCTTGCTCGACCGATTGAAGCCGCAACGCAAGGTGCCCCGCGCTCATGAACACGAAGCCGTCCAAAAGCAAGAAGCCGTCCAAGTCGCTCGCCCAGGAACTTGACCGCTACATCACGCCGTTCCGCTACGACGGGTCGGGCAAGTTTCACCTCAAGGACCACAAGACCGACGAGAAGGGCGATCTCGACAAGGAGAAGGCGCAGGCGCTTCTGGACGCCAACAAGAAGCGGCTGACCGAGTTTCAGGAGAAGCTCTACGCCCAGGACCGCTGGTCGCTGCTGATCGTGTTCCAGGCCATGGACGCCGCCGGCAAGGACAGTGCGATCAAGGCGATCTTCGAGGGCATCAATCCGCAGGGCTGCGATGTCCACGCCTTCAAGGCGCCGAGCAGCAAGGAGCTCGACCACGATTTCCTCTGGCGCCACGTCACCGCGCTGCCCGAGCGCGGCCATATCGGCATCTTCAACCGCTCGCACTACGAGGAGTGCCTGGTGACGCGCGTGCATCCGGAGATCCTCGCCAAGGAGAAGCTGCCGCAGAAGCTCGTCACCAAGAACATCTGGAAGGAGCGGTTCGAGGACATTTCCGCCTTCGAGCGCTACCTCTCCCGCAACGGCACCGTGGTGCTGAAGTTCTTTCTCAACCTGTCCAAGGACGAGCAGCGTCAGCGCTTTCTCGACCGGCTGGAGGATCCCGCCAAGCAGTGGAAATTCTCGATGGACGACATCAAGGAGCGCGCGCTGTGGCCGCGCTACCAGGCCGTCTATCAGGACATCGTCCGCCACACGGCGACCTCCCATGCGCCGTGGTATGTGGTGCCGGCCGATCACAAATGGTTCGCCCGCGTCGTGATCGGCTCGGTGATCAATGCTGCGCTCGAAAAGCTCGACTTGCGCTTCCCCCGTGCCGACAAGGCCTCGCTGGAAGAGTTCAAGGAAGTACGCAAGGCGCTGGAGAAGGAGGGGACGGGAGGCAAGAAGCAAGCAAAGTGACAGCCAACCGGACCGCGGACCGCAAGACCGTCAACTTCGCGCTCCAGGGCGGCGGCGCGCACGGCGCCTTCGTCTGGGGCGTGCTCGACCAGGTGCTCGAGGACGGCAGGCTCGCGATCGAGGCGATCAGCGCCACCAGCGCCGGCGCGATGAATGCGGTCGCGATGGCCTCCGGCATGGCGCACGGAGGCGGGGAGGCGGCGCGGGAGAGCCTGCATGCATTCTGGTACGAAGTGTCGCGCATGGACATGACGTACGACCTGCTCTCGCCGCTCAACCAGTGGATCCAGGCCTTGCGGCTGCCGCCGGAATATCATCCGGTCCACGCCGTCATCCACACGCTGACGCACACGCTGCCGCCGAACCTGCTCAATCCCTTTCATTTCAATCCGCTTCGCGCGCTGCTTGAGCGCGTGGTCGATTTCGACCGGCTCAATTCCTCGCCCGAGGCGCCGCAGCTGTTTCTCAACGCCACCAACGTCCGCACCGGCAAGATCAAGGTGTTCCAGAGCCCGCTTCTCACGGCGGAAACCGTGCTCGCCTCGGCCTGCCTGCCGCCCTATTTCCAGGCCGTCGAGATCGACGGCGAGCACTACTGGGATGGCGGCTATCTCGGCAATCCCGCGATCTATCCGCTGATCTACCGCAAGGGCAGTCACGACGTCATCATCGTGCAGGTCACGGCGATCCGGCGCGACGAGCTGCCGACCAGTGCAGCCGATGTCCTCCACCGCATCAACGAGATCAGCTTCAATTCGTCCCTGATGCGCGAGATGCGCGCGATCGCGTTCGCCACGCGGCTGATCGACGACGGCGAGCTCGACAGCGACAGGCATAGCCGCATGTACATGCACTGGATCGGCAACGACCAGTTGATGTCGCAGCTCGGCACGGCCACGCAGTTCCACCCCGAATGGAGCCTGTTGTGTCGCCTGCGCGACGAGGGCCGCGAGGCGGCGCGAAGCTGGCTGGCGCGAAACTTCGACCAGATCGGAAAGTCCTCGACGGTCGACCTGGCAGGCATGTTTCTCTAGGCCACTGAGCCGGACATCGACAAAAAGCGCGAAAACAACCCCATGCACAGTAGCCGGTGCCAGCGGAATCAATGGCTTGGCGATGGGTCCCGCGCGCTGCTGATTTTACGAAACACGTTTGACTCGTCGGGCAAGACAGGGGCATGATGCCACCATCGCCGTGGACCGAGCCGGGTGGGCAAAAGCGAGGTGGCTGCCGTAGTTCGTAGCCGCGATCTCTGATCTCGCAGGATGGACAAAGCGAAGCGAAGCGTGCCCGCCGATCTTCGCCTGGATAGAGGTGGTGGGCACGGCGCTGACGCGCCTTTGCCCACCTGCGATCCCAGCGCGAGCGAAGCTCTGTGTACGCCGTCCCTTAGTACCCGCGTCCCCACCAGTAGCAGAAGCGCTCGACATTGGCGGGCAGGGCGGTCTCGTAATTCGCCCACTTCTCGTATTTCGGCAGCTTCACTTCCTTCATCGCGGTGTCGAAGCATTTGCCGGCGTCGGCCGCCTTCTTCACCTCGGCGGAGAGGTCTTCCATGTAGGCGATGTCGTCCTCGACGTCCTTCTTGGTGCCGAGCCGCCCGCCGGCATTGGGGTGGCCGGGGATCATCCGCTCCCAGTCGAGCGACGCCAGCTTCTTCAGCGAGGCGATATATTCCAGCGGCGAGGCATTGTCGGGGATGTTGCG
>Ga0102591_1002675_pt1 | contig 18413 bp, 19 predicted proteins | sample AraplaCol_mCL_r2_2_FD_76860 | JGI IMG/M metagenome (GOLD analysis project Ga0102591, IMG submission 76860) | Arabidopsis root microbial communities from North Carolina, USA - plate scrape MF_Col_mCL_r2 (SPADES assembly) (version 2) | ecosystem: Host-associated > Plants > Roots > Endosphere... | reverse complement strand
CGACATGCGCGACAGCCCGGCGATCGTGGTCGTCCAGACGCTGCAGGACGCTGGCGCCCATGTCATCGGCTATGATCCGGAGGGCATGGAAAACGCGAAGAAGGTGATCGACGGGATCGACTACGCCAGCGACCCCTACGAGGCCGCCAACGAAGCCGATGCGCTGGTCATTGTCACAGAGTGGGACGAGTTTCGCGCGCTCGATTTCCGGCGGCTGAAAAACGTGATGAAGGCCCCCGTCCTCGTCGATCTCCGCAACATCTACCGTTCGGACGAGGTGGTAAAGTATGGCTTCAGTTACGCGAACGTGGGTACGGCAGCGAGCGTAGCGATTGGCTGAAGACGTGATTGTACGGCCTAAATGCTGGGTTCTCGATCTGCTGGCTCACAACGCTGCGGCTGTCTGAGGGCCAGTTGAGGTTTCTCCAAGGTAGAATGGGTTTGGCCTGCCCTTGGTGGCCTCTGAAGAAAATTCTGCGGTAGGATGTCGTCAGTGAGTCACGCGAAAACTCATCTTCGAGTAGTAGGAGCCCTTCTTGTTCGGGAAACAACAACGAGATTTGGCTCAAAGCCGGGTGGATACGTTTGGGCTTTGCTTGATCCCTCGGCACATATATTTTTGCTGGTATCGATATTCCAGGCGATCGCGCATTCACCCGCACTTGGAACCAGCTTCGCTCTCTTCTTTGCGACGGGGTACATTGCGTTCCAGTTTTACCAGGCGATGAGTGCGTACTTGAACAGCGCAGTACGCGCTAACAGAGCGCTTTTGAGCTATCCGGGTGTAGCGCCGATCGATACCATTGTTGCACGCTGTATACTGCAAGCGGGAACAACTGCTTTGGTAGCCACAATTGTGCTTGGAACAATATTAACGATTGCGCGCTTGCACTTCTCAATAAGTTGGCCGCCAATATTCCATGCAATTTTGAACGCAAGCCTCTTGGGAATAGGTATTGGGATGATGAATAACGTCCTTTTTGTAAAATTCCCGGCATACGAGCAAATATTCAATATTGTAAACAGGCCATTATTTCTTGTGTCTGGTGTATTTTTTCTTGTGGACTCGATACCGCATCCCTACCAATCCGTAGTTCTTTTGAATCCCTTGGCTCATATAATTATGATTTTTCGAACTGGTTTCTATCCAGAGTATCGTGCAATTGGAGCTGATCTTGAGTACTTATACCTGCTCTCATTTCTGACGTTTTTTGTTGGGATGCTGATTTTCACTTCCTATTCAGCCGTCTTGAGGAAAGAATGATCAAGTTTGATCGGGCTACGAAATATGTGACAACGAAGGGTATTCGCAAGACGATTCTGCAAAATGCTAGCGTCGTATTCAGCAGAGGTCGCAGTATCGGCCTCCTCGGACGGAATGGTGCTGGGAAGTCAACCTTGCTACGATTGATTGCAGGTACGCTTAGATTGGATGGGGGGCGAATTGTTAAAGAGGGTCGGATATCGTGGCCACTAGGTTTCCAAGGTAGTTTCCAGGGTGCGTTAACTGGCGAACAGAATGTCCGCTTCGTTGCAAGGATATATGGCGTAGACACTGGTGAATTGGCGGATTATGTAGAAGACTTCGCGGAGTTAGGCCCTTTCTATCGCGCACCGGTTGGAACTTATTCGTCGGGCATGAAGGCCCGCCTCGCTTTTGGCCTGAGCATGGGTATTAAGTTCGACTATTATTTGGTTGACGAAATAACGGCCGTGGGTGATGCAAATTTCAAGAAGAAATGTCACGATGTCTTCCGCACCCGGTTGCAGGGCTCTGATGTAATAATGGTCTCGCACAGTACTTCAACGGTTCGCGAGTATTGCAGCTCTGGCGTAGTTCTCGAAGGCGGAACTTTGACCTACTACGAAGATATTGAGGACGCGATTCGCGTCCACGACCGGAATATGAGGGGAAGCTAGATGTTCGCGATAAATCGCCGTAGGACCAACGCGGTGGACGCGGAGGTCAACGAAATCTCACATCCACAGGCGACTTCCGCCGCGGTGACTGGCCGCGGCGTACAAGTGCTTGAGCGACTGCTCGGTAAGCCGCAATTCAACCCGGCGTCCCCTGTTCACGAGCGTCTAATCGACGTGACGGCCGAGAATGATGACCAGGCGAACGCTAAGCACTGGGTCATGCGGGCGCCACTGCGGCACAGGGTGATTGCCGGATCGTTCGTCGTAATGGTTGCGCTACCGGTGCTGCTGACATCTCTCTATATGGCATTTATCGCTGTTGATCAGTACCACAGCAATGCCTCATTTGCCGTTCGTAGCATTGATGCCGGAGGCACATCCGACATAATGGGAATGTTCACGCAATCTGCGGGCGGAAGCACAGTTTCCGACAGTTACATCCTCATGGATTACGTGCGTAGCGAGAAGATGGTATCTGAAGTCGACCAGAATTTTGACTTGCAAAAATTGTTCTCAACACGAGGACTGGATTTTTTCTATGGGATGGGCCGAGAGTTACCGATTGAGGATAAGCTGGCCTATTGGCGCAGCATGATTGAAGTCCATTATGACAACGCTTCCGGTATCATAGATGTACATGTCAAAGCTTTTGAACCCAACACCGCGAGAGAAATAGCGGACTTTGTCGTGGCGCAGAGTGACCGCATGGTCAATAATCTCTCAATAAAGGCGCGAAGCGATGTTCTTCGGGCCGCTGAGAAAGAAGTTTCAGATTCAGAGGTGAGGCTTGCGGCCGCGCGCGTTGCCCTACGCGAATACCGCGACAGATCTCAGGAAGTGGATCCAATCGAGGGAGCGAAACTGGCTGCCCAACTCATCGCCGGACTGGAGCGCGAACTCACTAAGCTGAACGCGGACTTCGCTACCGCGAAGAGTCAAATGAACGACGATGCACCACGCATGAAAGTTTTAACCACTCGTATTGACAGTCTTAAGCGCCAAATAAACTACGAGCGACAGCGACTGGGGGCAGGCGTCACGTCTACTTCCGCAGGAGAAAGCGCCAGCTCCTTGGATGTTGCTGGGCGAATTCAAGAGTACGAAGGATTGGAAACGGAGCGCGAATTCGCAGAGCGGGCTTACACTTCCAGCTTGGGCGCGCTGGAGAAGGCGCGTTTGGAAGCGAACAACCGTCAACGCTACCTCGCCTTGTTTATAGAACCCACTCTTTCGGAAATGGCTCAGTATCCTATGAGGCTCCTCAATGTCGGACTTGTCGCAATTGGGCTATTGTTTGCTTGGGGAATCGCGGTGATGGGATACTATAATATCCGCGATCGCGCCTGATCGGGGCGTGTCGCAAGTGGCAGCGCCGGATTGGCGTTTGCCAAGGTATGGACCGATACAGTCTCTTGTTGCGTGAAATCTCAACTAACGCGCAGCGGCGTACGAAAAGTAGCCTCAGGGCGTGAGCATGAATTTTCTATTTCTGAATGGCTTGTACCCCCAGTACTCGCAGACCTTTGTTGATGACCAAATCCGGTCGATCTCACGGCTATCGATGGGGCACGTTGTCGTATTCGCTAGATCGAAAACAAAGTTTCGGTTCGAAGCAGGGTCTGCGGATTACACGGATCAGATGCTATACGCGCGGCCCGCTGATACTAGGAGTTTAAAGAGACTACTTGGTTCTATTTTCCGTAGGCCCTCGCGTGCGATCACAGCGCTAGTTCTGTATTGTCGCGGAAAGATTTCTTATCCGAGCCTCTACCTTGCGGTCACGCTTCCAGCGCCCCCTAATGTGATTGTTACTCACTTTGGAAGTAATTATCGTATCGGGGTCGCTCTAAAAAAGCACTTCTTTCCCGAAGCGAGAAACGTCGTTGTTTTCCATGGGCACGATATCTCCTCCTACATTGTCAAGAATGGCTGGGCTCACTATAGAGCGGCAGCTCCACACATCGATTTGGCCGTTTGCGTCAACCGCGTTTGGGCTGATAAATTGCGAGATGCGACTGAAATAAGAGATATTAAAACAATCTACTTAGGTACCTCAGCGCCCACCCCGGTTTTAGGGAAGCTGTGCAGCGACGAGGCATTCAATATTCTCTTCGTCGGGCGATTCACAGAGAAAAAAGGATTCGACGACCTCGCCGCTGCGATCCACACGTTAACGGAGACTACGTCAGCTCAAATTCGAGTGCATTGCGTTGGTGATGGCCCTGATCTTGAGCGACACCAGCAACTCGCCCTCCAGTCAAATAGTGGACAGTTCATTTTTTATGGGGCGAAGCCAAAGGAATTTGTTAACGACATTCTTCAACGGTGCGACCTGCTCGTCGTGCCGAGCAAAACAGCACAAAACGGGGATTCCGAAGGGTTGCCAATTGTCATCCTGGAGGCGATGAGACGAAAATTACCAGTGCTCGGGACGCGCCACTCGGGAATCCCTGAGGTGATCAAGAATGAGGAGACCGGCATTCTGGTTGACGAGGCCTCCCCAGACGCATTGGCGTCTGCTATCAACGAGTGCCTCAGTAATGCAAAGAAACTGAACGGAATCGCTGAGCGCGCACTGGCGCATGCTACCAAGTATCACGACCAACGACGGCAGACCGAAGAGTTTATCAGGGCAATATCTTGACTATGCATAGCTTCACCGAAGATCTGGCAGTTGTGATACCCAACTTCAACCGAGTAGAGCCGCTGCGGACCGCGCTGCAATCAATTGTGATGCAAACCGTTCTGCCCCGACAAGTGCTTGTCGTTGATGATTGTTCTCATCGAGATGCACTCGAGCAAATAAGGCTGGTGATTGCAGAATTTCGTACGGCATTAGATATCCAACTGATTGAGAATTCGGAGAATCGGGGTGCTAATTATTGTCGTAATGTCGGTCTAAGGGCGTGCCAATGCAGATTTGTAGCGTTTTTGGATAGCGATGACCTTTGGTTGCCGGACAAAATCGAAGTTCAAATGGGCGCGGTCAGAAATGCCCGAAATATGGACGGTCGGCCAATCTTGTCGGCAACAGGAAGATACCGCGTCAACGAACGCGGAAACGTCATCGCGCTTCAGTTCGGCGGTAAGAGTCTACGTCGGAGGAAATTGCTCGCGTCCAACTTCATTGGCACACTAAGTTCAATTATCGTGGAGACGTGGGTGGCGCGTTTCATCGGCGGCTTCGACGAAACGCTCTCGGCTTGTCAAGATTGGGACTTCTTCATAAGGCTGTCGGAATACGTTCAGTATGTCGGTGTCTCCGAGCCTTTATGCGTTTATGTGGATCATCAGAGCATTCGCATCAGCAATAATGGTCGGAAGCGCTTGATTTCGCATATGTTGATGTTTCGCAAATATATATCAGGAGATACAGCAGTGAATAGGGGGGAGCTCTACAGAAATATTGCTGAAGACCTACAGGCCTTAGGAAAATACACCTTTGCCCGTAGGTTTTTACTGAGAGCTCTCCGCGAACAATTGTTGCACAAAGAATTCGGACGTTTTTCTGAGCTTCTTGCGATGGGTTGGATCGGCCCGCTTTTCGGACTCGACATCAAAGATGCGCGTTATCGCAAATACAAAACATCAGTCGCCCTCGCGCGGAAAAAAGAGAATCAACGAATGCAACGCGATCAACAGACGATTTATTGTCTAATATGCTCGCCCTAGCGATACATAGATGATTTAACATGCTCGATTGATGACTTGGAGTTGAACGTGAAAACCGCAAGCGAACACAAAGAAGAAAACGCGCCACTAAAGGGTCGCATCGAAGCACACACGAACGAACGAAATGCACTCCTTCGAGAATCACTGCACTCGAAAGGTATCATGGATGCCGATTTGTTTATTCAGAAAGGCGTACCTCAGTCTTTGCTCTTTATGGTGGAGATTATCCCTGTAATACATGAGCTGTATGCGCATGAGCCTGAAAATATTCGAAAATCTGTCCTTGACGTCGGGCCGCAAAATCTGGCGGGAACTGCATTGCTGCGTGATATTCATTCGGCAGAGTCGTACAATCGCCTCAAACTCGATGTTCAAGCTTTGGACATCACGGACAAGTTTCAGGATTTTGGTAAAATCATTGCGCCAGGTGTTGATTTGTTGGTGTCTGACATCTTCGAAATCAAGGAGCGCACATGGGATTTCATCATCGCATCCCACGTAATCGAGCATGTATCTGAGCCGGCGCAGTTTGTTCGACGTTTGCAGGAACTCGCGACCGACTTCGTCATCATAGCGTGTCCTTGGCGCGAGTTTCCACTGACTACGAGGGATCATCTAAATTCCATCGATAAAGAGTTCACCCGAAAGGTCGGGGCAAGAGGCCTAAAGGTGTTTACTAATTATTCTTGGGGCAAGCGGCGTGAAGTATGCATATTCTGGGTTCCGGGTCTGGCCAAGAAAGTACCGTGAGCAGATGCATTCCGCCACCGGCGCAGGAAAATGATTCCTCGATAAAGTGTGGGTGCAGTGGCAGTGGGATGATGGCAACGATGAGCTCGCGTTCTGTCCGCGAGAAAGCTGGAGATAGCCATCCAAGCGTGGAGCGCGCGTTTGATGCATGACCACGGTTGGGCCGTGCCCGATCCGCAATGACTGGATAAAGCTGATGAACAAGCTAAGAAGTGAAGCGATCCATGCGGCCAATCAAGGCCGGTTTGCCGATGCGGTAAAGATCTTGGGGGGTAGCGCAGGCAACTCATCGAATGATCTTCCATGTGAGATCCTTCGAGTTGAACTCCTCTCCCGGGAATCCGGGGAATTAACTGAGCTTGATAGGTTGTTTGCAGCCTCACGCGACTTCCAAGACGCGGCGATAATGTCTGCGCGCGTGCTATTTTCGCGCCAACAGATGCAGGAATGTTTCGATCGTTACGAGCTAGCCACCTCCTTGGCAAATCTCCCGACGACGGACAGCTTGCTTCGCTTAGTTGCGCGGGAGTGTGTTTCTGAGTTCAAGGGTCATATGACCGCAGTCGGCGATGCCGACGTTGCTAGGAAAGCGCTTGCTTGGGCAAGGCGCGAGGGCCTGGGCGAAATGGTCGCGGTTCAGGCATTGGTGGATTCATTTCTCCATCCCGCTGAATTGGGGAAGTGCATTGAGAAACTCTCGAACGACAGGGTTTTCGACGTCGAGCAATTCGCGAAATCTTACTCGGATAGGAATGAGCGATATAAGGTTCTTGATGCGCTCGCGTATGTGGAGAGCTACCGGTGCAGTAAGCGCACAGCGGTACTTCTCTGCAGACGGTTGGAAGCTCGAAAGGAGTATAAAGCGGCATTGGTTCGCTTGGAGCGTTACGGCGAGCCTGCAAAAGATGACTACGATCACAACTCGTTGCTCGGCAGCCTTTACGACCGAGTCAGAGCCGGCGAGCGTGCGCTACCCTATTTGAACAAAGCCTTGTCACTGCGCCCCTCGAACGAAGCGCTACTCGATCGTGTGCTCCGGTTAGAGTACGACTCTCTGAAGAAGGCGCCCCTTCGGTCGACGATTGCGTTCGATCGACATTTGAAAAAGAAGCTTGAGAATTGCCAACGTAAACTCGCGCAGGGACCAAAAGAGATTGGTGCTCGTCACAACTTGGCGAGAGCCTTAATGTATGCGGAAGACTTCAAGGCCGCTGAGCACATTCTAGCCGCCCTAAGAATTGAGGAACCAAGTAATCCTGCAATATTATGGGACTATATACGGGCACGTAAACACCGCAAGAAAGATCCCCGCGAGATTTTAGATCTCGCTACGGATATGATCAGCTTCGAAACATCCCAACGGGTGCGTCTTCTCCACAGCGAAGCTTTACGTGACACCGGTGATTTCGAAGCGGCGTTGACTGCACTTGGGGATAACTGGAACACACAGGATTCCACGGCATTCGAGTATGTACGGACTCTCTTCTTTGCGGGGAAATTCAGGGAAGCCGAGGATCTCGCTCGCGAACTATCTGCCACGTTCCCGGACGCTTTAAAGTTTCCGCTTCTGCTTGCCGCTGCCTTGGTCGAGCAAGGGCGAGCGGGGGAGGTAGCCCTCGAAGCGTTCCCGCCCGCCCAAGAAGGCGAGCGGCACCTTTCGCTGGAGTTGCCACTGATCAAATGCGCCGTAGTCCGAGAAATTGGCGGCTTTGAGGCCTCGCTCGGATGCTTGGACCCGATATTTGACGAGATGGGGGTCCAGTGTGTCCGCTCGAGCTCTAATGGAGCGGTATTCGAATTTGATCGCCTGCTTGGTGTGGGAACTTATCCTCGAGAGCCGGAGTTTTCTGGCTTGCTGGACAACGGCCCCCTAGTGTCTGTGATCATGACAACTTACAATGTAGGGCCATTTGTGAAAACTGCAGTACATTCGATACTACGGCAATCCTACAAAAATTTGGAGTTGTTGATAGTAGATGACTGCTCCTCCGATGAAACGCGTTCAGTTTTGCGAGAGATTCAGGAGAAGGACTCTCGGGTGAAATTGATATTCAAAACCACCAACGACGGTACGTACGTCAGCAAGAACATCGGCATACTGCATTCACGGGGGGAATATATTGCGTTACAGGATTCCGACGATTGGTCTCACCCGGATCGAATTGCAGTCAGTGTTCAGGCGTTGCTGACTCGGAGTAAGTTGATCGGTCTCACAACGGATTGGTTCCGGATGGCGTCAGACGGAAAGATTGTGATTAAGGCGGGTGGACAGGTCTCCCACGGTTGCTGCATTTCATTGGTGTTTAGGCGGGCCGCCATCGAGAAGCTAGGGTTCTTCGATAGTGTACGTATCGCGGCAGACCTTGAGTATATTGAGCGGATGACGCTCTCTTACGGCCCCTTGTCAGTGGCCCGCCTTCGGATGCCGCTGCTATTCGGTCGGGCTAGGTCTGGTTCGTTGACCGCGAGTGAGGAATTTGGGATTACGCGAACCGGATTCACAGAGCCGCGTCAATTATACCACTTCAATTCTAGACAGTATCACGACCGAATCTCTAGTGGGGAGAGCTCCTTTATGCCGTTTCCTTTAATTGAACGGCGGTTCAAAGCTCCAGAAATTATATTGCCCTAAAGGTTGGAAATGAAGGTTATTAATTGCACCCTGTTTCAAGGTAACCCGTATACGAAGGCAATCTACAGTTCTATCGTAGACAAGTATGAACCAGTAAAAGGCGATATTGATCTTGCAGTCAAGGAGCTAAGGGAGCATGGAGTAGGGGCTCTACACATTCATTGGGAGGAACACCTCATTCGACATTGCTGCAGCGAGGAAGAAGCTCAGCACTTGGTCAGATATTTTGTGGCGAGACTCGATTACTATAAGAAACTTGGTGGCGTAGTTCTGTGGACGGTACACAATTCCCTTCCGCACGAATTAGAGTATGTAGATATATTCTTGAATTTACGAGCGGAAATTGCGAAGAGATGCGATAGAATACTGGTTCATAACATAAGGACGATCGCGCTCTTGTTGGATCAGGGTATTAATTACGCGAACAAAGTCTTTATGCTTCCGCATCCATCTTATTTAGGAGTATACGGCGGGAAGATGGCCGATGCCGTCGACGTCGGAGCTTTGTCGTGCAATCGTACTATTTTGTCGTTCGGTTTGGTGCGAAGATATAAGAATCTAGAGCGTCTTTTCTTGGAAATTGATCCGACTTTCACCCGGGAAAACAACTTGCGAATACACGTCGCAGGAGCCGCAATTTCAGGAGATGGGTACGGAGCGGAGCTAGAGGCATCGTGTGCCGGGAGGGACGATGTGTTCTTCGATCTTCGTCACATCCCTGACGCCAGTATTCCGGATTTGATGGCCAACGCCGGGTGTTTGATTCTTCCGTATGATCGCTTCTTAACCTCCGGTGCAGCACTCCTCGGTATTTCATTCGGAAAAATCGTAATCGGTCCACGAACGCCGCAATTTGTTGAGGTCCTTCCGGCTTCCGTGCATAGGTTCCTTTATGACCCTGATGTGCACGGAGATCTTCGCCGTGCTGTGCTTGAGGTGGCGGGCCTTTCAGCAGAGGACCATCAAGCGATCGTGAGAGACTTGTTGGAGCGCGCCGAGTACTATAGCCCTGCAGTTGTGTCGGCTCAGTTGGGGCAGCTTCTGGATCTCTTGATCGAAGCGAGCGACAAGAAGTCTGCTGCTTCGAAGAAGAGCAGCGTCGCCGGTGACGCAACGGCGAAATCTGGTGAGCAGACTAAGCCACTAGGACAGCGTCTTTATGGCAAACGGAATCGGATCGGAATTTCCGTAGGATTGTTGTCCGCGATCCGAAAGGGCCGCAGGTGGTTCCGTTTTTGATGACCATTCGCGAGCATTGGTTCTTGCGGCACGGATTTCAAACGAGGTAAAGGCATGGAAGCGCTGGTGAGTACCGTAAAAGCGAAACGCGTCATAATATTTGGTCACAGCCATGTCTGGGCTCTGCGTGCGGCATGGAAGACCGGGAGTTTCACGCCAAATACGGATCATTTCAGCCTAGAGATCCCGCTTTGTGGTACCAAACAGTTCCCAGGAGATCTCATCAATTACAATGCCAGAGGGGCTGAGCAGATCAACGCCGCCTTGCTATCTGTACTAAATACACACCCGCCTGCGGGAGCGAATGACGTATATCTAGCGTCCGTATGTCAGGGAAACGCGTACAATGCAGTCGGATTGCTGCTCGAAGGACCTGCCTTCGACTTTGTCGTACCAGGTTATGAGGCGCTGCCGTTAAACGATGGTGCTGACCTGGTACCATTCGGCGCAATCAAAAGCCTGATACAACGACAGTGTATTGGTCTGACGGCGCTCATGCACCGTTTGAGCAAACTTGGGTACGCCGGAATTATGCATTTTGAGGCGCCTCCGCCGATCGAAGATGGCGATTTTGTAGCCGAGAAGCTTCGCCAAAATAATGAGATTAACAACTCCACTGCCATTGTTAATGATAAATACGTGCGTCTGAAGTTGTGGCTGACCCAAACACTCATCATGCAAGAGATTTGCGACGCAGCTGGTGTGCGATATGTTCGGGAAGTACCCGCGACCTCGAATGAGGCGGGCTTTTTAGCGGATGAGTACAAGAAGGACGCAGTTCACGCTAACTTTCTATACGGCGTCGAACTGCTTTCTTGCTGTGAGCGCATTGTGCAGGATTGGAACCATTGATGGGCAAATCATACAACTGTCCCTATAGGGAAATGCCGGCGACTTCCAATTGGCGTAAGGCAATTGAAGCCGTGAAGGCGAACGACGTGGATCCGGTGGTTTCCGTTAAGTTTGGACTGGAATCTTCGGAAAAAATAGCCACCGCAGGTAGCTGCTTCGCCCAACATGTTGCGCGCTACCTTAAGCAGGAAGGTGGCAGTTATTTTGTAACTGAGCCAGGGAACCGAGTTCTAGGAAGCGAGATACTCGAAGAGTTCAACTACGGCACGTTCTCAGCCAGATATGGCAATATCTATACAACTCGACAGTTGCTTCAACTAATCAAAAGGGCCTACGGCGAATTTGTACCCAATGATGACGTCTGGGTGACCGAGGATGGGTTCGTGGACCCTTTCCGACCATTCATACAGCCGGGCGGGTTCGGCTCGCTTCGTGAGTATAGACTTGACAGGGAGAGGCATTTTGCTGCGGTGAGATCCCTTTTCGAGGAAATGGATGTGTTCGTCTTCACGCTCGGTCTAACCGAATGTTGGGAGTCTACCGTAGACGGCGCAGTCTATCCGATTTGCCCTGGATGTGGAGTCGGGAATTTCGACCCCACGCTGCACCGTTTCAAGAACTTGAATTTCTCGGAGACCTACGCCGATTTGCAGAGCGCGCTGTCTCGCTTGTTCGATATCAATCCGAATCTTAAGGTTATACTCACGGTATCGCCAGTACCCTTGGTGGCGACTGCAGAGCCACGTCACGTTCTGTCGTCTACTACGTATTCCAAGTCCGTCCTTCGGGCCGTGGCCGGAGAGATTGCAGAGAAAGACCAAAGGATAGACTACTTCCCATCTTATGAGATTATAACCGGAAATTACTCTCGGGGCGGATATTATGAGAAAGATCTTCGCTCTGTGACGGAACCCGGCGTGAACCACGTAATGAGAACCCTATTCGCTCATTATTATGGCCGAGAGATCGCGTCTTACCGGCCATCTCACAAGCAGGCCGTCGCATCTAATGATCGTGGGCCAAAGGTGAACGTGGTCGAGACTGCGAGCAGCAAAGCGGCTCGTGTGGTATGTGACGAGGAAAATCTCGAAACTGCAATGTCTTGAGAATTTACTGAGACCGCGTTGTTCGCGAACCATAGAAGTTTGTAGCCCAGTATATCAGCCCCAAAAGGCAGCTTGGTAGAAACAAAACGGGCCGGAGTTGGAGATTCGTATGTCGCTCCAGGAACTAATTCGTCAGATAGAGGCCGCGGAGGGAGCGGATCGATCGCTCGACATTGAGATTGCCCAGCAGGTTGGTTACAAAAAGAAAGTTGAGTATGTAGAAAGGGAAGGATCGAAGGAGACGGTTAGAACTGTTGTTTGGGCCGATCCGCTCAATGGAGAATTTGGGAAGGTTCCCCAGTTCACGGCTTCTGTGGATCGGGCGCATGATCTTGCCCTACTCATAGATCCCGTCAGTCTCGGAGGCGTAAGTTGGGAGGAAAGCGGCAGTGTGGCTCGTATTAACAATGGTCCATACCACAGGGCTTCCACTCCCGCTCTGGCGCTATGCGCGGCAGCACTAGGCGCAAAGCTTTGGTCGAGTAACAATTGAACGTGATCTCTTTGTCAAATCAGAAAGAGAAGACGGATATCAAAAGCTGTTATTCAAACGCTGCTATAGCAGGAGTTGGAACCATTACAGCGTCAATTCCTTCACGACGTCAGCCTGAAAATCGGTGTTAGGTCGTGGCTGGCTACACCGTAGTCCCAACATGCTGAAAAAAGTGTGTACCTCACGGTAGACTGCATGACGTCGAAAATTGTTCCTCTCATCATGGCGGGCGGAAAAGACACACGTCTGTGGCCGGTCTCGCGCTCCGCAGCGCCGAAGCAGTTTCTGCGGATGCTGCCGGAGAAGTTACTGTTCCAGCAGAGGCTCGAACAGGTGGGGGATTTCGGAACGCTACGAGCGAGCGATCATCGGTAAGCGGTGTTCTCAGGCGGTAACCGGTGCTCTGCTCCCACATTGTCCTCGTCGCTATGATCTGTGATGGCCTTTCTATGGACGAGCGAAAGGAGTTTCTCCATGGAGACTGCGTTGGAGGTTCTCACGACCAGGAAGTCTGGATGTGAGGTGCATCGGCATTGGCCAGACGACGTCAAGGCGCAGATCGTTTCGGAGAGCCTTCGGCCCGGAGCCCTGATGAATGAAGTCGCAGAACGCCACGGCCTGAAGCCATGCCGGACGATGGCGCGGCAAGGCAAGCTGGTTCTGCCAGCACCCCGAGGACGCGGTGGAGTTCGCAGCGGTGATTGTCGAGCCACCCATTTCGGAGCCGCCGATCAAGAAAGCCAACCGTCCCGAGATCCGAGATCATCGTCGGCTCTGTCGTACCCCTCCGGTGACGGCCGCCTTGCTGAGTTAGGCTGAAGGCTGCAAGTCCTAGTGCGAGCACTAGGGGTAGTCCTATGACGTAGCATCAGATTGAGTTCATTACGTCGGTCGAGCGGCGTCGGCGCTGGTCCCGGGAGGAGAAGGAGCGCCTGATTGCGGTGACGCTTGAGTCAGGCGCAAGTGTTTCAGAGATCGCCCACTCGGCCGGCATCCATGTGAGTCAGCTCTTCCATTGGCGCAAGGAACTCTGCCAAATCTCCGCTCCGCCCGTGCAGCAACTCATTCCGGTGGAGGTCGTCGAAGCGCTGCCTGCGCCGGCGATCGCGGCCGAGCCGCCTCCGGTCTCGCGCTCGCGCAAGAAGGCAAGCATAGTGATGATCGAACTTGGCGGTGGCCGTCGCCTGCGGGTCGAGAGCGACATCGATACCGAAGCCTTGGCCCGGATCCTCGATGTTCTGGAGCGGCGATGATCCCGGTCCCGAGCGGTGTAAGAGTCTGGCTGGCGACAGGTTATACCGACATGCGCAGAGGCTTTCCCGGCCTGTCGCTGATGGTGCAGGAGACGTTGAAGCGCGATCCGATGAGCGGTCATCTCTTCGTCTTCCGGGGCCGGAGCGGCGGCCTGATCAAGGTGATCTGGCACGACGGCCAAGGTGCCTGCCTGTTCACGAAGAAGCTCGAGCGCGGGCGGTTCATCTGGCCATCGGCGGCCGACGGCACGGTGGCGTCCGACGTCGGCAGGATGAACAAAACCGCTGGCACGGCGGGAGCGAATATGATTCCATCCCGCCATGACCGATGCGGCCGATCAGCTTCCCGACGACCTTGCCAGCGCGCATGCGATGATCCTCGCCGAGCGTGCGGCCCGCCGTGAAGCCGAGGCGCTCGCCGCTCGCGCCCAGGCCGTGAACTCGCATTCGGATGCGCTGATTGCCCGGCTCAGGCTGGAGATTGAGAAGCTGAAGCGCGACATCCATGGCAGATGCTCGGAGCGCAAAGCCGGGCTTCTCGAACAGATGGAACTGCAGCTCGAGGAACTGGAAGCGGACGCCGGCGAAGACGAACTGGCGGCCGAGATGGCGGCACGCTCCTCGGCGGTCAGGGCCTTCGAGCGCAAGCGTCCGTCGAAGAAGCCGTTTCCGGAACACCTGCCGCGCGAGCGCGTCGTCATTGCCGCACCCGCGAACTGCCCGTGCTGCGGCTCGGCCAAACTGGCGAAGCTAGGTGAGGATATCACCGAGACGCTGGAGGTAATTCCACGTCAGTGGAAGGTGATCCAAACGGTTCGGGAGAAGTTTACCTGCCGCGCATGTGAGAAGATCACCCAGCCGCCGGTACCCTTCCATGTGACGCCGCGGGGCTTCGCCGGGCCGAACCTCTTGGCAATGATCCTGTTTGAGAAGTTCGGTCAACATCAGCCGCTGAACCGGCAGAGCGAGCGCTATGCCCGCGAGGGCATCGACCTCAGCCTCTCGACGCTCGCCGACCAGGTCGGGGCCTGCGCCGCGGCGCTGAAGCCGCTGCATGGCTGATCGAGACGCATGTACTGACCGCCGAGCGTCTGCATGGTGATGACAACGTGCCGATCCTCGCCAAAGGCAAGACCGACACGGGACGCATCTGGACCTATGTCAGGGATGACCGGCCGTTCGGTGGGCAGTCGCCGCCGGCGGCGCTCTACTATGCCTCGCGCGATCGGCGACGGGAGCACCCCGAGCGCCATCTCAAGAGCTTCACCGGCATTCTGCGGGCCGACGCCTATGGCGGCTACAATCGGCTGTTTAAGGTGGATCGTGATCCTGGTCCGCTGACCCAGGCGCTGTGTTGGGCGCATTCGCGACGCAAGTTCTTCGTGCTTGCCGACATCGCCACCAACGCCAAACGCGGAAAGAATGCTGCCGCGATCTCGCCGGTTGCCCTTGAGGCGGTCAAGCGCATCGATGCGCTATTCGACATCGAGCGCGACATCAACGGACTTTCGGCCAACGACCGACTGCAACGACGTCAGCAGGACAGCCGTCCACTCGTTGATGAGCTTGAGGTCTGGCTTCGATTTGAGCGAACAAAGCTGTCGCGCAGTTCACCGGTCGCTGAGCCGATCGATTACATGCTGAAGCGCTGGGACGGCTTCACATCCTTCCTCGGCGATGGCCGGATCTGCCTCACCAACAACGCCGCCGAACGGGCGTTGCGCGGTTTCGCTCTGGGCAGGAAGGCATGGCTCTTTGCCGGCTCCGACCGTGGTGCTGATCGCGCCGCCTTCATGGCAACGCTGATCAGTAAGCGGTTAGCTGACAGCGTCTGACCTGAAGTTCCAAGGCATGAGGGCTTCGATTTCGGATGCTGGCCAGCCTTGAGCAATGCGGGTCAAGGTCTGCGAGAGCCAGTCGAGCGGATCGACGTTGTTCATTTTGGCGGTCTGCAAGAGGGTGGCCACCGTCGCCCAGGTTCGTCCACCGCCCTCGCTTCCGGCGAATAGACTATTCTTCCTCGTAATTGTCTGGGGCCTGATCGCGCGTTCGACAATGTTGGAGTCGATCTCGATGCGACCGTCCGCTAAAAAGCGCTCCAGCGCCTCGCGCCGGGTGAGCGCGTAGCGGATCGCCTCAGCGGTCTTGGACTTCCCGGAGACCTTGCCGAGCTCTCTTTCCCAAAGATCGAAGAGACTGGCGACAATGGCTGCAGACTTTCCCTGGCGAAGCGTGGAGCGGCTGTCGGCATCCTTGCCACGAACCTCATCTTCGATGCGCCAGAGCTCGGTCATTGCCAGGACAGTGTCTGTGGCGGCCTGAGAGAGACCGCTAATGTGCAGATCGTAAAACTTGCGCCGTAGATGTGCCCAACATCCTGCAAGCTGGATCGTTTCGTTGCTGCCGGTTTTCGCCCGCGTCTTGGCGAGATTGGTATAGGCCGAGTAGCCATCCACTTGCAGGATGCCGTTGAATCCGGCGAGATGACGCGTCACGCAATCCGCGCCTCTGCTGTCTTCAAAACGATAGGCCACCATCGGCGGACTGGTCCCACCATAGGGGCGATCGTCGCGCGCATAGGCCCAAAGCCAGGCCTTGGTGGTTTTGCCCGAACCGGGCGCAAGAGTGGGCAGGGTCGTCTCGTCGGCAAAGATCCTTTCGCCCTCCTTGACCCTCTCCAGGATATAATCGGCCAGCATCTGCAGTTCGAAGCCGAGATGCCCCATCCATTGGGCCATCAGCGATCGGCTGATCTCGACGCCGTCACGCAGATAGATCGCTTCCTGCCGACAAAGAGGAAGACCATCGGCGTATTTGGAAACGGCGATATAAGCGAGCAGCCGTTCCGTCGGCAGGCCGCCTTCGATCATGTGTGCCGGCGCCAGGGCCTGGACCACGCCATCGCTGCCCCGGAAAGCGTATTTGGGACGGCGCGTCACGATAATCCTGAACTTCGGCGGCACGACGTCCAGACGTTCGCAGCGGTCCTCACCGATCAGAACCTTTGCCAGCCCCTCGCACCCGGCCGGAATTTCCGGCTCGATGACCTCCTCGATGCGTTCGAGATGGGCGGCAAAACCCTTGCGCGGACGCGGTGCTCGCTTCGGCTTGTCTTTGGCCGCGCGGTCGAGTTCGCTGCGGATTGCCGATAGGCCGGTTTCGACCTCTTCGAAAGCAAAGGAGACCTGCTCGTCGTTGACCCCGAGGCGGAGCCGCTCAGAGCGCTTGCCATTTTGCGTGCGCTGCAAAACCTTCATGATCAAGGTCAGGTTGGCAATCCGCTCGTTGGCGCTCTTCTCAACCGCCTCCAACCGCGCGATCTCAGCCTCGGCCGCCGTCAGCCGGGCCTCCTTCGCAGCCTGTTCGCGCGCCAGCTCGAGGACCATCGCTTTCAGCGCATCAACGTCGTCCGGCAGGTCGCTAAGGGGCAAATCCATGAGGTCAAATAGAGCACAAGAACAGCCGCTTTCCCAATCGTTACAGCAGCATGATTCATCTTGCCGCAGTCCTGATCAGCCCGTCAGCAGCGGCCGCCTGACCTTGGTTGGCCGGATCTTCTTCCAATCCAGACCGGCCAGAAGCGCCATTAATTGCGAATGGTCCAGACGTATCCGGGCGGCCGATATGCCCGGCCAGCAAAAGCTCTGCTCCTCGAGCGTTTTCGAATAGAGGCAGACGCCGCTGCCATCCCACCAGACGATGCGAACACGGTCCGCCCGCTTCGACCGGAACACATAAAGCGCTCCGTTGAACGGGTCGAGACCGCCATCTCTGACCAGAGCCATCAAGGATGCCGCACCTTTGCGGAAGTCGACCGGCTGGCACGACACGTAAACGACGACGCCGGACGCGATCATGCCTTGCGGACCGCCCGCAGTATCTTCGCCAGGTGATCCGACTCGATATCGCCGGCGACGCGCACCACGACATCACCGATGACGATTTCCACCGTAGAGCTTGCCACCGGCTCAACGCGCGCGAACTTGACCTCCTCCTTCGCGGCTTCCGTCAGGGGCGCAACCAAGCCTGATGACAGTGCCTTGCGCCGCCATCCGTAAAGCTGCGAAGGATCCAATCCCTCAGCACGCGCGATCGCCGAGACATTGGCGCCAGGCAACAACGTCTCGGCGATCAGGCGCTCCTTCTCCTCGTCCGGCCAGTCGCGCGGCTTGCGTCGCGCCCGCACCGGCGCCGCCGTCAAAACCTCGAATGTTCGCGGCTGATTCACACTGTCGCTCATAGGATTCTCCGCATGATTCATGCAGAAAATCCCCGATCAGCGGACCAAATGATACGTGGGGGTCCCTACGCGCTTACGCTGATCATGAGCGCCAAGCTCAATGACATCGATCCACAAGCGTGGCTCGCCGACGTGCTCGCTCGCATCGCCGACACCTCGATCACCAGGCTCGAGCAATTGCTCCCGTGGAATTGGCAGCCACCGAAATCCCGACAACATAAGGCTGCTTAGCCTGCGGCCCTGGCCGGATGGTTAC
>Ga0102591_1002671_pt1 | contig 18446 bp, 12 predicted proteins | sample AraplaCol_mCL_r2_2_FD_76860 | JGI IMG/M metagenome (GOLD analysis project Ga0102591, IMG submission 76860) | Arabidopsis root microbial communities from North Carolina, USA - plate scrape MF_Col_mCL_r2 (SPADES assembly) (version 2) | ecosystem: Host-associated > Plants > Roots > Endosphere... | reverse complement strand
GGCCAGATCGAGGAACTGAAGGATCGCGATCCGGCCCTGGCTGCCGAGCTGACCCAGTTCCGCGACGACGAGTTGGCCCATCGCGACCTCGCCATCGAGGAAGGCGCCCATGAGGCGACCGGCTATCCGCTGCTGACCGCCGTGATCCAGGCCGGTTGCCGCGCGGCCATCAAGATCAGCGAGAAGATCTAGACCTAGAGCTTGGCGGCCGTCCCGCGCCGGCCTACCGATACGCCCCAACAAGATCTTCGTGTTGGGGAGTCGCTCCTTGTCGTTCCGTACCCTCGCCGCCTGCGCGGCGTCGCTGCTCGCCCTCTCCACGAGCGGCTTGGCCGCCGCTCAAGCCGCTGAGCTCCTGAAGACCAGCGAGTTGTCCCTCAGCACCGGCGGCCCGATGCCCGCCGAGCAGCAGGCGCTGGGCTTCGACCACGCCGACCTGAAGTTCAAGATTCTGCCCGACAAGAAGGCGATCGAGGGCGAAGCGACCCTGACCTTCACGGCCAAGACCCCGCTGGACAAACTGGTGCTGGACTTCGACCGCGTTTTCGCGATCCGCACGCTGACGGTCGACGGCAAGGCGCTGAAGCCCTCGGCCTGGAGCAATCCCGAAGGCCGGATGACGATCACCCTGCCGAAGAAGATCACCAAGGGCCGGCAGGTCACCGTGGTCGTGGCCTATGACGGCGCGCCGCTGGAGGCCAAGCGCGCGCCGTGGGACGGCGGCTTCGTCTGGAGCAAGACCGAGACCGGCCAGCCGTGGATCGCCACCGCCGTCCAGGGCGACGGCTGCGACATCTTCTGGCCCTGCATCGACTATCCGACCGGCGAGCCGAAGCTGGTCGACCTGCACATCACCGTTCCTGCCCCACTGGTCGCACCCGCCAACGGCGTGTTCCTGGGCATGACCGAGAAGGACGGCTGGCGCACCTACAACTGGCGGGCCAAGAACCCCAACACCTACGCCATCGCCCTGGACGTCGGCCCCTACGAGGAACTGACCGCCCCTTATAAGAGCCGCTTCGGCGACAGCTTTCCGATGTCGTTCTGGTACCTGAAGGGCAACGCGGAAAAGGCCAAGGGCCTGTTCGCCGAGTTCGCACCGATGCTGGACTTCTACGAGCAGATGATCGGCCCCTACCCGTTCCGCGACGAGAAGATGGGCGTGGTCGAGACCCCGCACCTGGGCATGGAGCACCAGACCATCAGCGCCTACGGCAACAAGTACGCCAAGGAGGCCTACGGCTTCGACTGGCTGCTGCAGCACGAGTTCGCCCACGAGTGGTTCGGCAACCAGCTGACCAACACCGACAATGACGACATGTGGCTGCACGAGGGTTACGGCAGCTACATGCAGCCGCTGATGTCGCAGTGGCTGCACGGCGACATGGAGTACATGGCGCGCCTGAACCAGATGCGGGTCGACACCAAGAACCGGTTTCCGATCGTCTCGGGCAAGCAGCTCAAGGAAGACGATGTCTACAATGGCGACCGCGGGCCGGGGAACGACATCTATTTCAAGGCCGCCAACGTCCTGCACACCCTGCGGACGCTGATCGGCGACGGGGCGTTCTTCAAGATCACCCGCATCGCCGTCTACGGCCGCGACGACCCCAAGCCCGGCAACTTCACCACCCGCTACCTGGGGACCAAGGACTTCATCAAGATCGTCAATCAGGTGACCGGCAAGGACTATGGCTGGTTCTTCGACGTCTATCTGTACGAGGCTCCGCAGCCCGAGCTGATCGAGACCCGCGAGGGCGGCGATCTGGCGCTGCGCTGGAAGACCCCGAAGGACAAGCCGTTCCCGATGCCGATCGAGGTCAAGGTCGGCGACAAGGTCGTCACCATACCAATGGCCGATGGAACTGGTCGCGTGACCGTTGGCGACACTGTCCCGGTAATCGTCGACCCCGCCTCGAAGATCCTGCGCCGCCAACCCTATCTGGAAGTGTTCCAGGCCTGGAAGAAGGTTCGAGATGACGCCGCCAAGGCCGAGGCCGAGGCCAAGAAGAAGGCCGAGGCGGAGAAGAAGTAGGCCCGGGCTCGGTGGGCGCGGTCACCTCTCGCTAACCCTGCCCGTTTACCGAATGGCGCGACCTTCACGGTTAGGACGGTGACGTCCCCGGAGATCGCGTTCCATGTTCAAGCCCGCCCACTTCGTCGCCGCCGCGCGTCTCGCGCTGCTGGTCGGCTCCTTGACCGTGGCGGTGCTGACCCTGGGGCCGTTCCAGGGGCTGGAGCAGGTGTTCGGGCTCAGCGACAAGGCCGCCCACGCGATCGCGTTCGGCGGCCTGCTGGCGATCTCGTTCCTGGCCTTTCCCCGCATGCGCCGCAACGACCTGGCGATCGCCGCCCTGGTGCTGGGCGCGGCGGTCGAGGTCGCCCAGATCATCGCTCACCGCGACGGCAACCTCCCCGACTGGCTGGCCGACGCGGCCGGCATTCTTACGATCTATGGCGCGGGCATGATCGAGACCGTGCGCAAGATGGCTCGCGAGCAAAGCGACCTGACCTTCGTTCAAATCGCCGCCATGGACCGCCGCCGCGGTCGCCGCCGCCAGGCGACGGCGTTCGAGCCGGCGGCGGCGGAACCTTCGTTTGCTGAAATGGGCGACGTGGTCAGCTTCGCCGAACGCGCCGCGCGTCGTTTCCCCGCCCGCTAAGGCGGCGCGTCAGGTGATCCGCTTGACGCTGACCGGGTCGCTGCCCGGGAAGCTTTCTTCCAAGCCTTCGTCCAACAGGGCCTCTTGACGGTTCTCCGACTTGGCGACCTTGGCGGCCAGCTGGTCGTGCTTTTCGCCATCTTGCAGCGGACGCCTGGCCTCGCGGGCGTGCGGCGCATCGATATGCTTGTCCTCGGCCCGGATCTTACCCTCGGCGGCCATGTCGGCCGTCGACGCGGCGGTGCCGTGGGTGAAGTGGCGTTGGTCGTTCCCGTCGGTCTGGTGTCGGGTCATGGCGTGTCTCCCGTGGCTTTTTGCCTCGAATGATAAAACCCGCCGGCTCAGGTTCGGGTTGCACGGCGCCATCCCAATTCGCGGGCCAGTCTCAGCACTTCAATATTTTTCGCGAAGGCCCGGAACCTTCGCCGTAGGCCAGCATTTTAGGCTCAGCTTGGCGGTCAGATCCCCTTCCGCCTCATAGCCGACGGCCCGGGATGCCATTCCTCAAAACGCCAGCCCGGGCCGTTTTGCTGTCTCGACCGGAGCGCCTCAGGCCTCCAGCTCGATGTCCCAGTACAGATAGTCCAGCCAGCTGACGTGCAGCCGCCCCGGCGGGAACCTGCGTCCGCGGTCCTGCAGCTCGTGCATCGATGGCCGCCTGGCGTGGTGGAACGGCTGCATCCCCGCTTCGCGCGGCGTGCGGCCGCCCTTGCTGAGATTGCATGGCGCGCAGGCGGTGACGATGTTCTCCCAGGTGGTCCGGCCACCGCGTGAGCGCGGGATCACATGATCGAAGGTCAGGTCCTCGGGCGAGCCGCAGTATTGGCAGCTGAACGCGTCGCGCAGGAACAGGTTGAAGCGGGTGAAGGCCGGCGGACGGTCCTGCGGGACGTACTGCTTCAGCGACACCACGCTGGGCAGGCGCATCTCGAACGACGGCGAATGGACCACCTGGTCGTAGCTGGCCACGACGTCGACCCGGTCCAGGAACACCGCCTTGATCACCTCCTGCCAGGGCCAGAGAGATAGCGGATAATAGCTGAGCGGCCGAAAATCGGCGTTAAGGACCAGGGCTGGCATGCCCGACGGTGGGCGCGTGAGGACCTGCATCAGATCCCCCCCTCGAAGCGGGCGGCGAAGCGCCCGGAACCCAAGCCCATGGGGCTTCGGCTGATGAAGTACGCGACAGGACTGAAGACGGGCCTCCTTCCTACGCAATTCTGGGAATCGCCATCCATTCCCGAACGCAAGGAAAGCATGGTCCAAGTCGACGACAGAACCAAGACATCTCACTGACGGAACTTAGAAAGGCGCGATCTCGCGACGTTTCACGGCGCCATAGCAGGCCCACAGCAGGTGAGCGGCCACGCCGCGATAGGGTCGCCACAGCTCGGCCCGCTTGTAGGCCTGCTTCTCGGTGGGCCGAACCTCGGCCTTGTCGGCCCAGCGCATGGCCTCCTGCAGGGCGATGTCGCCGCCGGGGAACATGTCCATGCGGCCCTGGGTGAACATCAGATAGACCTCGGCGGTCCAGCGGCCGATGCCGGTGATGGCGGTCAAGGCCGCCACGGCCTCGTCGTCCGATAGCTCCGGAAGAGCATCGAAGTCGCAGGCGCCGGTGACATGGGCCTCGGCGAGAGCGCGCGCGTAGCGGGCCTTGGGGCGCGAGAGACCCAGGGACAGCAGATAGGCCTCCTCATGGCCGATCACGACGTCCGGGGTCATCTCCGGCAGACCGGCCTGGACCCGCGCCCAGATGGCCGCGGCCGAGGCCAGGGACACCTGCTGCTGCACGACCATCTTCAGCAGGCCGGGGAAACCGCCCATGCTCACGCGCCATTCGAACGGCGGCGTGACGGCCTCCATCGCGGCCAGGGCCGGATCGATGGCGGCCAGATGCTTGCGAGCTTCGAGAAGGGCTTCGGCGGTCGGCGGGACGAACATCATTCGCAGGTGGCTTAGCCTGACCCGAATGACAATCCGGTTCTTGCTGAACTATCCGATCGCCGTGATCTCGATCTCGCCGCCGGGCGCGGGCGAGACGTCCCCGACGACCTTACCCAACAGGGCGCGAGCGATGGGCGCAACGTAGGAGACCGAGCCCTGGGCCGGATCGGCCTCGTCCTCGCCGACGATGCGGAAGGTCTGCACGCGGCCGTCCTCACGCTCGAAGGTCACGCGGTCGCCGAACTGCACGACGGTCTTGGCCGGATCGCGCTCCAGCAGTTGGGCGCTCGCCCGGCGCGCTGACCAGTAGCGCAGGTCGCGGGTGGCGCGGGCCATGGCGGTGCGATCGCCGTCGGCCGCGCCACCGGCGCTCTGGGCGGCCGAATAGGCCGCGCGCGCGGACGCCAGCTCGGCCTCGATCTGGGCCAAGCCCTCGGGCGTAACGAGATTGGGATGGGTGGAGACCGGGCGATCGGGCAGATCCGCCGCGAAGGCTTCGCTGTCGCCCTCTTTCGTGAAGGCGACGCTCATAGCCGGAAAATGTCTTGGATCATGGAAGAGGCCTGCGACGCATACGGAGGAAACGGCGTCGGAAGGCTAACGCGTTCTGGTCCAGTTAGCTCCCCATCCGGGAAGGTTCAAGCGGACTGAACGCGGCGGCGGGCGGCTTCCTCTCCCGAAGACGGGAGATCGGACGAGCCAGCCCGCCGAGCACGAGCAATCAGTCCTTACAGCACCACGCCGGCGACAGCGGCGGCGAGGCCCAGGGCGATCACGAGGAAGTAGCCGGCGGCCAAGCGGTCGAAGGCGTTTTCAAAGGCGTTGAGCGTCCGTTGCATGATGATGGTCCCTCTCATTTGTCGCGTCCCAACCCCCAGTGGGTCATTGGCGGCTTCAAGGGCCAAACCAATCTGGACAGTGCTTAGATAGCGCAAATCTAAACGACGTCAAGATCATCTTTACAGCGTTTGGATGAAATTTTAGAAAGGTGTGGTTACAGTGAGGCCCGATGACCACCGCCACCGCCGAATCCCGCCCCTACCATCACGGTGACCTGAGCCGAGCCCTGGTCGACGCCGCGCGCGCGATCCTCGAACGCGAGGGTCCCTCCGCCCTGTCGCTGCGAGCCGTGGCGCGCGAGGCCGGGGTCAGTCCCGCCGCGCCGTACCACCACTTCAAGGACAAGGCCGAACTGCTGGAGGCCGTCGCCCACGAAGGCTGGCACGAGCTGGACGTGGCCCTTTCCACGGCCCGCGCCTCGACGCCGGATGCGCGGGTGCGGATGACCAATCTGGGCGTGGCCTATGTCTGCTTCGCCCGCGACAACCCGGCCCTCTACCGCGTGATGTACGATCGCTCCCGCGACAAGGACGCCTTGCCCGACCAGCTGAAGGACGACGGCGCCTACTGCCAGGTCCGCAACACCATCGACGAGAACGCCGGCGGCTTGGCCACCGAGATCGATCTCGAACTAGCCACCATCGCCGCCTGGTGCGCCGGCCATGGCCTGGCCGAGATGATCGGCTTCAAGCAGTTCGCTCCGCTGAAGGAACTGCTGGGCGGCGAGGAAGCTTTCCTTCGCGCCGTGTTCGAGCACCTGGGCATGTTCGCGAAGTTCACCCCTCCCCAGGACTGAGCCGAACGTGGCCTTCGTCACACGGTTCGCCCCGTCGCCGACGGGCTACTTGCATCGCGGCCACGCCTTCTCGGCTCTCACCGCCTTCCAGACCGCGCGCGAAGCTGCCGGCCGTTTCCTGCTGCGCATCGAGGACATCGACGCCACGCGCTGCCGGCCGGAATACGACGCGGCGGTTGTCGAGGACCTGGTCTGGCTGGGCCTGGAGTGGGAGAAGCCTGTCCGGCGGCAGTCCGAACATCTGACCGACTACCATGCAGCCATCGAGGCCTTGCGCCAGCGCGGCCTGGTTTATCGCTGCTTCAAGACCCGCAAGGAACTTGATATCGGCCGCGCCCCGCACGAGCCTACGGTCCCGTATGTCGGCGCGCCCTTGCCCGCGAACGACGAAGCCGAACGCCTGGCGCGCGGCGAGGCCTTCGCCTGGCGGCTGTCGCTGGCGGCGGCGCGCGAGGCGCTGGGCGGGTTCGAGGCGCTGACTTTTCTGGAGGAAGGCGCCGGCCCCGACGGCGAGACCGGTCTAATCCGGGCGCGGCCCGAGACCGCCGGCGACATCGTGCTGGCCCGCAAGGACGTCGGCGTCGCCTACCATCTGGCCGTGGTCCATGACGACGCGCTGCAGGGCGTCACCCATGTGATCCGAGGCCAGGATCTGTTCGAAGCGGCGCACATCCAGCGCCTGCTGCAGGCCTTGCTGGACCTGCCGACGCCGACCTATCGCCATCACGGGCTGCTGCTGGGCCCAGACGGCAAGCGCTACGCCAAACGCGACAGGGCCGAGACGCTGCGGGAACTACGGTCGAGGGGAATGACGGCTGCCGCGCTCCGGAAAGAGCTCGGCTTCTAAGCGCCGCCAGCCTGCTCAACCAACCGCCCCATCGCCTTCAAGTAAGTCCCGAAAGCCACCCGCCCCGCCTCTGTCAGGCGCACGCGGGTCAAGGGCTTGCGGCCGACGAAGCTCTTGTCGATGGCGACATAGCCCGCCTCTTCCAGCTTGCGCAGGTGGACCGACAGGTTGCCTTGCGTGACCTCCAGCAGCGCCTTCAGCTCGGTGAAGTCGGCGACCTCGGCGCTGGCCAGATAAGCGACGATCCCCAGCCGCACCCGGCCGTGGATGACGTCGTCCAGCCCGCTGATGTCGAACTTGTCCGCCACGATCGTCCTAGGACGCCAACCGTTGGGCCTGGCGCATCATGAAGAAGCCCGGGACCATCATGAAGGCGAAGAGGCCAAAGCTCGCGATCAGCAGATAGACGTCGGCCCGGTCGATCAACATCCCCATGGCCACGCCGCAGATCAGCCAGCCTACCGAGACCAGCGCCATCCACAGCCGCTTGCGCAGCGCGAAGATGACGAACCAGACCGCACCCTGGATCACGAACACCACCGCGGGATGGAACAGCCAGTAGCGGAAGTCGTGATGGCGCGCCGCGGCCGAGGCGAAGACCAGGATCAGGGCCAGATTGGCCACGCCGGCGCCCGAGAAGGCGGCGTTGACGGCCCGGTTGGCGACCCCGACCTGGGGCTTCTTGCGATCGATGATGATCACGATGGTCATCAGGATCAGGAAGATCACCGTCGGCAGCCAGCCCAGCACCATGCTGCCCAGCGGCGGCAGGATCAGCACACCCCTCGCCTGGGCGAAATGGCCCAGGGTCTGGATCCCGTAGATCAGCCCCGCCGCGCCATACAGCGCCCCGCCGGCCACGCCCAGGCCGCCCCGCTCGCCGCCGCCCTCGGCGATGGTCCGCAGGAAGGCCAGGTCGTCCTGGACCGTCTTCAGCTTGTCGTTCATGGGCCCAGCCCCCTTCAACGCCGCATCATGGATGGTCACAGGATTCGGCCCAACAGCGGCGTGCGGCGAAGGACCATGGTCGTTAGCCAGCTCAGAACCACCGCGCCGGCGAACACCGCGCAGCCCTTGGCCAGGCCGCCCCAGCTCTGCGGCAGCAGCATCCAGCCCAGCCAGGCGGTGAACACATAGTGGGTCAGGTACATGCCATAGGCGTTGGCCTGCAGGCTCGTGCCCACCGGACCGGTTTGGCGAACGAAGCGCAGGAAGGTCGCCAGCGCCGCGAACGACAAGGTGGCGCAGGCCAAGGCGAAGCTCACGCCGCCGAACAGTTCGAGGAACAGGCGCGGCGGCGGATTCGGCGAGAAGGCCATGATCATGGCGGCCACGCCGCCGACGATCGGCAGGACCGGCGTCAGGTGCCAGAGCCACCAGCGCTTCGCCAGCTTGCCCTCCGGATCGATGAGGCCTTGGCCGACGCCAGCCGCGCCGACGGCGATCCCGGCCAGGAAGTAGACGAAGTAGTGGCCGACGCGGGCGGTCTGGACCAGGAACGGCCCCACCGTGGTCCAGTGGCCGAAGGGCGTGGTCATCGACAGTGGCAGATAGGTCAGCACGCTGGCGATCACGAGACCCCAGAAGAAGCGGGCAGGCTTACGGTCCGCGCCCCTGGCCAAGCGACCAAGCCCATCCGTCACGCCTGGGAACAAGGCGTACGCCGCCGCGACGATCGCGCCGAACGCCAGCAGCACCCACAGGAACCAGGCCGGGCCGCTGGGCCAGAACGGCAGGTGGGTCCAGGCGTCCGCGAACGCCCCGAAGGATAGCGCGCCGCCCGATTGCAGCCAGGCGGGGAAGTAGGCCAGCGGGGCCAACAGGCCGGCGCCGAGGATGAACGGGATCCCCAGCCTCAGCGCCCTGGTCCCCAGAAAGCCGCCCGCGCCCTTGGCCCGGAGGCCGTCGGCGACGAACAGGCCCGAGATGAAGAACATCAGCGACATGAAGAACATGTCGTTGACCAGCACGAAGATCCCGAACCCACCGAACTTCTGCGGATCCACGACCGGAAAGGCTGTCCACAGGATCGGCGGGGCGTCGAACGCCTTCGGAGGCGGCGCGTACGGGTGATAGGTCAGCACCGCGTGATGGGCGATCACCAGCAGGGTGACAAAGGCGCGCAGGGCGCGCCCTGCGCGCCTTTGTCACCCTGCTGGTGATCGCCCATCACGCGGTGCTGACCTATCACCCGTACGCGCCGCCTCCGAAGGCGTTCGACGCCCCGCCGATCCTGTGGACAGCCTTTCCGGTCGTGGATCCGCAGAAGTTCGGTGGGTTCGGGATCTTCGTGCTGGTCAACGACATGTTCTTCATGTCGCTGATGTTCTTCATCTCGGGCCTGTTCGTCGCCGACGGCCTCCGGGCCAAGGGCGCGGGCGGCTTTCTGGGGACCAGGGCGCTGAGGCTGGGGATCCCGTTCATCCTCGGCGCCGGCCTGTTGGCCCCGCTGGCCTACTTCCCCGCCTGGCTGCAATCGGGCGGCGCGCTATCCTTCGGGGCGTTCGCGGACGCCTGGACCCACCTGCCGTTCTGGCCCAGCGGCCCGGCCTGGTTCCTGTGGGTGCTGCTGGCGTTCGGCGCGATCGTCGCGGCGGCGTACGCCTTGTTCCCAGGCGTGACGGATGGGCTTGGTCGCTTGGCCAGGGGCGCGGACCGTAAGCCTGCCCGCTTCTTCTGGGGTCTCGTGATCGCCAGCGTGCTGACCTATCTGCCACTGTCGATGACCACGCCCTTCGGCCACTGGACCACGGTGGGGCCGTTCCTGGTCCAGACCGCCCGCGTCGGCCACTACTTCGTCTACTTCCTGGCCGGGATCGCCGTCGGCGCGGCTGGCGTCGGCCAAGGCCTCATCGATCCGGAGGGCAAGCTGGCGAAGCGCTGGTGGCTCTGGCACCTGACGCCGGTCCTGCCGATCGTCGGCGGCGTGGCCGCCATGATCATGGCCTTCTCGCCGAATCCGCCGCCGCGCCTGTTCCTCGAACTGTTCGGCGGCGTGAGCTTCGCCTTGGCCTGCGCCACCTTGTCGTTCGCGGCGCTGGCGACCTTCCTGCGCTTCGTTCGCCAAACCGGTCCGGTGGGCACGAGCCTGCAGGCCAACGCCTATGGCATGTACCTGACCCACTATGTGTTCACCGCCTGGCTGGGCTGGATGCTGCTGCCGCAGAGCTGGGGCGGCCTGGCCAAGGGCTGCGCGGTGTTCGCCGGCGCGGTGGTTCTGAGCTGGCTAACGACCATGGTCCTTCGCCGCACGCCGCTGTTGGGCCGAATCCTGTGACCATCCATGATGCGGCGTTGAAGGGGGCTGGGCCCATGAACGACAAGCTGAAGACGGTCCAGGACGACCTGGCCTTCCTGCGGACCATCGCCGAGGGCGGCGGCGAGCGGGGCGGCCTGGGCGTGGCCGGCGGGGCGCTGTATGGCGCGGCGGGGCTGATCTACGGGATCCAGACCCTGGGCCATTTCGCCCAGGCGAGGGGTGTGCTGATCCTGCCGCCGCTGGGCAGCATGGTGCTGGGCTGGCTGCCGACGGTGATCTTCCTGATCCTGATGACCATCGTGATCATCATCGATCGCAAGAAGCCCCAGGTCGGGGTCGCCAACCGGGCCGTCAACGCCGCCTTCTCGGGCGCCGGCGTGGCCAATCTGGCCCTGATCCTGGTCTTCGCCTCGGCCGCGGCGCGCCATCACGACTTCCGCTACTGGCTGTTCCATCCCGCGGTGGTGTTCGTGATCCAGGGTGCGGTCTGGTTCGTCATCTTCGCGCTGCGCAAGCGGCTGTGGATGGCGCTGGTCTCGGTAGGCTGGCTGATCTGCGGCGTGGCCATGGGGATGTTGATCGACCGGGCCGACGTCTATCTGCTGATCGCGAGCTTTGGCCTCTTCGCCTTCATGATGGTCCCGGGCTTCTTCATGATGCGCCAGGCCCAACGGTTGGCGTCCTAGGACGATCGTGGCGGACAAGTTCGACATCAGCGGGCTGGACGACGTCATCCACGGCCGGGTGCGGCTGGGGATCGTCGCTTATCTGGCCAGCGCCGAGGTCGCCGACTTCACCGAGCTGAAGGCGCTGCTGGAGGTCACGCAAGGCAACCTGTCGGTCCACCTGCGCAAGCTGGAAGAGGCGGGCTATGTCGCCATCGACAAGAGCTTCGTCGGCCGCAAGCCCTTGACCCGCGTGCGCCTGACAGAGGCGGGGCGGGTGGCTTTCGGGACTTACTTGAAGGCGATGGGGCGGTTGGTTGAGCAGGCTGGCGGCGCTTAGAAGCCGAGCTCTTTCCGGAGCGCGGCAGCCGTCATTCCCCTCGACCGTAGTTCCCGCAGCGTCTCGGCCCTGTCGCGTTTGGCGTAGCGCTTGCCGTCTGGGCCCAGCAGCAGCCCGTGATGGCGATAGGTCGGCGTCGGCAGGTCCAGCAAGGCCTGCAGCAGGCGCTGGATGTGCGCCGCTTCGAACAGATCCTGGCCTCGGATCACATGGGTGACGCCCTGCAGCGCGTCGTCATGGACCACGGCCAGATGGTAGGCGACGCCGACGTCCTTGCGGGCCAGCACGATGTCGCCGGCGGTCTCGGGCCGCGCCCGGATTAGACCGGTCTCGCCGTCGGGGCCGGCGCCTTCCTCCAGAAAAGTCAGCGCCTCGAACCCGCCCAGCGCCTCGCGCGCCGCCGCCAGCGACAGCCGCCAGGCGAAGGCCTCGCCGCGCGCCAGGCGTTCGGCTTCGTCGTTCGCGGGCAAGGGCGCGCCGACATACGGGACCGTAGGCTCGTGCGGGGCGCGGCCGATATCAAGTTCCTTGCGGGTCTTGAAGCAGCGATAAACCAGGCCGCGCTGGCGCAAGGCCTCGATGGCTGCATGGTAGTCGGTCAGATGTTCGGACTGCCGCCGGACAGGCTTCTCCCACTCCAGGCCCAGCCAGACCAGGTCCTCGACAACCGCCGCGTCGTATTCCGGCCGGCAGCGCGTGGCGTCGATGTCCTCGATGCGCAGCAGGAAACGGCCGGCAGCTTCGCGCGCGGTCTGGAAGGCGGTGAGAGCCGAGAAGGCGTGGCCGCGATGCAAGTAGCCCGTCGGCGACGGGGCGAACCGTGTGACGAAGGCCACGTTCGGCTCAGTCCTGGGGAGGGGTGAACTTCGCGAACATGCCCAGGTGCTCGAACACGGCGCGAAGGAAAGCTTCCTCGCCGCCCAGCAGTTCCTTCAGCGGAGCGAACTGCTTGAAGCCGATCATCTCGGCCAGGCCATGGCCGGCGCACCAGGCGGCGATGGTGGCTAGTTCGAGATCGATCTCGGTGGCCAAGCCGCCGGCGTTCTCGTCGATGGTGTTGCGGACCTGGCAGTAGGCGCCGTCGTCCTTCAGCTGGTCGGGCAAGGCGTCCTTGTCGCGGGAGCGATCGTACATCACGCGGTAGAGGGCCGGGTTGTCGCGGGCGAAGCAGACATAGGCCACGCCCAGATTGGTCATCCGCACCCGCGCATCCGGCGTCGAGGCGCGGGCCGTGGAAAGGGCCACGTCCAGCTCGTGCCAGCCTTCGTGGGCGACGGCCTCCAGCAGTTCGGCCTTGTCCTTGAAGTGGTGGTACGGCGCGGCGGGACTGACCCCGGCCTCGCGCGCCACGGCTCGCAGCGACAGGGCGGAGGGACCCTCGCGTTCGAGGATCGCGCGCGCGGCGTCGACCAGGGCTCGGCTCAGGTCACCGTGATGGTAGGGGCGGGATTCGGCGGTGGCGGTGGTCATCGGGCCTCACTGTAACCACACCTTTCTAAAATTTCATCCAAACGCTGTAAAGATGATCTTGACGTCGTTTAGATTTGCGCTATCTAAGCACTGTCCAGATTGGTTTGGCCCTTGAAGCCGCCAATGACCCACTGGGGGTTGGGACGCGACAAATGAGAGGGACCATCATCATGCAACGGACGCTCAACGCCTTTGAAAACGCCTTCGACCGCTTGGCCGCCGGCTACTTCCTCGTGATCGCCCTGGGCCTCGCCGCCGCTGTCGCCGGCGTGGTGCTGTAAGGACTGATTGCTCGTGCTCGGCGGGCTGGCTCGTCCGATCTCCCGTCTTCGGGAGAGGAAGCCGCCCGCCGCCGCGTTCAGTCCGCTTGAACCTTCCCGGATGGGGAGCTAACTGGACCAGAACGCGTTAGCCTTCCGACGCCGTTTCCTCCGTATGCGTCGCAGGCCTCTTCCATGATCCAAGACATTTTCCGGCTATGAGCGTCGCCTTCACGAAAGAGGGCGACAGCGAAGCCTTCGCGGCGGATCTGCCCGATCGCCCGGTCTCCACCCATCCCAATCTCGTTACGCCCGAGGGCTTGGCCCAGATCGAGGCCGAGCTGGCGTCCGCGCGCGCGGCCTATTCGGCCGCCCAGAGCGCCGGTGGCGCGGCCGACGGCGATCGCACCGCCATGGCCCGCGCCACCCGCGACCTGCGCTACTGGTCAGCGCGCCGGGCGAGCGCCCAACTGCTGGAGCGCGATCCGGCCAAGACCGTCGTGCAGTTCGGCGACCGCGTGACCTTCGAGCGTGAGGACGGCCGCGTGCAGACCTTCCGCATCGTCGGCGAGGACGAGGCCGATCCGGCCCAGGGCTCGGTCTCCTACGTTGCGCCCATCGCTCGCGCCCTGTTGGGTAAGGTCGTCGGGGACGTCTCGCCCGCGCCCGGCGGCGAGATCGAGATCACGGCGATCGGATAGTTCAGCAAGAACCGGATTGTCATTCGGGTCAGGCTAAGCCACCTGCGAATGATGTTCGTCCCGCCGACCGCCGAAGCCCTTCTCGAAGCTCGCAAGCATCTGGCCGCCATCGATCCGGCCCTGGCCGCGATGGAGGCCGTCACGCCGCCGTTCGAATGGCGCGTGAGCATGGGCGGTTTCCCCGGCCTGCTGAAGATGGTCGTGCAGCAGCAGGTGTCCCTGGCCTCGGCCGCGGCCATCTGGGCGCGGGTCCAGGCCGGTCTGCCGGAGATGACCCCGGACGTCGTGATCGGCCATGAGGAGGCCTATCTGCTGTCCCTGGGTCTCTCGCGCCCCAAGGCCCGCTACGCGCGCGCTCTCGCCGAGGCCCATGTCACCGGCGCCTGCGACTTCGATGCTCTTCCGGAGCTATCGGACGACGAGGCCGTGGCGGCCTTGACCGCCATCACCGGCATCGGCCGCTGGACCGCCGAGGTCTATCTGATGTTCACCCAGGGCCGCATGGACATGTTCCCCGGCGGCGACATCGCCCTGCAGGAGGCCATGCGCTGGGCCGACAAGGCCGAGGTTCGGCCCACCGAGAAGCAGGCCTACAAGCGGGCCGAGCTGTGGCGACCCTATCGCGGCGTGGCCGCTCACCTGCTGTGGGCCTGCTATGGCGCCGTGAAACGTCGCGAGATCGCGCCTTTCTAAGTTCCGTCAGTGAGATGTCTTGGTTCTGTCGTCGACTTGGACCATGCTTTCCTTGCGTTCGGGAATGGATGGCGATTCCCAGAATTGCGTAGGAAGGAGGCCCGTCTTCAGTCCTGTCGCGTACTTCATCAGCCGAAGCCCCATGGGCTTGGGTTCCGGGCGCTTCGCCGCCCGCTTCGAGGGGGGGATCTGATGCAGGTCCTCACGCGCCCACCGTCGGGCATGCCAGCCCTGGTCCTTAACGCCGATTTTCGGCCGCTCAGCTATTATCCGCTATCTCTCTGGCCCTGGCAGGAGGTGATCAAGGCGGTGTTCCTGGACCGGGTCGACGTCGTGGCCAGCTACGACCAGGTGGTCCATTCGCCGTCGTTCGAGATGCGCCTGCCCAGCGTGGTGTCGCTGAAGCAGTACGTCCCGCAGGACCGTCCGCCGGCCTTCACCCGCTTCAACCTGTTCCTGCGCGACGCGTTCAGCTGCCAATACTGCGGCTCGCCCGAGGACCTGACCTTCGATCATGTGATCCCGCGCTCACGCGGTGGCCGGACCACCTGGGAGAACATCGTCACCGCCTGCGCGCCATGCAATCTCAGCAAGGGCGGCCGCACGCCGCGCGAAGCGGGGATGCAGCCGTTCCACCACGCCAGGCGGCCATCGATGCACGAGCTGCAGGACCGCGGACGCAGGTTCCCGCCGGGGCGGCTGCACGTCAGCTGGCTGGACTATCTGTACTGGGACATCGAGCTGGAGGCCTGAGGCGCTCCGGTCGAGACAGCAAAACGGCCCGGGCTGGCGTTTTGAGGAATGGCATCCCGGGCCGTCGGCTATGAGGCGGAAGGGGATCTGACCGCCAAGCTGAGCCTAAAATGCTGGCCTACGGCGAAGGTTCCGGGCCTTCGCGAAAAATATTGAAGTGCTGAGACTGGCCCGCGAATTGGGATGGCGCCGTGCAACCCGAACCTGAGCCGGCGGGTTTTATCATTCGAGGCAAAAAGCCACGGGAGACACGCCATGACCCGACACCAGACCGACGGGAACGACCAACGCCACTTCACCCACGGCACCGCCGCGTCGACGGCCGACATGGCCGCCGAGGGTAAGATCCGGGCCGAGGACAAGCATATCGATGCGCCGCACGCCCGCGAGGCCAGGCGTCCGCTGCAAGATGGCGAAAAGCACGACCAGCTGGCCGCCAAGGTCGCCAAGTCGGAGAACCGTCAAGAGGCCCTGTTGGACGAAGGCTTGGAAGAAAGCTTCCCGGGCAGCGACCCGGTCAGCGTCAAGCGGATCACCTGACGCGCCGCCTTAGCGGGCGGGGAAACGACGCGCGGCGCGTTCGGCGAAGCTGACCACGTCGCCCATTTCAGCAAACGAAGGTTCCGCCGCCGCCGGCTCGAACGCCGTCGCCTGGCGGCGGCGACCGCGGCGGCGGTCCATGGCGGCGATTTGAACGAAGGTCAGGTCGCTTTGCTCGCGAGCCATCTTGCGCACGGTCTCGATCATGCCCGCGCCATAGATCGTAAGAATGCCGGCCGCGTCGGCCAGCCAGTCGGGGAGGTTGCCGTCGCGGTGAGCGATGATCTGGGCGACCTCGACCGCCGCGCCCAGCACCAGGGCGGCGATCGCCAGGTCGTTGCGGCGCATGCGGGGAAAGGCCAGGAACGAGATCGCCAGCAGGCCGCCGAACGCGATCGCGTGGGCGGCCTTGTCGCTGAGCCCGAACACCTGCTCCAGCCCCTGGAACGGCCCCAGGGTCAGCACCGCCACGGTCAAGGAGCCGACCAGCAGCGCGAGACGCGCGGCGGCGACGAAGTGGGCGGGCTTGAACATGGAACGCGATCTCCGGGGACGTCACCGTCCTAACCGTGAAGGTCGCGCCATTCGGTAAACGGGCAGGGTTAGCGAGAGGTGACCGCGCCCACCGAGCCCGGGCCTACTTCTTCTCCGCCTCGGCCTTCTTCTTGGCCTCGGCCTCGGCCTTGGCGGCGTCATCTCGAACCTTCTTCCAGGCCTGGAACACTTCCAGATAGGGTTGGCGGCGCAGGATCTTCGAGGCGGGGTCGACGATTACCGGGACAGTGTCGCCAACGGTCACGCGACCAGTTCCATCGGCCATTGGTATGGTGACGACCTTGTCGCCGACCTTGACCTCGATCGGCATCGGGAACGGCTTGTCCTTCGGGGTCTTCCAGCGCAGCGCCAGATCGCCGCCCTCGCGGGTCTCGATCAGCTCGGGCTGCGGAGCCTCGTACAGATAGACGTCGAAGAACCAGCCATAGTCCTTGCCGGTCACCTGATTGACGATCTTGATGAAGTCCTTGGTCCCCAGGTAGCGGGTGGTGAAGTTGCCGGGCTTGGGGTCGTCGCGGCCGTAGACGGCGATGCGGGTGATCTTGAAGAACGCCCCGTCGCCGATCAGCGTCCGCAGGGTGTGCAGGACGTTGGCGGCCTTGAAATAGATGTCGTTCCCCGGCCCGCGGTCGCCATTGTAGACATCGTCTTCCTTGAGCTGCTTGCCCGAGACGATCGGAAACCGGTTCTTGGTGTCGACCCGCATCTGGTTCAGGCGCGCCATGTACTCCATGTCGCCGTGCAGCCACTGCGACATCAGCGGCTGCATGTAGCTGCCGTAACCCTCGTGCAGCCACATGTCGTCATTGTCGGTGTTGGTCAGCTGGTTGCCGAACCACTCGTGGGCGAACTCGTGCTGCAGCAGCCAGTCGAAGCCGTAGGCCTCCTTGGCGTACTTGTTGCCGTAGGCGCTGATGGTCTGGTGCTCCATGCCCAGGTGCGGGGTCTCGACCACGCCCATCTTCTCGTCGCGGAACGGGTAGGGGCCGATCATCTGCTCGTAGAAGTCCAGCATCGGTGCGAACTCGGCGAACAGGCCCTTGGCCTTTTCCGCGTTGCCCTTCAGGTACCAGAACGACATCGGAAAGCTGTCGCCGAAGCGGCTCTTATAAGGGGCGGTCAGTTCCTCGTAGGGGCCGACGTCCAGGGCGATGGCGTAGGTGTTGGGGTTCTTGGCCCGCCAGTTGTAGGTGCGCCAGCCGTCCTTCTCGGTCATGCCCAGGAACACGCCGTTGGCGGGTGCGACCAGTGGGGCAGGAACGGTGATGTGCAGGTCGACCAGCTTCGGCTCGCCGGTCGGATAGTCGATGCAGGGCCAGAAGATGTCGCAGCCGTCGCCCTGGACGGCGGTGGCGATCCACGGCTGGCCGGTCTCGGTCTTGCTCCAGACGAAGCCGCCGTCCCACGGCGCGCGCTTGGCCTCCAGCGGCGCGCCGTCATAGGCCACGACCACGGTGACCTGCCGGCCCTTGGTGATCTTCTTCGGCAGGGTGATCGTCATCCGGCCTTCGGGATTGCTCCAGGCCGAGGGCTTCAGCGCCTTGCCGTCGACCGTCAGCGTGCGGATCGCGAAAACGCGGTCGAAGTCCAGCACCAGTTTGTCCAGCGGGGTCTTGGCCGTGAAGGTCAGGGTCGCTTCGCCCTCGATCGCCTTCTTGTCGGGCAGAATCTTGAACTTCAGGTCGGCGTGGTCGAAGCCCAGCGCCTGCTGCTCGGCGGGCATCGGGCCGCCGGTGCTGAGGGACAACTCGCTGGTCTTCAGGAGCTCAGCGGCTTGAGCGGCGGCCAAGCCGCTCGTGGAGAGGGCGAGCAGCGACGCCGCGCAGGCGGCGAGGGTACGGAACGACAAGGAGCGACTCCCCAACACGAAGATCTTGTTGGGGCGTATCGGTAGGCCGGCGCGGGACGGCCGCCAAGCTCTAGGTCTAGATCTTCTCGCTGATCTTGATGGCCGCGCGGCAACCGGCCTGGATCACGGCGGTCAGCAGCGGATAGCCGGTCGCCTCATGGGCGCCTTCCTCGATGGCGAGGTCGCGATGGGCCAACTCGTCGTCGCGGAACTGGGTCAGCTCGGCAGCCAGGGCCGGATCGCGATCCTTCAGTTCCTCGATCTGGCC
>Ga0102591_1002666_pt1 | contig 18483 bp, 18 predicted proteins | sample AraplaCol_mCL_r2_2_FD_76860 | JGI IMG/M metagenome (GOLD analysis project Ga0102591, IMG submission 76860) | Arabidopsis root microbial communities from North Carolina, USA - plate scrape MF_Col_mCL_r2 (SPADES assembly) (version 2) | ecosystem: Host-associated > Plants > Roots > Endosphere... | reverse complement strand
CAGCCATTCCCGGAACGGCGCGCGTGCACGATTGATCGCGTCGATGTCGGCGTCGCGCAGCAGGCGGTGTTCGCGGAAGTCGACCGCGATCATCTCGCCGGGCGCGAGGCGGCCCTTGGCGACGATGCGCGACGAGGGGACATCCCAGAGACCGGCTTCGGAGGCGACGATGAGGTGGTTGTCGTCGGACAGCGCCCAGCGCGCCGGCCGCAGGCCGTTGCGATCGAGCGTGCACGCGGCGTAGCGACCGTCGCACATGACAAGGCCCGCCGGGCCGTCCCACGGCTCGCTGTGCAGCGCGTAGTACTCGTAGAACGCGGAGAGATCCTCGTCGATGTCTTCGCGCGCGGCATAGGCCGGCGGCACGAGCACGCGCATGGCGGTGAGCAGGTCCATGCCGCCCATCAGCAGCACTTCGAGCGCGTTGTCGAGGCTTTCGGAATCCGAACCCTTCTGCCGCACGAGCGGGCCGATGTCGGAAAGATCGACGAGTCCGGAGCGCATGACCGACGTGCGCGCCTGCATCCAGCGCCGGTTCGCGCGAATGGTGTTGATCTCGCCGTTGTGCGCGAGGAGGCGGAACGGCTGCGCGAGGCGCCATTGCGGCGACGTGTTCGTGGAGAAACGCTGGTGGAAGACGACGGCGTCGGCCACCAGCGCGGGATGCCTGAGATCGGGATACACGTCGCGCAGGTGGCCCGGTGCCGCCATCGCCTTGTAACCGATGACCTCGCCCGAGAGCGACACCACGTAGAAGTGGTTGTCGTCCGCCAGCGCGAGCTCGGCGCGGCGGCGCGCGCGGAACAGCGCGGCCTCGAAGGCGGCGGGCGCGAGGCCATTGGGCGCGTCGACGAACACCTGTCGGACGCGCGGCATCGACGCGGCGGCGAGCGGGCCGCACGCGGACGCGTCGACAGCGACGTCGCGCCAGCCCGCGATCGTGAGATTCACTTTCGCCAGCTCATCTTCCAGCACGCGGGCCGCGGAGTCGTCGCCGGCCGGATCGAGGAACACGAGGCCGCTGGCGAAATGCGTGGCGAGCGGAATGCCCGAGTCGCTCGCGAGCGCGCGCAGCCATTCGACCGGGCGGCGCACGAGAACGCCGCAACCGTCGCCGCTGACGCCATCGGCGTTGACGCCGCCACGATGCGAGAGTTTCGCGAGCGCGGCGAACGCGGTGTCGACCAGCGCGGCGCTGGCGTGGCCATCGATCTGCGCGACGATGCCGAAGCCGCAGCTGTCGTGTTCGAACGCCTCGTCGTAGAGGCGCGGAGTGCCTTGCTTCACCGTCCGCCTCCTGGGGCATGGGTCGTGCTGGGTAAACGCGTGCACACGTGGCCCCGCGACCTGGAACGGTCGACACTCACGTGCACGCTAAGGACATGCGCCCCACTTTAGACATATTTGCCGCGCTGCGTCAAAGCCTTCTGGACGTCCAAACGAAATGCAAACGAAAATCCGATGGCCGGCGCCGCGACCATGCGGTCGCGCATGCGCGGCGGAAAAATCGTTTCATCCGAAACCGTGTCGGTATCGTGCTGGCGCCGTCGGGGCCGGCGCGCGTCGCAGGCCGCGCCACGCCTGCGTCTGGCGAATCAGTGATAATCGGACCATGCGCCTAAACGTCCCGCTCGCCGCCACCCTCGCCGCCCTCCTGTCGCTCGCCCCCCTCCCGCCGGCCCATGCCGCGCAGGACGGCAAGACCCGGGCGGAACAGGACGATGCCCGCCGGAAGCTCGAGGGGGTGCGCAAGGACATCGACGCCCTCACCCGAGAGCAGCGGGAGACCGCCAACAGCCGCGACAGCGCCAATGCCGCACTGGCGAAGCAGGCGGAACAGGTCGCGTCGGCCGCCCGCTCGGTCAGGGAGGCCGAAGGCGAGCTCGCACAGCGTCGCCACGACCTGGAGCAGCTGAACGCGCAGCGCGCCAGCATCCAGGCGGGGCTGGACACCCAGAAGGGGGCCCTCGGCGACCTGCTGCGCGCCACCTACACCCTCGGACGCGGGTCGGACCTCCAGCTGCTGCTGGGGGACGAGGACGTGAACCGCATTTCCCGTGCCCTCGCCTACTCCCGCTACTTCCAGGAGAACCGGGTCGAGCGCATCCGCGCGCTGCTTGCGGATCTTTCGCGGCTGCAGGAGGTCGAAACCGCGATCACGGCCGAACAGCAGAAGCTCGAGGCCACCCGGACCGAACGAGAGCAACGCGCGGCCGAGCTGGAGAAGCAGCGCCTCGCGCAGCAGAAGCTCGCCGCCGAGGCCGACTCGAAATACAAGGACCAGGCCCAGCGCATGGCCGCCCTGAAACAGAACGAGCAGGACATGAACGCCCTCGTCGCGCGCCTGCAGAAGGTGATCGACGAGGCGGCGAAAGCCGCCGAAGCGCCCCCGCCGGCCAAGGGCGCGCCGAGCGCGCCGGTGGGCAACCTGCGCGGCAACCTGCCTTGGCCGGCCAACGGCCCCGTGCACGCCTACGGCAACGGCGTGATCATCGTCGCCCCGCGCGGTAGCGAGGTGAAGGCCGTGGCGCGCGGGCGCGTGGTGTTCGCCAGCTTCCTGCGCGGTTACGGCATGATGATCATCGTCAACCACGGCAATGGTTTCATGAGCATGTACGGCAACAACGAAACGCTGCTGCACGGCGTGGGCGACACGGTGGAGGCCGGCGAATCCGTCGGTACCGCGGCGGCGCCCGCCGGCGACAACGGCGCTTACTTCGAGCTGCGTCAGGGTGGCAAGCCCATCGACGCGCGCGCATGGCTCGGCAAACGGCATTGATCATGGAGAACGGCATGCGCCAGCACCCCCTTCGCCTCGCGCTCGCGATCGCCCTCGGCGCGCTGGCCATTCCCGCCAGCCAGGCCCAGGAGGCGAAGCCGGTGCGCCAGCCCGACGCGCCCGCCGCCTCCTCGACCACGGCCGCCGCGGTCGTGCAGAAGGCCGACGACGCGGTGAGCCTCGACGACGTCCGCAATTTCACGCGGGTCTACCATATCGTCCAGCAGGCGTACGTCGAGAAGCTCGACAACAAGAAGATCATGAACGCCGCGATCGGCGGCATGCTGCAGAACCTCGATCCGCACAGCGAGTACCTCGACAAGGAGGGCCTCGACGAGCTCGACGAGGACACCACCGGCCAGTACGGCGGCCTCGGCATCGAGGTGCTCCAGGTCGACGGCATGCTGAAGATCGTCGCGCCCATCGACGACACCCCCGCCTCCCGCGCCGGCATCAAACCGGGCGACACGATCCTCAAGGTCGACGGCATGGTGGTCGACAGCCAGAACATCGACGACGCCTTCAAGAAGCTGCGCGGCGAGCCGGGCAGCAAGATCACGCTCACCATCCTCCACGAGAAGTCGGACAAGCCTATCGACATGCCGCTGGTGCGCGAGCGCATCGCGGTGACGAGCGTGAAGGTTCGCGCCCTCGATCCGGGCTATGTCTACATCCGCCTCAGCCAGTTCCAGGAAGACACCTCGACGGACCTCGACAAGAAGCTCGCCGACTACATCAAGAAAAACGGCGCACCCAAGGGTGCCGTGCTCGACCTCCGCTCCAACCCCGGCGGTCTGCTGACCACGGCGGTCGGCGTGGCCGACACTTTCCTCGACGGCGGCACGATCGTCACGACGAAGGGCCGCCTGCCCGACGCCAATCTGCATTTCGACGCGCATCCGGGCGATCTGCTCAAGGGTGCTCCCATCGTGATCCTGGCGGACAACGGTACCGCGTCCGCCGCGGAGATCGTCTCGGGCGCACTGAAGGACAATCACCGCGCGCTGATCATGGGGCGGCGCACGTTCGGCAAGGGCGTCGTGCAGACCGTGATTCCGCTCGACGACACGCACGCCGTGAAGATCACGGCGGCGCGCTACTACACGCCGAACGGCACCTCGATCCAGGCCGAGGGCATCAAACCGGACATCGCGCTCGCCGAGCTGTCGGTCAACAAGCCCGATTCGGCGCCGCAGTTGATCGGTTCGGAAGCCGACCTGTCGAATCATCAGGTCAAAGAGGAGGCCTCGGCGGACGACAAGGCGACCGACGACGACGGCAAGCTGGCGCTCGAAGACTACGCGCTGTCGCAGGCGCTCAACGTGCTCAAGGGCCTGGCGCTGAACCGGCAGGCGAATCCGGCGCGCTGATCGCTACCAGATCTTCCACCACGGCCGCGTCGCCTTCTCCACGGCGGCGCGGGCTTTTCGCGGCAGATCGGGATCGACGGGCGGCGTGGCGGTCGCTTCCACGAGCGACCACCCATCGCACGTGCCGACGCCGTAGGCCGACGCGGGAAGCCCGGCATGGAACGTGGTCACGCTCTGCGCCAGTTCGATCGGTATCGAGTAGTAATGATCGATGTCGTCGTCTTCGGCGTCCGCCGCGTCCTGCATGGATTCGATCCGCGCATAGATGGCGTCGAACGCCGGCGGAAGGCTGCCGATGGCGGCGAGCTGGCGAGTGTCCTCGCCACCGTCGTGCTCGGCGCGCCAGTTGCGCAGGCCGTTCATGTAGCACGCGGCCGAACTGACCATCACGTGGTCGTCGTACTCGCAGGTCACCACCGTGCAACCTCGCGACAGCCGGCGCACGGCGTCCTCGGCGATCAGCGGCGTGGCGAAACGCGACACCACGACGAACCATCCGCTGGGCAGCGCGAGGGAAAAACCGCGACGCGGATGCATCGCCACCTGGCCGTTGCGCACGAGCTCGAGTTCGGCCAGCACGACGTCCGCGCTCTTTCCGTTGACCGCGAGCCAGCCGATGGATGTGCCCACGACGCTACTCCGCGGGCGCCGGCTTGAGCAGGAACCGCACGGCGAGCAGTCCCACCTCGTAGAGGAGACACATGGGGACCGCGAGCATCACCATCGACAGCAGGTCGGGCGGCGTGATGAACGCCGCGATGGCGAACGCGCCGACGATCGCATAGCCACGCGCCTTGCTCAGCTTTTCGGCATCCACGACCCCGATGGCCGCCAGGATCACGACGGCCACGGGCACCTCGAAGCAAAGGCCGAAGGCGAAGAACATCAGCATCACGAAATCGAGGTAATGCGTGATGTCCGTCATCATCGCCACGCCTTCGGGCGTCACGGCGTTGAGGAACTTGAACGCGGCGGGCAGCACGATGAAGTACGCGAACGCGCAGCCCGAATAGAAGAGCACGAGCGACGCCACCAGCAGCGGCCGCGCCAGCCGCTTCTCGTGGCGGTAAAGCCCCGGGCTGACGAACGACCAGAGCTGGTACAGGATCATCGGCATGCTGATGAACAACGCGACGAAGAAGGCGAGCTTCAGCGGCGTGACGAACGGACTCGCCACCTCTGTCGCGATCAGGTGCGCACCCTGCGGCATCCGCTCGACCAGGGGTTTGGCGAGTTCCGCGTAGAGGGTGTTCGCGATGGGCACGAGGGCCAGCAACACGAGCAGCAGCACCACGATGGCTCGCATCAGCCGCGAGCGGAGTTCCATCAGGTGGGAGAACAGACCCTCTTCGACCACGTCCTCCGGCGACGGGTCGGGTTCACGTGCGGTCATGCGATTCCGTTCCCGACGGCGTCTGGCCGTCGCGGTTCAAGGGCAGCATGTCGACCGCCGGATCCGGCTGGCGGGCGTCGGCATGGGCCGTCTGGGTCTGGGTGAGGGTCTCGCGAACGCTGTCGCCCGCGGAGCGTAGCTGCGACTCGGCGTCGCGCATGCCGGCACCGACGTTGCGGAAATCCTCGCGGACGGTGTCGTGCGCGGCACGGGCGTTGTCGGCGGTCTCGCGCAGCGTGCGCTTGATCTCTTCGGCGTGGATCTCACGCTCGACCTCGGCCTTCACGCTGTCCCAGCCGTTGCGCACGCGGCGCAGGAGGGCGCCCGCCGTGCGGGCGGCGTGCGGCAGGCGCTCGGGCCCGAGGACGATGAGCGCCACCACCGCCAGGAGCAGCAGTTTGCCGATGCTGATGTCGATCATGACGCGGGCCGATCAGGGGGTGCGGTCGCGCGGCTCGCTGGACTCGCTGTGCACCGGCGGCACCTGGCTCGCTGGCGGCGGGTCGGCGCGCAGCTTTTCGTCGCCCTGACGGGCCTGGCGCGTTTCTTCGTCGCCGTCCATGCCCTTCTTGAAGTCGCGCATGGCGCCGCCCAGATCCGAGCCGATGTTACGCAGCTTCTTCGTGCCGAAGATAAGGACGACGACGAGGAGCAGCAGGACGATGTGGGTAATGCTCATGGAAACCTCGGGGGCCCGGATCGGGCGCCATTGGGACAGGGACTACTTCTGAGTGTACTCCTCCAGTTTATCCCTGAACTCGACCACTTCGCTTGGAACATTCGTGACACCGCCCTCGAAAATGCGACGGGCCGTGATTCCGGGGCCGTAGATCGCCTCGTTGGCATCGTCGTCGATGCTGAAATGGGTGCCGTCGAGTGCCACGCCCGCGAACAGGCCCTTCGAGCGCGAGTAGGTGTAGATCTCGGCCTTCATCTGGCCGTCGGTCGCCGCCGTGGCGGAGCGACCGACCGGGCCGGCCGCGGCGGACGCGTTGGCGCCCATGGTGAACTTGCCGTTGATGATGCCGTCGACGCCGCGGTCGGTCCGGAAGATCAGGATGATGTCGGTCGACGAGATGCCGGCCTGGAAGCCGACGCCCGCGCCCGCCATCGAGATGAAGTTCGGGTTCGACCAGGTGCCGTCGGCCGTCCGGCGTGAGATCAGGCCCTCGCCCTTCTGGCCCGAAAAGACGAAGCCGCCCTTGATCGTCGCGGGCATGACCGCGATGGCCCTGGCGTTCTTGAGAAGATCGGACGGAATCGACTTGTCCGGCGCGTCGTTGATCATCTCGTCGAGGACCTCGACGGCGTTCCTCGCCTGCTTTCTCGGCGGATCGGCCGCCTGCACGGCCATGGTGGGCACGAGGGCGAGAAGGCCGAAGGCGATCAGCGAAAACAGGCGTGGGGACATCGGAGGCTCCTTTCGTACGCGGGAGGGCACCGGCTGCGGCAATCCATGCGAGCCCCGCATCCGTCGCCGTATGGCAGACTGCTGCGATCCCCGCGAGCGCCGTACGCCGATGCCAGGTTCAACGAACTATACCGGCCTTGCCGGTTATTCCCACGACATCCCGCCCAGGATCGGGGTACTGCTGGTTAACCTCGGTACACCTGAGGCACCCACGGCCGCGGCCGTCCGGCCGTACCTCGCGCAGTTCCTCGGCGATCCGCGTGTCATCGAATACCCGCGCCTGCTCTGGCTGGCGATCCTGCACGGCGTGATCCTGCGCGTGCGACCCAAGCGATCCGCGCATGCCTATGCCCGGATCTGGACGGCCGAAGGCTCGCCGTTGCGCACCGGCAGCGAAGCGCTCGCCGCCGCGTTGCAGGCCGAGCTGTCCGCCCGCGCGCCCGGTCCGGTCCGCGTGGCGCTGGCCATGCGCTACGGCAAGCCCGACGTCGCCGGCAGGATCGCCGAACTGCAACGGGACGGCGTCCGCCGCCTGATCGTGTTGCCGCTCTATCCGCAGTACTCGGGGACCTCCACCGGTAGCGTCTTCGACGCCGTCGCGGACACGATCAAAGGCCTGCGCTGGCCGCCGGAGCTGCGCCAGATCAACGATTACCACGCCGAGCCAGGCTACATCGCGGCGCTGGCGGCGAGCGTGCGGGCGCATTGGGCCACGCAAGGGCGCGGCGAAAAGCTGCTCATGAGCTTTCACGGCATCCCGGAGCGCTACCTTCGCGCCGGCGATCCCTATTTTTGCCAGTGCCACGCCACCGCGCGACTGCTGCGCGAGGCCCTCGGCGTCACCGAGGACGAGGCTCCGATCAGTTTCCAGTCGCGCGTGGGCCGTGAGCGCTGGCTGCACCCGTACACCGACGAGACGGTGAAGGCCTTCGGCAAGCAAGGCCTCAAGCGCATCGACGTGATCAGCCCCGGATTCGCCGTGGACTGCCTCGAAACGCTCGAGGAAATCGCGATGCAGAACGCGGAGTTCTTCCGCGAGGCCGGCGGCGAGACGCTGAGCTACGTCCCATGCCTCAACGCCGCGCCCGCGCACGTGGCCGCCCTCGCGGACCTGGTGTGGCGGCACGGCCAGGGCTGGCCCGAATTCTCGGCGGACTTCGACCCCGCGGCCGCGGCCGTGCGCCAGGCCGCGGCCCGCGAGCGGGCCCGCGCGGTGCGCAGCGATGCGTGAGCTGAAGATCGCCATCCCGGGCCTCGAACTCGCCGGGCTCAGCTGGGGCGAGCCCGACGCCCAGCCCCTGATCCTGCTGCACGGCTGGCTCGACAACGCGGCGAGTTTCGCCCTGCTGGCACCGCGACTGGCCGATCGCTTCCACGTGATCGCGCTCGACCTGCCCGGTCACGGGCATGCCGGCCACCTGCCCGAAGGCACGATCTACCAGCATGTGGATTATGCGCGCGCGGTACTCGCCGCCGCGGATGCGCTCGCCTTGCCGCGTTTTCATCTCCTGGGCCATTCGCTCGGTGCCGGCGTCGCGACGATGGTCGCGGTGGCCGCACCGGAACGCATCCGCGCCCTGGCGCTCATCGAAGGTCTGGGTCCGCTTGGCGACGACGGCTCGCGCACGCTCGACCGCTTTCGCGAGGCCATGGCGTCACGCGCCGAAGGCAACCGGCCCCTGCGTGTGTTTCCCACCATCGACGATGCGGCGCGTGCGCGCGCACTGGCCAGCGGCCTCGATGCCACCCTCGCGCGGCATATCGTCGAACGAGGGCTGCGCGAGGTCGAGGGCGGCTACAGCTGGCGCAGCGACCCGCGCCTCTCGCGCCCGACGGCCATCCGTCTCGCCGAGACGCAGATCATGTCGCTGCTGCTGGGGCTCGCCGCCCCCACGTCGCTGCTGCTGGCGCGCCCCCACCCGCCCTACCTGGAGCCCGAGGCCCTGCAGATCCGCATCGATTGCGTCGACGACATCCGTGTCACGCACATGGACGGCGGCCACCACCTTCACCTCGAACATCCGGAAGCGGTAGCGAACTGGCTTCACGCCGCCTTGTAGCGACGGCCCCGGCCGCGAGCGGTCAGGCGAATGGCTTCGCGCCCAGGTGCCCTGGGCTCAGGCTACCGGGTCGAAGCGGAAACCGGTCTGGATGACCGGGTCGACAAGCCAGTGGTCGGCGAGAAGAAACGCGAACAACCCCATCAGGTACACGATGGAGTAGTTGAACGTCTTCATCGCGAAGAGCTCGTCCGGCGGATTGAGCAGGCGGATCGCGTACCAGAGGAAGCCCGCGCCCAGGACGACCGCGCCGAAGAGGTAGATCAGGCCGCTCATGCCCGTGAAGAACGGCAGGAGGGTCACGACGAAGAGCAGGATCGTATAGAACAGGATGTGCCAGCGGGTGTACGTGACGCCATGGGTCACCGGCAGCATCGGTACCTGCGCGCGCGAGTAATCGTCGACGCGGAAGATCGCCAGCGCCCAGAAGTGCGGCGGTGTCCAGACGAAGATGATCAGCAGCAGTTGCAGCGCGTAGGGGTGCAGCGAGTCGGTGACCGCGGTCCAGCCGAGCATCGGCGGCGCGGCGCCGGCGATGCCGCCGATCACGATGTTCTGCGGCGTGGCGCGCTTGAGGTAGGCGGTGTAGATCACCGCGTAGCCGATCAGGGAACAGAACGTCAGCACGGCGGTGAGCATGTTCACCAGGAACACGAGCACGAGCATCGACACGATGCCGAGGCTCATTGCGAAGACGAACACCTGCATCGACGTGAGCTGCCCCGTCGCCAGCGGACGGTGCGACGTGCGTGCCATCACCTTGTCGATGCGCTGGTCGATGAGGTGGTTGAACGCCGCGGCCGATGCCGACGCGAGCCAGATGCCCAGCGTGCCGAAGACCGCCGCGTGCCAGGTGGGCAGGATGCGCTGGCCGTCCTGGTCCACGGCGAGGAACATGCCGATGACCGCGCAGAAGACCAGCAGCGCGACGACGCGCGGCTTGGTCAGTTCGAGATATTGACCGACGGTACTCACGGTGACTCCGGGGCGGGCAGGCGCTGCGTGCTTGCCAGGGCCGCCAGCAGTGTGAAGAGCAGGAGGGCGGCGACGCCATTGTGCGCCGTGGCGACGGGCAGCGGCAGGCCGAGATGCACGTTGCCGACGCCGAGCAGCACCTGCGCGACGAGAACGACCGCGACGGCGACGCCCACCTTTCGCAGGCCGGCGCGGGCCAGCCGGTGCGAGAGCCAGCCGAGATAGCAGAACGTGACCAGCGCGCCGATGCGATGGGCGATCTGGATCGCGCTGCGCGCCGCCATGTCGAGCACGCCGCCTTCGTAGTTGACGCCGATGCCCCGCCACAGCACGAACGCCTGCGGAAAGTCGGTCTGCGGCCACCACTGGCCGAGGCATTTCGGGAAGTCCGTGCCGCAGGCGAGCGCGGCGTAGTTCGAGCTGGTCCATCCGCCGAGCGCGATCTGGCAGACGAGCACGGCGATGCCGACGGCGACGGGCGTGCGCAGCGCGGCGAACCGATCGTCGACGGAACCGACGCGCCACCAGCGCAGCGCGGCCCACGCGAGCAGACCGAACGTCGCGAGCCCGCCCAGCAGATGCCCCATCACCACGATGGGCTTGAGCAGCAACGTGACGGTCCACATGCCCAGCATCGCCTGGAAGATGATGACCGCCAGCGCGACGACACCGATCTTCCACGCACCGGGACGATCGAGCGTCGCCGCGGCGACCAGCGGCAACGCGATGGCGAGCGCGGACAGCAACGACGAGAAAACATGCTCGCCGCGCATGTACATCACGACCCCGACGGCGGCGAATACCGCCGCGGCGATCACCGCGACCGTCGCGAAGCGGCGGCGCCATGCGGCGATCAGGGCGATGGCGAGCACCATCACGCCGAGGCTGCCGGCGAGGAAACGATGGACCTGCTCGCGCCACGCCTTGTGCGTCTCGTAGGGGCGATCGGGGAAGGCCTCGTTCGCACGGGCGATGTCCTGCGCATGGCCCGGCCAGGTGGCCTTGCCGTAGCAGGTGGGCCAGTCGGGGCACGAGAGTCCCGCGTTGGACAGGCGCACGAACGCACCGAACATCACGACGCAGAACGCGAACAGCGCGGCGAGCAGCGCGAGGGTGCGAAGCGTCTTCACGGCACGCGGCGACATCAGCGGATCACCTTCTGCAGATCCTTGCGGAGGCCGTTGGGGTCGAACCCCGCCGGGTACCACGCGAGCGCGGTGGCGTTGGATTCGACGAGCACGGCGGCGACGCTGTCCGGCCCGGTCGGACGGAACGCGTCGAAGGCGTTGGCGGGATCGGTGCCGACCTTGTAATCGCGCATGACCGTGGCGGCATCGGTCGCCGTCGGTTCCGGACCGATGTAGAGCAGCCGCAGACGGTCGGCGTTGCGGTTGAGCACGATGCGCGCGTTGCGCATGAGGGCGAGCGTCTTCACGCATTCGGCCGCGCAGCCGGGACCCGGCAGCGCCACCAGCGTGAGGCGCGGCTCGCTGTCTCGCCATGCCCAGGGCTTTCCGTCGACATCCACGCGCACGTCGGCGAGGCTGCGCTGCGGCACGATCGGCTGGCCGTTACCCTTGCCCTGCGGCTGCCATCCCGACAACGTCAGCAGCCCGGCCGCGACAATGGGCGCGAGGAACACCAGCATGATCAGCACCAGCTTCAGCCGGCCGGTGCGCGAGGGAGTGGATCGGACGTTCGGATCGGTCATGGTTTCTCGGGCCGCTTCTCAGGGACACTCTGATCAATTATCGCAAACGCCATGACGTCAGGAAGGGTCGCCAATGTGGCTGCGTCGCGCCGGGAAGGGTTATTCCCTTCTCAAGCGGCGCGGGCACGCTGGCGGCCCTTCCTGACGTCACCCTATCTATCTGATTCTTTTTCGTGAGGGCCGGGTCTGTCTGTTCGCAGGGCTTCGGTCCGTCGTCTCGACAGACGTCCAGTCTGCCTTCGCCGGCGGCCCTGTGCCCTGCGAACAGACAGATCCGGTGGCGTTTGCGAGAATTGATCAGAGTGTCCCTAGATCATCGCCCATCCGCGTCTCGCACCGCGAGACTTCAGAACGGCTTGGCCACGACGAGGTACACGATCGCGAACAGGACCAGCACCGGCAGCTCGTTGAACAGGCGCAGCGTCTTCGTCGGCGGCAAGGCACCGCCGGCGATGCTGCGCTTGAGCAAACGCCCCGACCAGATGAAGTAACCGAGCATCACGGCCACCAGCGCGATCTTGGCGTGCAGCCAGCCACCGGAGATGTGGAAGTAAAGCCAGAGCACGAGTCCGAACAGGAGCGCCAGGCCGAACATGGAGTGACCGAACTTGTAGAGGCGACGCCCCATCAGTTCCAGCCGCGCCTTCACCGCCGGCTCCGCCCCCGCCTCCCCGATGTTCACGAGGATGCGCGGCAGGTAGAACACCGTGGCCATCCAGGCGATGACGAAGACGATATGAAGCGATTTGACGATGAGGTAAGCCACTGCAAGGTATCCCCCGGGAAAGCGGCAGTTTACCCCGCCGCGGGGGTCGGCGGACGGAACGGACAGGCGCCACGGGTTCAGCAGACTGATCTACTATCCGGGTTGCCGACTATGGCATACCAGATCACGGGGAGACAGGGATCGTGCACTCGCTCGCGCAACGTCGTCGTTTCTTCCTTCTCGGGGCATGTCTGGCGCTTTTCGGTGCCGCATCCTTCGCCCATGCATCCCCGCCCCGCCGGGACTCGGCCCGGGCGGGTAACGCGCCGGAAGCCGCGGGAAGAGACCCCTTCGCTCTCGCGGTCGACGCGCAGCGCACCGCGATTACCCGAGAGAATTCGACGCCTTCGGCGATGGCCTGGGCCGGCGACTACTATGCGGGCGATGGCCTCGGTGCGAACATATCGATGTCTCTCGCATCGCATGCCGGCGTTGCCGCCGCGTGGCAGGGATGCCTTGGTACTTACGCCATCAACAAGGGAAACGTCGTTGCGCAATCGGACGGCAGTCTGCGTCTCGAGTACGAGCAGCCTAACGATCCGAAAAGCATCGGCTTTGCCGATCACGTTCTGCCCGTGGCCTGGGGCGAACGCATGTACCTGATTCCCGAATCGCAACTACCCGCATTCGCCAGTGCGGTGAATCTGGGCAGCGAGCCGAGGGAGGAGGCGCCGGGCTCGTTCCTCATGCGCAACGGAGATGAGCGGCGTGAGGTACGCGGGCTGCCTGACCTGCCACCTGCTCAACGCTCGCTGATCCGCGACGTGCCGCTGGACGTTGGCGTGGTGTCGGTCAAACGGCTGCCCGATGTCGATCCCCATCATTACGAGTGCCGGTTCCGACTTGAGCTGGCTCACGGCGCCAGCGATCGACTGGCGGAGGGGATGGACCTCGACCCCGCCGAGTCCTCAACGGGAGGTCGCGTCACCCTCGAACGGACGACGCCGACACGTGCCATTGCCACCATGACCCTGTACGGCGACGAATGCACCACGCGGGCTCGGCAGCCCTCCATCGCAACTCGCCTCACCACGGGCGCTTATCGCGGCACGTCATCAAGCGCGAAACCCTGAAACGAATGCGGCTGGATAGGGCAACGAACAAACACCTCCATTGACAATCATGTGGGGCGTCGTTAGGTTCGCCACGCCACGCCATCAGGGGAGGAATGCATGGCAATTCATGGAAAGAGATTTCGTAAGGTCGTCTTAATTGGCGGCGTCTGTTCACTCAGCGGTTGCGCATCGATAGGCCCGGTGTACACGGCCACATCGCCAGTCCGTGCGTCGATCACCGTGGAGATGGAGGCTCCGCCCGAGGTTGAGGGCATCCTTCTCTATCGCCCCGAAGGTGCGATGTCCGGCGCCGCATGCAGCGCCGGAAGCATGCAGCCCATCGGTGTCCTGAGAAATCGCGGACATATTAGGAACTACGCAGATCGCGGGCGCTACGTCGAATCGCTGACCTTCGACATCGACGCGAACGGCAAACCCTTTCGCATCGTCGGACTGAGCAACGAGATCAGCAATCTTAGTTTTGGTTATCAGATCTCGGGCAAGCTCCGCATCTGCCAGCCCAACGTCGAGTTCGTTCCCGTTCCCGGCGAGCACTATCACACGCGATTCTTCGCAAATGCGAATAAATGCAAGATGGAAGTGCGTACGGTCGAAAACACGCCGGCACCTGGATACAAAGCCCTTCCGAGCTGCTACATAGCGGGCGGCCAGCTGCCGTCTTACGAGGCAGGACTCAAGGAGGAAATGGCAAAAAATCCAGTGCCCTACGAAGCGGCCGCACGGGAAACGTACTGACCTGAACGAAAGAAGGAGCCTCGAGGGCTCCTCAGTCGGTCTCTTCATGCCACGTTTTCCATTCTGGAAAAGTGGTGTCGGTACAAGCATCGAACTTGTAACTCCTACGACGCCCCCCGCATTCAGCAGCGGTTGGGTTTAGAGTCCGGGGGCTGATTGTAGTTACGTTTGCCAGATGTTGTCGGTAGGCTGCGGGCGTCAGGCTCCTTCGGCGTCCGGGGCTTGACGTCGCCCTCGTGGGGCAGCTTCTTCCGCTCAGGTACAGGGTAGCTGATCGTCCGCCTCGCCGCCCAGTCTCGATGCCGAGCGCGCGATGCGCTGGACGCGGCACGGCAGGTCCATTCGCGTGTCAGCGATCAGGACGCCTACGTCCAAGGGTGGCTTGAGCGCGCTCGACACGACACCGGAACGGCAGGTAACGGAGAGGTGCGGTCGTGGTGAGCCTAAGAAAGAAGCTTCTTATGCGCCTTCGCGTCGAAAATCTTCTCGCAGAAGCGAAAATAGGAACGCATGTTGGTCATGGCGATATCGCAGTTTTCGACCACATGGACAGCAAAAGCAGTGGGAATCGACTGCACCTTTGCTGCCTGGTCAGTTATCCCCTTGACCTTCTCTCCAAGCAGCGAGATAGAGCCGATGGTCATGGCCAGATCAGTAGCCACCTTCCCGGGGAGAAGTCGCGGATGCTCGCGGGAGAAGGTCGACCCAACTGCAATCAAGTGGCTAGATGCGCGCTGAATGTTAGTGAGCTCAACCTGACCAAACGACAGCGATTTGAGGTTCAGTGCGGTGCTCGAAGCGGCTCGAAGATCGTGCAGCGCACCCACCAAATCGGTCGCTTCCGTATAGAGGATCGCGGCCGAGAAGCGAGCGTTTGCCCGTGCGTCGCGAAGCCTCCTAACACCTCCCATCAGAGCAATGGCAAGCGCAACGATCACGGCCAAGGCACTCATGATTGCGCCTGCCCACGTCGCCCAGTCCCCAACTTCGAGTCCGTGATACGCGAGAGGCGTGGCCATGCGTGAACTCTCCATCCTGATGAATGGCGCCATGGTGCGCGACGTGACCGAGCTCCGCAAGAACGAGGACGAGCCCAGTGGGGGCCACTGAAGAACTTCACGCTCCGTTCGACGAGGCCGAAGCGGCCCGCCGGCTAGGCGTCAGCAACGCGACGGTGATGCGCGAGCGCGCGCCGGCAAGATTCGCCCGATGCGGATCGGGCAACGCGTGATCAGCTACACCGAATCCATTCTCGATTAGTACCGCGAACAATGCAGGAATGCACCGGCCAAATCGGCGACAAGTGGCTCAGCAAGCGCCACGGGTCAGAGCAGTGGTGCCGCCCCTGGTTCGACTCAGGAACTCGACAAACGGGACGCGCATCGCTTGGCACAGCCGATCTTCAAGCGGCGAAGCTGATCCTATGCGTGCTAGTTGCGAGTTAGAACCGGGCTACATGTCCGACCGCAAGGAACAAAAAAAGGAGCCTTGAGGGGCTCCTTAGTCTTTGTCTTCGTGCCACTTTTCGCCTTATGGGAAAGTGGTGGGCGGTACAAGGATCGAACTTGTGACCCCTACCATGTCAAGGTAGTGCTCTACCGCTGAGCTAACCGCCCGAAGAGCTGCGCAGTTTACCGACCGTCGACGGGGTCTGCAAGGGGGTGGCCGGTTTTTCCGCGAAAGCCGGCCGCATGGCCGTGGATACCGGCGTGCGCCGGTATGACGGGCTAGCGCAAGGCCTTCTCGCGCAGCTTGTGGATCTCGTCGCGGAGCTTGCCGGCCTCTTCGAATTCCAGGTTCTGCGCGTGCTTGTACATGCGCGCCTCGAGCTTCTTGATGGTGACGCCCGCCTGCTCCGGCGTGAGAGACGCGTAGTCGGGCGCGGCTTCCGCGACCTTCTTCGCCTCCTTGCCCTTCTTGCCCTTGCCGCGCGACCCGACATCGGCGCGCGCGCCCTCCATGATGTCGGCGATGCGTCGGACCACGGTCTTCGGTGTGATGCCGTGCTCCGCGTTGTACTCCATCTGCTTCTCGCGACGGCGGGCGGTTTCGTCCATCGCCTCCTTCATCGACTTCGTGATCTCGTCCGCGTAGAGAATCGCCTTGCCGCGCACGTTTCGCGCGGCGCGGCCGATCGTCTGGATCAGCGAGCGGTTCGAACGAAGGAAGCCTTCCTTGTCCGCGTCGAGCACCGCGACGAGCGAGACCTCGGGCATGTCGAGGCCCTCGCGCAGCAGGTTGATGCCCACCAGCACGTCGAACTCGCCGAGACGCAGATCGCGGATGATCTCGGTGCGCTCGACGGTGTCGATGTCGGCGTGCAGGTAGCGCACCCGCACGTCGTGCTCGGAGAGGTAATCCGTGAGGTTCTCCGCCATGCGCTTGGTCAGCGTGGTGACCAGCACGCGATCGCCCATCGCCACGCGCTTGTGGATCTCGCCGAGCAGGTCGTCGACCTGCGTCCGTACCGGGCGCACCTCGACTTCCGGATCGATGAGGCCCGTCGGGCGTACCACCAGCTCCACGACGTTGTCGTCCGAACGGTCGAGTTCGTACTTCGCCGGCGTGGCCGATACGTAGATGGCACGCGGGGCACGACGCTCCCATTCCTCGAAACGAAGCGGCCGGTTGTCCATCGCCGACGGCAGACGGAAGCCGAACTCCACGAGCGTCTCCTTGCGCGAGCGGTCGCCCTTGTACATCGCGCCCAGCTGCGGCACGGTGACGTGCGACTCGTCGACGACCATCAGGGCGTCGGGCGGCAGGTAGTCGAACAGCGTCGGCGGCGGCTCGCCCGGTCCGCGCCGTGTCATGTGCCGCGAATAGTTCTCGATGCCCTGGCAGAAACCGACCTCGGCCATCATCTCCAGGTCGAAACGCGTACGCTGCTCCAGGCGCTGCGCCTCGACGAGCTTGTTGTCGCGATAGAGCTGTTCGAGACGCTCCGAAAGCTCGATCTTGATCGTCTCCATCGCGTTGAGCACGCTCTGCCGCGTGCTCGCATAGTGCGTCTTCGGATACACGGTGTAGCGCGGCACCTTGCGCAGCACCTCGCCCGTCAGCGGATCGAACAGGGACAGGTTCTCCACGTCCCCATCGAACAACTCGATGCGCAACGCCTCGGATTCCGACTCGGCCGGGAAGACATCCACGACCTCGCCGCGCACGCGATACGTACCGCGGCGGAGCTCCATTTCGTTACGCACGTACTGCAGCTCGGTGAGCTGCCGTATGAGCGCGCGCTGGTCGATGTGTTCGCCACGGGACAGGATCAGGCGGAGGCTCATGTAATCCTCCGGATCGCCGAGGCCATAGATCGCCGAGACGGTCGCCACGATCAGCGAATCGCGTCGCGACAGCAACGCTTTCGTCGCCGCCAGGCGCATCTGCTCGATATGGTCGTTGATGCTCGAATCCTTCTCGATGAAGGTGTCCGAGGCGACGACGTATGCTTCCGGCTGGTAGTAGTCGTAATAGCTGACGAAATACTCCACCGCGTTGTTCGGGAAGAACTCCTTGAACTCCCCGTACAACTGCGCGGCCAGCGTCTTGTTCGGCGCGAGCACGATGGTCGGCTTCTGCACCGCTTCGATCACGTTGGCGATGGTGAACGTCTTGCCGGAGCCCGTCACGCCGAGCAACGTCTGCGCGGCGAGGCCGGAGTCGAACCCCTCGATGAGACGGCGAATGGCCTCGGGCTGATCGCCGGAGGGCTTGAACGGGGAAACGAGCTGGAAGCGATCGGTCATGGCTGACGATATGCTGGTTCGGACCACGAGTTTAAAGCGCTGGTGCCTACGCGCCGTGACGTGCCACCCCGGTCGAGAGCACGCCACCCAGCCCCCATCATGGCCGATCCTCCCGCCCGGCCCCGCCCATGCGCCCGTCCATCAGGGCTTTCACCCTTGTCGAGATGCTCGCCGTGCTGGCCATCGCCGCTGTCACGCTGGGCCTCGGCCTGCCCGCCCTCGACGAGGCGGTGGCCCGTCATCGACTGCGGGCGGCCGCGAGCGCCCTGCTCGACACCCTCGGTCGGGCGCGCAGCAGGGCCGTATGGCATGGCCGCGACGTCACGGTGTGCGCCAGTGACGACGGACGCGTCTGCGCACCTTCGTCCGACTGGGCGCACGGCTGGGTGACGCGCGATGGAGACCGCTACCTCGTGGATCGCCACGCGCCCCTGCATGCAAGGCTGGCGGCCACGCGG
>Ga0102591_1002664_pt1 | contig 18493 bp, 16 predicted proteins | sample AraplaCol_mCL_r2_2_FD_76860 | JGI IMG/M metagenome (GOLD analysis project Ga0102591, IMG submission 76860) | Arabidopsis root microbial communities from North Carolina, USA - plate scrape MF_Col_mCL_r2 (SPADES assembly) (version 2) | ecosystem: Host-associated > Plants > Roots > Endosphere... | reverse complement strand
GCCGCCCAGCCCATGTCGCGGGCCACGCGCACGAAGTCGCCGTTTCCGCACCCGATGTCGAGCAAGCGGCGTCCGCCCGGCGACGCGGGAAGATGTCTGCCGAAATAGTCCAGCTTGAGCCGGAGCGGCGGCACCACCGCGAAGAGGAGCCGCCCCCAGCGCGATGCCGGCGCTCGATGCATCCGGTAGCGGGCGTTGAGGTAGCCATTGATGAGCGAGGTGAGCCGCCTACTCCGCACCGGCGCCGACGACGCGTCATGGGTCAGGTAATCGAAATCGTATGCCGCGCCGAGGGAGTCGTCGCTCGGGCGAGGGTCGAGCCATGCGCTGTCGCAGCGAGCGCATTCCCAGAGGCGCCAGTCGTCCGGCGCCGGACGCATGGCATCCGTGGTCGACACCAACGGCCGCCGTTCGGCGGAACCGCACATCGGACACGCGGATACCGCGGTCAACGCACCGCGCGACCACCGTGTCCGCGGACCGGTGTCGCCGTCAATCACGGCGCCATTCTCTGAAGCCATCCTTCAATCCTTTCATGATCATCTGCCATTGCTCCCGTCGCGAGGGACCGGCCGCGATAACGACACACAGCGTGAGCAGCATCTTGGCCAGCGCCCAGCATTTCCAGACACGCCAGACGTAAGGGCGGCGCATGAGCCTCACGGTATTGCGATAGAGGTAGTAATGCCGCAATGGGCTCCGATCGGGCCAGACGCGCCAGCCGAGCAACCATACTCGCCGGCCGCGCTCGCCCATGCGGTGATCGAACGAAACGGACGGGATGCCGTAGAGACCGAAACCTTGCGAGAGCACACGGAAGGACCATTCCGTGTCGACGTGATCGATGAAGAGCCCGCCATCGAGGCCCCCGACCGTGTCGACGAGAGCGATGGGCATCATCGTGCCGCTGCCGTTGAGGTTCGCCACGGGTATCGGCGGCGCGTCCGTCGCCGGATGCGCACGGGCCCATAGCCACCCGTCGGCGACATGATGAAAGCCATGGGCCATGCCGGTCTGCGGATCGACGAGCACGGGACCGACACAGCACGGGATGCCCGTGGTCGCCTGCACGTCATTCAGCGCGCGCAGCAGCGCGGCGGGTGCGGTGGCGGCGAACGTCGAGTCCTGATCCAGCAGGAGCACCACACGCTTCCCCGCCGCGCGTGCCGCGGCGATACCCGTATTGAGCGCGTCGCCAAGGCCGACGTTGCGCTCGTTCTCGATCAGTACCGCCTGCGGAACGTCGGAAACGAGCGCGCGCGTCAGAGCGCGGCTGGCGGACGAAGAGGCGTTGTCGACCACGAAGATCGCGCTCACGTGGCCCAACGCACGCCATTGCGATGCGAGCAGTTCGTGATCCGGATCATAGGTCACGGTGATCGCGGCGAGGTCGGACATCGACAATGGCGTGACGACCGACCCTTCGCCTCCGCGTCTATCGCGACTCACTGACCCACCTCGTCGAGCATGGCGGCATAATCGTCCGCGACGCTCGCCCAGTCGAAGCGGCCGACGAGGCCCGGGCGATTGCGTAGCACCGCGGCACTGCTGCGCTCGACATTATCGAGCAGAGAGCAGCAAGCCTCGGCAAGCGCCGCCACGTCGTCACCATCGACCACGCGCACCGATGGCGCGATATCGACGACGTCCTTCACCGCGGGAACGGCGCCTACGACCAGCGGGCAGCCGCAACCGAGCGCCTCGACCGCCGTCAACCCCAGGCCCTCCTGATCGCCCGACGCGGAGCGGACGAACGGCAGAACGCATAACGCGGCGCGCCGGTAGTAAGCGGGGAGCGCGGCCTGCGCGACGGCGCCAACGAAGGTCACGTTCGCGGCGATGCCGAGCCGTTGAGCCAGCGCCTGCAATTCGCGTTCGAGCGGACCGCCGCCCACGATGGAAAGCGTCGCGTGCGGATACCGTGCGAGGACGGTGGGCAACGCCTCGATCAGGAATCGCACCCCTTTCTTTTCGACCAGCCGACCGACGAAGAGCAATTCGCCGGTCGTGCGCGTCTCCGGCGCCAACGCCGGCGTGAACCTGTCGGACAGGTCGACCCCCATCGAGCGGACGGACGGGGTGCGAACGTGGCCGAACGATGCGCGCACGACGGACGCCATCGCCGCGCTGACGACCGTCGCCTTCGCGGCGCCAGCGAGCACGAACGCCTTGATGCGTGTCGGAAGCGTCCCGGTAAGGGTGAAGAGATCCGCGCCGTGCGACGTGACCAGATAAGGCTTACGCAGGAGGCGTGCGACGAGGCCCTGCGGAATGATCCAGTGCGCGTGGACGACCGCATCCGCCGTGCGGAACCGGCGTGCGACGACCCATTGCATGGCGAGGAAGCCGGGCACGAGCAGCCACTTCCAGGGGCTGCGCCGTACGTGGGTCATCATCCCGCCGCCCTGCACCAGGGTCTCCAGCGCGGCGGGGGCGTAGCGATAGCGCACGACGCGGACGCCGTCCATGCGTTCGTCGACTGCGGCACCCGGGGCGTGTGGCACCACGGCGACGACATCGAAGCGATCCACCAACCGTCGGGCGAGTTCGTGCACGAAGCCGGGCTCGGGATCGTCCCGCCAGCGTGGATAGGTCGACGCCAGCACGAGGAGCCTTCGCTTCCGCGGGCGTGTGGCGCCCGGGTCAGTCATCCCGGCGGTAGGTGAGCGCCGTGATCTGCTCGGAAACGAGCCCGATCAGGAAGACGATCACGGCCGCACTCCACATGAGCGTGCTCATGTTCGTGAGCCGCCCCTCCATCAGGAAGGTCCGCGCGTAGTTCAGGCAGCCGAGCACGAAGAAAAGGAAACTGACCGGTGCGAACAGCTTGAGCGGCGAATAGAGCGTGGCGATCTTGAAAATGATGAGCAGGAAGCGCACGCCGTCCTTGAGCGGACGAATGTGACTCTTGCCGATGCGCTGCGCCGCCTTGATGGGTTCGTAAGCGACGCCATAGGCGCTGCGAAAGAATGCCATGGTACTCGTCGTCGGATACGAGAAGCCGTTCGGAAGCAGGTGGATGAACTCGCGGAACCGGGCGGCGCGCACGACGCGGTAACCCGACGTGAGATCTTCCACGACATGGCCGGTCATACGGCTGGCGAGCCAGTTGTAGAGGGTATTCGCCAACCCGCGGCCGACCCCGGCCTGGCTGTCCCAGTCGCGTGCGCCGACCACCATGTCGAAGCCCTGCTCGAGCCGCGCGAGCAGACGCGGCACATCGGCCGGATCGTGCTGCCCGTCCCCGTCCATGAACACGAGGATCTCACCGGTCGCCGCGCGGGCTCCGCGCTTGATGGCGGCCCCGTTGCCCATCGAATAGGGCGAGCCCAGGCGACGCACCCCGGCCGCGTCGCAGACCGACCGCGTGTCGTCGGTGGAGCCGTCGTCCACGACGAGGATTTCCGCGTCCGGCAAGGCAGCGCGAACGCGCGGCAGCAGCTCGAGAAGGGCCGCCGCCTCGTTCTTGGCGGGAATCACAACGCTCAGACGTGTCAACGAACCTGCTCCTGATCGGCTTCGGTCGGCGCGGACGCGACGCGTCCCACCGGGCGACCGGAATTCTGACGCAATATGGGCAACGCGTGCACCAGCGCCTCGGTGAAAGGCCGTTGTTCCCGCATGTCGAGATGGGCGCCATCGGGGCATACGAAGGCCGCCAGCGCGGGAACATCGGTGTAATTGAGGCCGGGGGCCTGGACGATCCGCAGGAACCGGTCCCAGTAGAGGGCACGGGGGTACATCCGCTCGTCGGCTTCCCGGACAAGCCCGCTGCGCGGGAACATGATGAAAACGACGCGCCCGCCGCGCGCCTCGATCTTGCGCACGGACGTCGCGATGGCGGCCGCGTTCCCGGCGAAATGCTTCAGGTCGAGCGGCGGCAGGCTGCGAATGCGTGATGCGACGATGGCGTCGAAATCCGACCAGTTCGCGGCACTGGGTACATCGCGGAACCCTGCGTTCCGCAGCACACGGGCGTAGTAGAACTGCGGCATCGTGACTTTTCGATAATCGGCTAGCCTCGTCCGGTCGGGCAACGTCACCAGGTACTGAGGCGTGATGCGCTCGTCGAAGACGCGAAGGGCCAGCGAGTCCCAAGGACTGGCGCCGTCCGCGAAACTGCGCATGTTCCGGTGCAGCACATCGCCCAGCAGCGCCTCAGTGGTGGCGAAGTCCGGGATGCCTCCGCTCTGCCGAATGCGATCCCATGCCCCGAGCGAGGCGGCGGCTCCATCGGATCGATCGCGTTCCTCGATCACGTGATCCTGATAGTCGACCAGGATCGTGCCCGTGACCCGCTCATCGTCCGCGAGGTCGGCCAGGATGGGAACGAACGACGTACCGTCGATCGCAAGCTGTACCGGCTCCTTGCCGGTGAGCCGACGCATGGCGTCGAGATCGATATCGAGCTGCATGTGCGAGGCGCCGATGAGTACCAGCGCATCGCCACCCAAGCGGTCGACACGTGCGCGCTCCCGCGCCCAGATCGCCGGCGAATCGACGATGGCGGGCACGAAGCCCCGCTTCGCGAGCAGGAACTCCTCGCCGGCGACGGCAAGCGCGGCGATCGCCGCGGCCACGACCAGAGGAAGCAGCCAGCGACCGCCGGGAATGAATCGCTCGGTCAGATGGATATCAGAATTGGAAATAGATGAACGCACGCTCGTCCCCTCCCGATGCCAGGAAGATGCCGACGAGGCACGCGGTGGCGACGGCCGTCCGCGCCACCTGCCCCCTGCCGGCGAGCAACGCGTCGAGCGAACTGTCGCGTACCCGCCACTGCCAGGCGAACATGCTGAGCGCCGCTACCAGAGCGAACCATTCCGTGGCGAAACCGTCGCGCCACCGACCGAACGTCGCCAGGAACGCGCCGGCCGATTCAAGCGATGGCGCCCGGAACGCGACCCATGCGACGCACACCAGCACGAAGGTCACGACGGTGCCGGCCGCATCGAGCGCGGTGCTCGACCCGCCACGCCAGCGTCGCCGGAGCATCCGCTCGCCAATCAGATAGAGGCCATGCAGCCCGCCCCAGATGACGAACATCCACGAGGCGCCATGCCACAGGCCACCGAGCAGCATGGTGATCACCAGGTTCCTGCACGTGCGCCACTCCCCCCCACGGTTTCCGCCCAGCGGAATGTAGAGGTAATCGCGCAGCCAGGTGGAAAGCGAGATATGCCAGCGCCGCCAGAAATCGGAGAACCCGCGGGCACCATAAGGAAAGCGGAAGTTGTCCGGAAACGCGAAGCCGAAGCACATCGCCAGCCCGATCGCGCACAGCGAGTAACCGCCAAAATCGAAATAGATCTGCGCTGCGAAGCCGAAGAACGCCGCCAGTCCCCCCACGACGCCGAAAGCGCGCGGTGTGCCATAGACGGCATCGACGACCGGGGCGAACAGCCGGTCGGCGAAGACGTCCTTGCAGAACAGGCCGATCAGCACGAGCGTGAGGCCATAGGCGACCTGCTCGACGGACGGGCGCCGCGGCGTGGCCAGCTGCGGCAGCAGGGCCCGTGCGCGAACGATCGGGCCGGCGACGAGATGCGGAAAGAACGCGACGAACAGCGCGTAGTCGCGCAGCGAGGCATCGCCGCGGATCTCCCGGCGGTAAACGTCGATCGTGTAGGACAGCGAGGCGAACGTATAGAACGAGATGCCGACCGGCAGCACGATGTCCCATGCGGGGGGTGCGTAGAGCACGCCCACGGCGGCGAGCATCCCCTGCACGTTCGCCAGCGCGAACGCCCCGTACTTGAAGAACCCGAGCATGCCGAGGTTCACCACGAGGCTGACGACGAGCAGCGCCTTCCTTCGATCCGGGCGGTCTTCCTTTCCGAGCTGCCGGGCCAGCCACCAGTCGACAACCGTGGAGAAGGCCAGAATGCCGACGTAGGCCGGGTTCCACGCTGCGTAGAAAACGTAACTCGCCGCTAGCAGGAAGGTCTTCTTGGCGCCCCACCCCCGCAGAAATACGAAGACCGGGAAAACGATGGAAAAAAAGACGAGGAAACTCAGTGAGTTGAAGAGCACAGGCTCCCCCTGGAGCGCGGATGACGCAGGATCGATGAAAGTGGGCCGCCCGCGCGCCGGCACGGCCAGCGCGATGATACCGGATGCACCCCGCGCGACGAGGCCTTTCACGTGACCCCGCGCACATCCTGGAGTAGATTCCTCTCCAAATCTCGGGGAAACGGGACAACCGATGGCTTCACAAATGCAACAGCCCATGCTGGCCGGTCTGACGGGTATGGCTCGGCGTCTGGTCAGCGAGGGCGTTCTCGCCGAGGCCGACGTTCGCAAAGCCGTCCAGGACGCCGCCGAAAAGCGTGTCTCGCTGTCGTCATGGCTGGTCGATCACAACCTCGTCGACAGCATCAAGCTGTCCCAGGTGGCGTCGTCGGAATTCGGCATGCCGCTCATGGACATCGGTGCGATGACCCCGGCCGTGATGCCGCTCGACCTCGTCACGGAAGCCCTGATCACCAAGCACCAGGCCCTGCCCCTCTTCAAGCGCGGCAAGCGGCTGTTCGTCGGCATCGCCGATCCCATGCAGTCGCACGCGCTGGACGAGATCAAGTTCCACTCCAACCACATGGTGGAGCCGGTGCTGGTCGAGCGGGGCCAGCTGCGCCGGGTGATCGACGTTGCCCTCTCGGCCATGAGCGCCAGCGTGCCGGGCTTCGACGACGGCGGCCTGGACGAGCTCGCCCTCGAATCCGGCGACGACGACGGTGACGGCGCGACCGGCATCGACGCCAACGCCAACGACGACGCGCCGGTCGTCAAGTTCGTCAACAAGATCCTGGTCGACGCGATCAAGCGCGGCGCATCCGACATCCACTTCGAGCCGTTCGAAGCGGTGTACCGCGTCCGCCTGCGCATGGACGGCATCCTGCGCATCGTCGCCACCGCGCCGATCAAGCTCGGCGCGCGCATCGCCTCCCGCATCAAGGTGATGAGCGGCCTCGACATCGCGGAACGCCGCGTGCCGCAGGACGGCCGCATCAAGCTCAACCTCACCAAGACCCGCGCGATCGACTTCCGCGTGAGCACCCTGCCCACGCTGTTCGGCGAGAAGATCGTGCTGCGTATCCTCGACGGCTCCTCGGCCAAGCTCGGCATCGACAAGCTGGGTTACGAGGAGGTGCAGAAGAATCTCTACCTCGACGCGATCGAGAAGCCCTACGGCATGGTGCTGGTCACCGGCCCCACCGGCTCGGGCAAGACGGTGTCGCTCTACACGGCGCTGAACATCCTCAACACCGAAGGCCGCAACATCTCCACGGTCGAGGATCCCGTCGAAATCCGCGTCGAAGGCATCAACCAGGTCCAGCAGAACGTGAAGCGCGGCATGACCTTCGCCGCCGCGCTCCGCTCGTTCCTCCGCCAGGATCCGGACGTGATCATGGTCGGCGAAATCCGTGACCTGGAAACCGCCGAGATCGCGGTCAAGGCCGCGCAGACCGGTCACATGGTCCTCTCGACGCTGCATACGAACGACGCCCCGCAGACCATCTCGCGCCTGATGAACATGGGCATCGCGCCCTACAACATCACCTCGTCGGTCACCCTGATCATCGCCCAGCGCCTCGCGCGACGGCTGCACGACTGCAAGCGGGCGATCGAGATCCCCCCGGCCGCCTTGCTGGCCGAGGGTTTCACCCAGGAGGAAGTCGACGCCGGCATCACGATCTACGAGGCCGTGGGCTGCGACAGCTGCAACGAGGGCTACAAGGGGCGCGTCGGCATCTACCAGGTCATGCCGATGGTCGAGGAAATCCAGAAGATCGTGCTTGAAGGGGGCAACGCCATCCAGATCGCCGAAGTCGCCCGTCGGGCCGGCATCAACGACCTGCGGGCGTCGGCCCTGCTGAAGGCGCGCAACGGGATCACGAGCCTGGCGGAGATCAATCGCGTCACGAAGGATTGATGTTCGGAGGCTGCACCGTCAGGATGTGCGCCATATGGCAGAAAAATAAGCGGAAAGTCGTTCAGACTATCCGCCGGCGCGGGGGTGCCCAGGGCACGTCCGCAAGAAAGCAGAAATCCGGGGGGAACATCGCGCCATGGCCGTAGCTACAGCCAACAAGAACTCGCGCGCCATCGGCGCCGCGAGGGCCGAGGTCAACAAGCTGACCATGTACGACTGGACCGCGCTGGACAAGCGCGGCAAGCGCATGACCGGCGAGATGCAGGCGAAGACCGCGACCCTCGTCAAGGCGGAACTGCGCCGCCAGGGCATGAACCCCCAGACGGTCCGCGAGCGCGCCAAACCCCTGTTCGGATCGTCGGGAAGCACGGTGAAGCCGCGTGACGTGGCGATCTTCAGTCGCCAGATCGCGACGATGATGGCCTCGGGCGTGCCGATGGTGCAGGCCTTCGACATCATCGCGAACGGCCAGAAGAACGTCCGCTTCAAGAACATGCTGCTGGACGTCAAGGCCAACATCGAGGGTGGCTCCGCGCTCCACGAGGCCCTGGGCCAGTACCCGGTCGAGTTCGACGAGCTATACCGCAACCTCGTCCACGCGGGCGAATCCGCCGGCGTGCTCGACACCATCCTGGACACGGTGGCGACCTACAAGGAGCGCGTCGAGGGGATCAAGGCCAAGATCAAGAAGGCCCTGTTCTATCCGGCCATGGTGCTCGTGGTCGCGTTCCTCGTGACGATGATCCTGCTGCTCTTCGTGGTCCCGGTATTCCAGCAGACATTCCGCGATGCCGGCGCCGAACTGCCGGTGCCGACGATGATCGTGGTCAAGGCATCGGAGTTCATGCAGAGCTACTGGTGGCTCGTGATCGGCGTGTGCATCGGCGCGGGTGTCCTCTTCGTCATGGCGAAGAAACGCTCGACGAAGTTCGCGCATTTTCTCGACCGGCTCTCGTTGCGGATCCCCGTGATCGGCAACATCCTGCGGCAGTCCGCGCTGGCCCGTTTCGCCCGCACGCTCGGCGTGACGTTCCAGGCCGGCGTGCCGCTGGTCGAGGCGCTGGAGGCCGTGTCCGGCGCCACGGGCAGCATCGTGTATGGCGAAGCCGTGCTCCAGATGCGCGACGACGTGTCGGTCGGCCACCAGCTGCAGCTGTCGATGCGCCAGACGAACCTGTTCCCCAACATGGTCGTGCAGATGACGGCCATCGGCGAGGAATCCGGTTCGCTCGACCACATGCTGTTCAAGGTCGCGGAGTTCTACGAGGAAGAGGTCAACAACGCGGTCGATACGCTGGCCAGCCTGCTCGAACCCTTCATCATGGTGATCCTCGGCGGCCTCGTCGGCGGCATGGTGATCTCGCTGTACCTGCCCATCTTCAAGATCGCCGGTACGACCTGATCGCATCGCCGATGCCACAATACGAGCCCTCCCCCTCGCGGGCGGAGGGCTTTTCTTTGACCACGGACACGTCATGCCGGATCTTCCGCTCTCCCTCTGGATCGTCTTCGCCGCCGTCTTCGGCCTGCTCGTCGGCAGCTTTCTCAACGTGGTCATCCTGCGCACGCCGGCGCGCATGCAGTGGGAATGGCGCCAGCAGGCGCGCGAGGTGCTCGAGCTCGAGCCGGTGGACGAGCCGAAGCCACCGGGTGTGGCGCTGGAGTCGTCGCACTGCCCGACGTGCAAGCACAAGCTCGCCGCGCACGACAACATCCCGCTGTTCGGCTGGCTGTTCCTGCGCGGCCGGTGTCGCTACTGCGGCACGAAGATCTCCGCGCAGTACCCCGCGGTCGAACTCTTCACCGGCATCGCCAGCGCGCTGATCGTCTGGCACTTCGGCCCCACGATGGCGGCGCTGGCCGCGCTCGTGTTCACCTTCTTCCTCATCGCGCTGTCCGGCATCGACGTGCGCACGCAGTTGCTGCCCGATGAGCTGAACTACCCGCTGCTATGGATCGGCCTCGGGCTCACGCTGATCCCCTCGTGGAATCCACTGCCGGTGCTGCCCTCGTCCGCGATCCTGGGCGCGCTCGTCGGCTACCTCAGCCTGTGGAGCGTCTACTGGCTGTTCAAGCTGCTGACGGGCAAGGAGGGCATGGGCCACGGCGACTTCAAGCTGCTCGCGGCGCTCGGTGCATGGATGGGCCCCGTCGCGATCCTGCCCGTGGTGATGCTGTCGTCGCTGATCGGCGCGATCGTCGGCGGCGGGCTGATGCTTTTCCGTGACCACCAGCGCGACGTGCCGATTCCCTTCGGGCCCTACATCGCGGCCGCCGGCTGGGTCTGGTTCCTCGCGGGCGACCGGCTGCTCGCGGCCTACATGAGCGCCACGGGCCTGCGATGACCGGCTTCGTCGTCGCGCTCACCGGTGGCATCGCCTCGGGCAAGAGCGCCGTGGAGCGTCGCTTCGAAGCGCTGGGCATCCATGCCTACGACGCCGATGTGGCGGCGCGTGCGGTCGTGGAGCCCGGATCGGACGCGCTGGCCGAGGTGGCCCGCGTCTTCGGCCCGGACGCGCTCGACGCGGAAGGCCGGCTCGATCGCCCGGCCATGCGCCAGCGGGTCTTCGCCGATCCCTCGGCCCGCGTCACGCTCGAGGGCATCCTCCACCCGCGCATCCGCGCGTGGCTGCGCGACGCGGTGGCGTCCGATACCGGGCCCTACTGCATCCTGTCGATTCCCTTGCTCGTGGAGAACCGCGCCCATTACGCATGGGTGGATCGGGTGCTGGTGGTCGACGCGCCCGAGGCCGTGCGGATCGAGCGGCTGACGCGGCGCGACGGTATCGACCCGGCGCTCGCCGCGTCGATGATCGCGGCGCAGGCCACGCGCGAGCAGCGCCTGGCGATCGCGGACGATGTGATCGTCAACGATGCGGACGAGGCGTCGCTGGATGGAGCGGTTGCCGCGCTCGACGCGCGCTATCGCCGCATGGGTATGGGGAAGGCTTCCCAATAGACAGTCCCTCGGGTGGGAGCCAGCCTGCTGGCGAAGGGTGCTTGCGGCAAGCACCCTTCGCCAGCAGGCTGGCTCCCACCCATACTGTCAGACGCAGGAGGCAGCTGCCAGGCGTTCGCTGACGAAGTCTTCGGCCGGCATGGGCTGGCCGATGTGGTAGCCCTGCACGAGATCGCAATCCATCTCGACCAGCCGCAGCAGCGTCGCTTCGTTCTCCACGCCTTCGGCGACCGCCTCCATCCCCATCCGGTGGGCCACGTCCACCATCGCCTGCACCAGCAGCTCGGTACGGCTATCGGTAATCATGGCGTCGACGAACGTGCGGTCGATCTTGAGTTCGGTCGCGGGGAAATGACGCAGGTACGCGAACGAGGCGTAGCCCGTACCGAAGTCGTCGATGGCGACGCGCACGCCGCGGTCGCGCAGGTTGCGCAGCACGCGCACGCTCATGTCGAGGTCGGTGAGCAGCGCGGTCTCGGTGATCTCGACGATCACCGCCGTCGGCGGCACGCCCCAGATCTCCATCGCCCCGATCATCTGCTCCGCGAAGCCCTGCTCCGCGAAGACGCGTGGCGACAGGTTGATGGCGACATCCAGCGGGCAACCGCCCCGATGCAGCGCCGCGGCGTGCCGCAGCGACGCGTTGAGGCTCCAGCGCGTCAGCGGCACGATCAGGTCGCTGCGCTCGGCGAACTGGATGAAGTCGGCCGGCGCCACGTGCACCTGCGCGGTAGTGGTCCAGCGCGACAACGACTCCACGCGCACCATCTCGCCGGAACGCAGGTCGCGCAGCGGCTGGAAGGCGACGTGCAGCCGGTTGGCTTCGATGTCTTCGCGCAACTCGCCGTAGAGGATCTCCACCGGCGTCGCGTCGGGCTGATAGAGGGCGAACGGTTCGCCGATGCGCAGTGCTTCGTCGTGCGCCAGCTCGGCGCGACGGTAGAGGAGCTCGGCGGACGTGCCGTGCTCGGGATGCACAGCGACGCCCACCACCGGCCGGCCGTGCCATGGGCGCTCACCGCGCAGCAGCGGCGTGTCGAACGCGCCGACGATGCGGGTGGCGGCGAGCAGCGCGTGCGTGCGGTTGCGCACGGACGGCAGCACCACCACGAACGAGTCGTCGCCAGCGACGAAGACGGTGTCCACGTGGCGGATCGCCTCCACCAGGCGTCCGCGCGCAGCGAGCATGATCTCGCTGCCGAAGTCGTAACCGAAGCGCAGCTGCGCCTCGCGCATGCCTTGCAGGCGCACGACCAGCACGGCGCGCCACCCGGTCTCGGGCACGACCCGATCGAGGATGACCTGCACGGCAGGCAGAATGTCGGCGCGTTCGCTCATTGAAGGAAATACTCCCTGGGATCGATCCCGTGACTGCCCGCCGGTAGCGTACGCAGGATTTCGCGGCGAACCACGTCCGCCTGGTTCATCAGGTCGACGACGATGAATTCCTCGCGCGGCCCCTTGTCCGTTCGCGTCAGGATCGCGACCCGCGGCTGCAGGCGGCGGGCGTGATTCTGCATCATCACGACCGCGACTTCACCCGTGTTGAGTTCGACGAGCGTCCCGGTCGGGTAAACCCCGAGGCACGCCTGGAATTGTTCGACGAGTTCCGCCTGGAACTGCGTATCGCGGCCAGCATAGAGCTCGCGCAGGGCAAGGTGTTGCGAAACGGCCGGGCGGTAGGGACGCTGCGACGACATGGCATGGTAGGTGTCGATGATCGCCGCCATGCGCCCGGCGAGCGGGATCTCGGCGCCGGCCAGGCCGTCCGGGTAACCGCTGCCGTCGTAGCGCTCGTGGTGCGTCATCAGCATGTCGCGCACTTCGGGGTCGACGACACCGGAGTGGTCGAGGATCGCGGCCCCCTCCACCACGTGCTGGCGCGCGAGCTCCCATTCGCTGTCGTTGAGCGGGCCCGCCCGGTTGAGGAGTTCTTCGGGCAGCTGGGCCTTGCCCACGTCCATCAGCAGGCCGCCGGCCGCGAGGCTCACGATGGCTTCGGGCGCGAATCCCATGTGGCGCCCGAACGCGGCGGCCAGCGTGCTGCAACCCACGGCGTGCTGGTAGGTGTAGGTGTCGCGACGGCGGAGGCTTTCGATCCACGAGAACGCGTCGCCGCTGCGGAGCACGCTCGCGACGACGGGCCGCACCGCGTCGTCGACCGCACCCGGGTCGATCGCGCGGCCGTGCTGGATGTCGTCGACGAGGCGTTCGGCGAAGCGCGTCACGCCTTCGAAGGCCTCGCGGGCGCGCGGCACTTCCTCGTCGAACGAGGCCGTATCCCTATAGCTATGCGCCGGAATCAGGCGCGGGTTCGCCGGCGCGGGGGCCGGTGCCTTCGGCGCGACGCCCGCGACGCGAGGCGGCAGGCCGACCACGGTGGACGCCGCCGCCGGAGCGACCCGTCGATGAAGGTCCACGAACACGTACTTGCAGAACTTGCTCAGGCGGTCGATGTCGTCGCGCGACGAGATCGGCACGCCCTGGAGCGGGAACGGGGTCTCCGACCATTCGCAATCGAGGCGACTGACGTACATGCCGACTTCGAGGTCGGTCACGAATACGCGTCTCTCCACCAGGTCGTACGCCACGCTCTACGCCTCCCCCGTCCCAAGGACATCTGTCCTTATTCGGCAGGTTACGCGATAACTGAAGGGCGGGGACCCGCGCCTCCGTAAGGAATCGACCCCGGCCCCGGTCTTCTTGTGAGCACCCCTCCCAGGAGCTTCCCATGCGCCGCCTCCTCTCCACCCTGCTCGTCGCCCTCGCCGCCTGCTCGTCCGCCGCCGCGCGGGACGAAGGCCTGAAGCTGCCCGCCCCCGTCGTCGATGCCGCGCCAGCCACGTCCGAAGCCACCGCGGTATTCGCAGGCGGCTGTTTCTGGGGCGTGGAGGGCGTGTTCGAGCACGTACGGGGCGTGAAGAGCGTCCGCGCGGGCTATGCCGGCGGCGATGCCAGCCATGCCAACTACGAGGACGTCAGCGAGGGCGACACCGGCCACGCCGAGTCGGTCCGCGTGGTCTACGACCCGTCGAAGGTGACGTATGGGCAGTTGCTGCAGGTGTTCTTCTCCGTCGTGCAGGATCCCACGCAGCTGAACCGGCAGGGTCCGGACTCCGGCACGCAGTACCGCTCGGCGATCTTCTACGCCACGCCGGAGCAGAAGAAGGTGGCCGACGCGTACGTGGCCCAGCTGACGGCGGCGAAGTCGTTCCCCGCGCCGATCGTCACCCAGGTGACACCGCTCAAGGCGTTCTACCCGGCCGAGGGCTATCACCAGGATTACATGCGCGAGAATCCGGACGACCGCTACATCGTGATCAACGACCTGCCCAAGGTACTGGGCCTGCAGCGCATTTATCCGGAGCTGTACGTGGCGAGCTGGGCCAACGGGCAGTAGCCTTGCGGTGGGAGCCAGCCTACTGGCTCCCACCGGATTAGCGAAGCATCGGCAGGTCCAGGCCCTGCTCTTTCGCGCAGGCGATCGCATCCTCGTAGCCGGCATCGGCATGGCGCATGACGCCCGTGCCCGGATCGTTCCAGAGCACGCGCGCCAGGCGACGGTCGGCCTCCTCGCTGCCGTCGCAGACGATCACCACGCCGCTGTGCTGGCTGTAACCCATGCCGACGCCGCCGCCGTGGTGCAGGCTGACCCACGTGGCGCCGCCGGCCACGTTCAGCATCGCGTTGAGCAACGGCCAGTCGCTGACCGCGTCGCTGCCGTCCCGCATGGCTTCGGTTTCGCGATTCGGGCTGGCGACCGAGCCGGAGTCCAGGTGATCGCGGCCGATCACCACCGGCGCCTTGAGTTCGCCGTTGCGAACCATCTCGTTGAAAGCCAGGCCCAGGCGGTGACGCTGGCCGAGGCCGACCCAGCAGATGCGCGCCGGCAAGCCCTGGAAGCTGATGCGTTCGCGGGCCATGTCGAGCCAGCGGTGCAGGTGCGGGTCGTCCGGGATCATCTCCTTCACCTTCGCGTCGGTGCGGTAGATGTCTTCCGGATCCCCGGACAGCGCCACCCAGCGGAACGGGCCGACGCCGCGGCAGAACAGCGGACGGACGAACGCGGGTACGAAGCCCGGGAACGCGAACGCCTCGTCGAGGCCTTCGTCCTTGGCCATCTGACGGATGTTGTTGCCGTAGTCGAACGTCGGGACGCCCATGGCGTGAAACGCGAGCATCGCTTCCACGTGGCGGCGCATGGACGCCTTCGCGGCGCGCGCGGTGCCGACCGGGTCGCTCTTGCGGCGTTCGAACCACTCCTCGACCGTCCAGCCCGACGGCAGGTACCCGTTCACCGGGTCGTGCGCGCTGGTCTGGTCGGTGACGGCGTCCGGACGAACCCCGCGCCTGACCAGCTCGGGCAGCACGTCGGCGGCGTTGCCGAGCAGCGCCACGGAGACGGCCCGGCCTTCCTTCGCGTAGCGCGCCATGCGCGCCAGCGCGTCGTCGAGGTCGCTGGCCTGCTCGTCGACGTAACGCGTCTTCAGGCGGAAATCGATGCGGCTCTGCTGGCACTCGATCGTGAGCGACGAGGCACCGGCCAGGCTCGCGGCGAGCGGCTGCGCGCCGCCCATGCCGCCGAGGCCGGCGGTGAGGAACCAGCGCCCGGCAAGCTGGCCGCCGTAGTGCTGGCGACCGAGCTCGACGAAGGTTTCGTACGTGCCCTGCACGATGCCCTGCGAGCCGATGTAGATCCACGAGCCGGCCGTCATCTGGCCGTACATCATGAGGCCCTTGCGATCGAGCTCGTTGAAGTGCTCCCAGGTGGCCCACGCGGGCACGAGGTTCGAATTGGCGATCAGCACGCGCGGGGCGTCGGGGTGCGACGGGAACACGCCGACCGGCTTGCCCGACTGCACCAGCAGCGTCTGGTCGTCGCGCAGATCGCGCAGGCTGGCCAGGATCGCGTCGAAGCATTCCCAGTTGCGCGCGGCGCGTCCGATGCCGCCGTAGACCACGAGCTCGGCGGGGTTCTCGGCCACCTCGGGGTCGAGGTTGTTCTGCAGCATGCGGAACGGTGCTTCGGTGAGCCAGCTACGGCAGGTCAGCTCGCTGCCGCGCGGTGCGCGGACGATGCGGGTGGTGTCGATGCGCGTGGCTGCGGCCATCGGTCGGGCTCCGTCGATACAGGGAATCCGCCGATTATGGTCCTGCGCGCGGACGCGTCGCCAGACGCGTCGCAGCAATGCGCCTCAGCGGCCGGCCGACGACGGCTTCGCGGGTTGGACGCGCCCGGTTTCCGGGTCCGGACGCGGCGGCGTCTGGATCCGGCGGGTGGTGTCATCCTGGCGAGCGCGGTAGAGCTGCTGCTGGCTCCGGTCGGCGTTGTCGAGCTGGTTCAGGAGCGCCGGATCGGTCGTGTTGGTGCGCTGGCGGTCGAGATTTCCCTGCCGCAGCTGCTCGCGTACCGCGTTCTGGTTCTGCTGGTTCTGCACCTGCTGCCGGTCGACCTGACGCTGCCATTGCTGGGCACCGATCGCCGACGGCGGCGGGCTGACGTACACCGGCCGGGGCGGCGGCGGGCTGGCGGGTTTCGGCGGCGGCACCTGAGCCATCGCCGCGCCGGCGACGAGCGTGGCAAGCACCGCCGGCAAGAAGTTGCGTGATGAATTGGTCATGGGACTCGTCCATCATGAGAGGGATTGCACAAGAGCCTACGTCCCGACCCATGAATGCCACGTTGTTCCGCCGCGTCGCAGCGCTCACGCTGTGTCTCGTGGCTCTCGCTGGATGCGCCACGCACCGGGCCACGCCCGCCCTTCCCCGCCATGCGGTGCTCCTCGTCTCCATCGACGCCTTTCGCGCGAACTACGTCGAGCGGGGCCTGACGCCGAATCTCGCCGCCCTCGCTCGCGATGGCGCCACGACCCCCTACATGCTGCCGTCGTTCCCGTCGCTGACGTTCCCCAACCACTACACGCTGGTCACGGGCCGCGTGCCCGACCGCAACGGCATCGTCAACAACACGATGCGCGATCCGTCGCTGGGACGCTTCAGCCTCTCCAACCATGCCGCGACGAGCGACGGACGCTGGTGGGCGCAGGCCGAGCCGATCTGGGTCACCGCGCAGAAGCACGGCCTGCGCACGGCCACGATGTACTGGCCGGGCACGGAAGCGGCGATCCACGGCGTGCGGCCGGACCACTGGATTCCGTTCGACGACACCCTGACCTCCCGCCAGCGCGTCGACAAGCTGCTGTCGTGGATCGACGAACCGGGCGCGAAGCCCGCCTTCGATACGCTGTACTTCGATGCCGTGGATCACGCCGGGCACGAATTCGGCCCGGATTCGCCGCAGGTGGACACCGCGCTGCGCGAGGTCGACGACGCCCTGGGTTACCTCGTGGCCGGGCTACGCGACCGCGGGCTCCTCGACGCCACGGACATCGTCGTGGTGTCCGACCACGGCATGGCCGACGTGCCTCGCGGCAACATCGTATTCGCGGACGACGAAACCGATCTCGACGCGATCGACCCCGTGTCGTGGGGCGTGATGGCCACCTTCGCGCCGAAGCCGGGCGTCGACGGCGCGAAGGCCGTGGCCCGTCTGCTCGGCCCTCACGAGCACATGCGCTGCTACCGCAAGGACACCCTGCCCGCCCGGCTGGACTACGGCCGCAACCCGCGAGTGCCCGACATCCTCTGCCTCGCCGATACGGGCTGGGCGATCACCAGCCGTGCCACGCTGGCGGCGCGCACGGCCCCGATGTCACGCGGCGAGCATGGTTACGACAACCTCGATCCGGCGATGCGCGCCCTGTTCGTGGCCCGGGGACCGGACTTCGCCCGCGGGGTGACGATCGCGCCATTCCCGAACGTCGACGTCTACCCGCTGCTGGCCCATCTCCTGCGGATCGCGCCCCTGCCGAACGACGGCGACCTCGACCGGGTGAAGGGCGCCCTCGCGCCCGCGGCGGCGGCCCAGGGCCAATTCCCGTAGAATCGGGCCATGCGCCAGATCTATACATCGCCCCGCCAGGACAACGTCGACCGTATCGTCGCCCTGCTCACCGAGCATGCGATCGAAACGTCGGTGACCAACCGCTCGAGCTGGAACCGCCCGACGTACCAGCGCTTCAGCTACTCGCAGCGCAACGACGACCGCAACAGCTGGCCGCAGGTCTGGGTCAAGAGCGCCGACGATTTTCCGAAGGCCCGCGCCCTGCTCAAGGACATCGGCATCGAACCGGTCGTCCGCTACCAGGAAGAACTGGCCATGCATCGCCAGCCCGACCGTCGGCCGGTGGCGCAACGCACCGCGTCCCGCGTGCGCCTGATGGTGCTGGCGATCGTAGCGGGCGTGATGCTGATCGTCGTCCTGAAGGCCACCGCGGTTCTCTGAGTGGACGGCGCGCGGGAGCTGACACCGACGCATCTCCACCTGCGCGAAGCGACCCGCGAGGCCCATGCCGCCGCGGAAGCCTCGCCGCTCATGCATCGCCTGCTCGCGGGCGAACTCGAGGAGGCGGGCTACCGGCGGATGCTCGACGCGCAGCGTGTTCTCTTCGACACGTGGGAACGCGAGCGGGGCGCATGGCTGCTGGATATCGCGACCACATCCGGCTGGCGCTACGTGTCGCGGGCCGCGGCACTGGAAG
>Ga0102591_1002658_pt1 | contig 18528 bp, 24 predicted proteins | sample AraplaCol_mCL_r2_2_FD_76860 | JGI IMG/M metagenome (GOLD analysis project Ga0102591, IMG submission 76860) | Arabidopsis root microbial communities from North Carolina, USA - plate scrape MF_Col_mCL_r2 (SPADES assembly) (version 2) | ecosystem: Host-associated > Plants > Roots > Endosphere... | reverse complement strand
GATGGACGCGCGGCGGGCCGGTCGAGGACCAGGCGCGGCAGCAGCTGCGCAACATCACCACCCTGCCCTTCGTCGGGCCGTGGGTCGCGGTGATGCCCGACGTGCACCTGGGCATCGGCGCGACGGTGGGCTCGGTCGTGCCGACCAAGGGCGCGATCATCCCGGCCGCGGTCGGCGTGGACATCGGCTGCGGCATGGCCGCGATCCGCACCACGCTGCGCGCCGACGATCTGCCGGACGACCTGTCGCTGCTCCGCAGTTCGATCGAGCGCGGCATCCCGGTCGGCAACGGCCCGGGCGGCGAGCACCGGCGCATTCCCGACAGTGTCGAGACGGCGCTGGTGAAGTCGAACCTCGCCGCGCGACTGGCACGCATCCGCGAGAAGCATCCGAAGATCCGGCCGGACAAGCTCGACCGGCAGATCGGCACGCTCGGCGGCGGCAACCACTTCATCGAGATCTGCCTGGACGAGAGCGACGCGGTGTGGGTGATGCTGCACTCGGGTTCGCGCGGAACGGGCAACCTGATCGGCACGTACTTCATCGAACTGGCTCGCCGCCAGCTTGAGAAGCGCGTGCTCGGCTTCCACGTACCCGACCGCGACCTGGCGTTCTTCATCGAAGGCGAGCCGTTGTTCGAGGAGTACGTCGAGGCGGTGTCGTGGGCGCAGGACTACGCGCGGGCGAACCGCGAGGCGATGATGACGCGCGTGCTGCACGAGATGCGTCACCGCCTGCCGAAGTTCCAGACGGACAAGGCGGCGGTGAACTGCCACCACAACTACGTGCAGCGCGAGGACCACTTCGGCGAGTCGTTGCTGGTCACGCGGAAGGGAGCGGTCAGCGCGCGCGAAGGCGAGCTCGGCATCATCCCGGGCAGCATGGGCGCACGCAGTTTCATCGTGCGCGGCAAGGGCAACGCGGACAGCTTCCACAGCTGCAGCCACGGCGCCGGCCGCGTGATGAGCCGTACCGCGGCGCGCGCTCGCATCACGTTGAAGGAGCATCGGGAAGCAACGGCGCACGTCGAGTGCCGCAAGGACGCGGGCGTGATCGACGAGTCGCCCGCCGCGTACAAGGACATCGACGCGGTGATGGCGGCGCAGCGCGATCTGGTGGAGATCGTGCATACGTTGCGGCAAGTGGTGTGCATCAAGGGATGAGCATGGCGGGAACCTCGGTTCCCGCCATTTCCTTTGCTTCAGGCTGGAATCACGCCATCCCCGCCGGCATCTCCACATCGTGCCGCATCAGCCGCACCACGCCCTGCCACGCCAGCGATACCGCGAGGCAGCCGACCAGCAGGCCCGCCCAGTCGGCCGACTGCGGCGACAGCGTCGGCCACAGTTGCGAGAACGCCGGCATCCACTGCGCGCCGTAGGTGGCGATGGCGTAGATCATCGCCGCGACGAACACCGCCGCAAGCACGCGCAGCAACCAGCGTTCGAACAGTTCGCCCGCCGCCGGCGTGCCTTCCACATGGCGCACGATCTGTGCGGCGAGGTCGTACGGCACCGGCTCCATCGCCGGCGTGCGCAGCGCGCGCGCGATCAGGCGGTATTCGGCCAGGCGCGAGTCGGCCCGATCCAACGGCAGGCCGCGGCGCTCCTGTTCCAGCGCATGCTCCTGCGCCTGCCATTCGGCTTCCAGTCGCAGTGCGTCGAGGCTGCGCCAGCCGTTGCGTCCGATCGGAGGATCGTCGCGGTGGTCGGGCACGCGGTCGGAGGGAATGCGGTCGTCTGGAGTGTTCATGCGGTGACTCCCATCCGGGCCTGCAGGCGTTCGCGAAGTCGCGCACGGGTCCGGAACAGATGGCTTTTGATCGTACCTTCGGCGAGGCCGGTGATGCGGGCAATCTCGACGATCGGCACTTCATCCAGGTGATACAGCGTCAGCAGCGTGCGCTGCAACGGCGGCAGCGCCTCGATTTCCTCGTGCAGGCCGGCGGCGATCTCGGCGTCGGCACAGGCCGTTTCCAGGTCGAAACCATCGCCGATCTGGTCGAGCAGCGAGAGGCCGTCGTCCTCGTCGCCCACCGGCTCGACGATCGCGATCCGCCGCTTCTCCAGGTGCCGCTTGGCCACCGAATAGGCGACCTGCCCGATCCACGACTTCAACGCGCTCTCGCCGCGGTACTGGTGCAGGCACTGATGGACCCGCAGGAAGGCCTCCTGGCACAGCTCGCGGGTGTCCTCCGGCTGGCGGACCATGCGCTGGATGATGTGCCAGCACAGGCCCTGGTACTCGCGCACGAGGCGTTCGAACGCGCCGGGCACATTGCCCAGCACGGCGTCCACCAGCTTGCGGTCGTCCTCGGTCACGGGGTTTCACCGGTCATGACCTTTGTGGATACGTTCAGGGGCCCGATGGTTGCAACGCGGTCTTCACAAAATCGCGTCGACCGGCTGCAACCGGTCGCGCGGCGGCCGTATCTCTCGTCCCGTACCCCACATCACGGCCCCGAGAGAGCACCCATGAACTTCGAAATCCTGATCCCGATCACCCTGTTCATCTGCGTCGTCTACGCCATCAAGGTGGTCGTGGACGCCCGCACCCGCGCCAAGCTGATCGCCAGCAACGGTTCGGAGGACCTGATCCGCTCGCTCGTGCAGGCCGAAGCGCTGCAACGCCGCCACGCGTCGCTGCGCTGGGGCATCCTGCTGCTGGCAGTCGCGCTCGGTTTCGGCCTGATCGAAGCCTTCGGCTGGACCGAGATCACCCCCGGCGTGGTCGCCGTGCTGCTGGGCGTCACGGGCCTGGGCAACCTCGCGGCCTACGCGGCGTCGCGCAAGCTGAATTGAGCGCGCGGGGTCGAGGCGGACTAACGCCGGTCCAGCGTCGTACGCAGGACCGGCACCGTGGTGACGTCGTCCACGCCCTTGAAGGCGGCGACGCGTTCGCGCAGATCGGCGAGTTCTCCCGGCGACTCGGCCTGCACCAGCACCAGCAGGTCGAGTTCGCCCGCGACGCTGTGGCAAAGGCGCACCTGCGGCATCGCGACGAGCAGCGGCATCACATCGTCGCAGCTGAAGCCATCGGCGTAGCGCAGCATCAGCCAGGCCTGCAGCGGATCGCCGCCACTGCCCAGGCGCACCGTGTACTGGGCGATCACGCCCGCGTTTTCCAGCCGTTGCAGTCGTTCCTGCACGGTGCTGCGGCCCAGGCCCACGGCCTTTGCGAGCGCGACCGTCGACAGGCGCGCGTTGTCCTGCAGCAGCGCGATGAGCTGGCGATCGATGGCGTCGAGGGGTTTCATCGCAACATCAGTGCCGGTGTGGCCGGCATTGTGCCGGGTTGAGACCGGCGCTGGCGAGCGCGCATCGTGGCGTCCTTCGTCCCGCGAGATCGCGCCATGAATGCCCCACTCGAACTGCACGCGCGCAGCGTGCTCATTCCCATCGACGTGCAATGCGGCTTCGACCTGCCGCCGTGGCCGCCGCGCAACAATCCATCGATGGAAGCCAACGGGTTGCGGCTGCTCGATGCGTGGCGTCGCGCAGGACTACCGCTGGTGCATGTGCGGCACGACTCGGTGATGGAGGGCTCGGTGCTCGCGCCCGATCATCCGGGCAATGCACATCGTCCCGGCTTCGTTCCGCTGGAAGGCGAAGCGATGGTGACCAAGTCGGTCAACGCGGCATTCATCGGGACGGACCTGGATCTGCGCCTGCGTCGGCAGGGCATCGATACGGTAGTGCTGTTCGGCATCAGCACCGACATGTGCGTGTCGACCACGGCACGCGTGTCGGCGAACCTGGGCTATCGCACGATCGTCGTGGGCGATGCCTGTGCATGCTTCGACCTGAAGGATGCGGACGGATCGGTGATCACCGCCGAGGAGATCCACCGCGCGCATCTGGCGACGTTGCGGGCGGAGTTTGCGCAGGTGGTGGATACCGATGAGGTCATCGCGACCCTGCGCACCGAATGAAGCCCCTCTCCCGCAAGCGGGAGAGGGGAAATCACGCCTTACTTACGATCGCCCGCCGTCTGGTCACGCGCGGCGCGGAACTCGCTCGCCGCGTCCCAGTTCGGCCAGCTGTCCGAATCGGCCAGGTCGCGGCCGACCGTGTACAGCAGGCCCAGGTCGCGCGCCATGCCCAGGAAGGTCCAGTCGGCTTCCCACTGGTCGGCCGGCTGGTGGTAGCGGTCGGCGACGTAGGCGTCTTCCATCTTCTTGCCCGCTTCCAGGCCGCCGTCGACGAGATCGTTGCCCGAGCCGAACGAGATCGCCGGGACGCCGCGCTTGGCGAAGGGGAAGTGATCGGAGCGGAAGAAGTGGCCGGCTTCCGGCTTCGGATCGGTCACGTAATCCAGGTTCGCGACCTTCTTCGCCGTGTCGATCAGTTCGTCGAGCAGTTCCTGCTTCGCGCTGCCGGAGGTGGTGAAGTTGCGCGCCGGGCCGTGCGGATCCAGCGCGTCCATGTTGAGCACCGCGACCGTCTTGCCCAGCGGATACAGCGGCTTGGAGGCGTAGTACTCCGAGCCCAGCAGGCCCTTTTCTTCGGCCGTGACGGCGAGGAAGACGACCGAACGCTCCGGCTTCGTGGGCGCCTTGGCGAAGGCGCGGCCGAGTTCGATCAGCGCCGCGGTGCCGGTCGCGTTGTCGACGGCGCCGTTATAGATCTTGTCGCCCTTCGCGTCCGGCTGGCCGACACCCAGGTGATCCCAGTGCGCCGAATAGATGACGGTTTCGTCCGGACGCTTGGTGCCTTCGATGCGGCCGACGATGTTGTGCGAGGTGATGATCTGGCGATCCACGTCGTACTTCGCGCTCAGCGTCGCGCCCTTGAGCTCGACCGGCTTGAACGCCTTGGTCTTCGCCTGCGCCTTGAGCGCGTCGAAATCCAGGCCCGCCTGCTTGAACAGCTGCGTGGCGAAATCGCGCTGGATCCAGCCTTCCAGCTTCGGATGCACCGAAGCCGGGTTGTCGCGCACCACATCGAACATCGTGTTGGTGTTGGAGTTCTTGACCGTGGCCCAGCCGTACGACGCCGGCTCGGTCTCGTGCACGATCAGCAGGCCCAGCGCGCCCTGGCGCGCGGCCTCTTCGTACTTGTAGGTCCAGCGGCCGTAGTAGGTCATCGCCTTGCCGCCGAAGTCGCCTTCGCCGCCTTCGAAGTCCGGATCGTTGATCAGGACCACGGCGATCTTGCCCTTCAGGTCCACGCCCTTGAAGTCGTCCCAGTCGCGCTCCGGCGCGCTGACGCCGTAGCCGGCGAACACGAGCGGGGCCTTGGAGATGTCGATGGCGGTCGAACCGTCCTGCGCGGCGCGAACGGCGATCTGGTCGCCCTGCGTCAGCGTCTGCGTCTTGCCCTTCACGGCGACGGAGATCGCCGGGGTGCCCTTGATCTCGGCGCGTGCCAGCGGCACGGCCTGGGTCCACTCGCGCTTGCCGTCCTTGAGGTCGCCGCCCGGCTGCAGGCCGGCGGCCTTCATCTGCCCGACGACGTAGTCGATGGTCTTGGTTTCGCCGGCCGTGGCGGGGCCGCGGCCCTCGAATTCATCGGAGGACAGGATCTTCACGTCCTGCGAGAGGCGCTTGGGATCGATGTCCGTCGCCGCCGGTTTGCCGGCGATGGCGGGGTTCAGGGCAAGGGAAAGGGACAGCGCGAGCAGCGATACGGCCGGTAGCTTCATGGATGGGACCTGAGGTCGGAGTGCCGGCCGATGGTACGGACGGCGCGGGCGGGGTGCCAGCCAACGTTGGTCATGTATGGGCGGCTCTTCCCTGCTGTTAGCCCCTCCCCCTGCTTGCAGGGGGAGGTTGGGAGGGGGTTGCGTGAGCGCCATCACGCGCTACGGGTACTGACCTCACCCCTCCCCAGCCCCACGGCCATTGGGCATAGCCCAATGGCGTTCGTCGGGATGCGCGCCATGGCGCGCAAACATCCCTCCTCACCCCTGCATTCGCAGGGGAGGGAGCAAATCGCGGGAAGAGGTGACTCAATCCTTCTCCTTCCCCACCACCTTCCCCGTCGCCGGATCCAGCTTCAGCGCCACATCCTTGCCCGACGGATCGTCGGCTTCGGCATTCCACATGCCGTCGTCGAAATCCACGCCATGCACGTTCGTGTAGCCGGCCGCCGAAAGGCGCGCGCGCACATCGGCCTCGCTGAGGTTGGCGACCTGCTTGTCCGGATAGACGCGGCCGGTCTTCGCATCCAGGCGCACGTCGACGCTGGTGCCTTCGGCGCTGTGCGCGTCGGCCTTCCAGACGCCGTCCTCGAACTTCACATCGTTGATCTTCGTGTAGCCCTGCCCGGCCAGGCGCGCACGCACCTGCGCCTCGGTCAGCGGCTCCTTCGGCGCCGCGTCCTGCGCGAACGCGACGGTCGACAGCGAAAGCAGCGCGGTGAACACGATGGTCTTCTTCATGCGGCTCTTCATGCGATGCAACTCCTCCTGGTCATCCTGTGACCGGAGTCTTCGTGCGAGGCCGCGAATCGGAAGTGAATCCCGCCGCCTGCGCGCGATACGCGTTCGACGGGGGTCAGCATGGTGAGCTGGTGGTGAAAACGCTCGCGAGAGCACGCGCGCACGCAAGCCCGTGGAACCCAGTGTTGCCATCCCAACGGTGGCCGCCCCGGCGTCGATCCCGCACACTTGCGACCCTCGGGCCCGCAGGTCCGCACCTTTCGCGCCTCGCGCGACATCGACCCGCACGACGGATGCCCCGCACCCATTCGCGGGATGCACAGGATTTGAAGCAATGAACGCAGACTCCCTCGCCGCCCCGCTCGTCCGCCCGTTGTGGCGCGACCGCGCGCTCGTGCTGGCGGGCATCGTGATGTCGGCGTTCAACCTGCGCACGGCGGTGACCTCGCTCACGCCGCTGCTGGACACGCTCGGCGAAACCTTCGGCTTCGGGCCGACGATGACCGGCGTGCTGGGCATGGTGCCGACCGCGGCGTTTGCGGTGTTCGGCGTGGTGACGCCATCGATCGCGCATCGCCTCGGCCTGGAGCGCACCGCGTTGCTGGCGATGCTGCTGGCGGCAATCGGCCTGGCCATGCGCGCGTTCGTGGGCGATACCGCGATGCTGCTGGTGACCTCGGCGATCGCGCTGTCCGGCATGGGCATGGGCAACGTCGTGTTGCCGCCGCTGGTGAAGCGCTATTTCGGAGATCGCGTCGGCACCGTCAGCACGCTCTACATCACCGTTCTGCAGCTGGGCACGATCCTGCCGGCACTGCTTGCCGTACCGATCGCGACGGCCGCCGGCTGGCGCGTTTCGCTCGGCGCATGGTCGCTGGTCGCCGTCGCCGCGGCGCTGCCGTGGATCGGCGTGCTGTGGATGGAACGCTTCGGCCATTCGCACCAGGCGAAGGCGCTGACGAAAGCGCACGACGAGGCGGTCGCCTGCGGCGATCCGGCGCCGGAACTCGATGCCACGCGCGATACCGATGACGCGAACGCCACCGTCGCCGGACACGTCTGGCGCTCGCCCGTCGCGTGGGGCCTCACGCTGATGTTCGGCATGACCTCGCTCACGACGTACTCGATGTTCACTTGGCTGCCGAAACTGCTCACCGAAGCCGGTGGCTCGCACGAGCTGGGTGGCACGATGGTGGCGCTGTTCTCGACGATGGGCCTGCTGAGCGCGCTGTTCCTGCCGGCGCTCGCGGTGCGTATCCGCAACCCGTTCCCGATCGTCGCGTTCTGCGGACTGAGCTACATCGGCGCGTTCGCCGGCCTGCTGCTTGCGCCGATGGGCGCACCGCTGCTGTGGGTCGCGTTGCTGGGCCTGGGACCGAGCACGTTCCCGCTCTCGCTCACGCTGATCAACCTGCGCACGCGCACGCCGGGCGGTTCGTCGCGGCTGTCTGGCTTCGTGCAGGGCGTGGGCTACAGCCTCAGCTGCCTGGGGCCGCTGCTGTTCGGCTGGCTGCATGAAGCCACGCACGGCTGGACGTGGCCGTTCGCGTTCCTGACGGCGTGCCTGCTCGCGCTGCTGTATGGCGGCTGGCTCGCGAGCAGGCCGCGCATGCTGGAAGACACCTGGTAAGCGCGCGATTTCGCATCGCGCTTACATCTTCGACACAACCGGTTCAGGCCGCACCGCGCAGGCTCGATGCACGTTCCATCCCGAAGGGAGAGCAGGCATGGGCCAGCGCCACATCGAGAACGACCCGAACACGGCCGGCAAGTCCGAACGCGAATACGAGCACAGCTCGGGCGATCGCAACACCAAGAAGAGCGAGAAGGACTGGAAGGGTTTCAGCGACGGCGCGCAACGCGACGCCACGCCGGGCGCGCCCGGTACGCCACCGGCGAAGGATGCGGATCGACGCTGATCCTGTCGGGAAGCGGGCGTTCCTTCCGCTCGTTTCCCGCTCCAAGTAACCTGTCGCGGCTTCCACACGCCGCGACCCATGAGCCTTCGCACCGTCAACGCCGCCCGTTACGTCACGCCGTTGCGCGAGGGCGGCTCGCTGCCCGCGATCATCGAGGCGGACGACGACGGGCTGTACGTCCTGAAATTCCGCGGCGCCGGGCAAGGCGTGAAGGCGCTGGTGGCCGAACTCGTCGCAGGCGAGATCGCGCGCGCGCTTGGGCTGCCGATTCCGGAACTGGTCTTCGTCGAACTCGATGCGGAACTGGCGCGCACCGAGCCGGATCCGGAAATCCAGGAGCTGATCAAGGCCAGCGACGGCCTCAACCTCGCCCTGGATTACCTGCCCGGCGCGATCAATTTCGATCCGGTCGCCGAGCGCGTGCCCGGTGCGCTGGCGTCGGACATCGTCTGGTTCGATGCGTTCGCCAGCAATGTCGACCGAAGCTTCCGCAATCCGAACCTGCTGGTCTGGCATCGCAACACGTGGCTGATCGACCACGGCGCGGCGCTGTACTTCCACCACGGCTGGGACGGCTCGCCGACGCATGCCGGCAGCGCGTTCCCGATGATCCGCGAACACGTCCTGCTGCCGCAGGCCGACGACATCGCCGGCGCCGATGCGCGCCTGGCGGGCAAGCTCGCGCGTGGCGACTTCGAGCGGATTCTTGCGCTCGTTCCCGATGCGTGGCTCGTCGGCGCCGATACGCCCGCCGATCCGGCCGAACATCGCGCCGCCTATGTCGAACACTTCATGCAGCGGCTGGCGCAGCGCCAGCGGTTCGTCGAGGAGGCGATCCATGCACGCGCCTGAGACGCCGCGCCGGGACACCTACGACTACGCGGTGATCCGCGTGGTCCCGCGCGTGGAGCGCGAGGAGTTCGTCAACGTCGGCATCCTGCTGTCGTGCCCGCCGGCGAAATTCCTGGAAGCGCGCATCGAAGTCGACCAGGCGCGGCTGCTCGCGCTGGATCCGGACATCGACCTGGAGACGGTGCGCCGTCACCTGGCGGCGATGGAGGCGATCTGCGCCGGCGGCCCGGGCAGCGGCCCGATCGGCCTGCTGCCGCAGCGCGCGCGCTTCCACTGGCTCACCGCCAAGCGCAGTTCGATCATCCAGACCTCGCCGGTGCACCTGGGACGCTGCCTGCACGCGGGCAACGCGGTCGAGCACCTGATGGACCGGATGGTGCGGGTGCGGCGGGCCTGAGGCCCCAAAGAAGAAGCCCGGCTTTCGGCCGGGCTCCCTGCAAAAGAAAAGCCCGGCCGAAGCCGGGCTTTTCGATATCGCTAGTGCGAAAGGCTTACAGGGCCTGCACAGCGTCGGCCTGCAGGCCCTTCTGGCCCTGGACGACGGTGAAGGAAACCTTCTGGCCTTCCTGCAGGCTCTTGAAGCCCGAGCCCTGGATGGAACGGAAATGGACGAACACGTCCTCGCCGTTCTCGCGGCTGATGAAGCCGAAGCCCTTGGCATCGTTGAACCACTTGACGGTACCGGTTTCACGGTTCGACATGACTATCTCCTATACGGATGGTGAAGACCGCAAAACGCGGCATTGGAGCTGGTCGCAAGGAGAAAGCGAGGTGCAACGATGGAGAACGGAATCCACATCGGGTCACATTCACCGTGACCCTTGGCTAACGCAGCGCGAGGCATGTTGGACGTGTTTGGTCGGATTTGCAAATCCGGACCGGCCTGGGCGGTTCAGATACGATCCCTGTTCAGGTTCACAAGGAATCCCCTCCCTCCGATGACGGTCTATGTCGACGATGCGGTCCACCTCTGGCGCGGCCGCCGCTGGGCGCACCTGATGGCCGACACCCTCGACGAACTGCACGGGATGGCCCAACGCCTGGACATCCCCCGTCGCGCCTTCCAGAACAAGACCTCCGGCGCGCACTACGACGTGCCCTCGGAGCTGCGTGAACGGGCGATCGAGCTGGGGGCGACGGCGATCTCGCGGCATCGCGACCGCGCCCAGGTCCGGGCCGTGATCGCCCGCGCCAAGGCCCAGGGCCGCGGGGAACACCCCTGAGGCTGCGCGCCCGCGCGGCCGCACGTATCCTGTGCGACCCCGGTGCATGCGCCCGGGTCCACCACAGAGTCACCGCACGGATCCACGCCCATGACCGACACCCCGCCCGACCGCCTCTCCAACGACCCGCGCAGCCCGTTCTACGACGAGTCGGTGCTCGAACGCGGCATCGGCATCCGCTTCAACGGAGTCGAGCGCACCAATGTTGATGAGTACTGCATCAGCGAAGGCTGGGTGCGGCTGCCCGTCGGCAAGGCGCTGGACCGCCGCGGCAACCCGATGACGATGAAGCACAAGGGCACGGTCGAGGCGTGGTTCCGCGCGCCGGACGAAGCCGAGTAAGCGCAGGGCCGCCTCACAGCCCCGCCAGGTAGCGGCCCGGATCGATCCGCTGGCCGTACTGGCGAACTTCGAAATGCAGGTGCGGACCGGTCGAACGGCCGGTCGAGCCGATCTTCGAGATCTCCTGCCCCGCCAGCACCACGTCGCCCGGGCGCACTTCCAGGCGGCTGTTGTGCGCGTACAGCGTCACCAGCCCCTGGCCGTGGTCGATCATGACCACGTTTCCGTAGTCCTTGCTGTAGCGGGCCTGCACGACGACACCGTCGCCGCAGGCATGCACCGGCGTGCCGATGGTGCCGGCGAAGTCGATGCCGCTGTGGAACGCATCGCCGCGCCCGAGCGGATCGTGGCGACGGCCGAAGCCCGAGGTGATCCGCACCGACGCCACCGGCAGCAGGCTGAGCAGATGGTCGCGCCAGCCGCGCCTGACCGGGTTCCAGGCCGTGGCCGAGATATCGATCGCCGCATCGCTTTTCTTCAGCGGCGCCGCATCCATGCGCGCGAGGTCCGCCGCGAGGTCGTAATGCGGCGCCTGCGCGGCCGGGATGTAGGGCCCGCCCATGCCCGCTTCGACCGCCACGGCGTGGGCCGGCACCTCCGCATGGGGACGCGCCCATCCGGATCCGGTGCTGGCGGCGGCGACGACTGTCGCGGCGGCGCAGATGACCTGCAGGCTGCTGCGCCAACCGCAGCGGATGGGACGAACTCGGGCTTTGCGTACGGCGAGGGACATGAACGACTCCGTGAAGCATGGCGGCGTCCGGCAACGGGACGCGGGGTGCAACTCCTGGCGGGGGAATTCCGGCGTGGGTCGCTTGCCGGGGGAAGGCGCCGTCCTGGCACGAGGGGAAGTCTCCCGATCCGGCCGGGGCGTCGATATGAGACGGGTCCGAAAAATTCTCAGTTCCAGACCTTGACCCGTTAAAGGTTCGTTGTTCCTGTCGGGCGATTCAGCGCGCCTGCAACCAGGCGAATGCCGGCTGTACGCCGCCACGCCGCGCATCGCCGTCATGCGCGGCCGGTGGGAGAATCGGCTTGCACCCCATCCCATGGAGGCCGCCATGAAACCGCGCCTCGTCGTTCTTGCCTTCGCGCTCGCCCTCGCCACCACCGCCACGGCCGGCGTGCGCAACGTCACCGACCCGCAAGCCCCGCGTGCGCTGCCCGAAAGCGATTCGGTCAACGTGCGATGGGACGACCCGTCGAAATTCAGCGAACTGCGCTACAGCGGCAACCGCTGGGAAGCCGCGCAGGGCAACTGGGTGGAGGAACTGGCCACCTACATGCGCGATCGCGCGCAGCAACGCCTGCCGGCGGGCCAGCGGCTCGACGTGACCATCGTCGATATCCGCCGCGCCGGTTCGTTCGAACCGTGGCACGGGCCGAACCTGCAATACACGCGCATCATCCGTGACGTGTATCCGCCACGGATGACGCTCAACGTGCGGCTCACCGATGCCAGCGGCAACGTGATCTCGCAGGGCGAACGCAAGCTGATGGACTCCGGGTTCCTGATGAGCGACAGCTCCTCGCTCAACAGCGATCCGCTGCGTTTCGAGAAGCGGATGATCGATCGCTGGCTCACGCAGGAACTGCGCGAAGGGACCCAGAGCTAGCGCTTCGAACGAACGGAAAACGGAAAGGGGCGCCTGGGCGCCCCTTTCTTTTCCTGCATCGCTGTTACTGCTTCAGCTTCCAGCCCGTGCGGAAGATCCACCACACCACGAACAGGCACAGCAGCAGAAAGCCCGTGATCGCCGCCGCGCTGACGCCGACGTTCACGTCGGAGATGCCGAAGAAACTCCAGCGGAAGCCGCTGATCAGGTACACGACCGGATTGAACAGCGCGACCTTCTGCCACAGCGGCGGCAGCATGTTGATCGAATAGAACGCACCGCCCAGGAACGTCAGCGGCGTGATCACCATCAGCGGGACCAGCTGCAACCGCTGGAAGCTGTCGGCCCACAAACCGATGATGAAGCCGAACAGGCTGAAGGTCAGCGCGGTCAGCACCAGGAAGCACAGCATCCAGAACGGATGCTGGATGTCGTATGGCACGAAGAAGCGCGCGGTGAGCAGGATCAGCGTGCCGAGCATCAGCGATTTCGTCGCCGCCGCGCCGACGTAGCCGATCACGATCTCCAGCGCCGACACGGGCGCCGACAGCAGTTCATAGATCGTGCCCGCCCACTTGGGCATGTAGATGCCGAAGGATGCGTTGGAAATGCTTTCGCTCAGCAGCGACAGCATGATCAGGCCGGGAATGATGAAGGCGCCGTAGCTCACGCCGTCGACATCGCCCATGCGCCCGCCGATCGCCGCGCCGAAAACGATGAAGTACAGCGACGTCGACAGCACCGGCGAGACGATGGACTCCATCAGCGTGCGGAAGGTGCGGGCCATCTCGAAGCGGTAGATGGCGCGGATCGCATGCAGGTTCATGCGCGCGCCTCCCGGTTCTGGCGGACCAGGCTGACGAAGATGTCCTCCAGCGAACTCTCGCTGGAATGCAGGTCCTTGAAGTCGATGCCGTGATGCGTCAGGCGGCGCAGCAACGCGGCGATGCCGGTTTCCTGCGCCTGCACGTCGAAGGTGTAGACCAGCGACTGGCCGCCCTCGGCCAGTTCCAGCGGATATTCGGCCAGATCGTCCGGAATGCGCTCCAGCGGCGCCTGCAGCGTCATCGTCAGCTGCTTCTTGCCGAGCTTGCGCATCAGCGTCGCCTTGTCCTCCACCAGCACCAGCTCGCCCTTGTTGATCACGCCGATGCGGTCGGCCATGTCCTCGGCCTCTTCGATGTAGTGCGTGGTCAGGATGATCGTGGTGCCGTTCTCGCGCAGGCGGCGCACCATTTCCCACATGTCGTGGCGCAGCTCGACGTCGACGCCGGCGGTGGGTTCATCGAGGAACAGGATCGACGGCTCGTGCGCCAGCGCCTTGGCGATCAGCACGCGCCGCTTCATGCCGCCTGAGAGCGCCATGATCTTGCTGTCCTTCTTGTCCCACAGCGAGAGATCGCGCAGCACCTTTTCCAGGTACGCGTCGTCGCGCGCCTTGCCGAACAGGCCGCGGCTGAACTTCACCGTCGCCCACACGCTTTCGAACGCGTCGGTCGACAGCTCCTGCGGGACCAGACCGATCTTCGCGCGCGCCGCACGGTATTCGCGCACGATGTCGTGGCCGTCTGCGGTCACGGTGCCCGAACTCGCGTTGACGATGCCGCAGATGATGCTGATCAGCGTCGTCTTGCCCGCGCCATTGGGGCCGAGCAGCGCGAAGATCTCGCCGCGGCGGATCGCCAGGTCGATGCCCTTGAGCGCCTGGAAACCGGTGGCGTAGGTCTTGGTGAGGCCCCGCACGTCGATGACGGGATCGTGTATCTGCGTGCCGGCGGTGGACGCCATGCGTTGTTCCTTTTCCTGCGGTGAACCCGCGGCATCGTACCGGAGCGGCGCGTCGGTCATCCCATGCGCCCCAGGCGTCGCGACGATTCGGGCGGCCGGCTGCACGCCTTCGTCACGCGCGCCAGCAACGCGCGCACGCCGGGCAGGATGACCAGCGCCGCCGGCAATGCGACGACGAACGCGACCGGCCAACCGCGCAGCCACGCACCGACGAGGCCGGGGCCGAAGCCGCGTTGCAGCGCGATCATGGCGAAACTCATCACGCCCGACATCAGCGTGACGACCAGCGGAACGAAAGCGAACTGGGCCTGGCGTGGCGTGAGCATGGCGGGCATTCCGTTGCGGTGGGGGGAGTCACAGGTTAGGCACGCAGCCGGGCGCCGATAAGCCCGCATCGCGGGGAAAAACCGTCCCATGAGCGGGCGAATGCGCGAGGTGTGCCTTCCGGTACATCGCGACGCGGTCCGCATGGGCCACAATGCGCGCTCCAAGGACGCATCGCCGGACCCCCATGAAATTCCTGCTGATGATCTACACCGACCAGGCCCTGCTGGACGCGTTGCCCGAAGGCGAGTACGACCGCCTGATGAAAGGCTGCATCGAGAAGGCCGACGCCCTGCGCGAGGCCGGTGAGCTGCTGGATTCGCAGCAACTCGAACTGCCCCACACCGCACGATCGGTGCGCACGCGCGGCGGCAACACGCATGTGTTCGATGGTCCGTTCGCCGAAGCCAAGGAAGTCTTCGCCGGCTTCAACCTGATCGAGGCGCCCAACATCGAGCGCGCGGTGGAGATCGCGCATTCGTTCCCGTGGTCGCGCTTTGGTTCGATCGAAGTGCGGCCGGTGCGCGATTTCGCTGCGGTGCGCGAGCGCGTGGGCGCGTAGGGCGTCAGCGCGGGCGTTCCCCGCAGCGCTGGCATTTCGTTGCGAAGAGATTGGCCCGGGCGAGCCGGCCGGTGCCCCACTGGAAGAATCGCGCGCCGCACCGGGGGCAAGCGAAGCGGGACAGCCAGTAGCCGCTGATGGCCCACGCGGCGAGCCATGCGGCGGCGGGATACACGATGGCATCGTCGCTGACGCCCAGCGCCTTCATCGCGAGGTTCGCCACGATCATCACGGGCAGGTACAGCGCGATGCCGCCTATGAGCAGGCATTTCCCTAGCCTGTACCGGCGCCAGGGATCGACTGGCTTCGCGGTGCTGCGGCTTCCTTCCGTCATTGCGTCCCCCAGCGTCCTTGAGCTGCCCGCAGCTTATACGAGCTGCTTTTCGAACCAGTGATCCGCGTACGGGTTCTGGTTGTAGCGCTCGATCTCGACGTAGCCGTTGCGCGCGTACAGCGCGCGCGCTTCCAGCAGCGTGCGATTCGTGTCCAGGCGCAGCGTGTGCAGCGACATCGCATGTGCGTGCGCTTCGAGTGCATCAAGCATGCGTTGTGCGATGCCCAGGCCGCGCGCGGTCGGCGCGACCCACATGCGCTTGATCTCGCCAATGCCTTTACCCAGCACCTTCAACGCGCCGCAACCCAAAGCCTGTTCGTCGAGTCGCGCGAGCAGCAGCACGCCCGACGGCGGCACGAGTTCCTGCGGATCGGCGCTGGGGCCGCGCGTGGCGTCGAAGCCGGAGTCGAAGCGCTCGTCGAGTTCGCGCAGATAGGCGTCGATGCAGGCGCGCGCCTCGACGCTGGCGGGATCGGCGGGTTCGATGACGACCGCGGCGGCGCGCATCAGGCGCTCGACTTCGGCCATCGCCTTCGTCAGCCGTTCGCGTTGCGCGTCGCCAAGCGGCGAGAGCAGCGAGTTGGCGAAATCGACCGAAAGGCGGTCGAGTGCATCGAACTCGCGGCGTCCCTTCGCGGTGAGCACGGCTCGACGTGCACGCGCGTCGTCGGGTGCCGGCTGCGATTTCACCAGGCCCTGCGCCTCCAGCGCGCGCAGCAGGCGGCTCAGGTACCCCGAATCCAGCGACAGGCGCGTGCGCAGCTCGCGCACGTCGGCGCCATCGCGGCCGATCTCGAACAACAGCCGCGACTCGGCAAGCGGCCGGCCGCGGCCGAGGAAGTCATCCGACAGCGCCCCGATCCGGCGTGTCACCGACCGGTTGAAGCTGCGGACCTGTTCGATCTGGCGCTCGTCCATTAGCTGACTTTAGTCAGGTAATTGACGCGACGCAAGCACAGGCCTCAAAACACCCGTCATCCCGGGTGCGGCCTGCGGCCTTACCCGGGCTACAGCGTTAGATGTTTTCGGCCGCCGTCCGGCGTCGCGAGAAATACGGCAACGCAAACATGTACAGCCCGCTGACCAGCAGCAACGCCAGCGGCACCAGCGTCGCGAAGCCCACCCACAGCGCGATGTCCCCGCGTCCCATCACGACGAAGTTCGCGATGACGCACGCGGTGAAGACGATCGACAGCCACCGATGGGTCTGGCGGATCCACTTGTTCCAGTTCATTCGAGCGCTCCCTTGCCTGATCGGCCCGCACGATGCGGGCCAGCGGAAGGAAGCCTATCGGCGGCCCAGCGCCGCCGCTTCTCGAAAACTGACCGGTTGAGCGCGTCCGCCGTTTACGGCGCGCGCACCACCGTGCCCTGCTTCATCACCAGCAGCGGCTTCTGGGTGGCGCGGATGTTTTCCAGCACGTTGCCCGGGACGGCGACGATGTCGGCGAACTTGCCCGCTTCCAGCGTGCCGGTTTCCTTGTCCACGCCCAGCAGCTTCGCCGAGCCCTGGCTGCTGGTCAGCAACGCCGCCGACGGCGACATGCCCAGGTCCACCATGTCGCCGAATTCCTGCGCGTTAAGGCCATGCGGATACACCGCCGCGTCCGTGCCCAGCGCGATCGGCACGCCCACGCGCAGCGCTTCCTTGAACATCTTCTGGTGCGCCGCGCCGGCCGCGCGGGCCTTGGCGCCGATCTGCGGCGGATAGGTGTCGGCCTTGTCGACCACCCACACCTGCGTCATGCGCGTGGGCACCAGGTAGGTGCCCTTGCTCTTCATCAGCTGCAGCGTCTGCGTGGTGAGGAAGCTGCCGTGTTCGATCGAATCCACGCCCGCTTCCACCGCCAGCTTCGCGGCGAGGTCACCGTGGCTGTGCGCGGCGACCTTGCGGCCCCAGGTATGGGCTTCGGTGATGATCGCGCGCAGCTCGTCGGGCGTGAGCTGCGGGACGTCGACCGGATCGGCCTCCGACAGCACGCCGCCGGAGGCGCAGATCTTGATGACGTCGGCGCCGAACTTCATCTGTTCGCGCGTGGCCAGGCGGCATTCCTCGGCGCCGTTGCAGACACCGTCGCGCGGGCCGAGCGGCGTCACGCGACCCGGCGGGAACGGCGCGTTGTCGCAATGGCCGCCGGTGGATCCGATGGCGTGGCCGGCGACCAGCATGCGCGGGCCTTCGGTCAGGCCGTCGTTGATGGCGTTGCGCAGGGCGATGTCGACGAAGTCCGGGGCGCCGACCTCGCGCACCGTGGTGAAGCCCGCCTCCAGCGTCACCTTCGCGTTGCGCGCCGCGTGGAAGGACTGCTCGGTCGGGAAGCGCAGCATGTTCTCGTAGAACCCCTGCGCCCAGTTGTCATCGTGGTTGGAGGCGATGTGGGTGTGGGCGTCGATGAAGCCCGGCAGCAGCGTGGCATCGCCCAGATCGATGACCTTCGCGCCGGCCGGCACGGCGGAGTCGCCGACGGCGGCGATGCGGCCGCCCTGCACGACGACCAGGCCCGGGGATACCAGCCGTCCGCTGACGCCATCGAACAGGTGCGCGGCGCGCAGCACGACGGGCGCCGACGCTGCGGGCGCGGGACTTGGTGCCTGCGCGGAGGTGACGGTGGCGATCGACAAGGCAACGGACAGGCCCGCCAGGGCCGCAACGGCACGACGCTTCATTCCCCTTCCCCTTTGATGTTCACGTCTTTGATGGACGCGTTGGACCGAGTGTAGGAGGCCGCGCGGCGCGCCGTCTCGTCCCGTGCGACGGGCGGCGGCCAGACTGCACGCACTCCTCGTCAGGGAGATCGCCGGGGCGGCACGCGACTGGGCTCGCGCGCCGCTCCGGTTTTTTTTTTGTCCCGGATGCGCGTTGTAAGCGCTTACCTAAAGCCGAGGTGAAGAATCGCGACGCCAAAGCGCGAACTGTGTCGCGGTTTCGCGTGAACCCGACTTGCCAGCGAAAAAGGCCCAGTCAGGATCGGATCCACAAGAACCACCACCGCACTCGCGTGCACACAGGGGATTCCATGAAGCGCCTGCTTTCGTCTTTCGTGATCGGCTGCCTGCTGCTCTCGCCGGTTGTCGCGTCGGCCCACGACAAGGGCCACGGTCGCGATCGCCACGATCATTACGACCGTTACGACGACGATGACCATCACCACGACCACGGCCGCAAGAAGGGCCACTACAAGCACGA
>Ga0102591_1002657_pt1 | contig 18528 bp, 23 predicted proteins | sample AraplaCol_mCL_r2_2_FD_76860 | JGI IMG/M metagenome (GOLD analysis project Ga0102591, IMG submission 76860) | Arabidopsis root microbial communities from North Carolina, USA - plate scrape MF_Col_mCL_r2 (SPADES assembly) (version 2) | ecosystem: Host-associated > Plants > Roots > Endosphere... | reverse complement strand
TCGAGACTGCCAAGCTTAACAATGTCGAGCCACTGGCCTATCTCTCAGACGTCCTCACCAAGATCGTCAACGGGCATCCAAATAACCAGATCGACGACCTGCTGCCTTGGGCCTATGCCGCAAAGCACGAACTCAAAGCCGTGGCCTGAAAACAGCGCTTACGGTGAAAAAGGGCATCATCGAGTTGAACCACAATTTTCCAACCTCCCCTGACTGCTCCATGTTGCTGCGCCACATTTCCGACATGCGCAGCAGCATCTGCGAGAATTCCGGTTGGTCGTCCGAGCTCGGGGGATGGCCGGCTCACTCGCCTGCGGCCGGGCCGCGGCCCGCAAGCGCGCTGGCATAGATCGCCCAGGCCTGGTCGTAGTCGAGCTTGCGCGGATTGTTGACCAGGATGCGCTTCTGCTGTTTCATCGCATCCTCCGCCCGCAGGCCGGAGCTTGCACAGCAGTTTTTCATTTGTTTGCTGAATTGGCAGCCACAAGGACTGAACGCTCAAGCAGCCTAACCTGCGGCCTTCACCGGATGCATACCTTCGACGCTTCGAAAAACATGGCCCGATTTTACGCTATGTCAATCGAGCCGACGTTATTTGGGGAGGTCTGCTTGACGCGGCGCTGGGGGCGCATCGGCTCTGGTGCCAAGAGGGAAGTCTACCATTTCCCTCGGGAGGAAGAGGCGGTCGCACGGATACAAACCGAAACCCAGTGCGGCCAGAAAACGATGGCCTGATTGGCTACCGGATCAGGCGGCCGCGTTCACATCGAACTCGAAATGAAGCTGGTCATAGGGGAATTCGACGCCGGCGTCGGTCCGGTCCAGGACACCCGCGTTGACAAGCGTCGTCACATCCTTATGGACGGCCTGCACGTCCCGGCCGACGCGTCGGGCGACTTCCCGTATCGCCAGCGGCCCCTGCCCTGCCATCGCCGTCACGATCGCAAGCCGCGGCGGCGCAAGCACCCTGTGCATGTCGTCGTAGCTTGGAAAATTCACCGACGGCGTAGCAGGAACGACGACGCCTTCCAATGCCTTTTGCCCCGCATTCACGAAGCGGGCCTTGGCATCGGCAATCGAGCTTAGTCTGATGACGAGCGTCCTCATGCGAGTATCCTTTCCATGTCCGCCTGAAATGCATCGAACAATACTTCCAGCGTTGTGAATTCCATCGGTTCCTCGATATCACAGATGGCGATGATCGCCCTTGCCGCGCTCATTGTCATAACGCATGACGCACTCGCCCTCCTCTCCTGATCCTCGATCATCCCCGTCAATTCCACGCGTCATCACCGGGAAGGTCGCCGTTGGTTGATCGCGGCGGCGAGCTTGTCGATACCCTGCGCATCGAGGGCGGCGAATTCGCCAACCCGCATGACAGATGTTCCAACTCGTCCGGGCGGGTTTTCGCATCGCGCCAGAAGACCAACGCGGCGGTAATGGTGGCCTAGTCCACGGGGTCAAGATCGATGCGCACGTTTCGCAATGTCGGCTTGGGCGATCCTCCTATGAGCGCTTCGAAAGAGCGGCATGATGCGCTTGCGCGTGAGGCGGTCGCGGGTGGTCGTGAACATCGAGCCATCCCGTTCCCGCCATGTTTCGCAGCCGTTGATGGTGGTGCGTCCACGGCGTTTGCGGATCGGCGGCAGGACGCTGCGCCTGCTGCTCAGGCGTCAGGTCTTGAAACCGCTCGATCTCGTAGTCAGGCATCCAGCCGTCTTGCAAAGGGTGCGGCGCGTTCCGATAGCGATGCTCGATCGCAGGACCGCCGAATAGGCCGGGCTGTATCCCGGCAAGCCGTCGTTGATGTTGCGCCTTCCGATAGTCGGCACGCATTGACCGTCCGCGCTCAAGGCGGGGCGGTCAGGCTCGTTTTCGGTTCCGTGCCGCCGATGGGAGTCCTCTACGCTCTTATCACCCATGTTGAATGTCCTGCAGATCGAGGGAATAGCTGCGCCGCGCCGGCCGCAATGGCGGCGTGCTCGATATGAAGCTCGGCGGCGCGATGACCGGACGGACGCTTGCACCATGTTCCCGCCTTCACATGGCATGTGGGGCAAGGGACGCGGGTGTCGGGATGGTCGGGCCACCCCTCCCCGCAACGGGAGAACGCGAAAGCAGCTTGGCCGCACGCCTCCATATAGGTGCGCCGGCAAATTGCGGAAAGATCGCGATTCCCGGTGGTGTCCGCGCATCGCCAGAGCACCGGCAACTCCTCGAACCCGCCAGTAATGATCTCCTTGCGCAACTTCAGTTCTCCAGACGCCACGGCCAAGCGCAGCGTGGGGAAGCGCTGGAAGATCGAACCGAACACCACCTTGAGTTCCAGCCTGGCAAGCGCCTCGCCGATGCAGTAGTGCGGCCCGTAGGAGAACGCCAGGTGCGGTTTTTCGGCGCGTCCGATGTCGAAGATTTCCGGGTCGTCGAAATGGCGTGGATCGAACGACGTCGCCGGCAGGCCGACCAGCACCTTGCTCTCCGCGGGAATATGCACGCCCGCGATGGTCACGTCGGTCGTCGGATATCGCATGATGCCGTCCCAGCCCGCGCCCGGCGGGTACATGCGCAGGATTTCCTCCGCTGCCTTGTCCACGAGGGATGGATCGCCGACCAGGCGTTCGCGCTGTTGCGGATGGCGGAACATGGCCAGCAGGCCTAATTCGATCTGTGCGACGGTGCTCTCGTGCCCCGCCACTAGTATGCCCGCGGCCAAGCCGATCGCCTCTTCCTCGGTCGCCTTGCCCTGGTCGACCGCCGCGAGCAGATCCGTCAGCAGGTTGTCGCCCGGATCCTGGCGCTTGCCTCGCATCTTGCCGCGAATGTAGGTGCGCAATTCTTCCCAGGCCAGGAGCGCCGCGCTACGCGGGCCGCTTTCATGCTGGTGCGTCATCACTTCATCGGACAGCTCGGCGAAAAAGGCGTGATCCTCGTAGGGCACGCCCATCAGCGCGCTGATGACCATGGCCGGAAGCGGAAAGGAGAGGTAGTGCCGCAGGTCGGCGGGCTGGGGCTGGGCCGCCAGCGTCTCGAACAACTGCGCGGCGATCGCCTCGATTCGCTGCGCGAGCAGCTTCACCCTGCGGTTGCTAAAGGCCGGCGCCACGATCGCGCGTAACCGGGCATGCTCGCTGCCCTCGTGCGAGCCCAGCCACCCCGGCGAACCGAGAATCACCGTAGCCGGGGTGAATGCCGCCGAGGGCATTCCCGAGGGCCGGAACGCCGAGTCGGACAGTACCGCCTTAGCTTCCTCGTAGCCTGTTACCCACCAACCTTCGTGCCCGGACGGGAAGCGCACGCGGTGGATCGGACCGTTGGCGCGTAACGCCAACATCTCGGGCGAGGGCTCGATGTGATTGACGCGCCACATCGGCAGCGTCGGCAAGGGTTGTCCGGACCTGATGGCACTTCACTCTCTATGCGATGAAAGGGCGGAAGGTGACCGGCAAGCGCTGCCGACAGCCAATGACTTAAAGCGGCATGTAGAAGACGTCCTACGCGGCGATTGTCGGCGCCAGATATTCCACCGCACGAACAGCGGGGAAGTACCGGCATGACGCGCTGGACGTCTTGCAAGCGTCAGCAGGAACCGCAATCGTCTTCATCGTCTTGCTCTACGATGTGTCTTCTTACCGTTTCCTCATGCCTCTCGAAGGGCTGCGCTCTGCTTCAGCGAGAGAAAAGACCACCTCAACATCCTCGCGTGAGACGAGCGGGCCTGAAGCCCAAGAGCTCAGGGGACCAAGGTGCGACTAGGTCCTCGATAATGGTTTGAAGATCTGCCAGGAGATGTGCGGTAAACTGTCGGCGTGAGCTCACGAGAACTGCCAAATCATTGGTCTTGAAATGGCAACCAAGTTTCTGCCACACAAAGCGATCGGATTCAGTCAAGACGATGTTCCTTTGAAAGTGGAGTTGAGTGGAAGGCCTGGGTCTCCAAGCAGCATTCGCATCAGGTTTCTCTCCAAACGTTACTCTGCAGATATCGGTCTTCGCGGCCACGAGCATGAAGCGTATGCGCTGCGTGCGTGAGCTCATCTGCTAAGTCCCCTGGATTAGGAGTTCGCCTTACCTGCAGTCCTGGAGCACGAAGCCTGTGACATATAGATCGGGGGACGGCCCAAAACCTTGGATACGATGTCCATTACCTCCGCATTGGTGGAAGTCAGCGATTCGATCGCTTATCGGCCTACCGCTACCCCTGACAGCTCATACAACGATCGGTTCTTGAGCCGCGCTTCCCGTATCGGGCTCGATTCACCCTCGAGGCTCTGCGGGCAAAACTTCAAAGCCTCTTTCGGATGGGCCGAAGCGAGATAAGCACGGAGTTCGTTGATCTGTCGAAGCGAATAGGAGCATCTTCCTGCGGCCCCTGGCTCCGGTGTTGGCCCCAGCCCATCAATGGACGACTGACGCCGATAGCTGCCCGATGCAAGGTCATGTCCGGAAAGTGGCTATATGCAGCATAGATATCATCGTGACGGTTTATCTTCTCATTGGCGTATATATTCTGTCTTCGTTTACCCCAGTTGCCTGAGCTGGTCAACACTCAGCAGCCAGCAAGCACTTTGCCGCGCCAACAAACTTACCGGCTCCATCGGAGCAGGGCGTTCGTCAGCCGATCTGAACCCTTCAAACTGGACCAGTTTTAGCTAAAGTTTTCCGGTGCATTTTCTGGCTGGGAAAGGAACAACGATGAAGGCATCGCAATTTTCGGACGCGCAGAAGGCGTTCATTCTGAAGCAAAGTGATGAAGGTGTCTGTTGCTGCGATCTGCCGCAACGCATCAGTCAGGCGACCTACTTCAATTGGAGGAAGAAGTATGCCGGCATGTTGCCGCCGACAGACATCGGCGATCGGGACTCCCCCTCTACCAAAATTGAGGACAATGCGATCTCCTTAATTTCTTCCTGCATGGGTCGTAAGTCGCAGTTCCAGATGGCCCGATTAACCGAAATTCTCGACATCCATTTACGATCGTCGTCACTTTTGTCGGCTTTGCGACAAGCATTCTTCCTCGCCCAATCGCGTATTTTCCGTCCAGGTAGCTGAAACAGCAGTTAATTATTGTTGGTCAGCTCAATCGGCCTGCCTGGCACGAATCTTGAGAGCTATTGCGAGGCAGCGGAACGGCCTCCGCATCCGCGTTGCGGGATAACCGCATTTGCTTCGAACACATGAAGGAACGCCAAGCATGGCAGCTCTGCGTCAGATCGCATTCTATGGAAAGGGCGGAATTGGCAAGTCCACTACGTCCCAAAACACGTTAGCCGCCCTTGTGGACCATGGGCAGAAGATCCTCATCGTCGGCTGTGATCCTAAGGCTGATTCTACGCGCCTGATCTTGAACTCGAAGGCTCAGGATACGGTTCTTGATCTCGCAGCAACGAGAGGTTCGGTTGAAGATCTTGAACTCGAAGACGTGCTCAAGGTCGGCTATAAAGGTATCAAATGCGTGGAGTCTGGCGGCCCGGAGCCGGGCGTCGGCTGCGCGGGACGCGGCGTTATCACGTCGATCAACTTTCTCGAAGAGAACGGTGCCTACAACGATGTCGACTACGTGTCTTATGACGTGCTCGGTGACGTTGTGTGCGGCGGCTTCGCGATGCCGATCCGTGAAAACAAAGCTCAGGAAATCTACATCGTCATGTCCGGCGAAATGATGGCCCTCTATGCCGCCAACAATATCGCCAGGGGCATTCTAAAATATGCCGCAGGCGGCAGCGTCCGCCTGGGTGGGCTCATTTGCAACGAGCGTCAGACCGACCGCGAAATCGACCTCGCCGAAGCGCTGGCTGCCAAACTCAATTCTAAGCTCATCCATTTCGTGCCACGCGACAACATTGTCCAACATGCCGAGCTTAGAAAGATGACGGTAATCCAATATGCGCCGGACTCTCAGCAAGCGGCCGAGTACCGGACACTTGCCCAAAGAATACATGACAATTCTGGCAAAGGCACCATCCCGACCCCCATCACCATGGAAGAACTTGAGGACATGCTTCTCGATTTCGGGATCATGAAAACCGATGAGCAGATGCTTGCCGAACTTCAAGCCAGGGATGCGAAGTGATAGCTGCCCAGTGATCACACTGATACGAGCGTGCAGCGACACGCAAAGCGCTCGCCATCCCGTGAGGGAGGTTTCGCCAATGAGGCTTCATCCGGATTTTCTAAGGGGTAGGGCAATGAGCCTCAAATACGACAATGACAGTGGCTTCCACGCGAAGCTTATAGCAGACGTGCTGTCGCAATATCCGGGCAAAGCAGCGAAGCGCCGCAGTAAACACCTTAGCGTGGCAACGAGCGAAAAGGACGCCGGCGAGGACCCAAACACGATTAGCGAATGCGAGGTAAAGTCGAACATCAAGTCTGTTCCTGGCGTGATGACGATCCGCGGATGCGCGTATGCCGGTTCAAAGGGCGTCGTCTGGGGACCCATCAAGGATATGGTTCACATTTCACACGGGCCGGTCGGCTGCGGTCAATACTCCTGGTCGCAACGTCGCAACTATTACGTCGGTCTGACAGGCATCGACACTTTCGTGACGATGCAATTTACCTCCGATTTCCAGGAGAAGGACATCGTTTTCGGCGGTGACAAGAAACTGGAAAAGGTCATCGACGAGATTGCTGAGCTTTTCCCGCTAAGCAATGGCATCAGCCTGCAGTCCGAATGTCCGATCGGTCTGATTGGCGATGACATTGAGGCCGTAGCGCGAAAAAAGGCCAAAGAACATACGACGACCGTCGTGCCGGTGCGCTGCGAAGGCTTCCGTGGTGTGTCGCAATCGCTTGGCCACCACATCGCCAACGACGCAATTCGAGATTGGGTCTTCGACAAGAAAGACTTAAAATTCGAGCCGGGTCCTTACGACGTCAATGTCATAGGCGACTATAACATTGGCGGCGATGCATGGGCGTCGCGCATCCTGCTCGAAGAGATCGGATTGCGCGTGGTCGGCAACTGGTCGGGAGATGCAACTCTCGCCGAAGTGGAGCGCGCTCCGAGAGCTACGCTCAACCTCATTCACTGCTATCGGTCGATGAATTACATCTCCAGACACATGGAGGAAAAATATGCCATTCCTTGGATGGAGTATAATTTCTTTGGCCCATTCCAGATCGAAGCCTCGCTGCGCAACATAGCCAAGCATTTCGGGCCGGAGATCGAAGATAGAACGGAAACAGTCATCGCCAAATACCGACCCTTCGTTTCGGCTGTGGTCGACAAATATTGGCCGCGCCTTTCTGGCAAACGGGTGATGCTCTACATCGGCGGATTGCGCCCTCGTCACGTCATCACCGCCTATGAGGACCTCGGAATGGAAATCGTAGGAACCGGCTACGAATTCGGTCATGGCGACGACTATCAGCGCACCGGCCACTACGTAAAAGAAGGCACGTTGATCTACGATGACGTGACTAGCTACGAACTAGAGAAATTCATCGAGGGAATTCGGCCCGATCTCGTCGGGTCCGGCGTTAAAGAAAAATACCCGGTGCAGAAAATGGGCATTCCATTCCGTCAGATGCACTCCTGGGACTATTCTGGTCCGTATCACGGTTATGACGGCTTCGCGATTTTCGCTCGGGATATGGACATGGCGATCAACAATCCAGTTTGGGGTCTCTACGACGCGCCCTGGCAAAATGACCGCGCTTTGGCGGCGGTTGCTGGGTGAGAACATAGCGTTCGCGCGTAAAAAACGCGCAACGGCTTAAGCGACGCATGTTTCTGGACCGCCCTTGAGCCGCGGCCAGATCGAAAGAGGTGACTCTATGCCGCAATCAGCTGAGAAAACTCTCGACCACGCGCCCCTATTCTGCGAGCCGGAATACAGGCAGATGTTAGCCGAGAAAAAGTTGAACTTCGAATGCCCACACCCTGATCAGGTCGTGTCAGACCAACGCGAATTCACGAAGACCTGGGAATACCGCGAGCAAAACTTGGCCCGCCAAGCCCTTGTCGTCAATCCAGCCAAAGCCTGCCAGCCACTCGGCGCGGTTTTCGCAGCGGCGGGATTCGAGCGAACGATGTCGTTCGTCCATGGCAGCCAAGGTTGCGTTGCCTACTACAGATCGCACCTATCGCGCCATTTCAAGGAGCCGTCATCGGTGGTCTCGTCATCGATGACAGAAGACGCCGCTGTATTTGGTGGCCTGAAGAATATGGTCGACGGTCTCGCCAACACGTACAAGCTCTATAACCCGAAGATGATCGCGGTGTCGACCACATGTATGGCCGAGGTCATCGGAGATGACCTGCATGGTTTTATCGAAAACGCCAAAAGTGAAGGTTCGGTCCCGCGCGATTTCGATGTCCCCTTCGCCCACACACCTGCCTTTGTCGGCAGCCATGTCGATGGCTATGACAGCATGGTAAAAGGTGTGCTGGAGAATTTCTGGAAGGGCACCGCGCGAAATGAAGCCACCGCTACTATCAACATCATTCCTGGATTTGATGGCTTCTGCGTTGGGAACAATCGCGAATTAAAACGCCTGCTCGACTTGATGCAAGTGACTTACATGTTCATCCAGGACGCATCAGATCAGTTCGATACGCCTTCCGATGGCAAATTTCGGATGTATGACGGCGGGACCAAAATCAATGACGTGAAGGCGGCGTTGAACGCGGAGTGGACATTGTCCCTGCAATATTACAACACTCGCAAGACGTTAGATTACTGCAGAGACGTTGGACAAGCGGCGACCTCCTTCCACTACCCTCTCGGCGTCGAAGCTACCGACGAACTTCTGATGGTGATATCGGAGATTTCCAGCAGAGAAATTCCCGAGGCGATCCGTCTGGAGCGCGGCCGACTCATCGATGCGATGGCGGACAGCCAAGCTTGGCTGTATGGAAAAAAATACGCGATCTACGGCGATCCAGATTTCGTTTATGCGATGGCGCGCTTCATCATGGAGACCGGCGGCGAGCCAACCCACTGCCTCGCCACAAATGGCACCTCAGCTTGGGAGGACGAGATGAAGGAACTCCTCGCATCCTCGCCCTTCGGGAAGAATGCACAGGTTTGGCCAGGCAAAGATCTCTGGGCACTGCGCTCGCTACTGTTCACCGAGCCGGTGGATCTCCTGATCGGAAATTCTTATGGGAAGTATCTCGAACGGGACACCGGTACCCCACTGGTTCGGCTGATGTTTCCAATTTTCGACCGGCACCATCATCATCGATTCCCCCTCATGGGTTACCAAGGCGGACTGCGTCTTTTAACGGCGATCCTCGACAAGATCTTCGACAACCTCGATCGCGAAACAATGCACGCGGGTGTGACAGATTATTCGTACGACCTCACTCGCTAAAAGCGGCGGCCGGCCAGGCGGCCTATCTCTCAACCAGATATGAAGGCAGACGAATGTCCTCGCTCAACGCCAAAAACAAAGATGCCTTCCACGAGCTAGCGAGTGAAAAGAGCGGCAGCAAGGGTCCCAAGGCGCGCCTCAGGAATTGCGCGAGGCCAATGGCCCCGGGAACGGCCGTCGGCGGTTGCGCTTTCGACGGCGCCAAGGTCGCACTGCAGCCGATCACGGATGTCGCACATCTTATTCACGCGCCGCTCGCCTGCGAGGGAAATTCCTGGGACAACCGTGGCGCTGCCTCGTCAGGCCCAACACTTTGGCGCACGAGCTTCACGACTGATCTTACGGAAATCGACATCGTAATGGGACACAGTGAACGGAAGCTCTTTAAAGCGATCCGGGAAATCAAGGATGGGTATGCGCCCGCAGCAATCTTCGTCTATTCAACCTGCGTTACGGCGATGATCGGTGACGACATCGACGTTGTTTGCAAGCGAGCGACGGACGAATTTGCCTTACCGGTGGTGCCGGTCAATGCGCCAGGCTTTGTCGGGTCTAAAAACCTCGGCAACAAGCTAGCGGGCGAGGCGCTGCTCAAGCATGTCATAGGTACCGTGGAGCCCGATGAACCAGGCCTTTGCGACATCAACATACTCGGCGAATTTAACCTCTCGGGTGAGTTCTGGCAGGTGAAGCCGCTCTTGGATAAGCTCGGCATCCGCGTCCGCGCCTGTATTCCCGGAGACGCGCGATATCTGCAAGTCGCCTCCGCCCACCGCTCGCGCGCAGCGATGACGGTGTGTTCGACAGCGTTCGTTGCGTTGGCACGTAAGATGCAGGAACGCTGGGACATTCCATTTTTCGAAGGCTCCTTCTATGGCATCTCGGGCACCTCGGAGGCCCTCCGGCGGATCGCCGATCTGCTTGTAAAGAAGGGTGCTGACCCCTCGCTTTTGCATCGCACGGAAATCCTTGTAGCGGAAGAAGAGGAAAAGGTGTGGAAGAGGCTGGAAGCCTACCGACCTCGCCTTGAGGGCAAGCGCGTGCTTCTAAATACAGGCGGCGTGAAATCCTGGTCCGTCGTCCATGCCTTGATGGAGATCGGCATGGAGATCGTCGGCACATCAGTCAAGAAATCGACGCTCGAAGATAGGGAGCGAGTGAAACAGACCCTGAAGGAGGAGAACCTCCTGTTCGAGTCGATGTCGCCGCGCGAGCTTTTCTCGCTTCTGCTCGAGAGAAAGGCTGACATCATGCTGTCGGGCGGACGCACCCAGTATATAGCGCTAAAGGCAAAACTGCCCTGGCTCGACATTAACCAGGAGCGTCATCACGCTTACGCTGGCTATGAGGGAATGGTGCAACTTGCTCGACAAATTGACCTGGCAATCCACAATCCGATGTGGCCGCAGGTGCGCGAGCCGGCGCCATGGGAGCCGGCCTTGGTCGTTTAAAAACGAGCGAAAAGAGAAGTGTAAGCGCAACCAAAACCGCGAGATCACTCGCAAAAAATGTTGAGGTCGTACTATGGCACGCGTCGTATCTCAAACGAAGTCGGCGGCGGTCAACCCCCTGAAGTCGTCTCAGCCGCTTGGTGCTGCCTTCGCCTTTCTGGGCGTCGACGGCGCAATACCGCTGCTCCATGGCAGCCAGGGATGTACGAGCTTCGCGCTCGCACTGCTCGTGAGGCATTTCAATGAAGCGATCCCGCTGCAAACGACGGCGATGAACGAAGCCGCGATAATCGTCGGCGGCGCGGATCGTCTCGAAGAGGCAATTCTCAACCTCAAAACCCGCACACGGCCACGACTGATCGGGATATGCACGACCGCATCGGTAGAGGCCCGCGACGAGGATGTCGCCGGTGACGTCGAAAACATCAAACGCAAGCGGGCGATGGAACTTGCGGGCACCGAAGTGGTACTCGCCAACACGCCGGACTTTGACGGCGCGATAGAGGAAGGGTGGTCCAAAGCTGTTACCGCCGTGATCGAGGCAATAGCGCGACCTGACAAGCAGTATCGCAATCCGAGGAAGATCGCGATCTTGCCTGGCTGGAACTTAACAGTTGCTGACATAGAACATCTGCGCGAGACGGCCGTAAGCTTCGGGCTCGACCCGGTTATTCTGCCCGACGTATCCGGAGCGCTCGACGGCTCCATCCCCGAAGAATGGATGCCGACAACGTATGGCGGCACCAAATTGAAGGAGATCCGCGATCTCGGTGCGACGATGCAGTGTATCGCAATCGGTGAGCATATGCGCCGACCGGCTGAAGCGCTGCAGAGACTGACCGGCGTGCCGTACGTGCTGTTTAGATCGCTGACGGGCCTAGAAAACGTCGATCGCTTTATTCGCGTGCTTGCCGCTATGTCACGCAAACAGACACCGCTCAATGTCCGCCGCAACCGAATGCAGTTGCAGGATGCCATGCTCGACGGACATTCCCATATGGCTGGCAAGAAGATCGCAATCGCCTCCGAGCCCGATCAACTCTTCCAGCTCTCCGACTTTTTTACTGCCATGGGTGCGGAAATTGCGGCCGCGGTCACCACGACCGGCACCTCGAAGGCGCTCGAGATGGTACCGGCGAAGACCGTCAAAGTCGGCGATCTCAGTGATCTGGAAAGTCTCGCCGCAACGGCCGATCTTATCGTCACACACTCGCACGGCCGAGAAGCTGCCAGACGTCTCGGCGTCCCGCTGATGCGGGTGGGGTTCCCCATGTTCGACCGCCTCGGCAGCCAGCACGAGCTTACAATCTTGTACCGAGGGACCCGCGACGTGATCTTCGACTTCGCGAACATCCTTCAGACTAACCACCCCCCGAACCCCTGGCCCACTTGACTCAACCGACAGGCGGGAATCGCAAAAATGAGATCAGTTCGTCGCCTCTCGCAGTTCAATGGCAGATTCCATCACCAGCGGCCGAAACGGCAGTTGGGCGCTTTGCGAACCGCGATCGCCACGCAAGCTATGAAAGGACTGAAAGCGCAGTTTGAATCGGCCAAACGATTGACCAACTACGACGCGATACGCGACGCGTGGACCTTCGTGGAAGCCGCTGGGTTAGAAGACATCTCCGACGAGATCGGAAGACACCGAAGGGAAGGTGAGGATTGCACCGGGACAAAGATAGCGGCGTTAGACAGCTGCCGGCTCGCATTTTGTCTCGCAATGGGCGCGCCTTCGGCGGTCACATTTGTCATAGGCAGAACTCGCTAAATCGGAGGAATCTATGACAAGCTCATCCGTGACTCGCGACGGATCCCGATGGATGCCGGAATATCTGAATTCGATCAACCCTGCCACATGCATCGGCTGCGGCCGCTGCTTCAAGGTCTGCTCACGTGAGGTCATGCATCCCTACGGTATCGATGAAGCAGGCGAAATGCTGGGTGTCTGCGATGGCGAGGACGACTTTAATGGTGAGCTCAGTCGCGTGATCATGGTCATTGATTATCCCGGCCGCTGTATCGGCTGCGGAGCGTGCGCCCGCGTCTGTCCCAAGAACTGCCAGACTCATATCGCCGTTGATCATCGTGCGGTGCACGAATCTTGAATTCCGTTCCGAGCGGTAGAAGCCGCCGGCGCCATCCACAGTGCGAGACAATCGCATCAGTTCGATCTGCCATTCGGAGGCAATCATCACAGGAAACACCAGGTCGAAAGTCGAACGATCTGAAGAGAAGAGGCATTGCACTGTGCATCAAGCCGCGACGTACCTCTCTGTGATTATTCTTTGCGTCGCCGAAGCGACTGTCGCGAGTGAAACCATGGTCATGCCCAACCCGTCCGGACTTGATGTGGTCGACCTCGGAGCATTTAAACCCGCCGACGAGTTCGACAGCCTTCCGGTTACATCCTTGGGCGGCCGACGCGAGCTTCGAAATTTGAAAGCAAGATCCAACCATGAGCTTCTAAATGAGGATACTCATGAGAGCATTAGATATTTCTGTCGTTGGAGCAACCGGGGCGGTCGGAACGGCCCTGATCAAGTTATTGGAAAAAAGCGAGATTGCGATCAATCGACTGCAGCTGTTCTCCTCCGGTTCGGGTGCGCGCCAATTCAAGTTTCGAGACCAAACATATTTAGTTGAGGCACTCCGCGACATCGGCGATATCGCCGATACAAAAACCGATATCGCATTCTTCTGCGCAGGCGATGACGTAAGCGCCAAATGGGGGGCTCCGTTCGCATCCCAAGGCACCTTGGTGATTGACAACTCGAACTCCTTTCGAATGAACCCTGACGTACCACTCATCGTACCACAAGTTAACGCCTGTTCACTTACCGTTCGCCCACCGTCTCGAATAGTAGCAAACCCAGATTGCTCCACGATACAGCTGGTTCGGGCACTGAAACCGCTGATAGCGACGTTCGACATTCACCAGATCATTTTGACCACCTATCAGGCAGCGTCTGGAATGGGCCTGCTCGGGTGTAAAGAGCTACTAAACGGTGCCCAAGCCGTGATCGAGGGGAGCGCCGGCCCCCCTGCGGAGAGGTTTCCTGTCCCTCTCGCGTTCAATGTCATACCGCAGATCGGAGAGATTTCCCGCGAAGGCGTGGCTATTGAGGAACGCAAGCTGGTTCAAGAGTCACGGAAGATCTTCGGTATGCCTCACCTGCAGTTAACCGCCACCTGCGTTAGAGTGCCGGTAAAGACGGGTCATTCCGAGGCGGTATACGTCGAGTTCGACGATCATGTTCGACTAGAACAGGTCCGTGAGCTCCTGGCAAATGAACCTGGTGTTCGACTTTATGCTGATGAAATTCGCGACGGATATCCAACGCCGCGCTGTCTGGGAGATCCCGCAGATGTTCACGTCGGACAGGTCCGAGTAAATCCCGAGAATCCGCGCGGGCTGTGGATGTGGGTGGTAGCCGACAACCTTCAGGTTGGGGCCGCACTCAACGCACTCCTCATCGCACAGCTTGCGATCGCCAATAACTTGATCGGTGAAACATGAAAACGACCATTGTCAATTTTGAGAGCTCGAGTTTTCGAGATCCTTGTCACTACGCTCGAGTTGCTCGGCATTTAGCTGAGCTGCGGACTGCAGGAGGAAGTAAGATTATCGCCGTGGTCAGCGCAATGTCTGGAATGACCGACAAGCGGAAAGCAGCCATGCTTGGCGTCAACGGGGAAACATCACCATCGAATCTCGATGCGGCGCTCACCACCGGCGAAATGCTAACTAAGTCATCGGGTCAAAAATCAAGCGCAACATAAAACATGAATAAGCAAAAATCACCGAGGAAGCTTTCAAAAATCGCCTGTGCCTGCCTGTTGTCGGGCAGCTTGCTGGCAGGGTCGGCGCATGCTGTCACGCCGGACAATGGCCAGATCTTGAGCGGCTTTTGGACCACCGCGAATCTGGTCAAGGAATATTTCGATTGGCGCGGCTGGGCTGGCTGGGGCACGATTGGCCTGACCAATGTGGTCATTACCGTGGCAACCGGAGAAAGCAATGGCGCCTTTACCCGGGCTCTGTTCACCAATCTTTGCGGCTCTACCGCCGCCGGGTTTGTAGCCGCGTGGAAGCCGGCCACCAGGCCCGGAGCTGCGACGCACATCAAGGCAATCGTCAAGGCCGGGACCGTGACCGCCGCCGCCAGCGCCTGCGGATGGGCGACGCAGGCAATTCTTAGCAAGATCGATTCCGAAATTCCTGCTGCGCAAAGAGCGATCGACAACGCGCAAAGAAACAATGTGCCGAATTACAAGGAAATTGTCGACGACAAGACAAAAGTAAATAACGCATTTCTGGGCATCGAGAAGAATTACCGCGATACCGCGCTCGCCTTGAACAAGGCGGCGGATCTGATGAGCCAATACCGCAGAAACGGCTGCACGCCCCGCACGCAGTCCACACTCTGCGCCGACCTCTATCGTCGCTGGGCCAATGCGCAAGCCGAGGCTGAGCAGAAACTGCTTGCCTTCAACGATGACGGCAAGACGATGTCCGCCAACGTCAAGGAACTGGGTCACGACGTGAAATCTTGAATTGAATTGGCCCGTTCGAATCTTCGGCCGGCCCGTTGAAAGCAGTGGGCAAGCGTCACACTCTGAGGAAAAAAATGCCGATCTACTACTCAAAGTCAACAGGCAAAAAGAAATTGCTGCGCGTCCTTCTCGTATCGCTTACAGCTTTGGCGGTCTATTGCATTTACCAGTCGGATGAAATTGCACCAACGGCCGAGGTGTTGCCTGCCGACCGTCAAGCTCCCGTTCGATTCGATCTGTTGAATCCGGCGCAATATGCATTGCAGGCCAAGGATTACGGGGGGCATCCCGCCTACGGCGCAGCGATGCTGGCGCGGGTATGCGCCAGCTATTTCGAATCTAGGAGCAATCACGACCAGGATCTGGCCGACGCCGCAAAACTGGAAAAAAGCGGCGACAGGAACTTCGAAGATCTTGTCGCCGCCACCGCTTTCAAAATTCGCACGATGGAGGTGCAGTGCAGCGGTGTCACCGCGGAAGACATCCGGAATTCCGGCGATTTGCTGCGCGAAGCCGCAGCCGCGGGGGATGTCAATGCCAAGGCCATTGTCTTGTTCGAGGATTTCCGCGCCGCAGATGCCGCCCGGGCCGAAGCCAAGCTGACCAACAAGGCCTTCGTCGTCGATCCCGCCGTTTACAAGGATTGGCTGAACGAAGCGGTGCATCTGACCGAACAGGGAAATCTGAGAGGCGCCCAGCTTGCCGCCTTGTTGACCGGCGTCAGCGCCTACGGGCAAAAAGACATAACTACATCGGCCATGTGGTCCATGGTCGCCCAACAATCCAAAGGGGAGGCATTCGATTCCGGCAAATTCTCTTTCGAGACGGAGCCATACAACGAATTGAGCAGTGCACAAAGAGCCGCAGCCACCGAGCGCGCAAAGGATGTTTTCGGCACGTGTTGCAACCAGCCTTCGGCGCAAGCCCAGGAGGCGCCCTGACAGAGTGATCGCCGCACCGGAGCGCGAGGAAATCGGACAGCTTCCGGCGCGCTGAATCTCGGATGGCAGGCCGTTAACCCGCCTTCCTGGTCTTGGCGGCCGTCTTTTCCAAGGCTGCCTTTCGGCCGGCGCCGCCGGATTTGGCAGCGGTCTTGGCACTGCGCTTCTTTGTCGCCGCAGTGCTGGACATGTCGCCGACCAGCTGCTCGGCGATCTTCATTCCGTCGCAGTCACCTTGGCGCCCTTGACGCCCGCGGCCGGCAGATCAAGGCCTTCCAGCGTCTTGACCTCGTCGCCCCAGCGCAGCAGGTTCAGCACCAGCACCAGCACCAGCACCTTGCCCGAAGGCACCAGTCCGGCCACGCGCTAGGCGCACAACGCACTGGGCCAGCGCGCCTTCAGACCGAGCCGCTGTACCCGCCCAGCCAGGGCGACGAGGCCGAGCCGGGCTTCATGGCGATGTTGACACCGTCGTGGCTGCGTGTTTCGGCCAGCAGCGCTGTGATTTGGAGAAGCTTGTCACTGGGCTGTGCGGTGATCTCCCCCGACCAAGCCTCGACGCCGACGAGAAGCCCGTTCTGCTTAATCAGTCCCTCTTGCTCAAGGTGCGCTCGGAAATCAACTCGGTCGTGGCCATCGGCCTGCGCCGTGCCTTTGAAATTGCCGTACTGAACACTTGCATGGAAGTTTTCCGTTGTATGTCCGCTCCTCATTTGGAGCGGCAAGCATAAGACGGAAGGGCGCGGTGAGTTCAAGAAATCGCGCCGGCGCCCATTCTAGAATCTCTGCGCAGGATGCGATCGGCCAACGGCGATAGAAGCGCCGGCGAGGAGATCCGGCCACCCGCAGTCGTTTTTCCACCTCGGCCAGCACCAGAACGCCACAGCTGGAGGACAACATGCCGCCGTCGAAACGGGCGACGACGGACTTGCCGCCCACCGATGAAAAACCGCTCAGCGGCAGGGTAAGATCATTCATGGCGGGTGTGGTCTCCGGGAAATGATTCGGATCGGCCTTAGCAACAAAATCCTATGTTATTTCAACGGCTTGTACTACTTCCGCCAACCTACCATGAGTTTTCCGGGCTAAGTGCCTGCCTGTTGGATGCTGCAGTCAGCTGCCTTGGGATTCCCGTAACGTCTTTGAACGGCTATGTCCTCGGGATACCCACTAATTCAGACTTCGGCCGAGCGTCAGTAAAAAGCGTGGATCCTCAGCCAATCAGGGCTGCACTTCAGGAGCATGACATTGTCATTGCCGCGGGTGGTCAGACAATTGATCAGTCGGGCAGACTAACGTTTCTCGGCAGAAACAGCTCAGATCTGACAGCAGTCGTGACCGCAGCTATGCGGGGAGAGCAAGCCTGCCAGATATATTCAGATGTTAAGAGCGTCTACACGGCAGATCCCAATCTTGTCCCAGGGGCACGATTATTCCCGAAGATTGCGTACCGGACAATCGTGCAGATGTCGCGGCATGGCGCAAAGGGCAGGCTCTCGCTTGTCGAAAAATTGTACGTCTCCGTTGTATAATGGGGCGCCGCGATTTCTGTTTCTGCGCTGGGATATCTGAGAATTGAGTTTGCTGTCGCAGATGCTGTCATAGCCGCCGCACTTCTTGATCCAGCTCGAGCCCAGGGTACGATCTAACCCCGATTGCGGTTGCGAAGATGAGCGCGTTGCCGGCAGATGTGGTGCCGGGCACATTTCGGCACAAAACATTCCTTGACCGCCTACGACCCAGAAACAGGAGCCGCGCCCAAAATAGAAATGTCAGACTTGGCCAGCGCAAGCACCGCGGGCGTGATCCAAACTCACCCAAGGGCTAGCTTTCATAGAGTCGCGCCGCTTGGGGCAGGATTTTTCAGTTCAGGTCCAAGCATGATAGCCTCAGAAGCCTGCGACCTTGGCGAGTGCCCGCTTCTCGCGGCGGCGCTGGACCGAAGAGGCGATGTTCATTGCCTCCCTGTATTTCGCAACGGTGCGGCGGGCGAGATCGACGCCGCCCTTCTTCAGCATGTCGACGATATCGTCGTCGGAAAGCACCGCCTCCGGGCTCTCCTGCAGGATCAGCGCGCGGATCTTGTGACGCACGGCCTCGGCCGAATGGCTGTCGCCGCCGGCGACGGCGCTGATCGAGACGGTGAAGAAATATTTGAGTTCGAAGAGGCCGCGCGGCGTCAGCATATATTTATTCGACGTGACGCGGCTGACGGTGGATTCATGCATCTTGATCGCTTCGGCGACCGTTTTCAGGTT
>Ga0102591_1002656_pt1 | contig 18538 bp, 23 predicted proteins | sample AraplaCol_mCL_r2_2_FD_76860 | JGI IMG/M metagenome (GOLD analysis project Ga0102591, IMG submission 76860) | Arabidopsis root microbial communities from North Carolina, USA - plate scrape MF_Col_mCL_r2 (SPADES assembly) (version 2) | ecosystem: Host-associated > Plants > Roots > Endosphere... | reverse complement strand
TTAAAACATCTGTAACAAAATAAAGGTCTAGCTCGTAGAGGGTTCGACCGAATTTGTATCGGCTCTATGAAGAGGAGACGGCAATGCCAGAAGCATCAGGAAACGGGTTCGTCGTGATGGTCACGGGCGCAGGCGGCAATCTCGGTGGTGCCGTGGCCGCGCAGTTGTCTGACAGCGGCGCGAAAGTCGCGGCGGTTGAACGACATCACGAAGTGGATATTCGCGCGGGCGGGCAAACAGGTGAAATCTTGATTGTCGGCGGCATCGACCTGACGGACCTTTCGGCTTGTCAGGAAGCCGTTCGGCGGACGCTTGAGGCATTTGGTCGGCTAGATGCGCTGGTCAACACGGTAGGGGGCTTCCAGACGGGTCCGGTGGGCGAACTCGGGCTCAACCAGTGGGACCAGATGTTCCAGATGAACGCCCGCAACGCTTATGCAATCAGTGCCGCGGTCCTGAAACCGATGCAGGAGGCCGGTTACGGGCGCATCGTCCACATTGCAGCGGCCCCGGGCCTAAAGGCTGGCGCCAATCAGGCAGCCTATGCCGCCTCAAAAGGCGCCGTCATCCGCTTGACGGAAGCGATTGCGGCCGAGAACCGCGACAAGCGCATCACCGCCAATTGCATCTTGCCCGGCACGATCAATACGCCGCAGAACCGGGCGGCAATGCCGAATGCCAAGACCGACGGCTGGGTTCAGCCAGCCGACATCGCCAAGCTTATCGGCTTCCTTGTCTCGCCTGCGGGGGGGATCGTCACGGGCGCGGCGATCCCGGCAACGGGCCGCATGTCAGGGACCTATGTTCGATCCGTCTGATCCGATTTCCGCAGCACTGATGTTATGGGCCGGCATTGGGCTTATCGTTGCCGCGGGGTTTCTGCTGTACGGCTTCGACAAGGTCGATCCGGGCGCCCATGATGCCTTTGCGGTGAGGCCTCTCCTAGTACCGGGCCTTGTTCTCCTCTGGCCGGTCGTCATCTGGCGCTGGCTAAGCCTCGCAAAGGGAGGGCAGTAACATGCAGCGCCGCCATCGTCGTGCCCACGCAGGGATCTGGACGGGTCTTGGAGTTGCTCTGCCGTTGTTGCTGGCCATCATCTTCGCAAGCGCTCCGAAACTAGCGCCCGATGCGCCGGCGATCCGTCTCGACGCAAAAACAACTGGAGGGCAACCGTGAGCGTGTCCTACAAGCCGGTCATCTGGAACCGAACCAAGATGATCTATGATGCCGTCCTGCTTGCCGGCATCGGGATCTATATCCTTGTGTTCCTGAAAGCCGGACCCCTGCTTTCGGCGGCGTTGCGCGATGTCGACGTTCCGACGCAACGGATGCGTGCCTTCGGCTCGCTGGCGCTGCTGATGTTGACCGTCGTGTTAGCGATCGGACCGCTCGCCCGCATAGACACGCGCTTCATTCCGCTGCTCTATAACAGACGCCACTTCGGCGTGATGACTGCGATCGTTGCCGCGACTCATGCCTATTACGTGCTGGGTTGGTATTTTTCCTACAGCCCAACGCCACAACTAACAGCGCTCTTCACAAGCAACAGCAGCTTTACAAGCATTGCGGGTTTTCCCTTTGAGCTGTTCGGCGTTTTTGCGCTCATCATCTTGGCTGTGCTCGCGGTAACCAGCCACGACTTCTGGCTCTCCTTCCTGACGCCGCCCTTGTGGAAGGCGTTTCACATGAGCGTCTATTTTGCCTACGCGGCGATCATATTGCATGTGGCGCTTGGGGCACTGCTCGATCGCCGCGATCTGGCCCTTGCGCTACTGCTGGTCGGCGGCTTGGCGCTGCTCTCAACGCTGCATCTGATCGCCGGACGCCGCGAGGTTGGGGCAGATGCTGCGGCTTCCGCCAAAGCACCGGAGGAACCCTGGATCGTCGTCGGCGATCTTTCCGAGATTGCCGAGGGCAGGGCAATCATCGGCGCGTCTCCAGGGGGCGAACGCATCGCGGTGTTTCGCTCGAAGGGTGGCTTGTCGGCTGTATCGAATGTCTGCTCGCATCAAAACGGACCGATCGGCGAAGGCAAGGTGGTCATCGGTTTCATCACGTGCCCGTGGCATGGCTATCAATATCGCTTGGAGGACGGTTGTTCGCCGCCGCCGTTCCGCGAGCGTATCCGTAAGTATCGCGTCCAGCTTCGGGGGTCGACCGTGCTCGTCGATCCCGAACCGTTGCCGCTTGGAACAAAGCTGGAGCCGTTTCCCATTCCAGCAGAAATGCGTGCTGTATCTGCAAGCGCGGCAAAGCAAGGAGAAGCCTGATGCTGAAACCGGCCGAACGCGGATTTTTCGTTGGCTACTTCAAAAAGGTACCGGCTGATGTCAGGGTACTGATGATCGGCTTCATTGTGTTTTTCGTCGCCGGCATGGCGTCTGCCTCGGTGTTTCTGTCTCTCAACACCGAGAGCCCCGGTGCGGGAAGCTACGCAGACGAACTGCATGGCGAGCATCTGACGGGCACGATGGAGGTCAATCCATATCCGATATTGCGCGTAGCCGGCACGGGAACGACGCCGCCGCGTGCCATCATGCTGGCGGGTTCGGGCAAATTCGGCGTTGACGACCGAGCTCTGCCTCTTGCAGGCAAGGCCGCTCGGGTGGGCGGCATCTTCGTCAAACGCGGAGATCTCGAAATGCTGCTTGTCGGCGGCGGAGACGAGTTGAAGGCCGCTGACCAGGCTTCCGCAGTACCGTCAGTCTCGGCTCCGCAGGATCTTGGGCGTTGGCGATTGACGGGTGAGATTTGCGATGGAAAATGCGGGGCAGGCGCGATGAAGCCGGGAACGGGCCTCGCGCACAAGGCCTGTGCCAACCTTTGCATTTCAGGCGGAGTGCCTCCCGTGTTTGTCTCGACCGCGCCAGTCGATGGCCGTATATTCTTCATGCTGGCGTCGAAGGACGGTGGACCTATGCCGGCGGGGCTACTCGACAAGACCAGCGTGCCAGTGGTGCTTGAAGGAACTATCGAACGCCGTGATGACCTCTTCATCTTCAAGGTCGAGCGCTTTGCTGATGGAGCAGGGGCATGACCGAGCATGTAAAGAGTTCTGGCCGTCATGTCCTTGGCCTCCTCGTGGCTATAATCGCTACCGCGGCAATCTTCCTTATCTGGGAGTATGGCCTCAGCTATCTCGATGGTACGCCGTTTGAGGAACTGCGATACGTGATCTTCGCCGTCGTGGCGATCGGCCTTCTCTCAGTATTGAACAATCTGATATCAAAGCTGATGGGGTAGTGACCTCCTCCCGTCTTGCCGCTTATCGATAGCCTGACCTGCGGCAAGAGCGGTGAAAGCTAGAAAGCCTCCGGGTGATAAATCGTACGCTCCGCGTGGCAAGGGTGGCATTTTTTACACTCACCCGCACCGAATGTAACGTTTGACCCTCCCAATGCGAAAAAGGTTAGCTCGCCCTACCTTTCGAGGTGAAGGGCCAGAGTTGATTTCACCTACACCCAGAAAGGCAGGCCATCGTGGAATTGAAGATCGAAGAGACGGCTAAGGAAGCCGATGAGGAGCAAATTCGCCAGAGCGCCTATATGCTCTGGCTTGAAGAGGGGCAGCCTGAGGGAAAGGCTGACGAGCACTGGCATAGGGCGCGTGGCGCGGCCAACACCAGAGAAGCAACATCTTCGTAAAAAAGCTCGAAGAAGAAAGCCTCGTGATATATTCGGGCAGGCAACATCCTGCCCGAACACCCAGGAGACTCGCGCTGATCTCATGACGCTGAAAACATCGATATTCGAGACCGCCGAAGGTAAACGTCTGCTCGACACCACGGAAGGCTTGGCTTGGCGCCGATGGGGACCCTACCTGGCGGAGCGCCAATGGGGAACCGTGCGTGAAGACTACAGTGCCAACGGTGATGCGTGGAACGCGTTTACCTTTGACCATGCTCGCAGCCGCGCCTATCGCTGGGGTGAAGATGGGATTGCCGGCTTCTGTGATGAGAGCATGCGATGGTGCCTGGGATTGGCCCTGTGGAACGGCCGGGACGCAATTCTTAAAGAGCGGTTGTTTGGTCTCAGTAACGAGCAGGGCAATCATGGAGAAGACGTCAAGGAGGTCTACCACTACCTCGACGCCATACCGACGCACTGCTACCAGAAGATGGTCTACCGCTATCCGCAGGATGCCTTTCCCTATGAAGATCTGGTCCGCGTTAACGGACGCCGGTCGCGGTTGGAGCAGGAATATGAACTGGCCGACTCCGGTATTTTTGCGGACGGGCGCTTTTTTGATGTCACGGTCGAATACGCCAAGGCGGCACCCGATGACATCCTGATGCGGATCTCTGTCAGGAATGCCGCCACCAGCGCCGCACGCATCCATGTCCTGCCGCAAATCTGGGCGCGAAACACCTGGTCATGGAAACCCGGCAGCGAACGCCCGATGCTCAAGGCGATCGCGTCGGGCGACGTGCTTGCAGTCCGCCCCGGCAAGAAGACGTGGCGTTGGAGCGGCGACAGTGCTGGCGAGCTGCTGCTTTGTGAAAACGCAACCAACGCGCCTCTCTTGTTCGGATCGCCGGGGCTCGGCCCGTTCAAGGATGGCATCAACGACTACGTGGTCAACGGCGCGAAGACCGCCGTCAGCGCCGATGGGCAGGGCACAAAGGCGGCGGCCCACGTCGTTCTCGATCTGCCGGAATTAGGAAGCCGCCAGATCCGGATACGCTGGCGCCCAGACGGTATTGCCAATGAGCCTTTCGGAAACTTTAACGCGATCTTCAATCAGCGCATCGCGGAGGCAAATGAATTTTACCAGGTAGTTCAGTCCGAAATCCGTGATGCAGATGCGCGCAAAATCCATCGGCAAGCGGTCGCAGGCATGCTGTGGTCAAAGCAGGTTTATTACTTTGACGTTCCGACGTGGTTGGCCGGGGACCCGGCTCAGCCAACGTCGCCAACGGAGCGGCTGAAGGGTCGAAACGCCGACTGGCGGCACCTCAATAATGCTGACGTCATCTCGATGCCAGACACATGGGAGTATCCCTGGTATGCGGCCTGGGACCTTGCATTCCACTGCGTCTCGCTCGCTCTTGTCGATCCGGGCTTTGCCAAAGATCAGCTCGTTCTGTTCACGCGCGAGTGGTTCATGCATCCGAACGGCCAGCTCCCAGCCTACGAGTGGGAGTTCGGCGACGTCAATCCGCCGGTGCATGCGTGGGCGGCGCTCAAGGTCTATCAGACCGACCGTACTCATACCGGCGTGGCCGATACCGATTTTCTCAAGCGGATATTCCACAAGCTGATGCTGAACTTCACCTGGTGGGTCAACCGCAAGGACAGTGGCGGCCGAAATATCTTTCAGGGTGGATTTCTCGGTCTCGATAACATCAGCCCATTCAATCGTTCGGAGATCCTACCGGACGGCGCGTCGATCGACCAGGCCGATGGCACGGCCTGGATGGCCATGTATGCGCTGAACCTCATGCGCATTGCCCTCGAATTGTCGATGACGGACCCGGTCTATGAGGATATCGCGACAAAATTCTTCGAGCATTTCCTCTCGATCGCCGGCGCGATGTCAGACGTAGCAGGCAGCGGACAGAGCCTTTGGCACGGAGCCGATGGCTTTTTCTACGATACGCTCCATACAACAGGGGGCCAGATCCAGGCGATTCCAGCAAGGTCGATGGTAGGACTCATCCCCATCTTTGCAGTCGAGGTCCTTGATCAGGCTATGCTCAACAAAGTTCAAGAGTTTTCGAAACGCCTGAACTGGTTCCTCAAGCACCGGCCCGAGCTTGCAAACCTGGTTCCCAAATGGACCGAGCCGGGATCGAGCGAGCGCACCCTTCTTTCGTTGTTACACGGTGACCGGCTGAAGGACCTTCTTCGCCGCATGCTCGATCCGCACGAGTTCCTATCGGATTTCGGCGTCCGGTCCATGTCGAAGGCTCATCTTGAGGATCCTTGTGATCTTGCGTTTGCCGGTATGCGCTTCGACGCGGCCTATACGCCTGGAGAGTCCGTGAACGGACTTTTCGGAGGCAACTCGAATTGGCGAGGACCGATCTGGATGCCGGTCAACTTTCTGCTCATCGATTCTCTGCGGAAGTTCCATTCCTATTTCGGAGCGGACTATCGTGTCGAATGCCCAGTGGGTTCGGGGACAATGCTTAATCTCGATGAGGTCGCAACCGAGCTTGGTCGACGGCTCCAAAAGTTGTTCCTTCAGGATGAAGAGGGCCACCGGGTTTCTGTCAAACCAGGGTCGGTCGTTGATGATCACCCTCTATTCCACGAGTACTTCCATGGTGAAACAGGTGCGGGTTTGGGCGCTTCCCACCAGACTGGTTGGACGGGATTGATTGCCAATCTCTTGTGCGGTGGCGATTAGGTTTCCAACGTCCGATACGAACGTTTTGAAGCGCTTCCCCTCCGGTGCTGGCCTCCCCGCGTCCTCTTGATGCGATTCGTGGTCGTCTTGAATTCTAGAACAAATGAATTAAAATCCTGTATGACGGGAAACGGGTAGGCTTGGTGCGCGGCTATGGGACTGCAGCAGATACTGACGGCTTTCAAAGAGGAGTTTAGCCGTACCGCGCCGGAAGGGCGCGTGGCCCTGTATGAGTCGAAAATCGCAGAATTACGGGCAAGCTCCCTGTTGGATGGCGCCGTTCGAACGGGCGAGAGCGTGCCCGATTTCCGCCTGCCCAATGCGAAGGGAAAATCTGTTTCGCTCCATGACGAAATTGCCTTGGGTCCCGTCGTTGTCACCTTTTACCGCGGCGGCTGGTGCCCGTACTGCAATATACAATTGAGGGCGTATCAGGAAATCCTGCCGCAGATACAGTCCTATGGAGCTAAACTCATCGCCATCTCACCCGAACTTCCCGACCAGTCCCTGACCACGGCGGAAAAGAACTCTCTGGCGTTCGACGTCCTGAGTGATCTTGGCAATAGAGCCGCTAGATCGTTCGGTATCGTGTTTACCTTGCCGGAAGAGCTGCGTGTCGCGATGATCGCCAATGGAAAGGCATTACCCTCCATCAACGGCGACGAGAGCTGGGAACTTCCTGTTCCGGCGACCTTTGTTGTCGACACGAACGCCACTGCCTCTCTCGCGCATATCGACGTTGACTACCGCAATAGGCTCGAGCCTGACGAAATCCTTGCAGCGCTTAAATCGCTTTCGTCTCGCTGAATCCAGATCCGTCACTTGCTCCCGCCTCTGACAAGCCAACGTCCGTTTACTCGCATCTTTTGGAGATCTAGGTGATCCGCTTATACTTTCATCCGACGCCCAATCCCGCCAAGGTGGCATTGTTTCTGGAAGAGGCAGGCCTCGCATACGAAACCATGCCCGTTGATACGAGCAAGGGGGAGCAGCATTTGCCAGCCTTCCGGGCGATCAATCCAAACGGCAAGGTACCTGCCATCGTCGATACTGACGGAGCCGGCGGAAAGGAAATAAGGGTTTTCGATTCGACGGCGATCCTCGTCTATCTTGCGGAGAAGACCGGGAAGTTTTTGGGCTTACCGGAAGACCGGCCCGAATTGCTCTCGTGGCTGATGTTTCTGGCCTCCGGCCTGGGCCCGTTCTCGGGCCAAGCTGTCCACTTTCAGCATGCTGCCCCTGAAGGGCTTGACTACGCGGTCAACCGTTACCGCCGTGAGGCTGAACGTCACTACCAGGTCTTAAACGACCATCTGAAGGATCGATCCTTCATCGTCGGCAACCAATATACGATTGCGGATATGTCAGCATGGGGATGGCTGGACCGGGCTTCTCGGGTGCTGAAGGGAGCCGAAGATCCGTTCGCGGCATATCCCAATCTCAAGCGGTTCTTTGAGACGGTCGATGCTCGCCCGGCGGTGGGGCGCGCCCGCGAGGTGGGCAAGGATCACGCCTTCAAGCGGGTCAACGACGATGAGACGAAGAGAGCCCTTTTCCCGTCGAACTACCCGCCGGCAGTGTAAGTCAAGAGAGTAATGCATGTCCGAGGCAAGGGAGCGCATCTCCATCGTGTCGGGTGCATCACTCTTCATGAGGTTGGCGCCTGCGACGTGACTAGCAACCCTCTGCGAAATATGGGGGGTCACTGAAATCCATTAGTCCGTTACTGCTGACAGGATAGGGCCACCACTCGGTCGCTGTATTAGTACTGCTGTCTTCAAGCCCGCATCGGAACAAGGCAACAAAAATGACGCTTTGCTCCCGTTCCAGGTCCCGAGTCTGTCCAGCCGACGAACGACATGCGTATGCTGCAACGTCGCGCCGCCGTTTTCTCCCCGTGCAATCGCCACCGCCTCGACCCGCGGATCATAGTGAACCAGCCAGACATCGGCATTGCCGGCGTCAGCGCTCGATCCGACTTCGATCCGGTCTTTACTGAACGTGAGTGCCGGACCGTTCAGTCGAGGAGTTTCGGCAAGCAGCAATTCGACTTCGGGGAGGCTATTTCCGAGTGGTGGTCGCGCCGTTGAAGACCATCTGCGGTGTATAAGGGCTAGCTTGTCTCAGTGGGGGCTCATAAGCTGCTTGCCGCTCGGTGAACTCTGGCTTTCCATAAGTGTCCTTCCAGCCGAGGTAATCCCAGTAGGTCACGGAGAAGCTCAGTGCCAGAACATCCTTCCGGTTGCTGATCGCGATAAGGTTGGTATTCGCTGGAGGGCACGACGAGCAACCTTGGCTGGTGAAAAGTTCCACAACGATTGGCTGCCTATCAGTTGCTGCGACGGGTGTTGCCGCGACTGCTGCCAATGAACCAAAAAACACGAATAGGCCGGTGCTGCGGGAATATTTCATGATGGACTTCCAATCAGGCCGCGCCGGACGATCCGCGCGGTCCACGGGAATTCGCTTACGCTACGGACATCGTTACATCTTCACGCCTTAGTGATTGTATAGTTCCTAAAGATGACGTCTCCGCGATTGGACAGAGCCGATGTAACACCAGATCGTCGGCACGCGTATCGGGGGTGCCAAAGAGTATCTGAGGGAGAAATAATGAACCCGCTCCGTCCCATGCTTCTCGCCGCAGCCTTAGCCATCGGTCCGGCCTTAGCTTCTTCGGCGTTTGCCCAACCGGTCTTCTTCTATGCGAAGGAAGGTGTAAAAATATATGGAGACTTCCGCCGGGCCGAGGGCAGTTCGCGCGGAACCATCCTCCTGTTGCCGACGCAATTCCCGATGTGGAGGCAGCGATTACCTATGGCAGCATGCAGGCCCAAATGCTGTTTGGGGCTCGAGCTATTCGTCAGCTCTCGTGTTCGTCGTCGCTGCTCGTCACCCAGAGGTGAAAGCGCTGCTCGCTTTTTCGCCCGCGAAATATATCCAGGGTTACTCGATCGAGAAGGCCGCGGCCAAGCTTTCGATCCCCGTCTTCATCACTTCGGCGCCCGACGGCGGTGAGATATCGAGCGGTGAGGCGCTGGCGAAAGCGGTGCCAGATCACAGGGCGGTTCAATATATCCCGGAGGACGGCGTGCATGGATCCTCGACGCTACGGACCGATGAGGATCCGCGAGGTGCCTCGGAAAACTGGAAGCACGTCATGGCGTTTCTCGACAGCGCGTTTCCGCGCACCTGACTTCACTGTCTGACAGAGCCGGCTGAAGGCGCCGGCTCTGGTACGGTCGTTTCAGCCTGGCAGGTGATCGGCCAATACGTCAGGCTGCTGGATCTCCAGCGGGCCCTCGAAGAGCTCGTCATATTTCGCCAGCAAGGCCGCTGCGATCTGCCCCTGGAGATGAGCCTGCCGCCCCTCTTCCCCATCGAAAGCGTCAAAGATGCCGAAGGTCGATGTATCGAAACGAACCGCAAACCACGCGACGGTCAATGGTTCGTGCTGCGCTAGCGCCTGTGCGCTTTTAAGGAAGGCTGCTACCTCTTCCTCTTTCCCTGATTTGGCTTTCAATTGAACAAACAACGCGACCTTGGTCATGATCATCTCCTCTTTTTTAAAGCGCTGAATGGCCACTCACGGCCTCTTCGAGTGCTGATTTTATCGTCAGGAATCGTTCGTCGACCGCGGCAGGATTGTCGCGATTGGCTGCAATCATTTTGGCACGGGCCTCGCCGCCGCGAATGACCTCTAAGGCATCGGTCTCGATACCATCGATCAAAGCGTCTGCCACGGCCCCCGCTGGCTCTCGGGTGAAGCCGAGGTCAGGACCGGCCTTGGACGATTGCATCATCGGCGTATCCGTTGCCCCGGGATAAAGCGTCAACACGTGGATGCCTTCGCCCTTCAACTCCCGACGCAGCGCCTCACCGAAGCGTGAAAGGCCCGCCTTTACAGCGGCGTAGGTCGCATAGAACGGCGCGCCGATGAGCGCGATACCGGACGTTACGTTGACGATCAACGCATCGCCCGACGCGCGCAAATGGGGCAGGGCTGCCTGCGTCAGGAGGATTGGGGCAACGAGGTCGATCTCAACCATAGTCCATATTTCGTCCTCAGTCGTCTTTTCCAGACGTCCGGCGCGAACGCCGCCGGCATTGTTCACGAGGATGTCCAAGCCACCAAGCATCTCTACTGCCTTATCGAGCGACAAGGCTCGCCCATCAGCAGTCCCGACATCCGCGCAAAAGCCGGACGCAGGCGCGCCTCCCGCTTGAAGATCCTGTACCGCCTTGGAGAGCCGTTCGGCGTCACGCCCTGTAACAACGACACGGGCGCCCTTGGCAAGCAAAGCATGCGCAATGGCAAACCCGATACCACTGGATCCGCCTGTGACGAGAACACGTTTTCCTTCCAAATTCATTGCTTGACCTCTCTTGATCTCTTTTCGGTTCATATAACCGTGGAACTCGGAGCGCCTCGACAACCGCCTTTGGCGAGAGGCGCATCCTGCTCACGCTCGGGCCGCGATGTCATCGAAAGTGTCCGCATCCGCGATCGGTACGCGATTGCGTTTTAATTCAATCGTTATAAAATGCACCTCGCAAACTTCCGGTTATGCTGGAGGCGTGATCAAATTTCCGAGAGTTGCTTCGATGGCCCGGCCGAGAGAGTTCGATGAAGAAAAAGTACTGACCTTGGCTGTCGAGCAGTTCTGGGAGCGCGGGTATGAGGCAACTTCGATCCGAGACTTGGCCCAAGCGATGGGGCTGACAACCGCCAGCGTTTACAATGCCTTTGGCGACAAACGCGCCGTTTATCGCCGTGCACTGGACTTTTATGTTGAGCGCAGTTTCGGCGATCGCGTCGGACGGTTCGAATCGAAACCGCCGCTGCTCGCCATCAAGGCGTTTTTCGATGAAATTATCGAGCGATCTCTCAGTGACATCAAACGCAAAGGCTGCATGCTTGTGAATTCCGCCTTGGAAGTGGCACCGCATGACGAAGAATTTCAACGAGTCGTGGCCGAGGTCCTGGTGCAGGTCGAAGGTTTTTTCCTCCGATGCGTGCAACGGGGGCAGGCGGATGGGACGATAAGTGATCGCCAGAACGCAACACATCTCGCCGGAGTGCTTCTCAGTACATTGCTGGGCATACGAGTTCTTGCGCGCACGCGACCGGAGAAAGACCTACTTCAAGGCCTCATCAAACCAATTTTAGGCTTGCTTCAACCTGATATGTCAGCGCCATCGGAGCCTGCCATACCATGAGCATAAGCCACGTCGTTCCGACGATCGCACTTCGAAAGAAAATGGGGGCCATCTGTAACGTTTCATCTTTCCGTCTCGAAGTAGGGTTTATCGGATGAAAAATCCGTCACGTGAAGAAGAATGGGCTTCCTGGATGCGATCCGCAATCGCGGGCGATGGCAGGGCTTATCATAAACTGCTGACAGCCGTGACTCCTCATCTGCGAGTGATGGCCCGCAAGCGGTGTGAGCAATACGGGGCACCATCAAGCGAGGCTGAGGACGTGGTTCAGGAAGTGTTGCTGGCTATACATCTGAAACGTGGCACTTGGGATGCTTCTCGCCCCCTGGGACCGTGGATGGCTGCCCTTGTCCGCAATAAACTAATTGACAGCCTTCGAAGGCGAGGCCGGCAAGCGAGCGTGCCGCTCGAGGACGTCATCGCGACCCTGGAAAGCGAGGAACGACTGGACGCTGGCGACCGCATGGATGTCGAGCACATCCTGGCGCGCCTCAAGGATCCTCAACGGACGATCGTCAAGTCGATCTCGATCGAAGGGTCAAGCGTTCGCGAAACGGCCGAGCGTCTGAAGATGACCGAAGTTGCGGTTCGTGTCGCGCTCCATCGTGCTCTAAAAGCATTATCGACTTTGTATTCGGCGCAAGCCAAATGAAGACAGATCATCTTATTGAACTTATCGTGCAGGACGCGCTGGTTCGTTTTAACCTGAACCAAGTGCTCCGACAGGCGCTCGTCGCCGGCGTCCTAATCGCCGGCATTGCGTTTTTCTCTGCGGTTGGGTTTCGGCCTGATATCGACAGCGCGATCGAAACAGTGCGTTTCTTGTTCAAATTCGTGATCACAATCGCGTTGGCGGCAACTGCCAGCATAGCTATGTTCCGGATCGGCAAGCCTGGCGTTCCCATGACCTTGTCCGCCTGGAGCCTGCTGATACCCCTGGTCTTTGCGGTTGGTGCAGCAGTCGTCGAGCTTTTCGTAACGCCGTCGGCAACTTGGGAAGCCCGTATGGTCGGCCATAATTCCAAGCTCTGTCTGACGATCATTCCGCTGCTTTCGGTGGGGCCACTGGCATGCCTTCTGCTCGCACTCCGCCATTCTGCTCCGGCGCATCCAGGACTTGCGGGCGCCGTCGCTGGACTGGTCTCGGCCGGGATTGCAGCGACGTTCTATGCCGCGAATTGCAACGATGACAGCCCGCTGTTCGTCCTGCTCTGGTATCCGATTGCGATATTGGCCGTAATGACCGTTGGAGCCATGGTCGGTCGCAATCTCCTTCGCTGGTAGGTCGAATGACCCATCCATCTGTTTTCTGTGCGGGCGAAGAAGGGCAATGGCGGATTGTGGACATAAAACAGGTCTGCGGGCTGTCGCTTCCACCTGCGGATTTCTTGAAGATAACAGACATTGACGCGAGAGAAGAGGGCAAGGGCTGGCTGTTGCGGGGAACAGCGGGGCACGCGCGCTACACGACGCGATCGGAGGCTGACCAGCTCGCTCTGCGTCAGGATCCGCTGGGGCGAGCGAGCGCAAGATGCGCGGCCCTGATACCGATCCGCAAGTCCGAAGCTTGGTGGTCACTCGTCCAGGACGAACGCAGATCGATCATTGAAGAAACGTCGCAGCATTTCCGGATTGGCATGGACTACCTTCCCGCTGTTGCACGCAAGTTATACCACAGCCGTGATTTAGGAGAGCCGTTCGATTTCTTGACGTGGTTTGAGTTCGCAGAAGAGAGTGCCGATGAGTTTGAAACGCTTTTAACCCGTCTGCGTGCCACCGAGGAATGGCGATACGTGGAACGCGAAGTGGACGTGAGACTTCGAAGGGCGGACCAGCTGTGATTGAGACCGGCGACGTGACCGAACACGAGCAAGCTGAGGAACGATTGTTTTCGGACTTTCAGAGACCTTTCGTCGCCAACGGCTGATCACGATAGCAGGATAATCCTCGACCGGACGGCCGGACAGGAAACAAGAGGCGCTTGATGCGTTGAGGGGAAGCTCTCATATGATGTCTTGTATTTATATCGAAGTGTTCCGTGCGAAGCGGATCATCAAGTAGGGGTTGCCCTGGTGAAGACCGAAGACTTGATAAACCTGATAGCGCAGGACACGCGCCGGCCTGTAAAGCTAGCCTATTTGGTATCGGGCGCCGTGGTGATCGGGGCTCTTATTTCGGGCGTCGTGTTCTTTGCGACGCTTGGCTTGCGGCACGATATTTCTCAGGCAATGGATACGCTAAGGTTCTGCTTCAAGTTCGTCGTCACTCTTACCCTGCTTGCCACCGCAGTGGCTTTGGTGGATCCGGCAGTTCGGCCAGGCAAAGGTCTGGGCAGACGGCGTTGGTTGCTTCTCGTCGCACCGATTCTGCTGGTGGCGGCAGCGGTCGTCGAGCTGATCGTCACCCCGTCCAGTCTCTGGATGGATGAACTGATCGGTCATAATGCATTACATTGTCTGACGATCATCCCGGCTTTGTCTGCTTTCCCCGGTGCCTTTCTGTTTCTCGCTATGCGCCAAGGCGCCCCTGAAAACCCAGGTGGTGCCGGTGCTCTGGCGGGACTTGTGTCCGTCGGGATTGCAGCGACGCTTTATGCATCCAACTGCTTCGATGACAGCCCGCTGTTTGTCATCACCTGGTATCCGCTGGCAACGCTCATCGTGGTTACGATCGGCTATTTCGCGGGCGACCGTTTTTTACGCTGGTAGCGAAGCGTCAGGCAGCGACCAGGCGCCTCTGATTTGGCCCTGCAGCATCTTCGCGAGTGAGGGAGAACTGGGCCAGAAGCGCGTTTAGGTTTTCAGCCTGCTGCGCGAGAGTACGGCTGGCGTCGGTCGTCTGCTGGACCATCGTAGCATTATCTTGGGTCGCGCGATCCATCACGGTGACGGCTGCATTGATTTCCTGCAGGCCGGTCGACTGTTCGCGAGCGGCCGCGACAATCGCCGTGACATGAAGGCTGATCTCACGCACTTCACTGACGATATTTTCCAAAGCATCACCGGTCTCATTGACGAGCGACACGCCCGAACGAACCTGATTGCTCGACGCGGTGATAAGATCCTTGATCTGCTTGGCGGCTCCCGCAGAGCGCTGGGCCAGCTCGCGTACTTCCTGGGCAACAACGGCAAAGCCTTTGCCAGCTTCGCCTGCGCGTGCAGCTTCAACTCCGGCATTCAGGGCGAGAAGGTTCGTTTGAAATGCTATATCGTCGATAAGCGAAATTATTCCTGTAATCTCAAGAGAAGACTTCTCGATATCGTGGATCGTTGCAACAGCCCGGCGCACCACGTTGCCGGAATTTTCCGCCCCTACGAGAGTTCGCTCAACCAGTTTCCCTGCCTGTTCAGCGCGACCAGTGGAATCTTTGACCGTAATGGTGATTTGCTCAAGCGCCGCGGCGGTTTGCTCGATCGACGCCGCTTGCTGCTCAGTTCGCCGTGAGAGATCATCCGCCGCGCCACGCATGTTCTGCGCACTCGCATCCATGGCCAGGGCGTTGCTCCCGATTGAAGTCAGCGTTTTTCTCAGCGTGAGCAGCGATTGGTTGAAGTTTGCCCGAACCAGATCGAGTTCGCCGACGAACGCGTCTTGCAATTCGAAGCTTAGGTCGCCGGACGACAGGCGGCCTAGTCCTTCCGAGAGCGCTTCGACAGCGAACCGGACGTTTGCGGACTCTCGCGATCTTTCTGCCTCGCGAACGGTCCTGTCGCGTTCGGAAGCAATTCGATGGGCGGACGTTTCTTCTTCGAGGCGCAAGCGCTCGATGGCGTTGTCGCGAAAGACGGCGAGCGCCGACGCCATGTGCCCCACCTCATCCCGTCTGTTAAGCCCCGCAATAGGGGACTGCGTATCCCCCCGCGTAAGTGACTGCATGCGTTGGACCAGGGCCTTGAGGGGCTCCGTAATTCCCCTGGATGCGATAATCGTTGCGGCAGCGAAGGCGCCAAGCACAGAGAGAATTAGGCCTCCCAAAACAAGAAGGATGGTTTTGCCTGTTTGACTTTCCAACGTAGCGCTCTTCTCAATGACCCCGCGCTGAAGATTGCTGCTCCACTCCTGCATATCGGCAAAAAGCTTGGTGCTCGGGCCGTCGGCCTCATCCATTGCATCCTGCGCCCCGACGTCGTCATTCTTTATCGCAAGACCCATCGCTTTATCCGTCAGGCCGCTAATCAGCGTGGCCCGCTGCTCGAGGTTGTCAAAATCCGCGTTGGCCCGAGGCAACAGAGCTCGAATCTTGACGATCTCCTGTTTGATCGTTGCTTTCGTCGCCTCGTAGTGCCCTTGGAGCCCAACCTTTGCGATCGCGTCAGGCGTCAGGGCGATTGCCCTGTAGCTATCGTTGATAATTACGACCAGATTGGCGCGGATCTGCGGGATTTCGGCGTTGACACCATTTTCACGGAATATGAAGTCGGAGTATTCCGCGCTCGCCTGCTTATAATGCTTGCCCATGAACCCAGCGCCTATCAAAGCGATCGTCGAAATGGCGATAAGAGGGGACATAATCTTCAGTCGAATACTTGCGTTCTGGAGAAGTGGCACGTTGCTGATCCGTATTTTGTAAACTTGCAAGATCGTCATTTCGTAAGGTCGTGCAGAGTGCGACGATTGCCTGTTCGCCCCGACCTGCAAGAAACGGCCCGACTACGGTATGCTTGGGTACTGAATATTTCGATAATTTTAGAACACCCGAAATAAAATACTTGAGTTCCAAACCATCGCAACCGGAAGCTCCGTTTCTCACGCTGCTGGGGCGCTGAATGTTGAACACAAACAGGTCGTACCTGCTCAAGCGTGCTGTAAGCCGCCGTCCTGCCGTCAGTTTGCCTTGGCGGCGCCAGGGTCATTCAACTACAGCCCAGCTCAATAGATCGCTCCATTTAGTCCTCCACGGCGGCTGCCACGCCCACTCGAAGTCAGGCCCATTCTAAGTCAGTTGCATAGGGCTAAACTAGCATAGTCGCCTATCCTGTATCCCAACCGAGGGTGACAGCGCGCCGTCATAGGAAAGTTTTAGCCTTTGGTGGGAGATCCTGAACCAAACATTTCGATGATCGCCCGCGCGACAGTGTCGGCGTGGGTTTCGAGCGCAAAGTGGCCTGTGTCAAGGAAGCGGATCTCGGCATTGGGCAGATCACGACGATAGGCTTCAGCACCCGGAGGCAGGAAAAAAGGATCGTTCTTGCCCCAGATCGCGAGCAGCGGCGGCTGGTGCTGCCTGAAGTAAGCTTGAAAGGCCGGGTAGAGCGCAACATTGCTGGCGTAGTCACCGAAGAGATCAAGCTGAATCTCTTCAACCTCAGGACGAGCGATGTAGTGAGCATCGAGCGTGCTACCATCAGGGGATATGGCGTTCGGGTCGACCACCCCGTGCTCATATTGCCAACGGATCGACTGCGGCGTAAGCAAAGCACGCAACGCTTGACGATGCTCGTCGGTCGGCTCTCGCCAATAGCGTTGAATCGGGTCCCACCCCGTGCTCAATCCTTCTTCATATGCATTTCCGTTCTGCGACACGATCCCTGTCACGCGTTCCGGATGTGCCATCGCAAGGCGAAAGCCGGTCGGCGCGCCGTAATCGAAGAGGTAAAGAGCGTAACGCTCAAGTCCTATCACCTCAGTGAAGCGCCCAATCACGCGGGCAAGCGCGTCGAAGCTGTAAGTGAAGCTGTGGCGCGGCTTGATTTCCGAAAGGCCAAAGCCGGGCAGGTCGGGCGCGACTAGATAGAAATGCTGGGCAAGCAGCGGCATGAGATCGCGAAACATATGGCTTGAGGTCGGAAAGCCATGCAGCAGCAAAAGCGCTGGCCGGGCTGCGTCGCCTGCTTCGCGGTAGAATACATTGTGGCCGTCGACATCGACGGTTCGATATTGGATCGAATTCATAGTATTTTCCCTCTTCGGATTTTGGGCATTTTGGACTTCAGGTGCGATGCGCGCTGAAGTCGGTTGGTGACCTTGGATGGTCCTCAGCCGTTGGCGGCCATGGAGCGGGCGACTTCGGCAGCACTGATGCCTTCGAGGGCGAGGCCATAGCCTGTGTCCTGATCGATGATCCGGCGCAGCTTCTGGGTCAGGGCGATGCGGGTATAGCTGGAGGTCAGCGGGGGAAGGGCGGCAATGCCCTCGGCAATCTCGTGGGCACGGGCAAGAAGCCTATCTGCCGGCACGATCTCGTTGACGACGCCCCACTCCTTGGCGGTTGCCGCATCCAGCACCTGGCGGGTGAGGATGAAGTAGCGGCCGCGGATGCTGCCGATCACTTCCGGCCAGAGAAGGTTGACGCCATCACCGGGCACGATGCCGAACTCGAAATGCGGCTTGTCCTGGAAGACAGTCTCCGGCGTCGCGAGGATGATGTCGGTCAACAACGCATATTCCGAGTGAAGCAGAACCGGTCCGTTCAGCGCCGTGATCATTGGCACCTCGATGTCGAGGATGTTCATCAGAACCTTGCGGCCTTCGCGAAAGATCTTGTCGTAGCCGCGGGGCGAGAAGAAATCGAAGCCATCGGGGCTGATCGCATCCATGAACGCGTCGCCCGAGCCGGTCAGGATGACCACGCGGTTGTCGCTATCAGCACCGATCTGATGAAAGAGATCGACGAACTGTTCATGGGTATGGCCGTTGAAGACGAGCTTGCCGCCATCGGTGTGCAGCGCGACTTCAAGCACGCCGCTCGGCGAGCGGGTGAGGCGGGCGTTCGGAAAGCTGTTTCTGTAAGATTCGAATTTGGACATGGTCGTTCTCCAATGTTTGCTTGGGTGAATTGGTAGGTGGAAGGATCAGGCGGCGGGCACGATTGCTTCGACGCGAGCGATGGCCTGCTGGACGGCGGGGCGAGCAGCTACGGCTTGGTACCAGCGGGAAAGGTTGGGACGACCGTCGAGAGTGAGGCCGGGAAACTGTATCCGCCACATCCATCCGAAATGGGCGATGTCGGCGATCGTGAACTCCTCC
>Ga0102591_1002649_pt1 | contig 18578 bp, 16 predicted proteins | sample AraplaCol_mCL_r2_2_FD_76860 | JGI IMG/M metagenome (GOLD analysis project Ga0102591, IMG submission 76860) | Arabidopsis root microbial communities from North Carolina, USA - plate scrape MF_Col_mCL_r2 (SPADES assembly) (version 2) | ecosystem: Host-associated > Plants > Roots > Endosphere... | reverse complement strand
TTCTGGAGCATTGGGCACGGCAGGGCGTCCTGTTGCTGAACAGCGTGCTCACTGTGGAGGAGGCCCAGGCCGCGTCGCACCAGGGCAAGGGCTGGGAGCGATTCACCGACGCCGTCATTGGCAAGGTCAACGATGAATGCGATGCCGTCGTCTTCATGCTCTGGGGCTCCTATGCCCAGCGCAAGGCAGCCTTCGTCGATATAAGGCGTCACCTCGTGCTGAAGGCGCCACACCCCTCTCCGCTCTCCGCTCATAACGGCTTTTTCGGTTGCGGCCATTTCTCCAAGGCCAATGCGTTTTTGCAGACGCACGGTCGAGCGCCAATCGACTGGCAATTGCCGACGAACCCCGGCGACGCCCAACTCTTCTGAACGATTGGCTTTTGTCGTTCACTAAAAAGAGACAATGCGTTCCGGTCCTCGGGGCTATTCCAATTGGTCCGGAGCGATCATCTATACCCCATACGAAGCCCGCGAGGCGGGCAAGAAAGGGGTCTTAAATGCTCGATCAAATCAAGGGTCTGCACCACGTCACGTCCATGGCGGAGGATGCCCGCACAAACAACCAATTCTTCACTACCGCCCTCGGTCTGCGTCGCGTCAAGAAGACCGTGAATTTCGACGCGCCCGACGTTTATCACCTCTATTATGGTGACGAAACCGGTGCACCCGGCACGATCATGACGTACTTCCCATTTCCGAAGATGGCGCAAGGTCGTCCGGGAACCGGTGAAGTTGGAACCACCGTTTTCTCGGTCCCGCAGGGCTCGATCGGCTTCTGGAGCGATCGCTTGAACAAGTTGAATGTCACCGGCCTGAAGACTGAGGAGACATTCGGCGAGAAGCGTCTGAATTTTGCCGGTCCCGATGGTGATGGCTTTGCCCTTGTCGAAGTCAAGGATGACAGCCGCCAGCCTTGGACACACGGTGGTATCAGCGAGGAAAACGCGATTCGTGGCTTCCATTCGGTGGCCATGCGTTTGCGTGACGATGGCGCCACGTCAGAACTGCTCAAGTTCATGGGCTACGAAGTCCAGGAAGAGCGTGATGGTGTCAAGCGCCTGACTATTCCGGGTGGGAATGGCGCGCATCTCGTCGATCTGGAAACCATGCCGAACGTTTCACGCGCTTTGCCAGGTGCAGGGTCCGTGCATCACGTGGCCTTTGCCGTAGAAAATCGTGCGAAACAGCTTGAGGTCCGCAAGGCGCTGATGGATACCGGCTACCAGGTCACGCCCGTCATCGACCGTGACTATTTCTGGGCGATCTACTTCCGGACCCCGGGCGGCATCCTGTTCGAGATTGCGACCAACGAGCCCGGCTTCAACCGGGACGAAGACACTGCGCATCTTGGCGAGGCACTGAAGCTGCCACACCAGCACCAGCACTTGCGCGCTCTCATCGAGCAGCACTTGCAGCCGCTTGAGGCTTAAAGGGGACGCACAATGACCGATAACAGCTATGTGCACCGGCTGCAGGCCGGTGCACCCGGAAAGCCCATTCTGTTCGTGCTGCACGGAACGGGCGGGGATGAAAACCAGTTCTTTGATTTCGGGCGGCGCCTGCTGCCGGAGGCGACGATTGTCTCTCCGCGTGGGGACGTCTCGGAGTTTGGTGCCGCACGCTTCTTCAAGCGTACCGGCGAGGGCGTCTACGACATGGCGGACCTCGCCCGTGCAACCGAGAAGCTTGCATCCTTTGTCGCGGCGCTGGCGAAGCAACATGAGGCAAGCGACGTGCTCGGCCTGGGTTTCTCAAATGGGGCAAATATCCTCGCCAATGTGTTGATCGAGAAGGGATTGTTCGATGCATCGGTTCTGATGCATCCGTTGATCCCGTTCCAACCGATGGCAAATCCCGCCTTGAGGGGGCGCAAGATACTGATCACGGCAGGCGAACGCGACCCGATCAGCCCTGCGCCCGTGACGAAGGCCCTGGCGGATTACTTCGAGAGCCAACACGCTTCCGTCACGACGGAATGGCATGCAGGTGGTCACGATATCAGGCAGAATGAAATCGACGCCATCCACAGGCTCTTCGAGCCGTACCGGTAAGCCACTGCTGTCGGATGGTCATCGGCCATCCGACAGGGCTCCTTCGAATGCAGAGGGTGATAATCCAATAGGCTTATTTCTGGTTGTGAAGTCTTTTTGTTGTGATAATTGTTCGCGCGATGAAACCTTAGCGAGTATTCGGCTGTAACGAGTTGAAGGGTTGCATTCGCATGAACGATGTCGCAGACGTTCGAATGCTGATTGGATTGGCCCACCGACAAGCTCGGACAATATTGCTAGTGGGACTGCCGATCTTCCTGCTGAGCCTCGTCATCGTCTTCTCGCTCACACCTCGCTACACCGCCCAGTCGTTGGTCCTTGTCGACACAAGTTCGAAGAATCTCCTCGACCCGGACGCTGCCACGACTAACGGCCTTACCGACAACTCCCGGGTGGAAGGCGAGGTTCGCATCATTCAATCCGACGCGGTGCTGCTGGAGGCAATCAGGGACGGCAAGCTTCTCTCCGATCCGGAGTTTGCTCTCAACCGTTTCCACGACCGATTACTCTCCGCCGCTGGGCTTGCTGCCAACACGCCGTCAGGCGATGCGGCGCCGGGTGAAGTGCTGTCGGCTTTCAAGGATGCCGTTCGGGTTCGCCGCGAAGGCTTGACGTATCTTATCAGTGTGGGCGTGACATCGGAGGATGCGGAGAAAGCCGCGCGTCTCGCGAATCTTGTGACGACCGTCTACATCAGGAAGCAGGTCGAGGCCAAAGTCGCGAACACCGTTTCAGCCGGGAAGATCCTTGAGCATCAGGTGACGGCCGCCAGAGATGTGCTTGCGCAGAATGAACGCAATCTCTACCTTTTCGTCACATCCCATGGTGATCTCCAGGCAGCCGGTTCTCTGCCGCAGCTGAGGCTTGCGGATGCGCAGTTGGGCGAGACGGCGTCCGATGCGCACCGGGGGAGTTATGGGCGCGGCCTTTCGGCGGAGGTCCTGACGCAGTTCTACGCGCTCCAGCAATCGGCACAGGTCGCGAGGGTGCAGTACCAGAACCTTTTGACGCGATTGCAGGACTTTGAAGCCCAAGCCAGCCTCCAGGTGGCTGACAGTCGCGTGGTTTCCGCAGCCCTTGCCCCGATCGAGCCGTCCTATCCGCGGAAAGGTCTGGTGCTCGGCATCATGGCCATCGTGGCGTTGGGTGCGGGCGTCGGGGGTGCCCTGCTACGAGAGTTTTCCATCGGCGGCTTCACGAGCGAAGATCAGGTGAGTGCGGTCCTGAATGTCCCGCTGGCCTCGGTCACGCCCGATCAGGCGGGGAGTGAAGTTGAGAAGCCGCACGGTCGCGGTCTCTCCGACACGATCATCTCCGCCCCGCTCTCGGTCTGACGCGCCCGCGCCTGCAGTCAGGCTGTCCCCGAAGGCGACGATAGAACGCCGCTTTGGTATGGCGCGACGCGCTGCTTGCGTTGGATTGACACTGAGACCGAGAAACATAAAAGGCTCCACAGTAATGAATGGGAATGTGATCCTATTTCGGCTGGAGAAAGCGGGGATAATTCCACTCGGCGACCGACTAGTCTGCGGAAATCGACCGGGCGGTTTGTGGCAATCACTGGCTCAAATGGCTTGTTTGGAAGGGCGAAGGGCAGTCGTTCTTCAAGTGCGGCTGTGACCAGTGGAAGAGATGGTATAAGATCGACCGCGGTGGCGACCCATCGCCTATGCGCTGCGAGACCAGAGACCACAAAGCGGAGTTTTGAAATTGAGTGTAGCCTTCGTCAAAGAAGAAAGTGCCGAAGCTGCTTCGGAAACACTTTTGCCGGACCGTCCAATTTCGCCGCATCCGAACCTCGTTACGGAAGCGGGCTTCAAGGCCCTGGAATTGCAGCTGCAGCAAGCGCGCGAGGCCTACGATGCCGCGAACTCCATTGAAGACGTGAACGAACGGCGGCGACAGGTGGCAAATCCGTTGCGGGATCTGCGCTACTTTGCTGCCCGAGTCCGTACGGCGCAGGTCATCCCTGAGCCGATTTCGCTTGATGTCGTCGCCTTTGGAACCAGCGTGACCTTCAGCCGGGACGACGGACGCGTGCAGACCTACCGTATCGTCGGAGAGGATGAAGCCGATCCGAAAACCGGATCGATTTCCTTCGTATCCCCGGTGGCCAGGGCTCTCACCGGCAAGACGGTTGGAGATGTCGTCAGCGTCGGCGGTCAAGAACTCGAGGTCATCGCCATCGGTTAGGCGCTTTTTTCTTAGCTGATGCGAAAGCGATGGCTGTCCGATTTTCGAACAGCTTATGGCTCTTAACCCGTCTTCATGCTCTATTAAGTAATTATCTTGAGATTGTAATCTCCCTGTTCCATGATGATTGCGATGCAAAGAATTTCGGCTCGTACTTCATGACGATCGCTGCAGATCGCTTCAGCCATGAACATGTTTCTTTGCCGTCGGGTGGCTTTACGGCTGTTAGACTTTGATCTTTATTTATCCCGCAGGCTCTCAACTGCGGTCGATCTGATTAGGGACGTTGCATGAATTCGGAGTTTACCGTTCGTCCGATGCGACCCGGTGAGTTGGAGCTAGTGCTCGAGTGGGCACGTCAGGAGGGATGGAATCCCGGCCTCGACGATTCGGTTGCCTTTCACGATGCGGACCCGTCGGGATTTTTCGTGGGCGTGATCGGGGAGGTGCCCGTCGCCTCGATCTCAGTCGTCAAATATGGCGAGGATTTTGCTTTCCTCGGTCTTTTTATCGTCCATCCGGATTTTCGGGGCAGGGGCTACGGCAAGGCCATTTGGAATGCCGGGATGATGTCGGCTGAGGGCCGTAGCATCGGTCTGGATGGTGTGCCCGCACAACAGGACAATTACCGAAAGGCCGGGTTCGAAGAGGCCTATCGGACGGTTCGCTATGGTGGCGTGATCTCTGCCTTGCCGGAATCAACACTGGTTGCCCACGCTGTCTCGGAGAGACTCGACGGATTGCTGCGCTATGACGCGATGATCTTTCCGGCGCCGCGGCCAACCTTCGTGGCGTCATGGTGTGCTACTCGCAAGGACAGGCACTCGGCCGTGGTGCGCAAGCGTGGCAAGATTCGCGGCTACGGAACCATCCGCCGTTGCTACGAGGGCTACAAGATCGGCCCGCTGTTTGCAGGCGACAGGGATAGCGCGGCGGCTCTGATTTCGGTTCTGGCGCAGCATGCCAAGGGAGCGAAGGTCTTCATCGATGTTCCCACCAACAATGGCGAGGCCATTGAACTTGCCGAGAGCCTGGGCTTGGCGCCCGTCTTCGAAACGGCGCGGATGTATCGGGGCACAGCGCCGGTCGTTCCGCTCAGGAGCATTTTCGGCGTGACGACCCTGGAACTCGGCTAGCGCCTTTCGGGGTTAAATCGAAGCGTTCTGTTGGCTCAAACGGAGTCGGTCGGTCGATCAGGCGGCCCGTGAGGCCGGGCATCGTTCCGCCAGGAACAGCGGCGACCGGCTCGGACGTACCTTGGGGTATGTCCTTCATCAATCGTTCCTGCCCTGTCGAAAACCTGCTCCGGCAGAACGTTTCAATTTTCTGAAAGCTCTAGTCCATAGGCGAGGCGGGGACGGTCGAGACTGCGCGCTGGGGACGGCCTTTTTCGGCGATGGCAATGCCGCCCAAAGCGAGCGCAAGCGCGATCACATGGAACGGCTGAAGATGCTCGCCAAGCAGCGCCACGGACAACAGCGTTCCGAAGACCGGCACGAGGTTGATGAAGAGCCCGGCGCGATTTGCGCCGATCGCCGCGACGCCCTTGATATAGAGGATCTGGGCAAGCAGGGACGCGAAGATGGCAGTGTAGAAGGCAATCAGCCAGCCCTTGTTGTCTGGCAATTGCACAGCACCTTGCGTGCCCTCCCAGATGAGAAGTGGCACTGCTGTCAGCGTCGCGCCGAGGGCGGGGATCGCCATCAGCGTGCGCCAATCAAGGGGCGGTTTCCAGCGTAGAAAAATCGTGTAGACAGAATAGGCGGCTACGGCGATCAGCATGAGGCCGTCGCCACGGTTGAGACCGAGCTGCAGCAGGGTCGTCAGGTCACCATGCGCGGCGGTCAATGCGACGCCGCCGAGCGTCATGGCGAAGCCGACTATCTGTGCTGTAGAAACGCCTGTGCGGAAGAAGACGAAGTTCAGCAGGAAGATCAGCATCGGGATCCCGGCCTGCTCGATCGCAACATTGATCACGGTTGTGTACTGGACGGCCGAGTAAAGCATCGCGTTGAAAAGCGTATAGCCGATGATGCCGTAGAAGAAGAGCAGCGGCAGGTTCTTGCGGACGATCGGCCAGTCGCGCTTCAATTGCGGTACGGAAACGGCGGCAATGAGTGCCGTCGCAAGGAACCAGCGCAGAAACGTCAGCGTCATCGGGCTGACGTGCCCGAGCGCGAGCTTGCCCGCCACCGCGTTTCCGCCCCAGCATAGTGCCGCGACGACGAGAGAAATATAAGCGGCGACCTGCACAGGCGATTCTTCCAGATGACGGCGATGTGGTTCTCAACCTTGGGACATGATCGGCCAATAGCCCGATGATGGCTGATTTGTCACGTAAAAAGCCGATTTCGGCGGCATAACAGGGTCGATTTCCCGGTGACAAAGCTTTATAGATGCGCGGGTTTGAGAAGGGTGCGGTTAAATCCGCCTTTAACAGGAAGACGTGAATGACGAACGTAGTTGTAGTCGGTTCGCAATGGGGTGACGAAGGCAAAGGCAAGATTGTCGATTGGCTTTCGGAACGCGCCGATGTGATCGTGCGCTATCAGGGCGGACACAATGCGGGCCACACGCTGGTCATCGACGGTGTCAGCTACAAGCTTGCCCTTCTGCCATCCGGCCTCGTGCGCGGCAAACTCAGTGTCATCGGCAATGGCGTCGTCGTCGATCCGCATCATTTCGTCGCCGAAGTCGCGAAGCTGCGCGCGCAGGGTGTCAATGTAACGCCCGAGGTGCTGCGCATCGCGGACAACGCACCGCTGATCCTGTCGCTGCACCGCGACCTCGATGGCTTCCGCGAAGACGCGGCTTCCAACAGCGGAACCAAGATCGGTACCACTCGCCGCGGCATCGGCCCGGCTTATGAAGACAAGGTCGGTCGCCGCGCGATCCGCGCCATCGACCTGGCCGACAAGGAAGCGCTGCCGGCCAAGATCGACCGTCTGCTGACGCACCACAATGCGCTGCGCCGCGGCCTCGGACTTCCGGAGATTTCGGTGGAATCGCTCGAGAAGGAACTGAACGAGGTCGCCGACCAGGTTCTGCCTTATGTCGACCAGGTCTGGCGTATCCTCGACGACCAGCGCAAGGCCGGTGCCCGCATCCTGTTCGAAGGTGCGCAGGGTGCGCTGCTCGACAACGACCACGGCACCTATCCGTTCGTCACCTCGTCGAACACGGTTGCCGGTCAGGCCGCCGCCGGCTCGGGTCTCGGCCCGACGGCAATCGGCTATGTTCTCGGCATCACCAAGGCTTACACGACGCGCGTGGGCGAAGGTCCGTTCCCGTGCGAACTGAACGATGAGATCGGCAAGCATCTTTCGACAGTTGGTCGCGAAGTCGGCGTCAATACCGGTCGTCCGCGCCGCTGCGGCTGGTTCGATTCGGTTCTGGTCCGCCAGACGGTGAAGACATCGGGCATCACGGGCATCGCGCTAACCAAGCTCGACGTTCTCGACGGTCTCGACGAACTGAAGATCTGCGTCGCCTACAAGCTTGACGGCAAAGAGATCGATTATCTTCCGGCTAGCCAGGCTGCCCAGGCCCGCGTAGAGCCGATCTACATCACGCTGGAAGGCTGGAAGGAATCGACTGTCGGCGCACGCAGCTGGGCTGATCTGCCGGCCCAGGCAATCAAGTATGTTCGCCAGGTCGAAGAACTGATCGGGGCGCCCGTCGCTCTCTTGTCTACAAGTCCTGAGCGCGACGACACGATACTTGTGACCGATCCGTTTGAGGACTAAGGTCGCGGGTCATTATTTGTGCGGTTCGCAGGGCGGACCGCACTCTTAGAGAAAGTACGAATGGCGGATTTTATCGCAGTTATCCGGCGGGCGGTTGACGGCCTGTCTGAAAATACTCCCGAGATGCGGGTGAAAGTCTACGAGCGTGCTCGCGGTGCTGTTCAGCGGCAGCTCGAGAATATGAAGCCGCGCCCACCGGAAGCGATGCTGCAACGGCAGCTTGAAAAACTCGAAGCTGCAATCCGCGAAGTCGAAGCCGAACACGCAGATGCCGTTCTGGTCGACGATGCAGCGCTAGCCGCCGAGCCTGAGGTTGAGGCAAGCGCCGAAGCGGCCGACGAGCCGGAAGCGGCCGTTCCCGAACCGGTTGCCAGCGAAGCTGTGGTCGAGGAGCCGGCGCATGAAACGCCGGTTCACGAAGAGCAGATGGCAGCCGAAGAACCTGCGCCTGCCTACGAAGAGCCGGTCGAAGAGCCTGCGCCCTATCACGAAGAACCTACGTCTCATTATGAGGAGCCTGTCGCTGCCGAACAGGAACACACCGCGCAGCAGGACGCACATTGGGAGCATGAAGAGCCGCGCGCTCCTGTCGGGGAAGCCGAGCCTGTCGAGCATTGGCGGGCCGCTCATGAAGACGACGTCGCTCGCGAGGAGCAGTACGGTCACGAGGAGTATGTTGGCGCAGTCGAGGAGCCTGTTGTCGAGCCGCCCGAGCCGCCCGACGAAGAGCCGGTTCTGCAGCCAATTGCTCGCGACTACGACCTGACCAATCGCCTTGTCGAGCCCGTCTATGGGCTGGATCGTCCGCCGGAAGAATTCGTGGATCGCAGCCAGGAGGAGCCGCTCCAAGCGGATGCCGCTGCGCATTTCGATCCGGTGTGGGCAGAGCCAGTAGAGGAAACGCCTGCACCTCCGGCCAAGGATGCGCAGACGGATTGGGCGCTCGAAGAACTCAGGCAGTTTTCGGAATCTGCGCCGGTTGCTCCGACCAACGAAGCGGCGCGCGCGTTCGAAGACGTCATCACGGGATTCGACCATACGCCGGGCGGCGTGAAGATGCCCGCCGCGAATGAGGGCTTCTCCTGGGAGGCCGCAGCCTTCGACGATCTGCCACCGATCGAAAACGGCAAGAAAGTTCCGATCAACGCTCATTTCGATGACGGCGATCTCTTCTCCGAAATTCATGGGACGCCGGCAAAAGCTGTACCGGAAACCAATTGGCAGGAGGCAAAGCCGCTTCGCGGATACGACAACCGCGGCGTGGTTGCCGAAGATGATGAAGGCATTCCGGCCGCCGATCTCGACAGTGCTGTTGCTGCTAAGTTCCAGGGTAAGAACCTGCGCATGGAGCCGAAGCGCCGTCGCTTCGGCATTGGCTCCATCGTGACGATCCTCATTGCGCTTGGCGTGGTCGGTGGTGGCGGATACGCTGCCTGGATCAATCGGGACGCGCTGTCGTCAATGGTGAAAAACCTCGTCAGCGCTGCTCCCTCGCAGAGCGCGAAGAACGAGCAGACGCCTGCCAAGCCGGATGCGGCGCCCCAGAGGAGCGATGCGAAGCCAGCTGAGGCAAACAAGGAAGTTGCGTCCTTGAATGACGGGGCTTCCGTCAACAACAAGTTCAACCAGCGGCTTCTTGCCGATGGCACCGAAGTCGACAACGGTCCGGCCTCCGTTCCGGGAACGCCTACGGCGGAAGGAAAGTCGGTAGCCGAGCAGAACGTTGCTGCAGCGGATCCGACGCCGCCCGCGACCTCGACGACACCTGCCGTCCCGGCTGCCACCGCACCCGCGACGACGCCGCCGGCGGCTGGAGCCACGCAAGCTGCGCCGGTCGGCTCCTCCGAGAAGATGTTCCTGTACGAAGAGCGGATCGGTCAGAGTTCACCGACCGCCATCCAGGGCTCGGTCGTCTGGAGTCTTCAGCACGAGACAGGCCCGGATGGCAGGCAGGAAGCGACCGTACAGGGGACCGTGACTGTTCCAGAACGCAATCTGTCGGCGCAGCTTACCTTCAAGCGCAATTCCGATGCGTCGCTGCCGGCCAGCCACATCGTCGAGGTGGTTTTCTCGCTGCCGCCGAACTTTGAAGGTGGCGCTATCGAGAGCGTTCAGCGTATCTCGATGAAGCGAACCGAACAGGATCGGGGCGACGCCCTGATTGCCGTTCCGGCAAAGATCACCGACGATTTCCACATGATCGCGCTGAACGACTATCCGGATGCGCGCAAGGCGAACCTCGATCTCCTTTCAAGCCGCGACTGGATCGATATGCCGATCACCTACCGCAATGGTCGCCGCGCGCTTCTGACGATGCAGAAGGGTACTACGGGCGGCGAGGCGTTCAACGCCGCGATCAAGGAATGGGCTGCTTTTGGCGATGTATCGACCAGCCAATAAGCGCCTGTCGAATGGATAAAAGAAAGGGCGGGACCATCGGTCCCGCCCTTTTTGATTTGAAATTGCAATGGCGTTACGCGGTCGCTTCGACCACGCGAACGGCCTTGGCGCGTTCGAGAGCGTCCTTGCGGACGGCATCCTGGACCTTTTCGAAGGCGCGGACCTCGATCTGACGAACGCGTTCGCGGCTAATGTCGAATTCGGACGAGAGGTCTTCCAGGGTCACCGGATCTTCCGCGAGGCGACGTGCCTCGAAGATACGGCGCTCGCGGTCGTTCAGAACGCTCATCGCCTTCGCCAGCATGCGGCGGCGCGTGTCGAGCTCATCCTGTTCGATAAGAACCTCTTCCTGGCTGTCATGGTCGTCGACGAGCCAATCCTGCCATTGACCGGATTCGCCTTCCGAGGCCTTGATCGGTGCGTTCAACGAGGCATCGCCGGAAAGGCGACGGTTCATCGAAACGACCTCCTCCTCGGAGACGTTCAGCTTGGTGGCGATCTCAGCAACGTGTTCCGGCTTCAGGTCGCCATCGTCAATGGCCTGGATACGGCCCTTGAGGCGACGCAGATTGAAGAACAGCCGCTTCTGGTTGGCGGTCGTACCCATCTTCACCAGAGACCACGAACGCAGGATGTATTCCTGGATTGAGGCCTTGATCCACCACATGGCATAGGTGGCAAGACGGAAGCCGCGCTCCGGATCGAACTTCTTGACGGCCTGCATCAGGCCGACATTGCCTTCAGAGACGACTTCGCCGATTGGTAGGCCATAGCCGCGGTAGCCCATTGCGATCTTCGCAACGAGGCGCAGGTGGCTGGTGACGAGTTTGTGTGCCGCTTCGCGATCGCCGTGTTCCGCATAGCGCTTCGCCAGCATGTATTCCTGCTGCGGCTCCAGCATCGGAAATTTGCGGATTTCGTCGAGATAGCGATTGAGACCGTTTTCGCCGGCGGTAATGGACGGCAAGTTATTTCGGGCCATAAAGCACCCTCCTATCTGAATTCCGGTTCCCAATGGAACGCGCCCCTGCGTCGAAAGGCAAACCGGGACATGCGGCTTTATCCGAGCCCGCACTAAGTCAATATACAGATAAGTATGGCGGAACAGGGGTTCAAGACCATACACCGCTTCACGAAGGCGTTACTCTCGCTCCGCACGCAGGGCGTCTGCCAACTCTTCCATGTCCTCGGGCAGAGGCACCTCGAAGTGCATGACCTCGCCGGTGCGAGGGTGCTCGAATTGCAGCATGTAGGCGTGGAGCGCCTGTCTTCCGAAGGCATTCACGGTCTTCCTGGCGGCATCCGGAAGCAGGTTTGCCTTTGTTTTGAAACCTGCTCCGTAGACGGTGTCGCCGAGTAGCGGATGGCCGATATGTGCCATGTGGACGCGGATCTGATGGGTGCGGCCGGTTTCGAGATGGCACTCGACCAGCGAGGCTAGCGACGTGGCATCAGGATTCTCATGGAAGCGTTCGAGCACTTCGTAGTGGGTGATCGCCTCGTCGGCATCCTGCATCTCGGATCGCTTGACGGCGCGACGCGTGCGGTCGCCGACGGCGCGGCCGAGCGGTGCATCGATCGTTCCAGTCAGCGTGCGAGGGCGGCCCCAGACAATCGCTTGGTAAGCCCGCTCCAGCGGCATGGTCCGCCCATGGTCGGCGAATTGCAGCGACAGATGGCGATGGGAGATGTCGTTCTTGGCGACGACCATGACACCTGTGGTGTCTTTGTCCAGCCTGTGGACGATGCCCGGACGGCGCACACCGCCGATACCGGAAAGACTGTCGCCGCAATGATAGATCAACGCGTTGACGAGCGTGCCCGTCCAATTGCCAGCCGCGGGGTGCACCACGAGACCGGCCGGCTTGGAAATGACGATGAGGTCATCGTCTTCATAAAGAATATCGAGCGGGATATTCTCGCCCTTGGGCGTCGGATCCTCCGGCTCGGGCAGCAGGATCTCGAAGGTGTCGCCTGGACGAACCTTTTTCTGCGGATCGGCGAGGATCTTGCCGCCCACGGAGACCTGGCCCTCCTTGATTAGCGCCTTGACGCGGCTGCGCGAAAACGCCTCGCCGAGCTGTCCGGTCATCCACGCGTCAAGACGGCCTTCGGCGTTCTCGTCGGCGGTGAGGACTTTTCTAATGCCGGCAGCTTGTTTAAAGGGGTCGCTCAAGACGCTTCTTCTCCGAATTACTTAAAGAACGGAACGCCACATATGACGAATATCCAGCCAGAAGACGATCAGGACGAAAAGCCCCTGGATCCGGCGATGGAACGTGTCCGGCGCAAGATGATCCGCCTGCAGATCGTCTCAGGCGTCATCATGTTCGTGAGCCTTATGGCTGTCTTCGGCGCGGTTGTCTACAAAGCGATGCGCGCGCCCGCGAAGGAACCGACAGCCGTAACTTCTGCCGGTGTACCATCCGATGCGCCGGTATCGGTCACGGCAACTTTGCCGTCGGGCTTCGTCATCCAGTCGTCGTCGCTCTCGGGAGGCCAGATCATGTTCTTTGGCGCGACAGCCGATGGAATCAAGAAGTCGCTCATCTTCGATATCAAGTCGGGGCGCATTGTTGCCGATGTGACGGTCAGCGGCGGCTAGGACAATGGCCTCTCGCCTCGTTGCCATCGAGAGCGCGGACGATCCTCGTATCGCTGACTTTCGCGACATCCGCGAGCGCGATCTGACCGGCCGGCAGAACCGCTTCATCGCGGAGGGCACGGTAGTCCTTCGCGTGCTTGTGGAAGCGAGCCACGGCGGTCGCTTTGCAACCGAAAAAGTGCTGCTTCTCAGGAACCGTGTCGACGGCGTCGCTCCAATCCTCGAGAGACTGCCTGATGACGTGCCGGTCTATGTCGCAGAGGCGGACGTCCTAGATCGGATCGTCGGGTTTCATCTCCATCGAGGCGTGTTGGCCCTTGGCAGGCGAGAGGTGGTCGGAACCGAGCTTGTCGACCGATTGCCCGATCGTTCGCTTGTCCTTGTCGGCTGCGGTATTTCCAACCATGACAATGCCGGGTCGATGTTCCGCAATGCGGCCGCCTTCAAGGCGGATGCCATCTTTCTCGATGAGACTTCGTGTGACCCGCTTTATCGCAAGGCGCTACGTGTTTCTGTCGGCTCCGTACTCAGTGTTCCCTATGAGCGGAAGGGCACGGCGCTCGACGTTCTAACACGGCTTGCTGCGAGTGGCTTTGCAATCTGGACGCTCTCGCCGCGCGGGGAGACCGACATTCGAGCCATACCGCCAACCGATCGCATGGCGCTGGTCGTGGGTACGGAAGGCGAGGGGCTGCCGCCTGCACTCCTGGAACGTTTTCAAAGCGCGCGGATCCCGCAGTCGGAGGGACTGGACAGCCTCAATGTGGCGACGGCGACCGGCATCGCCCTCTTTGCCATGTCATCGGCAGCGAAGCTGATCTGAGTTCAGCCCGGTTCGGACAGGATTGTCGCGGCGCGTTGCGCGAGGTTGATACGCTCTCCGTCCTGATTGTCGGTGCCATCCGGCAGAAGGTCGCGGATCGGTGAGGAGGGTCCTTCGTTGATAGCGGTCAATGCAACCATGCTTGCAGCAATGCCGGCGATCTCTTCACGTATCGCACCGTCGTGGCTGGTGTCGGATTTCGCTTTCAGAAGTTGTTCCGAGACGGCGGCGCTGCGCTTGCGCACTTCGTCGCTCAGGCGCGCTGCAATCGCTGCTGTGTCGAGTTCGGTCGGCATTGTTTCCTCGGTTGCCCGCTCCTCTGAAACCGCATCTGCCACCGGCTGAAGACCAGCGTTGCGCAATGCACGGTTTGCCTTGCGCAGTTCGGCATTCGCCGCCTTGATCTGTTCCTTCAGCTTGGTAATTTCCTGCTGGCGGCGTCCGAGAAGCGTATCCTTGTCGGCCGATGACGCCGCATCGCGCCCTGCTTTGTCCTCGAGCCGGATGACTGCGTGCTCATGCTGGGCGAGCGCCTGTTCCGCATCCTTGGCGCGCTTCTGCAGCAAGTTCACGTCCTGGCGAAGATTGTCGCGCTCGATGCGAACTGCGTTCGCCTTGAACGTCAGGCTCTCGATTTCGGTTTCGCGCGCTGCGAGATCGATCTTGAGATTGTCGGTCTGCTCCGCAAGCTTGTTAAGGCGCGTGCGAAGAGCGTCGAGTTCGCCTTCCTTGGCGGCGCTTGCTTGCTCGGCGATGTGGAGGCTCGTCTTCAGCTGGCTGATGTAGTTCTCGTCCTTGCGCAGGTGCGAGCGCTGTTCCGCGGCCTCGACACTCATGTCGCTGATTTGCGCCTGTAGCCCCTCGATCTCGGCGGCAAACCGTCCTGCGTCGAGCGCCAGCGAGTCATGCTTCAGTTGCAGCGCCAGCGACTTTTCGCGCTCGCGCACGAGGTCCTGTGTCGTCTTGGCGTTCTCGGCAGCATAGAGGGCCCGGACCATATCCTTCTGCGCGCGCACTTCCTGCGGGCTGAGTGGCATGGTCGCGCGCATACGGTTTTCCGTATACCAGACGATGCGGCGGTGGACGGCAGGCGACACGAGAAAGACGAGAAACGCTGCCGCCAGGAAGCCCAATCCGAACAAGAGAGCATATTCGATCACGGCGCGGCCACGGCTTCCAGAAGTTGAGTTGCGTCAGGACCAATGATTAAGCGGACCTGACGCGTAGAGCAAGTGGCGGATAGGTCACGGCGAGCGAGAGTTCGCTGCGCCGATGGGAATCAGAAGGGATTCCAGGTCGGATTAGGGGTGACCTTGAGGTAGCCGACATTCAATCCGAGGCGAGCACCGACGCCTGTGCGGATCGGCACCACCAGTACGTTGTCGTTCTTGAGAAGCGTCATGCCGAAGCCGGCGATAACGAAGGCTTGACCACTGACGCCACCGAAGCGCGCGTAGATGGCGTCGGTCGAGGGCAGGTCGTAGACGAGCATCATGACGCGCGTGCCCTGACCGCCATAGTCGATCCCGAGCGACGGACCCTGCCAGTAGAGCGGATGCTCACCGGCATTCTTTGTATTCAACTGGCCTTCGCCGTAGGTGAGACCGGCGATGAAAGCTCCGGAACCTTCCTGGCCGAGGACATAGCCGTTGGGAAGGCCGTATTTCTGAAAGGCGGCTTCGATCACCTTGGCCAGCCCGCCGCTGGTCGAGCCGAAGAACGAGTGCCCAGCGTCGACGATTTCCTGCATCGAATACTGGCCGCCGTTAGACTGCTGCGCCGATGCCTGCATTGGGACAAGCGCGAGGGGCGAAAATGTCAGCGCAACGAGAAGCCGCCAGATGGCGGAGAGTCTTCCGAAAAAATGGGCGCGCATGGTGTTATCCGTTCATCATGGTCGGTACGATGAGCCGTTTCCGGCGTTTCGTTCATTTTGCGCGTATGGTCTTAACAATCGGTTAAGCATTACTGTTAAGCTTAAGTCATTGTTAATACTATATTTTAGCAAAGACGAATAATAGGAATACTTGTATTCGCGCAGCCATGACTTGTATTCCGGCTGTTTGACATTTCCTGTGGAAAGCAGAAACTCCCAAGAACTACCACCTCTACTAAACATCAGATTTCGGCAACATCGCGGCCTGCCATGGGTCCGCGAACGGAGGACTATTGTCATATGATGATGATAACTCAAGCCATTGATTCCATGAGACATTTCTCAAGTTTGGGCGTGTGGAACCGCTGATAGTTTGCTACATTAAACACCTAATAAACGACGCGGAGGCTCACCATGGAACTACCCAGCGACTTGATGACAGTCGCGGAAGCAGCCAAGCTCGTAGGGCGGCATAAATTCACCATCTACAACTGGGTATCCACCGGCAAGCTTGCTTCGTGGAAGGTCCACGGCCGACGCCTAATCTCCCGCGCTGAACTTGATCGACGGGTCATATTCGATCCCGCCAAAGAAGGTCATCAGTTTAAGCGCGTGACGCTCCAGCCTGCCGAATAAGGAACGCCGCCCCGGGCGAAGGGGACGGCGGTAACACAGTGCGTAAACACCTCAACCATAGGGGGCAACCTATGATCGATTACACTAGCAAAGTTGCAGCACGCACCACAAGCGTTTTCTTGTTTGGTGTCTTTACATGCCCCCTGCCAGAAAGGGGCATGTCCATGCGAAGAGTTGACGTTCGACCGCGTGAAATTGACTGCACAGTGACCGAGCATCCCGGATTGACTGCGCTGGCGCAGGAAGTCGCTATCTCGCCCATATGGGGATTTCCGCCAGCCCTCAGCCACCATCGCCCTGAAGAGACGTTCCGTCTAAGGCGGCTGCAAAGTGTGCATCGTGTCATGGACAAGCTGCTGGCAAAGACCGGCTATTATCCATGGGTGATCGGCTTGCACGACCGCAAGGGCGTCCTGATCGTCGTCATTGATGACATGGCCCCGCAGATACATGCGGATACCTGTCTGCAAGCGGCATGCGTTGCCTGGGCTTCTCTGAACGAATGTGAGGTGGCAGTGGCACGCCGCGAGGTCGGCAGGCGGAGGCCCGCGAACGCGCGGATACGCGGAGGCGGTATCAACGTCGCTGGTGAATGGTACGTGGTCGAGCCGGAGTATCAGTGAAAAATAAAGAAAAGCGGCCCCGTTCTGGACGGGACCGCTTAGGAGAACCCCTCGTCGCTGCGAACAACTTAGAGTAGAATTATGATACAAGATTCCCCCAGCAATAGCAATAGACACCCCCCATAGCGAAGCCCTCAGCGCCCTATCACGAGGCCATGGGCGCGCAATGCCTCCACAGTTACGTGGGAGGACAATCATGTCTGCTGCCGATGCAATCGCATTCCTGCAAAAGTTTGACCGCGAGGGGCCGCACAATCTCGTCGCCTTCGATCCCGTCACCGGTAAGCCCGTGGGCAAGACTTTCGCCCCCGGTGCCTGGGCGGTTATAGAGAAGTGGGTTGAAGGGCGTATCAATGCCCAGGCCAACGTCTATTTCAGCGCCAACGCGCCGAAGCAAAAGGCTCCAGACAACAAGCTGTCGAAAAATGATATCGCTGCCATCCGCGCCGTCTATATCGATATCGACCCGCAGGGCGATGCGTCTATGCTGGACGTGGAACGTCAGCGCATCGCGTCAATCATGGACGCAATGTGCACAAGCGACAACCCTCCCGCATTCGTAATCGATAGCGGCGGCGGCTTCCAAGCCTTGTGGCGGATCGATACTGTCGCAGCCACGGAGGACATTATCGCGATGGCTGAGGGTGCTGGAACGGCGCTTGCAGCGCTGCACGGCGGCGACGCGGTACAGAATATCGACCGCATACTTCGGTTGCCTGGAACCTTCAACGTCCCGAACGCTAAAAAGGTAGCTAAAGGGCGCGTCAAGCGGGAGTCCAGCCTCTATCGCGAGACAGGACATGTCACCAGTCTAACCGCGTTCAATGTCGCGCCCGTTATGAACGGTCATGACGTTGATTGGGAGGCGATAGCAGACGAGCAAGGGGAGACCGATTGGGGCGAAGGTGCCGTCTACCCTGACGTGACGCATGAGGATATCGTCGCAGCGCTTGAGGCCCTGCCCAACAACTTCGACCGTAGGGGCTGGCTCAAGATCGGCATGGCTATCTTTGACGGTGGCGGTACAGAAGACGATTTCATTACCTGGTCGAAAAAGTGGCACCGTTACAATGAACGAGACACCCGATACGCTTGGAATAAGTGGAAGACCAAGCCACTACAAAAGGTAACGGTATCAACGCTGTTCTACGCGGTGAAGCAGGTTGACCCGAACTGGCAGAGACCGTCACTAAGAGGCACGAAGGCAACTCCTGAAATCAACAAAGACTTGCCCGCGCCCCTGTTGCCTCCACTTGCTCCAGCTAAGCCCTATCCTGTGGCGGCACTGCCGAAGATGCTGCGCGATGCCGTCGAAGCGATAGTGGAGATCCGGCAAGTCCCAGTCGCCATGGCAGGGCAATCAGTCCTCGCTACCGCTGCCCTAGCCTGCCAGTCGCTGGCCGATGTCGCGATGCCGTCAGGACGCGGGGAGAGTAGCCTGACAAGCCTGTACTTCGTGACTATCGCCGCGTCCGGCGAACGCAAGTCGTCAGTGGATCGCGATGCGCTGATGCCTGTCACCGAATATACCGAATATCTGCGTAGCTGCTATGAGCTTCAGCATGCCGCTTGGGTCATCAATGTCGCCGCGTGGAACGGCGCAAAGCAGAAGATAGATCGCGA
>Ga0102591_1002643_pt1 | contig 18615 bp, 16 predicted proteins | sample AraplaCol_mCL_r2_2_FD_76860 | JGI IMG/M metagenome (GOLD analysis project Ga0102591, IMG submission 76860) | Arabidopsis root microbial communities from North Carolina, USA - plate scrape MF_Col_mCL_r2 (SPADES assembly) (version 2) | ecosystem: Host-associated > Plants > Roots > Endosphere... | reverse complement strand
CTCGCTTTCCAGCAGGTTCTCGGGGATGGCGGCGCAGTTGACGCTGATGAACGGCGCCTTGGCCCGACGCGACTTGGCGTGGACGTGGCGGGCCATCACTTCCTTACCCGAGCCGCTTTCGCCGGTGATCAGGATCGAGGCGTCCGACGGCGCGACCTGGTCGGCCAGCTTGATCACCTGCTCCATGTTCGGGTCGCGGGCGATCATCGGACGGTTGTCGTCGGTCACCGCGGCCAGGACGGCGGCGATCAGCTCGGCGTCCGGCGGCAGCGGGATGAATTCCTTGGCCCCGGCCTTGATGGCCCCGGCCGCGCGCATCGGGTCGGCGTCGACGCCGCAGGCCACGACCGGCACCCGGATCCGCTCGCTCTCGTTGGCGGCGATCAGGCCGGCGATGTCGAGGCCGTAGTCGACCATCATCAGGTCGGCGCCCTGCCCGGCCCGCAGCGCGTTGGTCGCCTGCTCCGTCGTCTCGACGTGCGAAACCTTGGCCCCGGCGTTCATCGCCATCTTCACGGCGACCGAGAGCTGACCGTTCAGTTTACCAACGACCAAGAGGCGCATCGTATTCTCTCCGGGCGGCCCTTCCGGACCGATCTTCTACTGCTTCGCCCCTTTTTCGAAGGGGCGCGGACTACTGGGGACGTTCGAAACCGAAGGCTCAGCCCGCGGCGTCGCCGTCCTTGATGATTTCCGTCATGGTCACGCCCAGGCGCTCGTCGACGACGACGACCTCGCCCCGGGCGACCAGGCGGTTGTTGACGTAGATGTCGATCGCCTCGCCGACCTTGCGATCGAGCTCGAGGATCGAGCCGGCCTGCAGCTGCAGCAGCTGGGCGACCGACATGTTGGAGCGGCCGAGCACGGCGGAGATGTTGACGGGAACGTCGAACACCGGCGCCAGGTCGGAGGCGATCTTGTCGCTCAGCTCGACCGGGATCTCCGAGGCGAGCATGCCGCCGTTGAAATCGTTGAGGGTCAGGTCGTCGGACATGGCGGTCAGCCTTCGCTAGGAAGCAGGGGTTCGGCGTGCAGCCCTTCGGCCGCGATGGCGGCGTCCAGGGCTTCGGCGACGCGTTGCGCCGCCTCGTCCGGATTGAATTCGGCCCGGCCGTCGCCCCAGTCGAGGACGAAGGCGGCGGGCGGCTGGTTGGGATCGGCGCGGGCGACGATCATGCCCGGATAGCCGACGGCGTGGGCCGTCTGCTCCAGGGCCGCCTGGGTGCGCTCCACCAGGTGGGGGGCGACCCGGACGCTGAGCTTCGGCGAGGCCTCGACCTCGCGGGCCAGGGCGATCAGCGCCGCCGAGGCCGGGGCCTCGGGGAACTGGTCCAGAGCCGCGTCGGCGATCTTGTTGGCGCAGGCCAGGGCCAGGCGCGCCGAGCCTTCGCGGTGCTCGTGGGCGACGGCGGCCAGGGTCGACATCGCGCCGTGCACGGCGTGGGCGATGGCGTTCAGGGCCTGGGTCGCCTCCTGCTCGGCGCGGGCCACGGCCGAACGCTCCCCTTGCGCGAAGGCCTCGGCCTTGGCGGCCTCGACTTCCTCGGGGGTGAAGCTCTTCTTCACCTTGGGGGCCTCGTAGGCCACCCCGCCACGATCGTCGAAGACCGTGTCGAAGGCGAAGCGCTGATATGTTCCGTTGGTCATCCCGCGCGCCTCAGTAGATCAGCTCGTCGTCGCTGCCCGAACCGGCCAGCATGATCTCGCCCTTGGCGGCGAGATCCTTGGCGATCTGGACCATGGCGACCTGGGCCTGGTCGACGTCCTTCAGACGCACCGGGCCCATGCTTTCCATGTCCTCGCGCATGATCTTCGACGCGCGCTCGGACATGTTGGAGAAGAACATCTCGCGCAGCTTGTCCGAAGCGCCCTTCAGGGCCAGGGCCAGCTGTTCCTTGCCGGTGGCGCGCAGCAGGGTCTGCACGCCGCCCGGATCCAGCTTCGACAGGTCCTCGAACACGAACATCAGGGCCCGGATGCGCTCGGCCGCCTCGCGGTTGCGCTCTTCCAGGGCGGCGATGAAGCGCGCTTCGGTCTGGCGGTCGAAGTTGTTGAAGATCTCGGCCATCATCTCGTGGCTGTCGCGCTTGGAGGTGCGCGCCAGGTTCGACATGAACTCGATCCGCAGGGTCTGCTCGATCTTGTCGAGGATCTCGCGCTGCACCGGCTCCATGCGCAGCATGCGGGTGACGCATTCCAGCGCGAAGTCTTCCGGCAGGCAGGCCAGCACGCGGGCGGCGTGGTCGCTCTTCACCTTCGACAGCACGACGGCGACGGTCTGCGGGTATTCGTTCTTCAGGTAGTTGGCGAGCACGGCCTCGTTCACGTTGCCGAGCTTGTCCCACATGGTTCGACCCGCCGGACCGCGGATCTCTTCCATCAGGGCGTCGACCTTCTCGGGCGGCATGAACGACTGCAGCAGGCGCTGGGTCTGTTCGTACGAGCCCATGATCGCGCCGGTCGAGCTCATGCCCGAGACGAACTCGACCAGCAGCTCTTCCACGACGCTGGCCGAGACCGTGCCGAGGCTGGCCATGGCCTGCGAGACTTCCTTGATCTCCTCGTCGTCGAGCGCTTCCCAGATCTTGGTGTGCTCTTCGCCGAGGGCGAGCAGGACGATGGCGGCCTTTTCGGGCCCGGCCAGCTTGGAGATGTCGTTGACGGCGGCCTTCATTCCGTCACTCCGACTCGTGCAGCCAGTTGCGCAGGATCGCGACCGACTCTTCGGGGTGGCGCTCGACGAACTCCGAGACGCGCTTGATCGACGAGGCCTTCACCTGGCCTTCGATCTTGGCGATGTCGATGCGCTGATCGATGTCGCTGGTCGGGCCGGCGATGGCGATCGGCTCGCCCGACTGGTCGACGACGACCTGCTGGGTGGTGCCGTCCGACAGGGTGACCAGGCGGGTCACGGCCGGCGAGCCGTCGTGGCCCAGGGCCATCTGGATCGGGTGACCGCCGGCCGGCTGGCTCAGGCTCTTCAGGAACGGACGCACCGCGAACAGCAGGATCAGCAGGGCGACGATGGCCAGGACACCGATCTCGGCAATGCGCATCAGGTCGTTCTTGTCGAAGCCCGACATCAGGCCGCCTTCGGTCAGGCCCTGGTCCTCGGCCGTGGGGAAGCGGATGTTGGTGACCTTCACCTGGTCGCCGCGGGCGGCGTCGTAGCCGATGGCGGTCTTCACCAGTTCTTCGATCTGGGCGATCTCCTCGGCGGTGCGCGGGGTGTAGGCGCCCGGCTTGCCGTCCTTGCCCGGGGCGGCGGTGACGCCGTCCACGGCCACGGCGACGGCCAGCTTCTTCATGGCGCCCGGCTCGACGACCTCGGTGCGGACCGACTCGGAGATCTCGTAGTTGGTGGTGGTCTCGTTGCCGCCCGAGGTCGAGCCGATCGGCTGCGCGCCGCCGGGCTGGCCGCCGGGGATGTTCTGGGTGGCGGTGACGCCGCTGTTGTCTTCGTTCTTGGTCTCGGAGGCGTTGTTGGCGCTGGTGCTTTCCGAGCGCACGACTTGGCCGTCCGGATCGTACTTCTTTTCCTGGGTGGTGACGCGGTTCAGGTCGATGTCGGCGGTGACCGTGACGCGGGCCTTGCCCGGACCGAGGACGCCGTCGAGCATTTCCTTGACGCTCTTGCCGATGCGGGCTTCGGCTTCCGACTTGCGGTCCTGGGCCAGCTTGCCGGCCAGGCTCTCGTCGCCGCCGGCCGACAGGGTCTTGCCGCGTTCGTCGATGACGTTGACGCGCTCGCCCTTCATGCCCGGGACGGAGCCGGCGATCAGGTTCTGGATGGCCGAGACCATGTCGGACGAGGCTTCGCGGCCGGCCGTGCCGATGGTGACGGCGGCCGACGGTTGCTCGGCGTCTTCCTCGAACAGCTGGCGCTTGGGCAGGACCAGGTGGACGCGGACGTCGCGCACGCCCTGCCAGCCGCGGATGGTGCGTTCCAGCTCGCCCTGCAGGGCGCGCTGGCGGTTCAGCTGCTGGACGAAGTCGGTCTGACCCAGCGCCGTGGAATTGTCGAAGATCTCGTAGCCGATCGAGCCCGAGGTCACGAGGCCCTTGCCCGAAACCAGCAGGCGAGCGGAATTGACCTTGTCGCGGGCGACCATGATGGTCGAGCCGTCGCCCTTGGTCTCGTACTTGATGCCGGCCTGGTCCAGCGCCTGGGTGACCGACGAAGCTTCCTTGAGGTCGAGATTCGAATACAGCAGCTCGCTCGGCTGCTTGCCTAGCATCATGACGACCGCGGCCAGCACGGCGATGGAGCCGACGGCGACGCCCGCCAGGGCGGCCAGTCGACCGACGCCGAACCTTTGAATCGCGCTCAGGAATTTATCCACTGGGCCTGTCCCTCAAACTGCGTCCGAACGGGGCGCATGCGAGACAGACCGGAGCCCGCCGTCGCTAGGCAGGATTTACCCAGTCGATGGTTAACGCCGACTTTAGATTTGAGGCGGGATGAAGATGACGAAGGCGCCAAATGGTCGCGGCCGCGTCCTGGGGGACGCGGCCGCTGAACAGACCGTTCGGGCGCTTTGCGGAGCATAACCCCTCGCGCCCTATCAGTTTTTCCGCCGTTTAGCGGTACTGCTGAAGCCGGGTGGTCCGAAGACCCGCCAGGCCATGCCGGTCGATAGACTGCTGCCAGGCGAGGAATTCCTCGTTGGTCAGCTTGTAACGATCGCACGCCTCGTCGAGCGAGAGGAGACCACCGCGAACGGCGGCCACCACCTCGGCCTTACGCCGGATCACCCAACGCTGGGTTTCCGGAGGCGGCAGATCCGACAGGGTAAGAGGCGCACCGGTCGGACCGATGACGTACTTTTCACCCCGGCTGTTCGTGCGCTGCTGCTGCAACATGGCTTTACGCCTTTCCCACAACCATCACTGTTGATGAGGAATATAGGCGCCGGGAAATAACAGCGGCTTAATTCCAGTAGTAAAGAAAGACCTAAACATCGGACTTCCTCCGGCTATCAAAGTGTATCGATGTGACACACTCTGATTAAAAGCGGTTAATACCTATGATCAGCGCTTAATGCTCAGAAGTTCTTCCAGCATCTGATCAGCGGTGGTGATGATTTTCGACGACGCCGAGTAGGCGCGTTGCGTAGTGATGAGGCCGGTGAACTCAGTCGACAGGTCGACAGTCGAAGCTTCCAGCGTCGAAGGAGCCAGAGAACCGGCGCCGCCCGAGCCCGGGGTCTTCAGGCTGTAGGTGCCGCTTTCATTGGTGACGCGGTAGGCGTTGCCGTTGACGCCCTTCAGGCCGTTCGGATTCGAGAAGGTCGCGACCGCCACCTGGGCGATGCGGCGGGTGACGCCGTTGTCGAAGATCGCCGAGACGTAGCCGTCTTCATCGACTTCGATGTTGGTCAGGTTGCCGAACGCGGTGCCGTTGGTGTTCACCGACTGCACGACCGACTGGCTGTTGTACTGGGTCAGGCCGCCGGCGGCGTTGGCCAGGTCGATCTGCACCGACTGGCTGTCGATGCCCAGGCTGTCGGCCCAGCGCGGACCCGTGCCGGTGGCGGTGGGGTCCGAGGCGTCGATGGTGATCGAGGTCGGGTTGGTCGTGCCGAACAGCGTGCCGGTCGAAGACAGCTTGCCGTCGGTGGTGAAGGTGATCTTGCCCGAGCTGATCAGGCCGTTGGCGTTGTTGTCCAGGTCGCCCGGCTTGGCGCGCAGTTCGGCATACCACTCGTTCGGGCCCGGGCCCTTGAGCAGCGACAGGGTGACGTTGCGCTGGCCGCCCTTGGAGTCCGAGATCGGAACCTGGATCTCGAAGTCCGGCTTCACGCCGGTGGTGCTGTCGAGCGCGTAGTCCGACATCGAGTTGCTGGCCGGGTCATAGACGCCGCCGGCCGCCACTTCGGTCTTGGTGTCGACGCCGAGCGAGGCGAACGAGACCGTCGTGCCGCCGCCGATGTCGATGGCCGCCGACGGCGTGGTGGTGCCGGCCGGGGTGTAGGTGGTCAGGGCGCCGGTGGTCGGGTCGTAGGCGGCCGTGCCGCTGGAGACCAGGTTCGTGCCTTCGTACAGCTTGACGTCATAGGTGTTGCCCGTGCCCGTCGGGGAATAGGCGACCGTGTAGTTGTGCGCGGCGCCGGCGCTGTCGGTCACGGACTTGACGCCCGTGGTGAAGCTGGCCGAGGCCGAGACCGGCTGTTCCGAACGCAGGTTGGCGTTGACGCCGACGCGGGTGGTCTTCTCGGCGGTGCCGCCGACGCTGCCGACGTTGATCGACGACAGCTGGGTCAGGTCCGACGGGTCGGGCGTGATCGCGCCGGTGACCGGGTCGGCCAGCCAGCCCTGCAGGTAGAGACCGGCGTCGTTCTTCAGGTAGCCGAGGTTGTCCAGCTGGAACGAACCGGCGCGGGTGAACGAGCGGGTGTCGGTGGCGGTCAGGCCTTCCGGCTTCTCGGTGGTGACGAAGAAGCCCGAACCCGAGATCGACAGGTCGAGGTTCGAGGTCGTCGACTGGGTCAGGCCCTGCTGGCTGATGAACTGGTGCGTCAGCGCCTTCACGCCGCCGGCGCTGTAGGTGCTGTTCTTGCTCTGCGAGGTGACCAGGGTCGAGAAGTTGGCCGACGAACGCTTGTAGCCGACGGTGTTGACGTTGGCGATGTTGTCCGAGATGGCGGCCAGGGCCGAGGAGTTGGCGACCAGACCGGAGACGCCGGCGAGCATGGCGCTGTTGATGGACATGACTGAATTCCTGCTCGTGAAGTTTGTGTCGAGGGGTTCAGCGCTGTTTGCGTTTGGGTCCGGATCGGCCGTCTGGCTCGGGGGGACCGCGTCGGCGTCTTTCTGACGCCCGGTTCATTCGGTAGAGGCCGGCGGGGCCTTAGCTGGTGGTGGTCGCCGGCGGGTTGGTGACGCCGATCACCGAACTGATCGGGACCTTGACCCCGTCGATGGTGACCATGTTCTGGCCGCTCTCGTTGGTCACCGCGGTCACGATGCCTTCGATCCGGCCCTTGGAGCTGGTGGTGATGTTCGCGCCATCGGCGTTGATGGCGGTGATCTTCAGGGTGTATTCGCCGCCCTCGGCCTGGGCCGTGCCCTCGTCGGACTTGCCGTCCCAGGTGAAGGTGTGGTCGCCCTTGGACATGTCGTCCGGGTACTTGGTGGCGATCGTCGCGCCGTACTTGTCGAGGACCTCGATCTTCACCGAGGTGCCGGCCTGGGCCTGGGTGTAGCTCCAGTCGGCCTTGCCGTTCTTGATGGTGGCCTTGTCGGTCTCGGCCGTGGCCAGCTTGTCCATCATGCCCAGGGCGTTGGTCAGCCCGCCGTCGTTCATGCCGACCAGGGCCGCCAGCAGGTCGTTGGTGACCAGCTGCTGCTCGACGCCCGTCATCTGCACGATCTGGCCGGTGAAGGCGTTGGAATCCATCGGCGACAACGGATCCTGGTTCTTCATCTGAGTGGTCAGCAGCTTCAGGAAGGTCTCTTCGCTGCTGGCGAGCGAGTTCCTGGAGTTGTTGATCTTGTCGAGCACCGAGGTGCTGCTGGACGTCGCGGTCGTGGTGGCCATGACGCTTGCTCCTAGATCTTGACGTCGACGCCGCTGGTTTCCGCACCGCGGTAACCAGGGATCAGCGACGAAGCCGAAACGGTGGGGATGTCCTCGACGGCGGCGCCCGCGAAGGCGCGGCCGGCGAAGGCGCGGCGGCCGTGGTCGCCGCCCTGGAAGTCGAAGAAGGCGTTCTGCTGCTGGCCCTGGCCGCTGTTGCCGCCCTGGCTCGACACGTCGAACTTCAGGGCGTTGTCGGCGACGTCGAAGCCGGCCTGGCTGAGGGCCTGGCGCAGCTCGCCGGCGCGGTGGCGCAGGTCGGCGGCCGCCTGCGGATTGTCGAAGGCCAGGGTCGCGGTCAGCTTGCCCTCGGCGCCGATGCGCACCTGCACGTCGACCTTGCCCAGGCCTTCCGGCGTCAGGACGATGTCGAAGCGGGTCGACTTGGCGTCGAGCTTCTTGCTGATCTCAGCCGACAGGGCCGCGACCGTCTCGGGCGAGCCGCGGACGATGGTCTCGGCCGGAGCCTGGGCCGTCTGCGCGGCCTGGGTCTGGACGGTCGGGGTGAAGGTCGCGTCGATCTTGGCGGCGGGCGCGTCGGTCGAGACGGTGTCGGTCGCCATCTTGGCGAAGGCGTCGGCGCCGCTCTTGTCGCCGTCGCTGTTGGTCGCGGTGTCCTGGGCGGCCTGGTCGGCGGCCACGGCCTGGGCGGTGACCACGGCCTCGCCCTTGGCGGCGACCTCGGTCTTGCCGGCCTGCGGCGCGACAGGAACGGTCTCGGCCGGCTTGGCGGCCTGGGTCAGGGCGGCCGACGCGGCGACTTCGGTGGTTTCGACGGCCTGGGCGTCGGTCGCGGCGGGGGCCACGTCCTCGGCGGCCGTCTGAACGGCGGTCAGGCTGGCGATCTCGTCGCCCAGCGAGACGGCGGCCGGCTGGGCGGCGTCGGTCGCGGACTTGGCTTCGGCGACGACGGGCTTGTCGGTCGTCTTGGTGGTCTGGTTGGCCAGGGCGGCCTGCTCGGCCAGCTTGGTCAGGTCGGCGGAGGCCGGGGCCTGCTCGCTCGGCGACAGGGTCTGCAGCGCCGACAGGTCGACGGTCGCGGCCGGAGCGGCCTCGCCTTCGGTCGTCGGCGCGGCGGCGACAGCGTCGGAGGTCAGGTCGGCGGCGGCGGCGACGGCCGTGGCCGCGGCGGCGACGGGAGCCGCGCCGGCCAGCTTGGCGACGTCGGCGACGGTCTCGGCCACGTCGCCGATCAGGTCGGCGGCCTTGGCCAGCAGGCCTTCGCCGGCATTCGCGGTCTGAGCGGCCGATTGAGCAGCCGATTGGGCGGCGGCCTCGGTGGAAGCGGCGGCGGCGGCGGCCGCGGCCGTGGCGTCATCGCCCTGGGCGGGCTTGGCCGGTTGTTGTTGAACGGTCATGGCGGCGACCACGGCCGCGCCCACCTGGGCGGCGGCGGCGTCCTGGCCCGCGGAGGCGTCTTCACCATCCTTGCGGTCGCTGGCGGCCTTGGTCGCCGGCTTGGCCTGCGAGTTGCCCGTCGGACGGGCTTCGGCCTGGTCGGACCCGCCTTCGTCGCCCGACGCAGCCAGCAGCGCGCCGAACACGTCGCCGGCGCTAGAAGCGTCGGAAACGCCGGCGGCGCCCGAGGCGGGCGTCGGAAGCGGAAGAGAGGCGGCGATCGCGGTCATGCGGGTCGGTACGCTCGGGCTGGATGACGGCTCGGATGGAGCACGCCTTGATCCGCCGTTCCCTGAGCAATCGCCGGGCCAACCCGGAAATTTCTTACAAGTCTTTGATTTTAAAGATTTTAACTCCTGATTTACCCTTTTATTTCGACAGGTTGCGGCGCTTTTTGCCGGGCGGAAACGGAAAGAATGACCCCTCGCTTGCCGCGTCGGCGCGTCGCAGCCGGGCCAGGACCGGGGTTGGCGCCATCCTTGCGCTCACCTTCTCGTCGTCCGCACGGCGCACGGAACCCAACGCCTTGTATTTCAACGGTTTGCACATCTGTAACGAGACGCTCTCGACCCGGACCCGGCAAGTTTCGCCGGGCAAGGTCGCGTCGCGTGGTTCGTGCTTTGCCGGGCGGACAGGAGACCTCTGATGTCCCTCAACACCATCCTGAACACCGCGACTTCGGGGATGATGGCCGCCCAGACGGGCCTGCGCGTCGTCTCCGACAACATCGCCAACGTCAACACCGCCGGCTACGTCCGCAAGACCGTCAGCCAGTCGAACCTCGTGTCGAACGGCATGGGGGTGGGCGTCAATATCGACGCGATCAAGCGCGCGACCGACCGCTTCCTGCAGTCGGCCAGCCTGAACGCCGCCTCGGACTCGGGCCGGGCCTCGGCGCTGTCCAGCGCGCTCGACAACGCCCAAAAGCTGTTCGGCGACCCCAGCGCCAGCACCAACTTCTTCTCGATGCTCGACGACGTCTATTCGTCGTTCTCGCAGGCCGCCGACGAGCCGTCCTCGTCGCTGCTGCGCACCCAGGCCCTGACCAAGGTCGAGGACTTCCTCGGCGAGTCCAGCCGCATCACCGCCGGCCTGTCGAACCTGGGCAAGGACGCCGACACCAAGATCTCGGCCGATGTCGACCGGGTGAACGTCCTGCTCAAGCAGATCGACGAGCTGAACACCGACATCACCCGCGCCAAGACCACCGGCGTCGACTCGACCGGCTCGGAGAACATCCAGAGCGGCCTGATCGACGAACTGTCGGGCCTGATGAACGTGCAGGTCAGCCAGCGCGCCAACGGCGGCGTGCTGATCCGTTCGACCGAGGGCCTCAGCCTGGCCGGCGACGGCGCGGCCACCGTCAAGTACGAACAGTCGCCCACCGCCAACGGCTACCTGACCGTCACCCTGCCCAACAGCGGCGGCCAGCCCAGCCCGCTCTACATCAGCAGCGGCGAGCTCAAGGGCCTGATGGAGCTGCGCAACACCGAGCTGCCGGCCCTGCAGGACCAGCTGGGCGAGTTCGTCAGCCGCGCCACCGAGGAGCTCAACCGCGCCTCCAACGCCAACTCGGCGGTCCCCGCCCCCACCAGCCTGACCGGCCGCAACACCGGCCTGGACGCCACGACCGCCTTCTCGGGCTTCACCGGCAAGACGACGATCGCCCTGACCGACTCCAGCGGCGTCATCCAGCGCCGCATCGACGTCGACTTCACCGCCGGCACCATGACCGTCGACGGCGCCGCCGGCCCGTCGTTCACGCCCGGCAACTTCCTGACCCAGCTGAACAGCGCCCTGGGAACCGACGGCCAGGCCACCTTCTCGGACGGCGCGCTCAGCCTGTCGGCCAACGGCGGCCTGGGCGTGGCCGTCGCCGACGACGCGACCACCCCGTCGACCAAGGCCGGCAAGGGCTTCAGCCACTATTTCGGCCTCAACGACATCGTCCGCTCGACCGGCTACTCGCCGTACGAAACGGGCATGACCACGGCCTCGCAGCACGGCTTCACCGCCGGCGACACCATCACCCTGCGCCTGACCGACGTCGAAGGCGGCCGCATCCGCGACGTGAAGGTCACCGTCCCGACGGGCGGCACCATGCAGGACCTGCTGACCGCCATGAACTCGCGCAGCGACGGCGCGGGCCAGTACGGGACCTTCTCGCTCGACTCCAAGGGCGCGCTGAACTTCAGCTCCAACAGCGCCTCGCCGGTCACCCTGTCGGTGGTCGAGGACAACACCGAGCGCGGCACCGGCGGTCCGACGCTGAGCCAGCTGTTCGGCCTGGGCCCGTCCGAGCGCAGCACCCGCGCCTCGAGCTACGCAGTCGATGCGACCCTGGATTCCAACCCTAGCCGCCTGGCCTTCGCCAAGCTGGACCTGACCGCCGCGGCGGGGACCTCGTCCCTGGCCGTCGGCGACGCCCGCGGCGCCCTGGCCCTGGCCAAGGCCGGCGACAGCACGGTCAACTTCTCGGCCGCCGGCGGCGTCGGCGCGGCGACCAGCAGCGTCCTGCGCTACGCCGCCGACTTCTCCGGCTCGATCGCCCGCAAGGCGGCCGCCGCCGAGTCCCGGAAGGACGCCACCGCTTCGGTAAAGACCGAGGTCGACACCCAGCGCCAGTCGCAGGAGGGCGTCAATCTCGACGAAGAGCTCATCAATCTGACGACGTACCAGCAGGCGTTCAACGCCTCGGCCCGCCTGATCCAGGCGAGCAAGGACATGTACGACGTTCTGACCAACCTCATCTGAGGCCGCCCATGACCCGTGTCTCCACTTCCAGCAACTTCGGCGTGATGACCTCCAATCTCATGCTGGCGCAGGTGCGCCAGAACGAGATCGGCGAACAGGTCTCCAGCCAGAAGATCGCCAGCGACCTGAAGGGCTACGCCAAGAACGCCGAGATGCTGACGGCGATGAAGAGCGCCCAGGCCAAGATCGACGGCTTCCTCGACCAGACCAAGCTGGTCTCCAACCGCCTGGACATGCAGGACACCGGCATCGGCCAGGTCGCCGACGCGGCCGGCGACGCCCGCGAGGCGATCGCCAACGCTCTGGCGGCCGGCAACGCCACCACCCTGATGGAGCAGCTCCAGAACGCCTTCGGCGACGCAGTGCGCGGCCTGAACACCAAGTCCAACGGCTACTACGTGTTCTCGGGCGCCAAGACCGACACGCCCACGACCACGGCCACCAGCATGGCCGACCTGACCGCCGCGCCCAGCACGGCCTCGCTGTTCCAGAACGACCAGTACGTCACCACCAACCGCATCGACGAGTCGACGACGGTGAAGACCGGCGTGCTGGGCGACGCCCTGGGCACGGACCTCTTCGACGCCTTCAAGCAGATCCAGGCCTATGTCGACGCCAACGGCGCCTTCAGCGGCAACCTGACCGAGGCCCAGACCACCTTCCTGAAGGGCACGCTGTCGTCGTTCGACAGCGCCCAGAAGGGCCTGACCACGGCCCAGGGCAAGAACGGCCTGAACCAGAGCCGCTTCGAGGACGCCCAGACCGCGTTGCAGAACCAGTCCGACAGCCTGACGGTGATGATCGGCGGCGTCGTCGACGTCGACATGGCCGAGGCCGTCACCCGTCTTCAGGCCGCCCAGCTGGCGGTCCAGGCCTCGGCCCAGGTGTTCTCGACGCTGCAGAGCTCGTCGCTGCTGAACGTGCTGAAGTAGGATCTCGTCTAGGCGTCGGGACCTGGGATGACCGCCGTGTGGAGGCGGCCCTCGAACCGCCAGCCGAGCGCCTCATAAAGCGCCCGCCCTTCGACCGTGGCGGCCAGGACGCCCTCCTCCGCCCCGCGGGCGACGGCTTCGGCGCCGAGGCGCGTCATCACGGCCCGGCCGAGACCTCGCCTCTGGTGGGCCGGATCCGTGACGATCTTGTCGAACACCGCGAACGGTCCGGTGAGCGCCGCGCGCCCGGAAGCCGCCAGCGTTCCGTCCGGGGCCGTCGCGGCGATGACCAGCACCGCGCCTTCGAGGGTCGTCGACAGGCGATAGGCGGGATCGGGCTCGACCGCCGGGGCGCCGTCCAGGGTCGTCGCCATCAGGTCGGCGCAGCTTTCCAGCCGCCAGCGGTCGTCGAGGGCCGCGATCAGCGCCTCGGGTGGGCAGAACGCCTTCAGGAACACGCCCGGCTGATCGATCCCCCGCCCCAGCCGATGAAGAGCGACCGCGTCGAGCGCGGGAAAGACGTAGCGCGCCAGATGCCCCGGCTCGCCCACCGTCAGGTGAAAACCGCCCGCGATCCGCTCAGGCCTGGCCACGCCGCGCGACAGCGCCCAGCCGTCGACCCAGGCCTCGACCAGTCTCGGATCCGCCGCGTGATCGTCCGCCGTCATCGCCTCTCCCCTCGCCCGGAACGCCCCGGATAACCCGCCTTGCCGCCGCCCTTTGTCAGCATGATTGCAAGCCGACGCGGCCTGCGACGCTGCTCAGCCTCGCAAAACCGTCGCTCAGGGCCTAAATAGCCGCGATGGACGCCGACCTCGCCCGTTTCGACCCCGCCCACGCCCCCGTCGCCGAGGGCGACGCCCTGATCGCGCAGGCCGCGCAGGCGGTGAAGCAGGCCGTCGGTCTTCCCGAGGGAACCCGGATCGTCGCGGCCATGTCCGGCGGCGTGGACTCGACCGTCACCGCCGCCCTGCTGGCCCGCGCCGGCTATGACGTGGTCGGCGTGACGCTGCAGCTCTACGACCACGGCGCGGCGATCTCGAAGAAGGGCGCCTGCTGCGCCGGCCAGGACATCATGGACGCCCGCATGGCGGCCGAGCGGATCGGCATCCCGCACTACGTGCTGGACTACGAAAGCCGCTTCAAGGAACAGGTCATCGAGGAGTTCGCCGACGCCTATCTGCGCGGCGAGACGCCGATCCCCTGCGTGCGCTGCAACCAGACCGTCAAGTTCCGCGACCTGCTGGACGTGGCCCGCGACCTGGGCGCCGAAGCCATGGCGACCGGCCACTACGTGCAGCGCGGCTTTGTCGGCGGCGGCAACCGCCCGCAACTGCGCCGCGCGGCCGATCCGGGCAAGGACCAGTCCTACTTCCTGTTCGCCACCACCCGCGAGCAGCTCGACTTCCTGCGCTTCCCGCTGGGCGGCTTCGCCAAGCCGCAGGTCCGCGCCGTCGCGGCCGCCCTGGGCCTGTCGGTGGCCGACAAGCCCGACAGCCAGGACATCTGCTTCGTGCCCGAGGGCAAGTACACCACCGTGATCGACCGCATCCGTCCGCAAGGGGCCGAGGCGGGCGACATCGTGCACCTGGACGGCAAGGTGCTGGGCCGCCACGAGGGCGTCACCCGCTACACGATCGGCCAGCGACGCGGGCTGAATGTCGGCGGCGGCACGGGCGAGCCGCTGTTCGTCGTACGCATCGACGCCGGAAAGCGCCACGTCGTGGTCGGCCCGCGCGAGGCCCTGCTGACCAAGTCGCTGACCCTGAAGGAAGACAACTGGCTGGGCGGCGAGGACGACCTGATCGAGGCCGCCAAGGCCCAGGCGCCGGTCCTGGCCCGCGTGCGCTCGACCCGCGAGCCGGTGGCCGGCCGGCTGTCGCTGGAAGACGGCGGCGTGCGGCTGGTGTTCGACGGCCTGGAAGAAGGCGTCGCCCCCGGCCAGGCCTGCGTGCTCTACGACCCCGCCGATCCGGAACGCGTGCTCGGCGGCGGATTCATCGCCACGACCATCAGGGCGATGGATTAGACCATAAGGAACCTCCCCCTCTGGGGGAGGCGGCCGAAGGCCGGTGGGGGGCCGTTTTCAGCTTCCGCTGGAGAAGCCGGTTTCCGCCCAACTCCCCCCTCCGATCGCGACGCGATCGCCTCCCCCACAGGGGGAGGTTCGCTGCAAACAGAAACGCCGCGAAAGCTGGGCAGCTTTCGCGGCGTTTTGCGTCTGAGAGACCCCTCATCCGTCGGCTTGCGCCGACACCTTCTCCCGCAAGGGGAGAAGGACCGGGGGCTTAGTCCAAGGCGCCGATGTAGGGCAGGCCGCGGCTCTTGCCTTCGTCGTCGAGGCCGTAGCCGACGAGGTAGCGGGCCGGGGCTTCCCAGGCCACGAAGTCGGGCTCCATGCCGCGCGAGGTCGGCCAGGGCTTGCGGGCGAAGACGGCGGTCAGCACTTCGCTGGCGCCGGCGTCCTTCACCAGGCGGGCGGCTTCCGACAGCGACAGGCCGGTGTCGAACACGTCATCGACCACCAGGGCGCGGCGGCCGACCAGCGGGCGCTGCAGGTCGGCGCGCACTTCGCAGCGGCCGGTGCTCTTGCGCTCGTCATGGTACGAGGCCAGCCACAGGGCGTCGAAGCGGACGTTGCGGCCGGCCTTCCACAGGGCGCGGGTCAGGTCGGCGGCGAACCACAGGCCGCCGGTCAGCAGGCAGACGGCGACGGTGTCGTCGTCGATGCGCGGCGCGATCTGACGGGCCAGGGCCTCGACCCGCTCGGCGATTTCTTGCTCGGAAATGAGCACTTCGGGGCGGGCGGGATCGGTCATGTCAGGGGATCTTGGTCAATGATGCTCGGCAGGAGCCGCTTCGGCCGCTCCGGTCTCATGACCAGGGGCTTCATGTCCAGCCCCTTCGGCCGCGGAATCCTCCGTATGCCCCTCGGCGGCGGCATGATCCTGCGTCGGCGTGTCCTGGGCGCCGCGCAGTTCCGGCTCGCCGTGGCCGCCTTCGGCCGCGTGCAGGCCGGTCTTCACCGCATGGCCCGCGCCCTTCTCGACCGCGAAGGCGATCTCCAGCACCTGGGCGCTGGACGGCGGGTTCAGCAGGACGACCGAGAAGTGGCGGGTCTGGCCCGGCGGGATGGTCGGGTCGGCGGCGGCGGCCAGCTGGCCGGCCACGCGCTTCTGGGCCTTGTTGAGCAGGGCGATGCGCAGCGGCGGCGCCTGCACCGGCTTTTCGGTGATGTTGCGGATCACGCCGGTGATGGTCAGGGCGGCGCGGCCGTCCTGCATCGTCGGCTCGGCGCGGATGCTGTTTTCCTCGACGATCAGGCCGATGGTGTTGATCGGCGCGCCGACCATGGCGTAGGCGCCGGCCGTGCTCGGCCAGAGCTTGCCGATGTTGAGGCGGAACACCCCGGCCCCGACCAGCACCACCACCATCACCGCGACCATGCCGCCCCAGACGATGCCGGTGGTCTTGGCCTCCTTCAGGCGGCGTTCGGCGTCGGCGCGGGCGCGGAACACCTTGGGCAGTTCCTCGCCCGGCAGCGCGCTGACCGGCGGCTCGGGTTCGGGCGTGTCGTCGAGGGCGTGCAGGGGATCCAGCGCCGCGGCCGCGGCGGCCCCGTCGTTGGCCGGGACTGAGGCCGGCGGCGCATCGAACAGCTCTTCGTCGGCGGCGTTTTCGTTACGCGCGGTCCAGCGCGCGCCGCACGAGGCGCAACGCACGACACGACCGGTCGAACCGACCTTGGCGTCGTCGACGAAATAGCGGCTGGCGCACTCCGGACAGGTCAGTATCATGGCCGCGAATCGGTCATCCCCGCTTTACAGCATTGGAGGTCGCCGATTTTAACCCTGATGTCCAGAAACCCCATCGACACACCCGTGCGGACCGGCGCAGATCAGGACCTCGACGCCGTTCCCGTGGTCCGTTTCGAAGGCGTCTCGATGCGCTACGGACGGGGCCCCGAAACCCTGCGCGACGTCGGCTTTTCCCTTGCCCCCGGGTCATTTCACTTCCTCACCGGCGCCTCGGGCGCGGGCAAGAGCTCGCTGCTCAAGCTGATCTACCTGGCGCATCGTGCGTCACGGGGTCGCGTCGAGCTGTTCGGGCGCGACATCAGCCTGGTCCACGCCGGCGACCTGCCGTTCCTGCGCCGCCGTATCGGGGTGGTGTTCCAGGAATTCCGCCTGCTCGAGCACCTGTCGGTGTTCGACAACGCAGCCCTCCCCCTGCGCATCGCCGGCCGCAAGCCGGCCACTTATCGCGACGACGTCGCCGAGCTGCTGCACTGGGTGGGCCTGGGCGAGCGCATGCACGCCCTGCCGGCCACCCTGTCGGGCGGCGAGAAGCAGCGCCTGGCCATCGCCCGCGCCGTGGTCGACCGGCCCGACGTGCTGCTGGCCGACGAACCGACCGGCAATGTCGACCCGGCGATGTCTCTGCGGCTGCTGCGGCTGTTCGTCGAGCTCAACCGCCTGGGCACCACGGTGCTGATCGCCACCCACGACGAAGAGCTGGTCGCCCGCGCCGCCCGCCCGGTGCTGCACCTGGAGCACGGCCGCCTGATCGAGCCGGGCGAGGCGTGATGAGCGGTCCCTTCGACATCAACCGCTGGAAGCCCGGCCCGCTGCTGCCGCCGCGCGACGCCCGCGACGGAGCGCTGGTCTTCGTTGTCGCCGTACTGTGCTTCCTGGCCTGCCTGACCGCCCTGGCCGCCCTGGCCGCCAACCGCGCCGCCGAGGGCTGGAGCGCCCAGCTGACCGGCTCGGCCACCGTCGTCGTCCGCGCCAAGGCCGGCGAGACGCCCGACAGCGCCGCCGCCCGCGCCGCCGAGACCCTGGCCGGGGTCAAGGGCGTCACCCAGGCGCAAGCCCTTACGAAGGACAAGGCCGAGGCCCTGCTGGAGCCGTGGATCGGCCGCGACGCCCTGGTCGCCGACCTGCCGACCCCGCGCCTGGTGACCCTCGACCTCGATCCCAAGGCTCCCGCCTCCGCCGAGACCCTGACCAAGGCCCTGCGCGAGGCCGCGGTGGACGCCATCGTCGACGACCACAGCCGCTGGATCGCCGACATCGAACGCGGCGCGGGCCTGGCCCGCTGGGCGGCGCTGGGGGTCTTCGCCCTGATCGCCGCCGCCGCCGCCGCCGTCATCACCTTCGCCACCCGGGCGGGCCTGGCTGCGCGTCACGAGGTGATCGAAGTGCTGCACCTTTCCGGGGCCGAGGCCGGCTTCATCGCCAGGCTGTTCCAGAACCGTTTCGCGGCCATGGCCGCCAGCGCGGGCTTGCTCGGCGGCGCGGCCGCGGTCATCGTCGGGGTGACGGCGCGGCTGGCGGGGGGCGGCACGGGCCTCACGCCGGTGTTGCCGCTGGCGTGGATCGACCTTCTGGCGCCCCTGCCCTGCCCGCTGATCGCCGCCCTGGTCGCGGGGCTGGCCGCGCGCGCCGCGGCCCTCCGCCTGCTGAAGGACATGCCGTGAAGAGCATCGCCGCCTTTCTGATCGTGGTGATGATCTGGACCCTGGGCCTGCTGGCCTTCACCTCGCGGGTGGAGCGCTCGACCCCGGCGGCCGATCCCCCCGTCTCCGACGGCGTCGTGGTGCTGACCGGCGCCTCGAACCTGCGCCTGGAGGCGGCCACCAAGCTGCTGGAGGCCGGCAAGGGCAAGCGCCTGCTGATCTCGGGCGTCAACCGCGAGGCCACCCGCGCCGACGTCCAGGACGTCACCAAGGCCGTCAAGCCGATCTACGACTGCTGCGTGGACTTGGGCTTCGCCGCCGCCGACACCGTCGGCAACGCCCGCGAAACGGCCGAATGGGCCAAGGCCCGCGGCTATGAGAGCCTGATCGTCGTCACCGCCGACTACCACATGCCGCGCTCGATGCTGGAGCTGCACGCCACCATGCCGGACGTCGAACTGCACGCCTATCCGGTGGCCACCGAAAGCCTCAAC